>Ga0206107_1000475_pt1 | contig 16649 bp, 14 predicted proteins | sample 2B0metagenome_FD_148652 | JGI IMG/M metagenome (GOLD analysis project Ga0206107, IMG submission 148652) | Enriched microbial communities from leaf-cutter ant dump, University of Wisconsin, Madison, United States - 2B0 | ecosystem: Environmental > Terrestrial > Nest > Insects nest > Nest dump...
ATCCATTGTCGGGTCGATCGGCGTGATTTCGGCCAGTTTCGGGCTGGATGATTTTATCAAGCGTTATGACATCAAGCGCCGGGTGCATACCTCGGGTAAGGACAAGGCGATGCTGGATCCATTCCTGCCGGAGAAAAAATCGGATGTCGAGCGACTGTCCAAACTGCAAAACGAAATTCACGGCCAGTTTATCGACTGGGTGAAGGCCCGCCGCGGCGACCGCCTGAAAGGGCAGGACGAAGACCTGTTCGAAGGGCAGATCTGGACAGGATATGGCGCGATCAATGCCGGCCTGGCGGATGCCATCGGCGATATGCGCGGCGTGATGCGCGATAAGTATGGCGACAAGGTCCGCATGATCGGGCTGGAGCCCGAAAAACCCTTCTGGCAGAGCCTGTTAGGGATAAAGGCTAACAATCCGGATTTGGCGGCCTATTTAGAAAACAGAGGCATCTGGAGCCGGTTTGGGTTATAGAATCTTTATTTGTCACCCCGGACCTGATCCGGGGTCCATGGTAAAGAATAACAGATGAATGGATCCCCGCCTTCGCGGGGATGACAGGGGTGGGAAGATGCATCTGGGGCCGGTTTGGGTTATAAAGGTTAACGGGATCTAAAGAAAAGTTGACAATGGATAATCTTTTTCATAATATCTGGACCAGATTTCGCCAAATAGCGATCGAACAAGGGATGGACAAGATGACCAAGGATGAACTGCAGAAGGCTTTGTGGACCGCCGCCCAAAAAGGCGACAAGGAAAAAATCCGCATGCTGGTCGTGGCCGGCGCCGATGTAAGCGCCGAGGACGATCTGGGCCGCACGGCTTTGAATATTGCGAGCCAGTACGGTCAGGCGGATGCCTATAAAACCCTGCTGGCTGCCCGCGAAATGCAGGAACTGCATCAAGCAGGGATTACTGTTGGCCAGGACATGCCGATGCGTAAAGGTAATGTGAAAGCCGCTTAATTGTGATAGATTGCGAGTATGGACGTGGAAAACAGAAAACCCATTTTTGATATTACGCAGAACGATGTCGGTCAGGAACAGGACCGTTACGCGCAGGACAACCGTGCCTATCAGGCCGGTAATACCAACCCGGCATGGGCGTACCAACAGCCGCAGATGAACGATATGGATTCATTACGCGCTTTTGCCGCCAATTTGCCATTCAATCACAATAAATCATGGTCGCGCGACCGTTAAGTCATGGAAATCAAAAATCTTAAAGGCCCAAGAGCCCAGTTCAAAAGCCTTGTTCCTGCGGGCAAGCCGTCATTAATGCCATCGGAAGAACCGCGTGTAATCGGCGAAAGTCTCGCGTTGGATGATGTGACGGAATTGAGTCGACAAATCGAGGGCATGGCACGCGATCCTAATATTCCGAAGTTTGTTAAACCCTGAAAATGCCCAGCCGGCCCGCGAGGCCGGTTTTTTTAATCCCTCGCCCAACGGGAGAGGGAAGGGGCCTACGTCAGTGGGAAGGGTGAGGGGCCTTTGTTGGAATTAGAGAAAGGCCCCTCACCCTAAACCCTCTCCCGTGGGAGAGGGGATTTGAAGAGGGGCTTGTGTATGGCCCGCATACAGCCTAACTTTTGGCCACGTGATTCATCATAAGGAGAGATATATGGCACGCGCGAAAATTGGCCTCGTAGGGGCAGGGCAAATCGGTGGGACGCTGGCTTTGCTGGCGGGCCTGAAGGAACTGGGCGATATCGTTCTGGTCGACGTGGCCGAAGGCGTGCCGCAGGGCAAAGGCCTGGATATTGCCGAGGCCGCGCCGGTCGAAGGGTTCGATGCCGTCATTACCGGTTCGAATGATTACAGCGCGCTGAACGGCGCCGATGTCGTGATTGTCACCGCCGGTATCCCGCGCAAGCCGGGCATGAGCCGCGACGATCTGATCGGCATCAACACCGGCATCGTCAAACAGGTCGGCGACGGCATCAAGAAAAACGCGCCGAACGCGTTTGTCATCGTCATCACCAACCCGCTGGATGCCATGGTTGAAGTCATGCAGCGCGCGACCGGCTTTAAGCCCGAGAAAGTCGTCGGCATGGCCGGCGTTCTGGACAGTGCGCGTTTCCGTCATTTCCTTGCTGAAGAATTCAAAGTGTCGGTACAGGATGTGAATGCATTCGTTCTTGGTGGTCACGGCGACACGATGGTGCCGCTGGTGCGTTACTCCAGCGTCGCCGGCATTCCTCTTCCTGACCTCATTGCGATGGGTTGGACCACGCAGGCAAAACTGGATGCGATGGTTCAGCGCACACGCGATGGCGGCGCCGAGATCGTGGCCCTTTTGAAAACCGGTTCGGCATTTTATGCCCCGGCATCGAGCGCGATTGCGATGGCTGAATCGTATCTGAAAGACCAGAAGCGCGTTCTGCCCTGCGCCGCCAAACTGAACGGCGAATATGGCGTCAAAGGCCTGTATATCGGCGTCCCGGTGGTGATCGGCGCGAAAGGTGTCGAAAAAATCATCGAGATCAAGCTGAACGCGGACGAACAGAAAATGTTCGACCATTCGGTAAACGCGGTCAAAGGCCTGGTCGAAGTCGTCGACAAGCAGGCAGCGGCGGCTTAAGTCCTTAAACGATAATGGTTAATAAGGGCGCATGGAAACTTGCGCCCTTTCTCCTTTTGTCATATTAAAAATGATGAGGGGAGTTTTTTATGAGTAGAGAGTCAGAGCAGCAGCAGGCTGTTTCGCAGATCATGTTGTGGGCTGCGGATCCGCTTCATAATGGCATTTCAGACAAGGATGCGGATCGTTTTATACGACAGGGATATAATCCCTATGCCGTGTGGATGGCCACGCGCAATATCAGCATTCCTGAGATGGCAGAGCGCCTGCAACTACAAAGAGCGCAGGAAGAAGACAAAGTCCCCGGCTTAACCGTGATGACAGGGGAAGATCTGTTGCGCGCTTATCTGACCGGTGTGCAAAAACCGGACATGAAGACGATCGTCAATTTTTGCGAGCAATTGTCGATTCTGCCTGACCGGCTTTTCCCTGATAACGCAACGCAACCTGCGCCATTTGCATTGATAGAAGCTGCCGTGTTTGTAGCAAAACAAATGATTGTAAACGGTGTTGCGGCACCCAGTATTTCCCAGTTCTTGTCGCGTGAATCCAACAAGGCGGTGAAACTGGCGGCTGTCAAAATCATGGACGGTTTGATGTGTGATACGCCGTGGCTCGATATACGGGAAAACGCTTGGTTTTCATTCGAAGATGAGATCATCAAAACGCCGGGCGAACATTACGATGATATCCTGGATATGGTTGCAAGCTACCGGCAACAGAAAAAGCGCGAACTGAATGCATTGTTCGCGGATGTTGAAAAATACGATAAGTGGCGGAATGATTATTATCTTTGCGCGAGTGTTATTGGCGGTATTGGAAAACGCGATGCATTCATAGCGGCCTATGCCGATTATGTTACCAAGGCCGGTAAAGACCGTGCGGCGGATGCGCTGCGTGAAGATCCGCGATTGATTTTTCCAGGCAGTTCGTTCAGATCCTATACCAGCACGACCATGACAGGCGGCGGCAAAATAAGCGGGCATGCGATCATCGAGGGATTTATCGAAGGATATGATAAAAGCGGCTGGGGGCCCGATCTGGTAAAGGCGCGCAACGCTCTTAAAGGTCCTATAGCCGGTTTTGAGCGATTGAAAGCCTGGACGACCATTCCTCAGGCGCGTCAGTATCTGATGGCTGTTGCCAACAGCACCTATATCGACGAGCAATATGTCATTGAGGACCTGGATGTCGTGGCTGACCGATGGATGGAAGCCACCACGGCCAAACCGCCTGCCATCGTTCCTGTTAAGCCGCGGCGATCCTGATTTCTTAAGGATTTTTGACGTTTGCTTTTGCGCCGCCACATGCTAGGTTTCGGCCAGATTTTCACATCTGGAGAACACTTAAATGAACATTCATGAGTACCAGGCCAAGGAACTGTTGAAAAAATACGGCGTGGCCGTGCCTGCCGGTATTCCGGCGATGAGCGTGGACGAGGCGGTAAAGGCCGCGGGCCAGTTGCCCGGACCGCTTTATGTCGTCAAGGCGCAGATCCATGCGGGTGGCCGTGGCGCGGGCAAATTCAAGAACAACCCGGAAGGCAAGGGCGGTGTCCGCCTGTGCAAGACCAAGGATGACGTGAAGGCCGCCGCCGAGGCGATGCTGAACCAGGTTCTGGTCACCAAGCAAACCGGGCCGGAAGGCAAGCTGGTACAGCGCCTGTATGTCACTGACGGCGTCGATATTTCCAAGGAATATTACTGTTCGGTCGTCCTTGACCGCGCGACGTCGCGCGTGACCTTCATGGCATCGACCGAAGGCGGCATGGATATCGAGGAAGTGGCCGAAAAGCATCCGGAAAAAATCATTAAGGTGGCCATCGATCCGGCTGCCGGGTTCCAGGGTTTCCATGGCCGCAAGCTGGCTTACGGCCTGCAATTGCAAGGCGATGCGCTGAAATCGGCGCAGAAGTTTTTCGCCGCTTTGTATAAGGCGTTTACCGAACTCGATTGCTCCATCGTCGAAATCAATCCGATGATCGTAACCGATAAAAACGAAGTCATGGCGCTGGATGCCAAAATCAATTTCGATGAAAACGCGCTGTTCCGTCATCCCGACGTGGCCGCGATGCGCGATGAGTCCGAAGAAGACCCGGCCGAGAAAGAAGCCAAGGACTGGGAGCTGAATTACGTGCGTCTGGACGGCGAAATCGGCTGCATGGTCAATGGTGCCGGTCTTGCCATGGCGACGATGGATATCATTAAGCTGTATGGCGGCACACCCGCCAACTTCCTGGACGTTGGCGGTGGCGCCACGACGGAACGTGTGACGGCGGCCTTCAAAATCATTCTGGGCGATCCGAATGTGAAGGGTGTGCTGGTCAACATCTTTGGCGGGATCATGAAATGCGACATCATCGCGAACGGCATTGTGACCGCGGCGAAAGATGTGAAATTGTCGGTCCCGCTGGTCGTGCGGCTGGAAGGCACGAACGTCGAGCTGGGCAAGAAAATCCTGGCTGAAAGCGGATTGCCGATTGTCAGTGCCGACAACCTGGCGGATGCCGCAGACAAAATCGTCAAGGCAACCAAGCAGGCGAAAGCCGCTTAATTCATTCTCATGTGTCACCCCGGGCTTGACCCGGGGTCCAGCTTTCTGCGGACAGACCGCAAGCTGGATTCCGGATCGCGCTTCGCTTGTCCGGAATGACGATTATTTCTTTTTTAAAGCGAATTGATCAAAGAGCCGATGTTGTCGCGTTTGACGGCGTTGTCGATGGCGTATCGGGTCGCGATTGTATTCATTTTTTCGCCGCCGTAGGGGAAGTAGGCTGAGAAATATCTGCCGTTCAGTTCGGACACGGCCACATCTGTCGTGCTCATGACGCCGGGGCGGGTAAATTCTTTGAGATCGCCCAGGGGCGTCGCCTTGATGTTTTTCGTGGTCTGGATGTAATCGATCATGCCCTGAACGCTGCGCGCCCGATCGTTTTCGTCCATGAACATGGCGTAATTGAGTTTTACCATGTCGGCTTTGACATTGTTGGTATACACCATGTAGGCAGGCATATTCGGGTCGCGGTCCAAAGCGCGATAGAGTTTGCGCATGCCACCCAGACCCTGCCAGTGCACCAGAAACGCATCGAGTTCCGTGGACTCGCGGTCCAGAGTCATCAGATAGCGGGAGATATGCGCCGAGGCGACAAACACGGCCTTCATCGGATCGTTCAAGACATCGCCCAGCAATTTGTTTTCATCGACGCCTTCACGCACACTGAAACGGAAAACTGTTTTCTTGTCTTTGTCTTTGAGCGATTTACGCTCGACATTCTGCGCTTCGGGGATATTGGCGTAGTCGCCGCTTTGCGCCATGTAATAAAGCGTTTCCAGCGCCGTTTCCGGTTTGATCTGGAACAGGCCGCGCGCTTTGGTGCCCTGGTTGAAGGCATTTTTATTGAACGTGCTTTCGCTGAATGTCTTGTCGAGCCAGTAGCCGTAAGAATACGGGGTCATGATCGAGGCGACGAGCAAAGCGCGGTTCACATCGGCGGGCACAAGGGCGCCTTTGTATTCGGTTTTCAGGCCGGTATCGATCATGGTTTTGGCGTCGTAAAATTCGGCAAGATCCTCGAAGGCCAGCGCCTGGCTATTTCCAAGATCGATGGTGCAATTATATGGGTCTGCCTCACAGCCAAATGTTTGGCTTAGATCGCCGGGATTATAGGCCGGCATATCGGCAGGGGGCGCCGCAAACTGATTGAGCCCAACCGCCAGCGCCGTGGCGGTCAGAATGCCGGCAGCCATATTGAAGAAGGGCAGGTTGCCCAGCCCCCTTTTCTTTTTTGCAGGTCGTTTTCCGGCCATGTCTCTGTTTTATATGGAAATTATTAGAATTGGGTTAATTTCATAATAATTGCCAAGATGCCAATCTTTGCCTAAAAGAAATCATGGATTTGCCGGTCAGGAACAAGCGCGGCCACGCTGCGGAAAAGGCATCGCTGGAAAATTGTTTTACAGCGCTGGCGAAAGGACAAAGACGTCCTGCGGACGGGCCCAAGCCGGTATATATCCGGCTGTTTTTCCCTGAAAGCATGTTTACCGGCGAAAATGCCGGTTACCCGGCTTTTGCGCGCGTTATGGACCGTGTGTTCAACAACCGCGAAAAAGGGTCGCGCCGCGGATACGATCTGGGCGGGTATCGTGTTTTGGCGGCAGGGCGGGCGGAAGCCAGGCATGGCGAAATGCTGCCTTATATCGACGTATTCCCGGAAAGGCTCAATCCGCATAAAAACATATCGGGGCCGATGCGGATATTTTATCTGCAGGCGCAGGACGTATTGAGCGGAATATCCGCGCATTCTGCCTTGCTGATGAATAACCTGGTCGATCACCCGGTCTTCAGGGAAATGGCATTTGCCGCCGGTGTCGTCGAAATCCGGTCCGCGGCTGCCGATAAACAATCGGGCACAAAAGACAAGTATGCCGTGAATTTCCTTCAACTTGGCTGGTAGGGGCCTTGTGAATCCAGCCCGAATGGGCTACTCCAGATGCCGGATATCGTTCATTTAACAAGGAGCCTTCATGGCCGTTCTCGTCAACAAAGACACCAAAGTCATCTGCCAGGGTTTTACCGGTGCGCAAGGGACCTTTCACTCCGAACAGGCGATTGCCTATGGCACCAAAATGGTCGGCGGCGTGACGCCGGGCAAGGGCGGGTCGACGCACCTGAACCTGCCGGTGTTCGATACGGTCGCGGCGGCAGTGTCCAAGACGGGCGCCAATGCATCGGTCATTTATGTGCCGCCACCGTTCGCGGCGGACGCGATCCTGGAAGCCATCGATGCCGAATTGCCGCTGGTCGTGTGCATCACCGAAGGCATTCCGGTGCTGGACATGGTGAAGGTGAAAAAGGCGCTGTCGGGTTCCAAAACCCGCCTGATCGGCCCCAACTGCCCCGGCGTGATCACGCCCGGCGAATGCAAGATCGGGATTATGCCCGGCCACATCCATAAACGCGGCAAGGTGGGCATCGTATCCCGCTCCGGCACGTTGACCTACGAAGCCGTTGCGCAGACTACGGCGGCGGGCCTTGGCCAGACGACCTGCATCGGGATCGGCGGCGACCCGGTCAACGGCACGAACTTCATCGATGCGCTGGAAATGTTCATGGGCGATCCGGAAACGGAATCCATTATCATGATCGGCGAAATCGGCGGCCAGGCGGAAATCGATGCCGCGCGCTGGTACAGGGACCTGAAGAAAAAGAAACCGATTGCCGGTTTCATCGCCGGTGTCACCGCGCCCAAAGGCAAACGCATGGGCCATGCCGGTGCCATCATCTCCGGCGGCGACGATACGGCGGCAGCGAAAATCGAGGTCATGAAATCCTGCGGCTACGTTGTGTCGGATTCTCCCGCAGGACTCGGTGAGGCCATTAAGAAGGCCATGGCGGCTTAACAAGATTGTCATTCCGGGCTTGACCCGGAACCCAGCTGGGCCTAAGGATCCAAGTCCGGGGTGACGGTAGAAAGAGGTCGCGGATGACGCGGCCTTTTTTATTTGAGGGGTGGCGTCATGAATTTGCGCAGTTCGGGATGGCAGGGGAACAGGTCGTAGTATTTCTCGTAGCGGCCCAGAGGTTTCAGGTCGGCAGCAACGCGGAAATTATTGATCGGCGTATGGATGGATTGCAGTTTATAGGTGCCGGCGGCACCCATGCGGGCAACGGCCGGACAATGCGCATCGCTTAAGGATACATGCCGCGCATCAGCCTCGAGACAGATGCAGGCGCGGGCATTGGCACGGCAATATTCATAGAACGCACAGCCGTTTTCATTACTGGTATCCGTACGGGTGAACACATCGCTCAGGCCACGGACTTCAGCATTCAGTCGGCCCGGGATCGGAATGTCGTGATAATCCAGCCGCACGACCTGCACACCGATTTCATCACTGCCGGATAAGGTGTTCCAGATCTGCACCGGGCGCGGTGCGTATAAAAACATCATATGATACGTATCGCCTGTCTGATCGACCGGATTGCCGTCGGCATCGGCAACCTGCCCGTATTGATAGGCATAGTTTCTGTTGCTGGTGAAGGCGGTCATCAGGGACATAAGTTCTCTCCGGCCCGCGCAGCTGTAGCCGGCGGATCACAAGGGGTTCATTAATCAGTACTAAAATAGTACTGATTAAGTCGGGATTGTAAAGGGGCTGTTTTAGCCGGGGCTGAGGCGTCTGTATTGCAGCCTTTCCCAATCCGCCCGTGCCCGTGCGGCGGCTTCGTCGATCATTTGGATAAACGGTTTGTGGACGCGGCGGAGTGTGTAGGTGCCGTTAAAGTGATCGGACAAACGATGATTTTTGAGTTTGATGATCCGTAACGACGAAGCGTCGTAGTGCAGGCGGATCAGGAAGAAGGCGTTGTTACTGACTTCCTTATCAAACGGGATTTCGCTGCCGGCCAGGAAATCCATCGCCCATTGTTTTTCATGCTGGCGCTGGAATTCACCGCAGAGGACAGAGATTGCGCTGTGGGCGGAGGCTTGAGTGGAATCGTAGCGCACAAGCGTAAACGGCACGGTGGCTACACGCAGATTACACGCGGCGCGGTTGGGCGTGGTGGGAAAATACAGGCGCAACTGACGCGGCGGCAGGTCGCCTTCGACGCTTTGCTCATCCTGTGGTTCGTATTCGGCGGTGAAGTTTTCGTGGCCTGGGTTGAAGGATCGGTCATTGGTATCAATGAATGTCATTTAAAGTCTCCTTCCGGTGTTACAGGCCGGTGGGCCAGGTGGAGGATATATGGGCGACGCGGGTGGGCGGTCTTCGGCTGTTGTCGAGGGCCTGTTCCAGAAGCCGGACGTTTGCCTCGATAATACCGCCGGGCAGGCGCACGGAGCGTAACGTCAGATCGCCGCGCAGGATATTGGCCAGCGGATGCCGGGCCAGCGATATGATGCGGATGCGCGAGGCATCGCGGGCGAGGTAGACATCAAGCCGCCAGGTATCGTCTCCCCTGGCTTCGGTCGCCAGATAATGTTTTTCCGGATCGGATGTCAGGCGCCTGAATGTGCCGCTGAGTGTATAGGCGCCGTGCAGGGCGTGTTCATCGGTATGCAGATAAAAACCGAAAGCCTGTTTTTTGGCGCTGCCGAAAATGCTGTCGCTGTAGAGGATCAGCCGGTCGACATGTTTGCCGCCGGGAATGGAGGCCTTGCCATCGGCTTCGTAATAAAAGCCGTATTGCGTGCGGTCCAGATCGCCGGCGCGGTGCCCGGTTTTGGCGAAGGAGGCGAGGGATGAGAAGGATTGGTCTGACATGATGTGTTGCTCCGTAACGGCTTTGGATTTTCCGGCGGGGGCAACAAAAAAGCCGTGTTATCGCTGCACCCGCAGGGATCAACACGGCTTCATCAGCCATGAATTTTTAGCAATTGGTGACGCGGCTGCAATCCATCCCCAAATCCCGCGGTCAGCGAACTGACTTTTTAAGGATGAGGCCAAATGGCCCGCGAATGCAAATTATTTTTCTAAACGGATTTTGCCAGACAGGGATAGCGGCAGAATGGGTAGGAACAAATGTCATCGGATTCTCCTTTGGTCAGATGGCAAAGGACGAGCTTCAGAATAATTCCCTGATTGTTATCGTATGTTTAGAAACGAAGAGCGTTTCTTGCCTGCGCGACAATATTCAAAAGTGTATCTGTGCGATTGGTAGCAAAATCGGAATATTTGGAAACAACGATGGTGGGAGAATTTGGCTGCCTGGCTTGCAGTTCCCATGTGGGTTTGGTCGGAAAGTCGCCATTGGGCAGGACGACGATCTGATCGTGCCCATAGCCGGCACGCGGCCCTACGGCATACCATAGGTGCTGATACGTGTTGCCCACACCCAGCATTATGCCGCTTCTGGACTTGGCTGCGCTCATGAAAGCGGCGAGGCGATCAATTTTCTGGCCCACGTCGAATGGCTCGCCGTTCTTGACATCGAAAATGGGATATAGCCGTGCATCCTCGGAAAGCTGGCTGTTGACGGCTGCGTAATCGTTGGGGGTAATGCCGTGAACGGCATTGTGAAAGGACAGTTTCACATCAGATGTGCGATGCAGTTCGCGCAATATGAAGGCAACATCATTCGCATCGAGATTCTGTTGAGCAGCAGGCCCGTGCTGCGAGACACCCTTGTTCCACGTGATCAGAACCGGCACGGCATCAGTTTCGAAATAATAGGACCACTGTTTTATATCCCGCTGATCCGGCAGCAGGTAAGCAGGCTTGGGGGCAGGAATTTGTTCGTCAGGCAAACGGAGGGTATCAAACGGTGCCGCAATTTCCGGACGGAGAAGCGTTGACCAGTCATAGCGATCATCATCGATGCCCAGAAGACCTGCGAGGCGACCGGCGTTACCGGCGAAATAAAACCCGATGTCGTCTTTCTTTGCATCAGGCGCTCCGCCATTGGGCAGCGGAAGACGCATTTCAGGGGTCGTGGCAACGAATTTCAGTTGCGGATATTGATAACTGCGTTCAAACAGCGGCACCAGACGCGGGTCGGTTTCGACTATTACGGGCCCCTTTGCCGCAGTCATGAATTTTTCGAGAATTGATATGCCCTGAATGGAATAGCCAAGGCTGGACGGGTCGATAAACAACATCGTCCGCGGTTTTGATTCAGTGTGTCGAAAGTTGGATTGCGAAACCATGCCGCGAAATTAGCGGAGATTTGGCGCAAAACGCAAATTTTAGCTGGACCCCGGCTCGGGGGCCGGGGTGACAATGAGATAATCAGCCGTTCGCGCTTAGTTTGCCGTGGCAGTGTTTGTATTTTTTGCCGGAGCCGCAGGGGCAGATGGCGTTGCGGGGCAGCGCGTCCCAGATGCTGGGATCAGACCGGGATAGGACGATTGCGCTGAATCTGTTTGCGCGAAGGGATTTTGACGCCTTTGCGTTTCAGGCGGCCGGCGCTGGAAAACATATTGTCGACGGCATCGCGCAGGCGGATGGCAATGGAATCAATCAATTCATGCGGTGAATCGAGTCGGATATGATTTGTGAAGTATTTACCGACATCGCTGCGGATGCCGATACCGATGATTTCAACAGGGGTTCTTTCTTCGATATACGCCGCCACATCACGTAAATGGCGGTCGTATTTTCCGCCGGCATTTTCACCATCGGTTAGAACAAATATGATTTTTCGCTGTTCCTGTGCCTCGAGCGTTCGGTTGTAAGCCCATGCCACCGGCTCACCAATGACGGTACCTCCCATGTTTTTATCCAATAACATGGCAGCCAGCCATTCCATTGTCTGACGGTTATGCGATGCATAGCGGTCTTTAAGAATGTGGTATTTCATACCTATTCCGCTTTCGGTATGTTTGGTTGTAAAGCCCAATATCTCAACCGGAATACCGGATTGGGACAGCCAGTGGCTGACGCGCTCGGCAGCGATAAAGGCCAGGGCAATCTTTTCGCCGCCCATCGATCCGGAATTGTCGATCAATAATGTTACCGTGGTGCTTAGGCTTGAACCGAAATCCTCATGCCGTTCCATAAAGAGTTCTTCGAAATGCGGGTCGGTAATGATATGCGTCAGATCGCCCGGGTCTAAAATTCCATCCAGCAGATGCCTGCGTAAGAACGAGTTTCTGGGGGCCATCAGAAACTGCCGGAGTTTACGGCCAACACGGTTGGCCTTGGCCAGTTCTTCGCCATAGGCCGTGTACAACCCATCCAGGATCATTTTTGCCGTACCGGGATCGATCATGTCGCGGGCATGCAGCAATGCATCAATGCCATCGGGTTTATAATAGGAGAAGTCGCCCAGTGTCCCAGATGCCTTCATAAGCGATGCCGGCTTTGGCAGGGGTTTCTCATCCCTTTTTTCTTTTAAAACCGGCTTTTCAAAACGGACAGCGCCACCAAAATCGATCTTGGCTTTGTACATATAGGCAATATTGCGTTTTTTTAGTGTGCTGATTTCATCCTGGGTGGTGTGCATCAGCTTTCTTTTACTTTTTAACAAATGCTGAAATTTTTTCTTGGCAACCTGCTGTACGTTGCGGCGTTGCCTGCGATTAACCACATCAGACAGCAATTGTTTTCTGATGTTATGAATTTCGTTATTAGCATTTTTCAGCAGTTCATCAACTTCAGCCTTCTGCTTTTTTTGTTCTTCTTCTTTTTGAAAAATGACAGAGGGCGATGTGTAACCATCTGACAGACCGACATCGAGTCCACCCAAATGAAGACGCATGAATATTTTTAATTCATCTTCATCCATCGCTCTGTCGAAAAGCTCAGCTACGCGGTGCGACGTTGCCGGAGCATCGTCGAGAACCTCCTGCAAAAGATCACCATCGCGTTTCAGGCGTTCATGGATCAGGCGATGAAAGGGGGTGCAGGATTGAGCAGAGAGGGCAAGTTCTTCAGTAAGGCGCGGGACCACATCCGGCAGTTTATCGGCAAAGAAAGGGTCGGCGCGGCTAAAAAAATCATAGGCCATAATGGCCGTCGGCGCATCATAACCCTGCATCGACAGGTTCTGGTCGAAGATCGCGTCACGTGCAGCGCGGCTGTTGCGGCGGATACCTTCCAGTTCGTAGGCACTGTCGGCATGTAATTCGCCGTAGACGTCCAGAAAGGCAAACCATGCATTCATGGGTAGCTTATTCTTTGGAAAAGACTGTTCGATTTTTTCGAGATCGAAAAGATCGAGCGCCGCGGCGCGCCGATCATTAAAGCCGCGGAAGGCGGGCCGTCCGACCTTAAGCACGTCAGCTTCGAATCTGGTGTGGTGATATATGTGCCGCCCGGTTGAGCGGATGAAAGCATGGCCGACATCGATTGGCGCATAATCATATGCGTCCCGTTCCAAGGTTTCGGCCGAATTGTCTGTCATAAGAACGCATTCAAGCGCAGCTTACGGTTTATGTCAATTATGAAGGCGTTTACCCGTTCGCGCTTAGTTTGCCGTGGCAGTGTTTGTATTTTTTGCCGGAGCCGCAGGGGCAGATGGCGTTGCGGGGCAGGGCGTCCCATGTCGCCGGATCGTTTTCGTCGAACGCCATTTTTTTGGATGGGATGCGGGTCGGCATTTCACCTTTGGGCGCGCCGTCGCCGATGACGGGCGCGGCTTCCTCGTGCATCTCGACCGTTTTGCGCGGGGCAGAAGGGATCAGGTTCATGGTGCCGAGGGTTGGATCGACCTCCACAAACGCCAGGGTCTGCGTCACGCCTTCGCGCAGCATGCCGAGCATGCCGCTAAACAGGGCAAACGCCTCGGCCTTGTATTCGTTCAAGGGGTCGCGCTGGCCGAAGGCGCGCAGGTTGATACCCTGACGTAAGTGATCGAGCGTCAGAAGGTGTTCTTTCCACACATGATCCAGGCGTTGCAGGACAATCGCCTTTTCCACACGGCGGAAAACTTCGGGGCCGGTGCGCACGACCTTTTCAGCCATGAATTTATTGGCGGCATCCAGGACACGCTCTTCCAGCATGGCCTCGTCGATGTTGTCTTCCCTGGCCCAGTCATGGACAGGCAGGTCCATGTTCAGGATGCGCTGGATATCGCCATGCAGCTGGTCAAGCGCCCATTGTTCGACATAGGAACCGGCGGGGACGGCGCGTTCGACGATATCGATGGCGACATCGGTGCGCATATCGCCGACCAGTTCCTCGATGCCGGTCGCCGACATGATTTCACGCCGCTGTTCGTAAATCACCTTGCGCTGGTCGTTCATCACGTTGTCGAATTTCAGCAGGTTCTTACGGACTTCGTAGTTTTGCTGTTCGACCTTGTTCTGCGCCTTTTCCAGTGTTTTGGAAATCAGCGGATGCGACAGCGCCTCGCCGTCCTTCAGGCCAATGCGACGGTTTGCGAGCAAAGGCTCGAGACGCTCGGCGCCGAAAATGCGCATCAGGTCGTCTTCGAGCGACAGGAAGAACACGGTCGTGCCCGGATCGCCCTGACGGCCCGAACGGCCGCGGAGCTGGTTGTCGATGCGGCGGCTTTCATGCCGTTCGGTACCAATGACCATCAGGCCACCAGCCGCCAGCGCCTTTTCCTTGGCCGCTGCGATTTCTTTTTTAATGATGTCGGTCTTGGCAATGCGCAGCTCGGGCGAGGCATCTGCCGGAACTTCCTGCGCGACGCGCATATCAAGGTTGCCGCCCAGCTGGATGTCGGTGCCGCGGCCGGCCATGTTGGTGGCAATCGTCACCGCGCCGGGTACGCCTGCCTGGGCAATAATATGCGCTTCCTGTTCGTGGTAACGGGCATTGAGTACATTATGCTGAATTTTCAGTTTTTTGAGTTCGGACGAGAGCATTTCCGATTTTTCAATCGAGGTCGTGCCGATCAGCACCGGCTGCTGGCGCGCGCTGGCTTCCTTTACCAAAGCGAGAACGCCGTCGAGTTTGTCGCGGTAGGATTTATAGATGCGGTCGTTGTTGTCGATGCGTTTGACCGGCATGTTGGTCGGCATTTCGACGACTTCGAGGCCGTAAATATCGGCGAATTCCGTTTCCTCGGTTTTCGCGGTGCCGGTCATGCCCGCGAGTTTCGGGTACATGCGGAAATAATTCTGGAAGGTGATGGAGGCCAGAGTCTGGTTTTCGTTTTCGACGGGGACGCCCTCTTTGGCTTCGAGCGCCTGGTGCAGGCCGTCGGAATAGCGGCGGCCTTCCATCATGCGGCCGGTGAATTCGTCGATGATGATGACCTTGCCGTCCTTCACGATGTAATCGACATCGCGCGCAAACAGCGTGTGGGCTTTCAGCGCCTGGTTCACGTGGTGGACCAGCGAGATATTATGCGCATCATAAAGCGACCCTTGAGTCAGCAGGCCGCCGGCGCGCAGGAGCTCTTCGGCCTTCTCGACACCGGAATCGGACAGGGACACGGTGCGGGTTTTTTCGTCTTTCTCGTAATCATCCGCGGTCAGCTGCGGGATGACTTTGTTGGCCAGTTGGTAGAGTTCGGAGGAATCTTCGGCGGGGCCGGAGATGATGAGAGGGGTGCGGGCCTCGTCAATTAAAATGGAATCCACTTCGTCGACGATGGCGAAGTTGAAGGGGCGCTGGACCATATCCTCGAGCCGGAACTTCATATTGTCGCGCAGATAGTCGAAGCCGAATTCGTTGTTGGTGCCATAGGTAATGTCAGCGGCATAAGCGGCCTTGCGTGCCGCATCGGGAATATTGGACAGGATGGTGCCGACGGTCATGCCGAGGAAATGATAAACGCGGCCCATCCATTCGGCGTCGCGTTTGGCCAGATAATCGTTCACGGTCACGACGTGGACGCCTTTGCCGGTCAGGGCATTCAGATAGACGGGCAGGGTGGCGACCAGCGTTTTACCTTCGCCGGTGCGCATTTCGGCAATTTTGCCGCTATGCAGGGCGTTGCCGCCGATGATCTGGACATCGTAATGGCGCTGGCCCAGAGTCCGTTTGGCGGCCTCGCGCACTGTGGCGAAGGCCTCGGGCAGCAGGGAGTCCAGGGTTTCGCCTTTGGCGAGGCGCTCGCGGAACTCCGTCGTTTTGGCCTGCAGGGCTGTGTCGGACATGGCGGTAAAGCTTTCCTCAAGCTCGTTGACGCGGGCCAGCGGGCGGGACAGGCGCTTAACGGCCCGATCGTTCGAGGAGCCAAACACTTTAGAAATCAATGACACGGCCATATATTTTCGATACTTTCCGAAAAACTGTAAATTTGCGACGCAAAACTAGGGCTCCCGGGCCTCCAAGTCAATGTAAAGCATTTACCCACAAGCAGTTGTGACATCTTTGTGGCAGCTATGGACTTTAGGCGTTCATACCAGCAATATAGGCCCCGGTTTTCTTTAACCATACCAATAGGAAAGCAATTCTATGACGACGGAAGACAAAAACAATGCCGGTGGCACCTGCTGCGGCGGGCACGACCATAAATCCGGTTGCTGCGGTTCGCGCAACCTGGTCACAGGTTTGGCTGTGCTGGTGGCGGTGGTATCGCTGGGCTATGCCATCATGCAGAAACAAATCACACAGCCGGGCGCAAAACCGAAGGTGGATGTGTCCACCCTGATTAACGGCGAAGATATCGTAGTCGCCAAGATCGACGGCAAGCCGGTTCATAAATC
>Ga0206107_1000477_pt1 | contig 16638 bp, 12 predicted proteins | sample 2B0metagenome_FD_148652 | JGI IMG/M metagenome (GOLD analysis project Ga0206107, IMG submission 148652) | Enriched microbial communities from leaf-cutter ant dump, University of Wisconsin, Madison, United States - 2B0 | ecosystem: Environmental > Terrestrial > Nest > Insects nest > Nest dump...
TGGCCGACCGGATCGTCGTGATGCAGCGCGGTCGCATCGTCGAGCAGGGGTCGCGCGACGCGATCCTGCGCAACCCGCAGGACCCGTACACGCAGCGCCTCATCGCCGCGGTGCCCCTGCCGAACCCGGAGAAGCAGCGCGAGCGTCGCGAGCTGCGGGCGCTGCTGGTCGACCACACGTCGTGAGCACGCTGCAGGGGGGACGGACCGGGCGTGGCCGCGTCGTGCCCGCCCGGTCGACGGCGCGCGTCGGCGCCCGTGTGCTCGCGGGCCTGACCGTGGCGGTGCTCGCGCTCGGCGCGTGCTCGTCGGACCCGCCGCCGACTCCCGAGCCGGGCCGGGCGCAGCGCGTCGTCGTGACGGTGGACGTGCCGTTCCGCTCGCTCAACGCGGACACGGCGGACGGCCGTGCGCCGGGTTCGGTGCTCGTGCGCGGGCTCGTGCAGGACGGCTTCGTGGCGCTCGACGCGTCCGGCGCGGCAGTGCCCGACCCGTCGTTCGGCACGGTCGAGAAGGTGTCCGACGACCCGCTCACGGTCCGCTACACGCTGTCCGACGACGCGCGGTGGTCCGACGGCGTCGCCGTGACGGGCGCGGACCTCGTGCTCGAGTGGGCCGCACGCTCGGGTGCCCTCGACGACGTCGTGCCCGAGCTGGGCGACGACGGCGAGGTCGTCAACGGCGACGCGCTCGACGCGGGGGTCGCGTTCGCGGCGACGTCGCGCGCGCTCGTGCACGCGCAGGTCGCGCCCACGGTCGACGACGAGGGCCGCGTCACCGTGGTCTACGCGCAGCCGGTCCCGGACTGGCAGGTCGCGCTCGACGTGAACGTTCCCGCACACGTGCTCGGCCGCAGCGCGCTGGGAGTCGAGGACGACGCGGCGGCCGCGCGGGCCGTCGTCGACGCGGTGACCGCTCCTGCGACGCACCACGACGACCTCGTCGCGCTGTCGCGCGCGTGGCGCACGGCGTGGGACGACGACGCGCTCGCGGCGAGCACCGCGGACGCCGTGACGACCGGTCCGTACGTGGTGACGGCGGTGCGCGAGGACGCGAGCGTCGAGCTCGCGCGCAACGAGCACTACGCGGGTTCCCGGCCCGCGCGCTTCGACACGGTGACCGTGCGCGCCGACGTGCACCCGCTCGACCAGGTCTCCGCGCTCGCCGCCGGCGACGTCGACGTGGTCGCGCCGGTCGCGACGGCCGACGTGCTCGATGCGCTCGCCGATGCCGACGCGGACGTCGTGGTGGGCGGGGACGCGGCGTGGCAGCTCGTCGTGCGGGCGGGGGCCTTCGGGGCGCCGACGACGAGCGCCGACGACCGGCAGGCGGCGCGACTCGCCTGGTTGTCGAGCGTGCCGCGGGACGACGTGCGTGGTGTCGCCCAGGCGCTGTGGCCCGCGGCCGAGGTCGACGAGGCGGTCCTCGCGTCGGTGGGTGACGGCGCGGGGCGGACCACGGGCGGCGCCGCGGGGACACCCGCGGCCGGTCCGTCGGTGACGCCGACGAGCACGCCGACGAGCACGCAGACGGCACCGCCGACGGCCCCGCCGACACCCGGAGCGACGACCGGACCGACACCCGCTCCGACAGGAGCGCCCACCGGCGGGACGGACGCTGCCGCCGACGCGGTCCGCGTGCTGGCCAACACGGCCGACCCGCTGCGTGCCGCCGTCGTCGACCTCGTCGCGGACGCGTCGGCGGCGACGGGCGTCGAGGTGACCCGCTCGTCGTCGGACCCCACGACCGGCCTGTGGGCGGACCCGGACGGCTGGGACGTCGCGATCGTGCCGGTCGTGCAGGACGAGCTCCCGGTCGCGTCGCTGCTCGACCGCTGGCGCACCGGTGGCGCCACGAACGTCACGCAGTGGTCCGACGAACCCGTGGACGCGCTCCTCGCGACGCTCGCGACGCAGACGGCTCCCGACGACCAGGCGACGACCGAGGCGGCGCTCGCGACGCGGTTGCGGGCGACGGGGGCCGTGCTGCCGCTCGTGCACGCACCCGCGCTGACGGCGACGCGCGGCGCGCGCGTCGAGGGGCTGCCGGACGTCGGCGACGTGGCGCTGCTGCGGCTCGCGCGCGCGGACCTGACCGACTGGTGGGGCTGGGCGACGCAGAGCTGACGTGGCGGACGCGACACTCTGCGGACTTCGGACAGCGGGTAGGATCGATCGGCGCTGCCGTCGGCGTCGACCTCCCCACCTCCTCTCGAGAAGAGCCCGCATGCCCTCGTCCGCCACCGGCGTCCGTTCCGACCTGCGCAACGTCGCGATCGTCGCGCACGTCGACCACGGCAAGACCACGCTCGTCGACGCCATGCTCTGGCAGTCCGGCGCGTTCGGCGCGCACGACCACGTCGACGAGCGTGCGATGGACTCCGGGGACCTCGAGCGCGAGAAGGGCATCACGATCCTCGCGAAGAACACCGCGGTCCGGTACCTCGGCCCCGCGGCCGCAGCGGCGGGTGCGCCCGACGGTGTGACGATCAACGTCATCGACACCCCGGGCCACGCGGACTTCGGCGGCGAGGTCGAGCGCGGGCTGTCGATGGTGGACGGTGTCGTCCTGCTGGTCGACGCGTCCGAGGGGCCGCTCCCGCAGACCCGGTTCGTGCTGCGCAAGGCGCTCGCCGCCCAGCTGCCGGTCATCCTCGTCGTGAACAAGGTCGACCGGCCGGACGCGCGCATCACCGAGGTCGTGCACGAGGCGACGGACCTGCTGCTCGGCCTCGCCTCGGACCTGCACGAGGACGTGCCCGACCTCGACCTCGACGCGATCCTCGACGTCCCCGTCGTCTACGCGTCGGCGAAGGCGGGGCGCGCGTCGCTCACGCAGCCGGTCGACGGTGCGCTGCCGGACAGCGAGAACCTCGAGCCGCTGTTCGCCACGATCCTCGAGAAGATCCCGGCGCCCACGTACGACGAGGGCGCCCCGCTGCAGGCGCACGTCACGAACCTCGACGCGTCGCCGTTCCTCGGCCGTCTCGCGCTGCTGCGCGTCTTCAACGGCACCATCCGCAAGGGCCAGTCGGTCGCGTGGGCGCGGCACGACGGTTCGCTGCAGAACGTGCGCATCACCGAGCTGCTCGAGACCAAGGCGCTCGAGCGCGTGCCCACCGAGTCCGCGGGCCCGGGCGACATCGTCGCGGTCGCCGGCATCGAGGACATCACGATCGGTGAGACGCTCACCGACCCGGACGACCCTCGTCCGCTGCCGCTCATCCACGTCGACGACCCGGCGATCTCGATGACGATCGGGATCAACACGAGCCCGCTCGCGGGCAAGGGCGGCAAGGGCCACAAGGTCACCGCGCGCCAGGTCAAGGACCGCCTCGACAAGGAGCTCGTCGGCAACGTCTCGCTGCGCGTCGTCCCGACGGACCGTCCCGACGCGTGGGAGGTGCAGGGGCGCGGCGAGCTCGCGCTCGCGATCCTCGTCGAGCAGATGCGCCGCGAGGGCTTCGAGCTCACGGTCGGCAAGCCGCAGGTCGTGACCCGCACGGTCGACGGGAAGATCCACGAGCCCGTGGAGCGCATGACGATCGACGTCCCCGAGGAGTACCTCGGCGCCGTCACACAGCTGCTCGCGCAGCGCAAGGGCCGCATGGAGACCATGACGAACCACGGCACCGGCTGGGTCCGCATGGAGTTCCTCGTCCCCGCGCGCGGGCTCATCGGCTTCCGCACGCGGTTCCTCACCGACACGCGCGGTACGGGCATCGCGTCGTCCATCGCCGAGGGCTACGAGCCGTGGGCGGGCGTCATCGAGACGCGCACGACGGGGTCGCTCGTCGCGGACCGCGCGGGCGTGGCGACGCCGTTCGCGATGCTCAACCTCCAGGAGCGCGGCACGTTCTTCGTCGAGCCCACGTCCGAGGTGTACGAGGGCATGGTCGTCGGCGAGAACTCGCGCAACGAGGACATGGACGTCAACATCGCCAAGGAGAAGAAGCTCAACAACATCCGCTCGTCGACGGCGGAGTCGTTCGAGAACCTGGTGCCGCCGCGCAAGCTCACGCTCGAGGAGTCGCTCGAGTTCGCGCGCGAGGACGAGTGCGTCGAGGTCACGCCGGAGATCGTGCGCATCCGCAAGGTCGTGCTCGACCAGTCGGAGCGGGCGCGCATCTGGTCCCGCACGAAGAAGGGCTGACGTGCCCGTGACGTCCGCGCCCGCGTCCGGCGGGCTCCTCGCGGTGCACGCGCACCCCGACGACGAGACGCTCGCGTCGGGTGCGCTGCTCGCGACGTGGGCCGCGGCCGGCCGTCCCGTGACGGTCGTGACGTGCACGCGCGGCGAGCGGGGCGAGGTCATCGGCGACGAGCTCGCGCACCTCGAGGGCGACGGACCCGCGCTCGCTGCGCACCGGGAGCGCGAGCTCGCGGGTGCGCTCGCGGCGCTCGGCGTCCACGACCACGCCTTCCTCGACGCGCTGCCCGGCTGGTCGGGCGGCCGCATCGAGGACTCCGGCATGGCGTGGGACGACGAGGGCCGTCGAGCCGTCGCCGCACCCGACGCGCTGGCCACCGGCACGGCGTTCACGGGTCAGGAGCTCGACCGGCTCGCGGAGCCGCTCGCGGCGCTCGTCGTGCGGTCGCGGCCGTCCGTCGTCGTGACCTACGAGCCCGGCGGCGGGTACGGCCACCCCGATCACGTGCGCGCCCACGACGTCACCGTGCGCGCGCTCGAGCTCGCCGAGCGCGACGGGTTCGTCGTGCCCGTGCTGCTGTGGGCCGTGCAGGGACGCTCCCGGGCCGTCGCGGCGCGCGAGGCGCTGCGGACGCGCGAGTCGTTGCGCGCGCTCGTCGGACCCGAGGGTGCGCTCGCCGCGCCCGCCGCCGACGACGTGTTCGCGTCGGTCGTCGTCCCCGACGACCAGGTCGGGGTCGAGGTCGACGTCGCGCCCGTCCGTGACGCCGTGCTCGGCGCCCTGCGCGCCCACGCGACGCAGGTGCAGCACGTGACCGCGGTCGACGACGACCCGGCGCTCGCCGGTGTGTACGCGCTGAGCCTGGGGCTCGCGGAACCGCTGCTGCCGACCGAGCTGTTCCGGTTCGCGGGCGCTGCGAGCACAGCACCCACGGTGCCCGCAGCAGCAGGCGCGGGACCCGTGGACGGTGCGGTCGCCGCCCCAGCAGGGAGCCGCCGGAGCCGTGGTACGCGGGCCGGGGTGCCGGACGTCGGCTGGCCCGCAGGGGTTCGGCCGGTAGCCTGACCGACGTGCAGCCGCTGACCCCGCAGACGTTCGTGCGGGCCTTCCTCGCCTTCCTGCTCGGGCTCGTCCTCGGGGCGCTCGGCACGGTCGTGCACCGCGGCGCGATCCCGTGGGGGCTGCTCGCGGCCGTCGCGCTCGTGCTCGCCGCGACCGTGATGGTGCGCGCGTGGGGCGGCTGGGCGGCGTTCGTCGGGCTCGCCGGAGGGGTGTTCCTGTCCGTGCAGCTGCTGGCGCAGTCCGGGCCGGGTGGTGACGTCCTCGTCCCCGGCGGCGACCACGTCAAGGCGCCGTGGATCGGGTGGGTCTGGATCGTCGGTGCGATGGTCGCGCTCGTGCTCGGCGCGCTCGCGCCGAAGTCGTGGTTCGACGACCGCCCGCGCCCGCCGCGTCCCTCGCGCACCGGGGCGCCGTCGGGCGGCCCGGCCGTACCGGGCGCCGAGGCCGACCCCGGGGTGTCCGAGGCTCCCGGCGCCGCTGGGCCGGTGCCCGGCGCGCCTCCCGCCGCGTCGGTGTGAGCGCGATGTCCGACGAGTACCGCGGGGTTGTCGCCGCGCTCCCGGCTGGGGTCGCGGTCGTCACGACGACGTGGCGCCGCACGGTGTGGGCCATGACCGTGAGCTCGCTGACGTCGGTGTCGCTCGACCCGCCCCTCGTGCTGTTCTGCGTGCACGGCGATGCGCGCCTGCGGGACGCGCTCGACGAGGTCGAGACGTGGACGGTGTCCGTGCTCGGTGCGGACCAGGCACCCGTCGCGGACTGGCTCGCGTCGCCGGGTCGTCCCGCGGTCGACCAGCTCGCGCGCGTCCCGCACCACGCACCCCGGGGCGGGGCAGGCGTGCGGCTCGACGGGGCCGCCGCGTGGTTCGAGTGCCGCACGACCGCGGTGCACGCGGCGGGCGACCACGACGTCGTCATCGGCGAGGTGCTGGTCGCGGAGCGCGGTGACGCGCGCGCCGGCGGCCTCGTGCACCACGAGGGTCGGCTGCGCGGGCTGCGCTGAGTCGCTCCGGCGCCGGGCCCAGCCCGGAGCAGACCCTGGTCCGGTCGCTCGTCAGCCGGCTTGCGGTCACGTCTCGTCCAGCGCTCGTCCTGCCCTCGTCCGGTGCCGACGGCGCCGAGCGCGGCGTTGGTCACAGCAGGGTCACGTGAGCGTGTGCGCACAGGCTGGGCCCAGATGTGCGCCGTAGACTCGCGGCGCGAACCTGAACGAGCGTGGGGAACCGATGACCGACCGTACCGACTCCGTCAACCCGGCCGAGAACGAGCCGTCGAGCGGAGGAACGGCCGACGAGATCGCGTGGCCGGTCTGGGGCGCGTCGAGCGCCCGTCCGGCGCTGCGCCGCGAGACCCCTGCCGAGCCCACTGAGCCGACCGAGCCCATCGAGCCCATCGAGCCCACCGAGCCCACCGCGCCCACCGAGCCCACTGCGCCCACTGAGCCCACTGCGCCCGCGGGTCCTGAGACCGACGGATCGGCGCAGGACGACGAGCCGGACGCGCAGGACGCCGTGACCCCCGACGCGGACCCCGCACCCGACGCGGACCCCGCACCCGACGCCGCCGGTGCGAGCGTCCCGGGGGTCGCGCCCGCTGCTGACGAGACGCGCGACGAGGGTGCGGTCGACGACCCGGCCGACGCCTCGTCGCACGACGCGGCCCAGAACGCGGCACCTGACGTCGCCGATCCTGATGTCGCCGAGCCCGATGTTGTCGAGCCTGATGTCGCCGAGCCCGATGTTGTCGAGCCTGATGTCGCCGAGCCCGATGTTGTCGAGCCTGATGTTGTCGAGCCTGACGTCGCCGAGCCCGACGTCGCCGAGCCCGACGTTGCCGAGCCTGACGTCGCCGAGCCCGATGTTGTCGAGCCTGATGTTGCCGAGCCTGACGTCGCCGAGCCCGACGTCGCCGAGCCCGACGTCGCCGAGCCCGACGTTGCCGAGCCTGATGTTGCCGAGCCTGACGTCGCCGAGCCTGATGTTGTCGAGCCGCGTGCCGCCGAGCCGGGGGCGGTCGCGCCTGAGCCGACCGGGCAGCCCCACGCGGAGGCGGGTGATGGTGTGCCGGTCGTCGAGCCCGTCGTCGAGCCCGTCGTCGCTGTGGCGGCCGAGCCGGAGCCGGGGCCCGCGACCGGGGCCGAGGCCTCGGACGAGCCCGAGATCGCATCGGAGCCCGAGACCGCGCCCGAGGCTGCACCCGAGCGCGAGCCCGAGACTGAGGCTGCACCCGAGCGCGAGCCCGAGACTGAGGCTGCACCCGAGCGCGAGCTCGAGACTGAGGCTGCAGCCGAGCGCGAGTCCGAGCCCGAGACAGCCCCCGAGCCCGAGGCTGAGGCTGCACCAGAGCCCACGCCCGCACCCGAGGCTGCACCCGAGCCCGAGCCCGAGCCCGAGCCCGAGCCCGAGGCCGTCCCGAGCGCTCATGACGCCGCCGCGCGCCCCGGTGCGGACCCGACCGCGGTCATGCCCGCCGTCGAGGCACGTGAGGCGACCGACCGGGCCGGCGAGCAGGCTCCTGGGCGGGCACTCGAGCAGGTGTCCGCCCAGCCCCCGGTGCTGCCGCCCGTGCAGGACGCCGGCCCGGTCGGCGTCCCGCAGCGTGAGTCGGTGCTCGGACGCCGTGACGACGCAACCGCACAGGCGCCGCACGTCGCCACGGCCACGACCCCGGCTGCGGCCACGCCTCCGGCCGGACCAGCGGCACCGTCGTCGGCTCCTGTGCCGCCGGCGCTCGCGGGGTCCGCGCGGGTGTCGGCCGGGCCGGTGCCGCAGACACCGCGCGAGGCGTCGCCGTTCGACGAGTTCGAGGCGGAGCCGGTCGAGCGTCGCTGGCCCCGGCGGCTGCTGATCGGCGCAGGCGTGCTCGTCGTGCTCGTCGGCGGTTACGTGGGTGCGTGCTACGCGACGGCGGACCGCGTACCGCGGGGGACGAGCGTCGCGGGCGTGGACGTCGGCGGGCTGTCGTCGGCGGACGCGGTCGACCGGCTCGGCACGGAGCTCGCCGCGACCACCGGGACGGCGGTCGCGGTCCAGGCGAACGACGTCCAGGCGTCGCTCGACCCCGCGGCGGCAGGGCTGTCGTTCGACGCCCGCGCGACGGTGGACGAGCTGACCGGCGTGGACCTCGCCGACCCCGTGCGGCTGTGGCACCAGGTCGCGGGGCTCGGTGAGCACGAGCCGGTCACGCAGGTCGACCAGGCGAAGCTCACGGGCGCGCTCGAGGCGCTCGGGACGTCGCTGTCGCTCGCGCCGGTCGACGGTCAGGTGATGTTCGTCGAGGGTGCGGCGATGATGACGGACGCGACCGACGGCTGGGCGCTCGACGAGGCGGCGGCCGCCGACGTGGTCGCGCGGGACTGGCTCGTCGCGGCCCAGCCGCTCGCGCTCCCGACGACCGTGGTCGAGCCGGAGATCACGCAGGCGGAGGCGCAGGCGGCGCTCGACGACGTCGCGCGTCCGCTCGTGTCCGCGCCGATCTCGGTCACGGTCCAGGACCATCTCGCGGTGCTGCAGCCCGCGACGGTCGCGGCGGCGGCGTCGATGCAGCCTCAGGACGGCGACCTCGTCCTGCGGCTCGACGGTGCGGCGCTCGCGAAGGAGATCGTCGACCAGCTGCCCGAGGGGGTGCTGACGTCGGCGTCGGACGCGCACTTCGAGTTCCAGGACGACAAGCCGGTGCTCGTCCCGGGCGAGCCGGGCACGACGGTCGCGCCCGACGACGTCGCGGCTGCCGTCGCGGCGGTCGCGAGCGCGCAGGACCGCACCGCGGACGTCGCACTGTCCGAGACCGACCCCGCCGAGACCACCGAGGCGATGGAAAAGCTCGGCGTCAAGGAGATCGTGTCGGAGTTCTCGACGCCGCTCACGGCGGAGACGCAGCGCACGATCAACATCCGTCAGGGGCTCGCGAACATCACGGGCGTGCTGATCCGCCCCGGTGAGACGTTCAGCCTGACGGAGGCGCTCGGGCCGATCGACAAGGCGCACGGCTTCGTGCCCGCGGGCGCGATCGTCAACGGCGAGCACTCCGACGCGTGGGGCGGAGGCCTGTCGCAGGTGTCGACGACGACGTTCAACGCCGCGTACCTCGCCGGCATGGAGGACGTCGAGCACACGCCGCACTCCGAGTGGTTCGCGCGCTACCCCGAGGGTCGGGAGGCGACGATCTACACCGGCGTGCTCGACATGAAGTGGAAGAACACGACTCCGTACGGTGCGCTCGTGCAGGGCTGGATCGCGGACGGTCGGGCGTACGTGCGCATCTGGGGCACCAAGTACTGGACGGTGGAGTCGACGACGAGCGGCCGCTCGGGGGTCGTGCAGCCGTCGACGATCTACTCGGACTCGAGGTCGTGCACGCCGTCGTCGGCGGGCAACCCCGGCTTCACGGTGACCGTGACGCGCAAGCTGTTCCTCGACGGCGACCTGCAGGACACGACGGCGAAGACGTGGCGCTACAAGCCGCAGAACCGCGTCGTGTGCGGGCCGCCGCCGTCCAAGGACGACACGAAGGACGCCAAGGACGCGAAGGAGTAGACCGCTGCGGGCCGACGCTCAGCGTCGGTGCACGCGGCGCTCGGGGGGCGGCGGGATCGGCTTCCACAGCACGATGTCCCGCCCCTCGACGCGCGTCGGTCCGCGTGACGTGTCGAGCGTGAGCCCGTCCTCGTCGAGGCGCAGGACGACGCCGAGCACGTCCGTGAGGTGCGGACCCTCCGGCAGGGGGTCGAGCAGGCGACGTCGCACGACGACGCGCGTGCCCGGGGTGGCCTCGCGCCACGGGCGGGGCGCGGTGGGGGTCACGACGAGGCTCCGCGCACCGAGGTGAGCCGGGCAGGCTCGTCGTGCCGCTCGCGGGGCGTGCCGGGGCGACCCGGGGACGGCACCGCTCGGGGTGGACACCGCAGACCGCGCACGCGCATGTGGGGAATACTAGGGACGACCCGTCAAGTGGAGGACCGACAGTGACGTATGTGATCGCCGAGCCCTGTGTGGACGTCAAGGACAAGGCGTGCATCGAGGAGTGTCCCGTCGACTGCATCTACGAGGGCAAGCGGTCGCTGTACATCCACCCTGACGAGTGCGTCGACTGCGGCGCGTGCGAGCCGGTGTGCCCGGTCGAGGCCATCTACTACGAGGACGACGTCCCCGAGCAGTGGAGCGAGTACTACAAGGCGAACGTCGAGTTCTTCGACGACCTGGGCTCGCCCGGCGGTGCCGCCAAGATGGGCCAGATCGACAAGGACCACCCGATCATCGCGACGCTGCCGCTGCGCGTGCACGGCGACTGACCGGCGGGTCGACCGCATGGGCCTGCTGACCGGCGCGCTGCCGGACTTCCCCTGGGACACGCTCGTGCCGTACGCGCAGCAGGCGCGTGCGCACGAGCGCGGGATCGTCGACCTGTCGGTCGGCACGCCCGTCGACCCGACGCCCGCGGTCGTGCGGGACGCGCTCGTCGCGGCCGCCGACTCGCCCGGGTACCCGCAGACCTGGGGCACGCCCGCGCTGCGGGACGCCGTGGTGCGCTGGTTCGCACGACGACGAGGCGTGCCAGGCCTGGACCCGGCAGGCGTGCTGCCGACCGTGGGGTCGAAGGAGCTCGTCGCCCTGCTGCCGGCGCTGCTCGGGCTCGGTGCCGGCGACACCGTGCTGCACCCGGCCGTCGCGTACCCGACGTACGACGTCGGGGCCCGGCTCGCGGGCGCAGTGCCGCAGCCGTGCGCCGACCCGGTGGCCCGGCTGCGCGAGGGGCGCGGCGACGTGCGTCTCGTGTGGTTGAACTCGCCCGCGAACCCGCACGGCGCGGTGCTGTCGGTCGACGAGCTCGCGGACGTGGTCGCGGCGGCGCGCGAGGCTGCGCGGCGGGACGGTCGCCCCGTCGTCGTCGCGTCCGACGAGTGCTACGCGGAGCTCGCCTGGGACGGACCGGCCGCGTCCGACGGTGTGCCGAGCGTGCTCGACCCGCGCGTCACGGGCGGCGACCTGAGCGACCTGCTCGCGGTGTACTCGTTGTCGAAGCAGTCGAACCTCGCGGGATACCGGGCGGCGTTCGTCGCGGGTGACCCCGCGCTCGTCGGACGGCTGCTCGAGGCGCGCAAGCACGCGGGCATGATCGTGCCGGGGCCCGTCCAGGCGGCGATGGTCGCTGCGCTCGACGACGACGCGCACGTGACGCAGCAGCGCGAGCGGTACCGCGCTCGTCGGACGGTGCTGCGCTCGGCGCTCGAGGACGCGGGCTACGTGGTCGACGACTCGGTGGCCGGGCTGTACCTGTGGGTGCGTCCCGAGGGCGGCCAGGACTGCTGGCGGACGGTCGGGGACCTTGCCGGGCTCGGCATCCTCGTCGCGCCGGGCTCGTTCTACGGACCGTCCGGGGCCGGGCACGTCCGCGTCGCGCTGACCGCGTCCGACGAGGCCGTCGCCGAGGCTGTTGCACGGCTGCGCGGCGCGTGAGGGTGTCAGGGTGTGACCTGATTCACAGCCGATCGGGTCGTCCCAGGATTCGGTTTTCCGTGCGGGGCGCAGGTACCGTCGTCAGCAGGCCAACGGGGGCCTTGAACCGGCTGTAGAGCCGAAGTCGGCGACGATCCAGCGTCACCCACGCTCGGGGTCGTGGCAGGAAGGAACGCCATGTCGGAGACCATCACCACGCCGGTCCAGCTGGTCGTGAACGGTCAGACCAAGGACCTCCCGGTCGTCACGGCGACCGAGGGCAACGACGGAGTGGTGGTCTCGACCCTGCTGCGCGACACCGGTCTCGTGACCGTCGACCCGGGGTTCATGAACACGGCGTCCTGCGAGTCGCAGATCACGTACATCGACGGCGACGCGGGCATCCTGCGCTACCGCGGGTACCCGATCGACGAGCTCGCCTCGCGGTCGACGTTCCTCGAGGTCGCGTACCTGCTCATCAACGGCGAGCTGCCGACGCCCGCCGAGCTCGACGCGTTCACCGAGCGCGTCAACCGGCACACCCTCGTGCACGAGGACTTCCGGACCTTCATGGGGACCTTCCCGCGCGGCGCCCACCCGATGGCCGTGATGTCGTCCGCCATCAACGCGCTCGCGACGTTCTACCCGGAGTCGCTCGACCCGTTCGACCCCGAGACCGTCGAGCTGGCGACCGTCCTGATCCTCGCCAAGACGCGCACCATCACGTCGTACGTGCACCGCACCGCGAAGGGTGAGCCCCTGCTGTACCCGGACTACAGCCGCGGCTACGTCGAGGACTTCCTGCGCATGACCTTCGCGGCGCCGTACGTGCAGTACGAGCCCGACCCGGTCGTCGTCGAGGCACTCGACAAGCTGCTCATCCTGCACGCCGACCACGAGCAGAACTGCTCGACGTCGACCGTGCGCATCGTCGGCTCGTCGCACGCGAACATCTACGCGTCCGTCGCCGCGGGCATCAACGCGCTCTCCGGGCCGCTGCACGGCGGCGCCAACGAGGCCGTGCTCGCGATGCTCGCCGAGATCCAGGCGAACGGTGGCGACGCGACCGACTTCATGAAGCGCGTGAAGAACAAGGAGGACGGCGTCCGCCTCATGGGCTTCGGACACCGGGTCTACAAGAACTACGACCCGCGCGCCGCGATCGTGAAGGAGAGCGCGCACGCCGTCCTGACCGCGCTCGGCGCGAACGACGAGCTGCTCGACATCGCGATGAAGCTCGAGGAGATCGCGCTGCACGACGACTACTTCATCTCGCGCAAGCTCTACCCCAACGTCGACTTCTACACGGGCCTCATCTACAAGGCCATGGGCTTCGACCCGTCGATGTTCACGCCGCTGTTCGCGCTCGGCCGCATGCCGGGCTGGATCGCACAGTGGCGCGAGATGATGACCGACCCGGCGACGAAGATCGGCCGCCCGCGCCAGGTCTACACCGGCGCCACCGAACGGCCCTACGTCCCGGCCGACGAGCGCTGACGCAACACCGTCGGGGCGCCTGACGTCGGTCGCGGCGTGCACGGTCGGAGCGTCGTCGCTCGTGATGCTCGTGCCGGTCGTTCTCGGCGTGCTGGCGTGCTGGCGTGATGGACCGGTGAGCCCGTCGTCCGCATGCGCTCGGTGCCGCTGCGGTGCACCATCGCTGGTGTGCCCTGGTGGTCGAGATGAGCCCCGGACGGGCTGAGCCCCCGGTGTCAGCGCTGCCCGATCGGCAGCTCGCCCGCCTGCTCGCGCCTGTCGCGTTCGCCTGCGAGCTCGGCCTGCTGGTGCTCGCCGGGATCACCGGGTGGCGGCTCGGCCTCGCACTGGACGTCCCGTCGCAGTCCGCGCTCGCCGCGGTGCTCGCGGTTCTGCTGGTGGCGGGGGTCGTCCTGGTCTGGGCGCGCTGGAACGCGCCGCGCTCGGCGTCCCGGCTGCGCTGGCCCTGGCGCTATCTGACGCAGCTCGCGCCGTTCGCCGGCGTCGCGGTGCTCGCCGGGGTCGTCGGGCTCGGCTGGTGGGGAGCGGTCCTCGCCTTCGTGGCCGCGGTCGCGTTCGGGATCTCCCAGGGCGGCACGACGGTGGCCCGACCGGTGCGCTGACGCAGCCCGCCCCTGTCGGGCGCAGCCTGCCCGGTGACCGCCGCCTGTCGGCGTGCCCGTGCCGACGAACCCGTGCCGACGAACCCGTGCCGACGAACCCGTGCCGACGAAACCCTGGCGACGAACTCCTGCCGGCGAACCCCTGTGGACGGACCCAGCGCGTGTCGGTGCCTTATGGAACACTTGTTCGAAGCGCACGGGGTGATCGAGCGGCCAAGGGGGGTGCGATGCGGGACGACGGGGCGGTCGACGAGCGCGCTCGAGCGGACGTCGAGGACCGTCGACGCGCCGGTGGTCGCGTCCTTCAGTCGTGGCCCTGTCACGAGGCCGTCTATCCGCGTCCCGGTGCCACGGCGGCCGAGCTGACGTCCGAGCTCGAGTCGAGGACGTCGTCCGCCGACGACGTGGACCTCCTCGAGCAGGTGGTCGGTTGGCAGCAGGTCGTGGGGATCGCGGTCGCGGCGCAGGCTCGCGCACTGCGTGAGCTGGCTGCTCGTGGGCACGACGCGATGCGCGCGCTGTCCGACGAGGTCGCGGCCGTGCTGGCGATCACGCGGACGGCCGCCCAGGTGCTCGTGGCGCGTGCCGACAGCCTGGGCGAGGTACCGGTGCTCGACGACGCGCTGCGCACGGGTGCGATGGACGTCCGCAAGGTCGACGTCGTCCTGGACGAGGTGTCGGCGCTCGTGGTGGCCTCGGGCGAGGGTGCGGAAGGGCTGCCGGACCGCGCTGCGGTCCGCGCGGCGACCCGGGCGGTCGCAGAGCTCGCTGCCGAGCGCTCCGGCGAGCTGACGGCGACCCAGCTCCGGCGCGCGGTACGCCGAGAGGTGCTCGCGGTGGATCCCACGGCGACGCGGGAGCGGACGCGCCGGGCCTTCGACAAGCGGGCCGTCGAGGTCGCGTGGCTGCCCGACGGCATGGCGCGCTTCGGCGCCTACCTCTCGGCACCGGACGCGATCCTCGTCCGGACCGTGCTCGACGCGGCCGCGGACGCCTCGAACGTGCTGGACCAGCGGACACGCGATCAGCGTCGCGCGGACACCTTCGTCTCGGTGTTCCGTGAGATCGCCGACGGCGGTCGGCTGCCGTGCGGGCGCGCGCTGCCGTCGAAGCACGGTGTCCGGCCGCACATCCAGGTGACGATCGCGGCGAGCACGTTGCTCGGTCTCGACGACGATCCCGCCGACCTCACCGGCTTCGGTCCCATCCCGGCTGACGTCGCCCGGGCCGTCGCCGCGGACGGTGTCTGGCGTCGACTCGTCACGGATCCGGTGGACGGGACGCTCGTCGAGCGCTCGACGCGTGCCTACCGGCCGGGCGCCGTCCTCGGCGCGCAGGTCATCGCGCGGGATGTGACATGCACCTTCCCGGGCTGTGTCCACCCGGCGGGTCGTGGCGAGCTGGACCACATCGAGCCCTACCGGCCCGAGGGGTCACGTGCGAGTGCCTCGACCAGGTCACCGTCCCCCGAGGTCGGGTCGCGCGGGGGGATCGGCCGACCGCGCAGCATGGAAGCGATGGACGCACCGGACGCACCGGACGTGCCGGGCGCACCGAGTGCACCGGGCGTACCGAGTTTGGGCGGGCCGAGTGGACCGGGCTTACCGAGTTCGGGTGGGCCGAATGCACCGGGCTTACCGACTCCGGGTGGGCCGAATGCACCGGGCGTACTGAATGCACCTGGCGTACCGAATACACCGGGCTCGTCGGGTGTGCCGGGCTCGTCGGCTGCGCCGGACGAGCCAGGGCAGGATGACGACGACGGGACGCGGAATCGGGCGCGTGACCGACCGCAGACGCGCGCCGACAACCTGCAGGCGGTGTGCAAGCGCCACCACGACCTCAAGACCGCGGGGCTGTGGCATGTCCGGCGAGACCCTGTCGGTGGTGGCACGGAATGGACGTCGAGGATCGGCATCACCTACGTCACCCATCCCGATCCGGTGCTCGCGAGCCCCGAGCTGTGGCACCACCATGCCCCCGCACGTGAGTCGACGCCCGGGGCGGGCCCCGACGAGCCGCCGCCCTTCTGACCGAAGACGCGGCCCTGGCCCGGAGCCGCCTCTGGCCTGGGGTGTGCCGGGTGTGGGATGTAGCTCGCTCGGGGTCGGGACTTGCTCGGTGGTCGGGACTTGCTCGGTGGTCGGGACTTGAGCGGTGGTCGGGACTTGAGCGGTGGTCGGGACTCGAGCGGGGGCGAGACTCGAGCGGTGGTCGGTGTCGCGTGGTGGTGGGTGCTGCCGGACGTCGGGTGCTGGTCGGTCATTCGGGGAATGATCGAGACGTCGGGCGTGGTCGTGAGGTCGGGTGGCGCCGGGTACGTCTGGCGGGGATCCGGTGCCAGGCAGCGGCCGGTGCACACCTGGAGCGATCGGGACGTCGGAGGGCGTCAGAGGGTGTCAGAGGGTGTCAGAGGATGATCGTGACGGCACCGACGGGTGCCGGTGCGGACGCCGCGCCCCAGGCGCCGGAGGCGCGGTCCCAGGTGCGTCCGCCGACGGTGACGCTCACGACATCGAGCTCGTGCGCCGTCGCGACCGCCCATGACGCGACCGCGAACGCCTGCCGTGGAGAGCCGTCCCCGATGTGGTCCGTGTGGATGACGAGCGTGGCAGGGGTGTCGTCGGCGGCCGAGGTCGTGTCGACGGGAACCTTGCCGAAGTCGCGTACGAACCGCTCGAGCGCGCGTGAGGTTCCTGATGCGTCCGCTGTCCTGCTCGTCCCGTCTCGACCCGCACGCGCGTCGACGGGCGGGAGCGTGCACGCGATGGCCTCGGGGGAGTAGCCGGTCAGCGCCGACGCCCAGGCCCGTGCTCGCGGTTCGTGCTGGGCGTACGCCTTCGGGAACGCGGACCGCTGCACGGCCTGGGCGGCGTCGGTGACCTCCATGTCCT
>Ga0206107_1000479_pt1 | contig 16557 bp, 14 predicted proteins | sample 2B0metagenome_FD_148652 | JGI IMG/M metagenome (GOLD analysis project Ga0206107, IMG submission 148652) | Enriched microbial communities from leaf-cutter ant dump, University of Wisconsin, Madison, United States - 2B0 | ecosystem: Environmental > Terrestrial > Nest > Insects nest > Nest dump...
CAGGGCGTTCTTACTCATTAATTCCGTCAGGTTTTCCACAAAATAAGTACCGGCAACAGGGTCATGGAATTTGTCGAAATAGGATTCTCTTTGCAGCAAAAGCTGTTGTTTGGAAGCCATTTCTTCAGAAAAGGCGGTGGATGATTTCAGTTGGTCATAAGCCAGGATGCTGACTGCATCTGCTTTTCCCTGGACAGCTGACGAAGCTTCCAGGCCGCTTCGGATGATATTGTTATGAATATCAAGTAAGGATTTATTCCGCTGGGAAGTTTCGGCGAAAATATAGGTTTCAACTTCGGAATTGTATTCATTCAAAATCAGGTTCCACAGCTTCCTGAGCGCACGTAATTTGGCGATTTCGAAGAAATAATTGCTCCCCACCGCCACTTTAAAATAGATTTTGGATGCAGCTTTCCCACTGAATTTCTCCAGATATTCCACGCCATGCGCCAATGCTATGGCAATTTGCTGAACATGGTTGGCGCCGGCATTCTGATAAAGTGATGCGTTGATTGCTATGGATTTTTCAAACAAATTCTCATTCCAAACTTTTTCGATCAAGCCAAAATCCTCTTGCTTTGATTTGTACCAGTTTCCCGTGCGGGCAAAATTCCCCAACACATCCAATCCTAAATATTTCAGGTTTTTGACGGTTGAAAAATCAAAATTATTTAAAAGTTCAAACGGCTTTTCGCATTCAAAAAATAAATCAAGGTATTCCGGAAGGTTTACGGCCTGCGGTACAAATTCGTCTTTGACGGTAAATCCGTACAGATAAGAAAAATCCTGTTGGGGGTGATTTAAAAAACGGCCGATGATCTTCCAGTCTTTTGTAGTATGAACCGGTTGCGCGGAATCAAAATCCACATCTTCTTTTGTGTAAACCGGTTTCACCTGAATGCCTTCGGGCGTGTCCCATACCAAAGTTTCATTGTAGTCCAGCCCGGCCAGTTCCGCCTGGACTTTCAGTTTCCATTCCTGTGGCGTTAAGTTTTTGAAATCATTTCGGTTGTTGTCCATCGGCTGTAACTTTTTTGACCTTTTGCTCTTCTATGATGAATACGTCTTCATTTTCTTTTTTCAGGTAATGTTTTTCGCGTGCCACACGTTCAATTTCATCAACATTGGTTTTCATCTGTTCGATTTGTATGCTTTCTCTGTCCAGCTTTTCGCGGTAATATTTTTTATCCTGCTCCAGATGTTTGATTTCCTTGTCTAATTCTTTATGGATGAAATAGGAATTCTGGTCAAAAAAAATCATCCAGACAATAAAAAAAACACTGACAATCAGGTATTTGTTCAGCAATATTTTGTACCACCTGTTGGGTTTGTTTTTTGGTATTTTATCTTCCTCGGGGTTCATGGTACAAGGGCTGAGGCTAATTTATCTTTGATCAAAGTTGAAAGTACGCGTATGGCAACCTCGTTCTTCTTTTTCATATTGGGTACGATGATGTCGGCATGGTTTTTTGAAGGTTCGATGAATTGTTCATGCATGGGTTTCAGTGTTTTCTGGTAACGGCTGAGAACTTCCTCCAGATCCCTTCCTCTTTCCTGTATATCGCGGCGGATCCTGCGGATCAACCTTTCATCCGAATCGGCATGAACAAAGATTTTTACGTCAAACAAATCCCGAAGCTCCGGATGCGTCAGCACCAGGATTCCTTCCACAATGATCACATTTTTAGGATGGGTCAGAATGGTTTCATCCTGCCGGCTATGCGTGATGAACGAATAAACCGGCTGCTCAATGCTTTCACCGTTTTTGAGTTTCAGGATGTCATTGGTGAGCAAATCAAAATCGATGGAACGCGGATGGTCGAAATTCATTTTTGATCTTTCATCAAAAGGCAGTTCTTTGTGGTCTTTGTAATAACTGTCCTGCGAAATGACCAGTACATTCTCTGTGTTAAGGTTTTTAAGGATGTTGTTGACAACCGTTGTTTTTCCCGATCCTGTGCCGCCTGCAATTCCGATGATAAGCATAATTTATGATTCGTTTGGAAATGGTTCCTTTTCTTTGTAAAACTTAGGCATTGTGTTGAGGACATAGACATCAAGCAAAGCCTTTACCCTTGCAAAATACTCGCGTGTCATCGTCATCGTACCGTATCTTTTCGGGACTTTTTTTGCATTAAATCCCAGGGTGTAAATATCGTGATTTTTGCCGATAAATATCGCGCGTTCGTTATGAAATTCCTGAGAGATCACCGTAATGGAATCCTGCCCGAAAACCTCTTTTGCACGAATCACCGAATCCAGCGTACTGAACCCGGCAAAATCTTCCACAATGCAATCTTCCGGGATCCCCAGTACGACAAGCGATTTTTTCATGTCGCGGGTTTCGTTATATTCCATGATGGAATTGTCGCCGCTTACGATAATGAAATTAATTTTTCCGGCTTCATATAAATCTGCAACAGCTTCCATCCTGTATTTAAAAAACAGATTTTCACCTCCGCCCTTCACTTTTTTACTGGTTCCCAGTACCAGTCCTGTACGGTTATAAGGGATTTCCTCTACCGATTCGTAAGTGACCCCTTTCGCCGATTTCTTTACCCAGAAATTGGACAATAGCAGCACTGCCGTGAATACAATTAAAATCCCGGTGCAAAGTTTCCAGAATCTTCTAAGGAATGTCTTCATCAGCTCTATCTATTAATTGCTGGGAAATCGCTTTGTTGGCTTTTGCTCCCAATTGTTTCAGGTTTTCTACCCTTCGCACCAGGTTGCCCGATCCGTCATACAATTTTTTCATTGCTTCGTTGTAATCTGTTTTCGTCTTGTCTATATTTTTCCCGATACTGATTAAATCTTCGGTAAAACCCACAAATTTATCATACAAAGCGCCACCCTGCCGGGCAATTTCCATCGCGTTACGGTTCTGGTGCTCAAATTTCCAGATGCTTGAGATCGTCCGTAAAGTGGCCAGCAGGGTCGATGGCGAAACGATCACGATATTTCTTTCAAATGCAAAGTTAAACACTTCGGAATCATTTTGCACCGTTACCGTGAACGCACTTTCCACCGGGATGAAAAGCAGAACAAAATCCAGCGTCCGGATGTCATAAATGTTCTGGTATTGCTTTTCCGATAATTGTTTGATGTGGTTCCGCACCGATGCGATATGTTCCCGTAAATGCATTGATTTACGGCTTTCATCGTCCTCATTAAAATACCGCTCAAATGCCACCAGCGAAACTTTTGAGTCGATGACGATGGATTTGTCTTCCGGTAAACTCACGACCACGTCCGGCTGTATGCGGCGGTTGTCTTCTGTCTGGAAGCTCTGCTGAACCTCATATTCACGGCCTTTTTCCAATCCGCTCCTCTCAAGGATTCGCTCCAGGATCACTTCACCCCAGTTGCCCTGCATTTTCTGGTCGCCTTTCAACGCTTTGGTCAGGTTGTGTGCTTCCTGGTTAATTTTTTCATTTAATTTTGAAAGATCCTCTATCTGCTGTTTAAGTGAAGCATGTTTTTCTATGGACGCCTTATGGCTTGATTCGACTTTGGTTTCAAAATCCTTTATCTTTTCCTTGAGCGGATTCAGAATGATCTCTAAGTTCAGTTTATTTTGCTGGGTAAATTTTTCCGATTTTTCATCCAGGATTTTCTGCGCCAGGTTTTCAAATTCCTTTTTGAACCTTTCATTTAATTGCTCAATTTCGGCCTTGTGTTCTTCGAGCCGTTGCAGTAAATTCTGGTTTTCGGCCTTTTGCTGTGCCAGGTCAACTGCCAGCTTTTCTTTTTCGGATTCCGAACGGATGAGCTTTTCTTCAGATTTTTCGGCATTAAGCCGCGACTCATTTTTCAGTTCTTCGTGTTGAGTGCTTAATAACTTTTCCCTTTCAGTCAAACCATTAATCGCTGCCTTTGCCTTCAAGGATGAAAAATAATATCCTAAAAACGCAGCAATCAGAACAACCGAAATCCATATAATCAAGTAGGTAATTTCCATTCACTAAAATTAAAAATTAATTTCCATCCAAATTTATTGCTCTTAATTTTAATTAAACAATTTATCAAAAGACAACGTATGAAAACAGAATTTTGACAAAGCGCTCCCGATTGCTACTTTCAATGATCACAACAGACAAAATTCATTCATATTTCCTATTTTTGCCATTATTTACATCCCGACATGCAAACACAAACAGAAAACAAAATATCATTCGCTCAATTCAAAAGCCAAATTCTGGAAGATTTCAGAACCGCTGTACTTTCACGCGAAACCAGCCTTCTGGGACGTCGTGAGGTACTCACCGGAAAGGCCAAATTCGGGATTTTCGGTGACGGAAAGGAATTGCCGCAAATCGCGATGGCGCGTGTATTTAAAAACGGGGATTTCCGTTCGGGGTACTACCGCGACCAGACTTTTATGTTTGCCATCGGGCAATTAACCATTGAAGAATTTTTTGCACAACTCTATTCCAATACCAACATAGAAAAAGAACCCGCTTCGGGCGGACGGCAGATGACCTCCCATTTTGCGACACGTTCTTTGAATGATGACGGTTCCTGGAAAAAATTGACCGAACAGAAAAATTCAAGCGCAGACATATCGCCCACTTCCGGGCAAATGCCGCGATTGGTCGGGCTGGCACAGGCCTCTAAATTTTACCGAAACCATCCGGAAGCGGATTCCGATTATAATTTTTCAGTCAGCGGAAATGAAGTTGCTTTCGGCACCATCGGTGATGCCAGTACCTCGGAAGGCCCGTTCTGGGAAGCAATAAACGCAGCCGGCGTACTTCAGATCCCGATGATTATGTCTATTTGGGATGACGGATACGGAATTTCGGTTCCTGCAAAATACCAGCGTACAAAATCCAATTTGAGCGAACTGCTTTCCGGTTTTCAAAGAGAAGACGGAAAAAGAGGATACGAGATCATTACGGTAAAAGCCTGGGATTATCCGGCGCTCATTGATGCTTATCAGCGTGCAGAAAAACTGGCACGTGAAGAACATATCCCTTGTATCATCCACGTCAGGGAATGTACACAGCCGCAGGGGCATTCCACTTCCGGTTCGCATGAACGCTACAAATCGGAAGAACGCCTGAACTGGGAAAAAGAATTTGACGGAATTGCCAAATTCAAAGAATGGATCCTGAACTTTGACGCGGGCGATGAAAAAATCGCGACAGCAGAAGAGCTGGATACCATCGAATCCGAAGCAAGGAAAGAAGTCAAATCTGCTCAAAAACAAGCCTGGGATGATTATCTGCACCCACTGGCCGAACTCAAAAACAAAGCGGTGGAATTATTGGAAAAAATGGCTTCTGACAGTTCAGGCCATAATTCGGTTGCTGAGCGAAGTCGAAGCATAGAAACTGAGGTCAGTTTACTCAGATCAAAACAAACACCTTTCAAAAAAGATATTTACTCGGCTGTCAGAAAGGTTTTCCGGCTGACACGCGGGGAAAATTCCGCTTCCAGAAAAGAACTGGCTGACTGGTTTGAAAACCGTATGAAAATTGAAAGCGATATTTATTCCTCCCATCTGTACAGCCAGTCGCAATGGAAAGCTTCCAATGTGAAAAAAATCGACCCGGTTTATTCGGATGAGCCGCAAATGGAAGACGGGCGCGTAGTTCTGCGCGATAATTTCGACAGGATATTTGAAAAAAATCCCAATGTGCTTGTTTTTGGCGAAGATTCCGGGAACATCGGCGATGTGAACCAGGGATTGGAAGGATTGCAGGAAAAATACGGTGAAAGCAGGGTCGCCGATACCGGGATCCGGGAGGCGACTATTCTGGGGCAGGGAATCGGCCTGGCAATGCGCGGATTGCGCCCGATTGCGGAAATCCAGTACCTGGACTATGTCTTATATGCTTTGCAAATCATGTCAGACGACCTGGCAACGGTTCAGTACCGCACCAAAGGCGGACAAAAAGCGCCGGTTATCATCCGTACACGCGGACACCGGCTGGAAGGAATCTGGCATGCCGGTTCCCCTATGGGCGGGATTTTGAACCTGGTTCGTGGCATGTATGTTTTGGTGCCGCGCGACCTGACCAAAGCCGCCGGATTCTACAATACACTTTTGCAATGTGATGAACCGGCCATCGTGGTGGAAAGCCTGAACGGGTACCGCCTGAAAGAAAAAATGCCGACAAATTTGGGTGAATTCACTACGCCCATCGGTGAAGTGGAAATCACAAAAGAAGGTTCAGATGTAACCTTAGTGACTTACGGTTCAACCTGGAGGATTGTTACCGAAGCCGCAAAAGAATTAGCTCAAATGGGAATCAACTCGGAAGTCATTGATATTCAGTCTTTAATTCCATTTGACCTGAAGCATGACATTGTAAAAAGTTTAGAAAAGACCAACCGTTTGGTTGTGATTGACGAAGATGTTCCGGGCAGCGCTTCTGCATTTATCCTGCAGCAAATCCTGGAAGAACAAAACGGTTACTTCCATCTGGACAGCAAGCCGCTGACCATTACGGCAAAACCGCATCGCCCGGCTTACGCGACCGACGGCGATTATTTCTCTAAACCTTCGGTAGATGATATCGTGGAAAAGGTCTATGAACTGATGCACGAAGCGAAACCGAATGAGTTCCCGGGGATATTTTGAGTTAGTAATTGGTGAATAGTGATTGGTGCCCTTCGACAGGCTCAGGGTGACGGAATGAGTGATTAGCTTATTTTGGTTAATCGTTTATTCAATCATTTATTTATTCAATCATTCTCACATTCCCGAATCAACAAATTTATTTCTGCGTATAATAATTAAAATCCTTCATCACGGTATCGATGAATTCGGCGTCATTCTGTTCCGCCTGAACTTCCATAACGGTTTCAAGGCGTGTTCGAAGTTTCTTTAATGTAACATTGTCTTTGTTCTTCCTGGCGATGGTAAAAGTATCTTTGATGATGCGCGCATCGTTGTCGGTCAGGCGTATCACCTGGCTGTAACGCGGAACATAAGTTTCTTGTATGTCTTCGAGAATGGTAATGCCTATGGAATGTTTTTCACGAAGCTTCAAAACCGTTGTCCCCGCCACAATGTCGCCCAGGCGTTGGGAGTTTTTGGTCCGGATAATGAGAAAGAAAGCGACAAATCCGCTCATAAGCGTAATCAGCCCACCTAAAATACCGGCAGTTTGTTCACCAAAAATGGGAATCATAAAAAGAATTAAAAACATTCCCGTCCAGAAATCAATCAGACGGAATGCCCAGCGGGTGAAATATTCGGTAAATCCGGCATGGTAACCATTGATCTTCACCACCCTGATCCGGCAGATCATCTTACCGAAAGTCTGTCCGTTAAAGAAAAATTCCGTCCAAAGCGAATAAAAAAGCGCGGGAAAAAATAACAACGTAAAAATGATTTCCAGGAAAATGCTCATATCGTTCAGCAAACCGGCATCTTCACGCCAGTCCCTGGAATTCAACCCGAAAAGAGGAAAAATGACCCGATTCAGTATCAAAATATAGATAATGATGAAAACAATGTCAAGCACAAAGGCCAAAAGCCGCCAGCCCACGCCGGCATGCTGTACATCGACTTTTACATTGAGCGGGGTTTTGATCTGAATACTTTGCATATTTTCCGGTGAATTTCTTTCTCTATGAGGAAAGAATTGAAATCAGCTTTGTTATTTCTGCTTAATTTTTATATTTACGATTGAAAAAATAAATTTTACACTCAGCATAAAAACTACCAACTTTGAGAGAGGCGGCTTTCATCAAACAAAATAAAGAAAAATGGTTGGAATTTGAAAAATCATTGTACAACTCTTCCGAAAAAAAACCGGAACGGCTGGCGGATTTGTTCATTCAGGTCAATAACGACCTGGCTTATGCCCAGACTTATTACCCCAAAAGCAATATCATCAGATACCTGAACGGAATCACCGTAACGGCTTACCATAAAATTTACGGACATAAAAAATCGGGAAAAGGGTTTCTGGGATTCTGGAGCTACGAAGTCCCGATGATCATGTATCAGTACCGCAAATATTTCTATTTTTCATTTGCCGTATTTTTCCTGACAATCATCATCGGCGTATTTTCTTCCATGTACGAACCGGAGTTCGTGCGTTCCGTTCTGGGAGGCGGTTATGTGAATATGACCGAGGACAACATACAGAATGGCGACCCGCTGGCGATTTACAATAACGCGACTTCATTTGGTGATTTCAATAATTTTTTCCGGATAGCCTTCAATAATTTACGTGTCGGTTTGCTGTCATTTCTTTACGGAATTTTTGGCGGAATCGGTTCGCTTTATTTTATGCTTCAAAATGGTGTAATGGTCGGAAGTTTTCAGTATATGTTCTACGAAAAAGGGCATTTTTTTCTTTCGCTGCGAACTATCTGGATGCACGGCGCCATGGAAATATTCGGAATGTGTATAGAAATCGGAGCGGGAATCCTGATGGGAACAAGTTATATTTTCCCGGGGATTCTTACCCGGAAACAGGCATTTTTCCAGAAAGGAAAAGCGGCGTTGAAAATTGTCATCAGCACCATTCCCTTTACAATTTTTGCGGCATTGATCGAAGGTTATCTCACGCAATATGCCAATGAAATGCCGATTCCCATCGCCGGATTTATCGTTCTCGGAACTTTGTCGCTGATTTCCTGGTATTACCTGGTTTATCCACATTTCGTTTACAGGAAAAACCAGAAAGACATTTCTTATCTCTTAAAAGAAGTCGGTTATGAAAAAATGTAAATTGATTTTCATATTGATACTTTTGGGAATTCTTTCATTCGGGCAGGATACGCTTGTTATTTATAAAAACACGGAAGCAACGGCTGTTTCTGCCGAAAATGAAACGGAACACCCGGCTGTTCCCTCAAAAGAAGAGCGCGGAGAAACCTTCTATCAGGAAAGAAATCCGGATTCCGGATTTAAAGATAATTACAAAGGAAAAAGATTTGATTATGACAGAATAACACCGGAACCGGAACTTCCTTCCCCGCCTTTGTTTTCAATTCCGGCGGGACTTATGCAGTTTTTGATGTATGGCATCCTGGGAATCATCATTTTAGTGGTCATTTATTTTATCTTTAAAAATGCGGGCGGATTTTCATTCGGTTCGGAAAAGAGAAAAATCAAATACGATATTTCGGAAGAAAAAAGGGATGAAGACCTTGAAAATATAGAAAACAATAATTTCCAATTGCTCATCCAGAAAGCCAAATCGGAAGGGGATTTCAGGAGAGCGGTTCGCTATTATTATCTTTGGGTTCTGCAAAAACTGACCGATAAAAACCTGATCAGCTGGAACAAGGACAAAACGGATTATGATTATTTCATCGAGTTGGGGCAGCATCCGATCAAAGAAGATTTTTCAACGAACACCTACATCTACGACCATACCTGGTACGGGAATTTCCATTTGAATTCCGGGGAATTTGAGCTGGCGGAATCTATTTTTCAACGGACTTTAAGCAAATTGAATTGAGAAATAAAATTTTTAAATATTGTCTTTTTTTCTTTGCCTTTCTGATTCTGGGTTGCGGTGAAATGCCTGTAAACTGGAGTCCGACCTTTGATTCCAAAGATACGATTCCGTATGGGACTTATGTTTTACGGCAGGAATTAGGAAATCTTTTTCCCGATTCACACATCATCAACATTGACCATAATACGTATGATTTTTTTGATGGAATCCAGTACCAGTACCGGAGTGACCATTATATTTTCATTTATCCGCGAGAACATTTTACCGATGCAACCTGGGAAAAGATACTGGATTATGTGAGCAACGGTGGATCAGCCCTGATTTCAAATCCTGTGGAAAATCCAACTTTTGAAAAATATTTAGGCGTAAAAACCGAACCGCTAACACCGCCCGACATTCAGGAGACACCGGTTTCCCTTTCCATTCTGGAAGCGGGAAAGGAAAAATCTTATGTTTTTCAAAAAGGTGTCCGGACTTTTTATTTTTCGGAATTCAATCCCGAAACAACCGATGTTTTGGGTTATATAACTTATGAAGGAATAAAGAAACCCAATTTCATAAAGGTTTATTATGGTGACGGTTATTTCCTTCTAAATGCTGAGCCTTATGCTTTTACCAATTACCATCTGCTGAAAAAAAATCATTACAAATATGCCGCGACAGTGTTTTCTTATTTTGAAGACACCGATATTTTATGGGACAACCACCGGATGTTTCAGCGTGAAAGATTGCCTGATTCCGACGGTGGATTTTTTAACACCCTGGGATTTGTCCTGAAGCACAAATCGTTGCGATGGGCCTTCTTTTTATTGTTGGCGATGGGCTTCTTGTTCCTGATTTTTAATTCAAAAAGAAAACAGAAAGCGATTCCCATCATCCTGCCGCATACCAATTATACATTGGATTTTGCCAAAACACTTTCTGAACTTTACCGTTATAATTCCGACCATACCGCGCTGGTAAAATATAAGATCAATTATTTCCTCGAACAGATAAAAAACCGTTACAACATCACGGCAAAAGATACCGAAAAGGATTTTTCGGAATTACTGAGCGCCAAATCGGGGGTCGATATAAAAATTTGTGAAAAGCTGGTTTTGACCATTGACATATTCAGGGGAAAAAATTATTTAGACAAAGAAGATTTTTTTAAATTACAATCATTAATCGCGACTTTTAATCAAAAATCAAATCAACATGGAAGAACAGCCACAGGAAAATAATTCAGCCTTTACACCAGAAGAAAATCAGAATCCGATAGAAAATAATTCAACTGAAACAGCCAACAATCCGGGACTGGAATTCAGCAACCGCATTGATTTGTCAAAGATCAGAAATGGTGTTGCCGAAATCCGGAACCAGCTGGGAAAGGTCATCGTTGGGCAAAATGAATTCATCGAATTGCTCATGGTCAGCGTTTTTGCCAACGGCCATTCACTGATCGAGGGCGTCCCCGGCGTTGCCAAAACCATCACAGCAAAACTGCTGGCAAAAACGATGGACGTAGGTTTCAGCCGGATTCAGTTCACGCCAGACTTAATGCCATCCGACATTCTTGGAACTTCGGTTTTTGATATGAAGAAAAACGAATTCGAATTCAAAAAAGGGCCTGTTTTTTCCAACATCATTCTGATTGATGAAATCAACCGCGCTCCGGCCAAAACACAGGCCGCTCTGTTTGAAGTAATGGCGGAACGCCAGATTACAATGGACGGAACGCTTTATCCGATGGAACCACCTTTTTTGGTTTTCGCCACGCAGAATCCCATCGAGCAGGAAGGAACTTATCGCCTGCCCGAAGCGCAACTGGATCGTTTTCTTCTTAAAATTGAAGTCGGTTACCCGAATCTGGAAGATGAGGTTTCAATTCTCGAAGGAAATAATTCGAGAAAAAACGAAGATCCGACAGGATTGATTTCCGCCGTTTTCAGCTCGCATGATATTTCGGAATTCCAGAAAATCATCCAGGAGGTTTTGATAGAGCAGAAACTGATCCGTTACATCGCTACAATTGTGAATTCGACCAGAAATAATCCGTTTTTGTTTTTGGGCGCTTCGCCGCGTGCTTCCATTTCCATTTTAAATGCGGCAAAAGCGGTCGCGGCCATTCGCGGACGGGATTTTGTAATTCCGGAGGATATAAAATTTGTTGCTATTCCTGCGTTGAAACACAGGATTGTTGTTTCACCTGAAAAAGAGATGGAAGGATTGACTTCCGACCAGATCATCCAGCAAATTATCGAAAGCATAGATATACCACGCTGATGAAATTCTGGAACCAAATATTTCTGAATAAAGTTTTCTTTTTTGCATTTTCCGCAGTCATTTTCGGATTTTGCCTGGGCTTCTTTTTTCCGGTGATGATACAGGTTTCACAATTGTTGTTATTCGTCCTGATTCTTTTTACGCTCATTGATTTCCTGCTGCTTTTCCTGAGCAAAAAAACAATATCCGGAAGCCGGGAAGTGAATGACAAGCTTTCCAATTTCGATAAGAATAAGGTTAAATTAAGTCTGCAAAACCATTTTCCGTTCAGGATTCGTTATACTGTTTTTGACGAACTTCCCGACCAGTTCCAGATTTTTGATTTTAAAATGACCGGGTTGCTTTCTTCCCGGAAAAATACTGTGCTTGAATATGAACTGACACCTAACGAACGCGGAATTTACAAATTCGGCAAAACGAATGTTTTTGTGGAATCTCCTTTGAGGATTCTGCAACGAAAAGTTGTTTTAAATACTGAAAAACAAATCAAAGTTTATCCGTCATTTTTACGTTTGAGCCAATACAGCCTTCAGAATTTCAAAGCGCACGTAAATGAAATCGGGCAGAAAAAAATCCGGCGGCTCGGGCATAGCATGGAATTTGAGCAGATCAAAAATTATGTCAGCGGGGACGACATCCGGACGATTAACTGGAAATCAACGGCGAAGCATAAAAAATTAATGGTCAACCAATATGTCGATGAAAAATCGCAGCAGATTTATTGCGCTATCGACAAAGGCCGTGTGATGAAAATGCCGTTTAGCGGAATGACTTTACTGGATTATGCCATCAATGCGAGTTTGGTTTTCAGTAATGTCGTGTTGCAAAATCATGACCGCGCCGGAATTTTCACTTTTTCCAATCAGCTGGAAAATCTCGTAAAAGCAGAACGGCGGACAAACCAGTTGCAAAAAATTTCGGAAAGCCTTTATGGAATTCAGAGTAATTTCATGGAAAGCGATTTCGGAAAATTATACAATTCCATCAAACACAAGATCACACAACGCGGGCTGATCGTACTTTTCACGAATTTCGAAAGTATGGACGCGCTTCACCGGCAGCTTCCTTATCTGCTCGGGATCAACAAAAACCATTTGCTTTTGGTCGTATTCTTTAAAAATACCGAACTGGAAAATTCACTCAAAGAAGCGGACAACACAGATATTTATGAGAAAACGATCATTGAAAAATTCATTTACGAAAAACAGCAAATCGTTCTGGAACTCAACAGGCATGGAATTCAAACAGTGCTGACTAATCCTGAAGATTTAACCGTTAATGCGATCAATAAATACCTGGAAATCAAATCGCGGGGAATGATTTAGTTTGGGAATGAGGGAATGGGAGAATGATTGAATGAATAAATGATTGAATAAACAGCTAAACGATTAAACAAATAAACTAATCACCAATCAACAAATCACTATTCACTAAATTAATCCCTGATTCGTTAAAACAGAAATCTTCGTTACAAACTTAACCATACTCTTACTATATTCGCAGCGTAAATCCCCGGTTGATTCATGGAACAAAACCCGCAGATTCCGTCTGTCTGGAAAAATAAAGAATTTATTGCTTTTGTATTTCTTAGGTTCTCACTGATTTTTGCCCTGTTTATCCAAAGCACATCGGTCGCGTTTGAGATTTTCAGGATAACCCAAAAGGAAATTTATCTGGGCCTAATTGGCTTGTTTGAATTTGCCCCGATTTTATTCACCGCATTCTATGCCGGACAATTAGTGGACAAACTTGACAAACGGAAAGTAATCATACGAACGATAGGTGCTTTTATGCTGGCTTCATTTGTTTTATTAATAGTTAATTTTCCCGGAATCCAGGAAAAAGCAGGTGTAACAGGTTATTTGTTTGTCTGTTATTCCGCTTTCTTTATTCTGGGACTGACACGGTCTTTCAGTGGCCCGGCAGTTTTTTCGCTTCTCGCGCTGGTAGTGCGGAAAGAAAATTATCAGAAAGCAATTCCCATCAGCTCATCGGCGTTTATGATTGGTTCGGTACTCGGGCCGCTGGCGGGCGGATTGATTCTGGCCGCGTTCGGAATCGAAGCCGCTTTGGGTACCGCTTTCGTTCTGATGTGCATTTCCATGGCCATGATTTTAAGGATTTCACCCAAGCCTGCCGCCCGGGAAGAAATAGATTCGGAAGAAACACCTTTACGAAGAATCAGGGAAGGATTAAAATTTATCTGGGCGACACCCATTATTTTAGCCGTCCTGAGCCTGGATATGTTTGCTGTTTTCTTTGGCGGCGCCGAATCCCTGCTTCCCGCCGTAACCGAAAAAGTCCTGAATGCCGGTTCGGTGGAGTTCGGCTGGCTGCGTTCCGCGCATGGAATCGGGTCGCTGGCCATGATGTTTTTCCTTTCTTCGCTCCCGCTTTTGAAAAGCAGGATAGGTAAGAAATTGCTCGGAAGCGTGGCCATGTTCGGGGTTTGTATCATTTGTTTCGGCTTGTCGGGAAATGTTTATCTGTCCTTTTTTATCCTGATGCTGGGCGGCGCATTCGATGCGGTTTCGATGATCATCCGGCAAAGCATCCTGCAATACAAAACACCGGAACACCTGAAAGGCCGTGTTTCATCGGTCAACAGTATTTTTGTGAGCAGCTCAAATGAGCTTGGTGCATTTGAAAGCGGAGTTGCCGCCAGCCTGATGGGTTTGGTGCCGGCGATTATTTTTGGCGGAACTATGACTGTCCTCACTGTAATTGTAATTGCGGTTTCAATAAAAGCCATCCGGAAAGTTGAACTGGAGTAAATTACTACCTTTGTGTTTATGAAAAAATGGATTTCAGCCGCCAGGTTACGGACATTGCCTTTGTCGGTCAGCGGGATTATTTTGGGGTCATTGATCGCATTTTCGCAGGGATATGAGAACTGGTTAATTTTTTCTCTGGCTTTCCTGACGACTTTGCTTTTGCAGGTATTGTCGAATTATGCCAATGATTACGGCGACGGGATCCGCGGCACAGATACGGAAAGAACCGGCGAAAAACGGGCGGTCGCTTCAGGAGAAATTTCGGCGGCAGAAATGAAAAACGCTGTTATCCTTTTTAGTTTTTTATCGGCTGTAACGGCTTTTCTGCTGATTTACCTTTCATTTAAAGAAAATTTCTTCTGGGCATTGTTGTTTGTTTTCCTGACGCTTGCCTGCGTATGGGCAGCCATCCGTTATACGGTTGGGAAAAGCGCTTATGGTTATGCCGGAATGGGCGATATTTTTGTATTTGTATTTTTCGGGATTATTTCGGTGTGGGGAAGCTATACGCTGTACCAGCACGAAACCTTTCATCTTTCTATTTTCCTTCCCGCATCGGCCATCGGCCTTTTGAGTACGGCTGTGCTGAATCTGAATAATATGCGCGATATGGCAACCGACCGAAAAGCGGGAAAATTCACCCTGCCGCTCAGGATGGGATTTAAGAATGCGAAGATTTATCAATCCGTCTTATTAATTCTGCCATTTTTACTTTCAGTTTTATATTTGTTCATTACAGGAAAAACCGAATGGTGTCATTTTTCATTTCTGGTACTCCTTATTCCCGCGATTTTGTTTCTGAAAACGCTTTTTACGACAAGTGAACCCCGGATGCTCGACAAAGAATTAAAGAAAGTGGCTTTGCTTACATTAGCATTTTCCTTAATTTTAGGGATTAGTTTAATTTTTTAAAATCCAGAGAAATGAAAATTACTTATTTGGGACATGCCTGCCTGGGAATCGAAGCGAACGGAAAACACATCATTGTCGATCCTTTTATTTCCGGAAATGAGCTGGCGAAACACATTGACCTCAATTCACTGAAAGCCGACTATATTTTGCTGACCCATGCCCACCAGGATCACATACTGGACGTGGATAAGATCGTATTCAAAACGAGTGCGACCATTATATGCAACGCGGAAATGTCTTATTACTACGGTGCAAAGGAATTCAAAACCATTGGGATGAATACGGGCGGAAATTTTGAATTGGATGGAATTAAGGTTAAATCTACAATTGCATTCCACTCAAGCTCTTTTCCGGACGGAACCTATGGCGGAAACCCAAACGGATACATTCTCGAGTGTAACGGAAAACGGGTTTACATTGCAGGCGATACTTCACTAACGCAGGAAATGAAGCTGATCCCGGAAACAACCGGAAAACCGGATCTGGCTGTTCTTCCGGTCGGCGGGCATTTTACAATGGGATTTGAGGACGCCTGTATCGCCGCGGATTTTGTAGGATGCGATAAAGTGCTGGGATATCATTTTGATACTTTCCCGCCGATTAAAATCAATCATTCGGAAGCCAAAAATTATTTTTCCGTGAGAGGGAAAGAACTGATTCTGGCAGAAATTGGTGAATCTTTAATGATCTGACCGTAAAAAATTCCGGTTTAAACATAAAAAAACCCCGGAAATCCGGGGCTTCATTATTTAATAATTAACTTATAGTTACTTTTTAATAATCTTGAATGTTTCCACTTGTCCACCCTGTAAGGTAACTCTGAACACATATACGCCTGCAGGTAATGCAGAAACATTGATCTGTCCGTTTGTTACTTTTGCACTGCTCAATACAGATTGCCCTGCCAGGTTGTAAGCCGATACATTCTCTATCGCTTTGCCTGAACTGATGTTCAACACATCTTTCACAGGGTTCGGATAGTATGCGAAATCAAATGAATTCATATCGCTTATGCCTAACTGCTCACACTGACCTGTTACCGTCATGATGCCTTCTACCGCTTCTCCGTTAGTGTTTGCAAACTCTGCCCAGGTTGCGCCACCGTCAGGTGACTGCCAGCTTGGTTCTGAATCATCATTGTCTGTATAAAGGTATGATACCCAGTAAACATTGGC
>Ga0206107_1000482_pt1 | contig 16523 bp, 14 predicted proteins | sample 2B0metagenome_FD_148652 | JGI IMG/M metagenome (GOLD analysis project Ga0206107, IMG submission 148652) | Enriched microbial communities from leaf-cutter ant dump, University of Wisconsin, Madison, United States - 2B0 | ecosystem: Environmental > Terrestrial > Nest > Insects nest > Nest dump...
TCGGTCCTATCGGTTTGTCTACGGTGGCGTGACCAGTGCGGCGTTCACGGTCAAGGTGACGGCGGGGTCGGTGAAGGCGACGGTGGCCTCGTCGTCCGTGGTTGCGGGCTCGTCGGTGAAGGCGACGTTGACTGCGGTGCCGGCGACCAGCGGCACGGCGAAGCTGCAGTACAAGTCGGGTAGTACCTGGAAGACCGACGCTCGCTCGATTGTGGTGACCAACGGCAAGGGGTCTACGACGCTGAAGCCGCCGTCTGATCGGTCCTATCGGTTTGTCTACGGCGGCGTGACCAGTGCGGCGTTCACGGTCAAGGTGACGGCGGGGTCGGTGAAGGCGACGGTGGCCTCGTCGTCTGTGGTCGCGGGATCCTCGGTAAGGGCGACGTTGACTGCGGTGCCGGCGACCAGTGGCACGGCGAAGCTGCAGTACAAGTCGGGCAGCACGTGGAAGACCGACGCTCGCTCGATTGTCGTGACCAAGGGCAGCGGATCCACGACCTTGAAGCCGCCGTCTGACCGGTCCTATCGCTTTGTCTACGGTGGCGTGACCAGTGCAGCGTTCACGGTCAAGGTGACGCCGGCGCCGGTGACACCAGCGCCGGTGACGCCAGCTTCGGTGACAGGCACGGTCGCGTCGGCGTCTGTGGTCGCGGGATCCTCGGTGAAGGCGACGTTGACTGCGGTGCCGGCGACCAGCGGTACGGCGACGTTGCAGTACTTGTCGGGTGGTACCTGGAAGACGGATGCTCGGTCGATTGTCGTGACCAACGGCAACGGGTCTACGACGTTGAAGCCGCCGTCTGACAGGTCCTATCGGTTTGTCTTTGCCGGGGTGACGAGCGCGGCGTTCACCGTGAAGGTGACGGCGTCGCCAACGGTCGGCTCGTTCATTGTCACGGGTTCCGGTTGGGGCCACGGCGTGGGCATGTCCCAATACGGCGCCTACGGCATGGCGCTTGACGGCTACGACGCCACCGGAATCCTCACGCACTACTTCACGGGCACCTCCGTCAGCTCCGTTGACACGAGTGGCGGCAAGGACTTCCGTGTGCAGATCTTCGGTTCCGGATCTGACAGCGCAACCTCGGTGGACCTTGTGGTGCGCTCGCCCGGCGCCAGCGGCTCCACGGCCGGGGAGTGGCGGATGCGCTTCTACGCATCCGATCACTCCACCTTGCTCCAGGAGTGGACGGGGGCCAAGGATGAGGACTTGGTGATCGGGCGCAACGGGACCAACATCACGGCCACGCGGGCCAATGGAACGTCGTTTCAAGCGCCGTGGGTGAGCATCCACTGGGAGGGTACGTCCTACTATCAGCCGACCTCCACAGAGAATGCGTATGTGGAACTGCTCAACAAGAAGGGCGGAACCGCTCAGACTCACGGCCAATACCGGCATGGGCGCATGTTCTTGGCGGTCATTTCATCGCGCATCAACATCGTGAACTCTCTCAACCTCAACACCGAGTACCTCTATGGAGTCGCGGAGATGCCCTCGTCGTGGTCGAGCGCCGCTCTGCAGGCGCAGGCCATCGCGGCACGCGGCTACGCCATGCGTGCACTGGCGAGCGGCAAGTCCGCTGCGTGCGGGTGCAACGTGTATGACGACGCCCGCAGCCAGAACTTCAGCGGCTGGAAGAAGGAAAGCGAGGGCACCAACGCCGTCTACGGCGCGCGCTGGGTCGCGGCGGTGGACGCCACGAATTCTGCTGACGGGCTACAGGGCCAGGTGCTCAAGGACCCCAAGGACACCATTGCCACCACCTACTATTTCTCGTCGTCCGGTGGTCAGACCGAGAACAGCGAACAGGTGTGGAGTTCCACCATTTCGTACCTGCGAGCCGCGAGCGACCCGTGGAGCCTCGATTCGCGTGTCAAGAACCCGAACGCGTCATGGACCGCCACCGTCACGCAAGACAAGGCGAGGGCCGCGTTCGGACTGACCGACGTGGCAACGATCGCGGTCACCAAGCGGACGTCCTCGGCCTCAACCGCCGCCGCCTATGTGCTCACGGCGACATCGTCAACGGGCCAGACGTCCTCCATCACCGGTGCGGACAACATTCGCATCAAGCTTGGACTCAAGTCACCGTGGATATGGTCGGTCGCTGCCGGCTAACCAACACCTAGATGACCGGTGGCCTGCCGCGTCGGGTCATTGTCCATACCGTGCGCCAGGCGATGGGCCTGCGCTTGCCGGCGTCGGATCGGATCCCCGCCCATGCGCCGCGCCACCAGCTGCCGAGGCCGCGTGGGTGCGTGATCTGACGAGCCGTGGTCAACGCGGCCCAGATGGCCACGTAGAGCACGGCGATGGGGCATGGCAGGTTGCGCTTGGCAAGCCATACGCGGTTGCGAGCGTCCTGCCAGAGGTGATCCGCATGGCGTGAGCGCTCCACGCGCGGATGGACGGCGCGCAGATCTGCGCGGTACTCCACCCGATAGCCCGCATCCCAGGTGCGCCACGCCAACTCGATGCCCTCGTGGGCGTACACAAAGCGCCCCGGCCAGTTGCGCGTACGGCGCAGCACCCGCTTGCGCACTGCCACCGAACCTTCGAGCACCGAGAACACCTCAGAGGACGTGTGGGCGTCCTTGTTGCGCAATCGCGGAACCCATCGCCGCATCGTCTCGCCGTCGGGGGTCTCGATGCGTGTTTGCACCACGCCCAGAGTGGGGTCCGCCTCGAACATCGCGTCCACGCGAGCCACCGTGTCCCGATCGGGAAGATGCGCATCGTCGTCGAGAAAGTACACAAACCGACCACGCACACGAGCTATGCCACGATTGCGTCCCTTGGGTGCGCCCAGGTTGGTGGGCAGATAGACGGTGCGCACGGCGTCGGGAAGGCCCGTGGGTTCCCACCCATTGCCCACCACGACCACCTCAAGCGATACCCCTTGCTGGGCAAGAAGCGATTGCACCGCGGCCCCGAGTTCCACGGGCCGGGTGCCTTGGCTCAGCACCACCGCGGACCAGCGCGGCCTCACTGCGACGGCCCACGCAGGGCGCTCGAGGCGAGGATCGCGGTGGTGTGGCCCACGATCACGAAGGGCAGAGCCACCGCCAGGATCACGAGCGCCACCGCAAGCCCATTGAATCCCACGGCGGCGCCGATGATGGCGACAACCAGGATGAGAATCGTCTGTTCCACCGAGTGGTACAGACGATGCAAGGGAATGAAGTCTGCGAGCCGGCGTGCTCGCTGCAGTACGCCGCGGGGCATTGTCCGTGCGCCCGCCTCATCCTTGAGCGGCTCCAGGCCGGCCTGCATGCGGGACAGTCGCCACGCGTCGTTGAGCGACTTGTTGACGAGCACGAGCGTCCCTGCGATGCCACCAACCGCCGCCCAGCGCCAGTCGTGCGGCACACCGTGGAGCGTCACGGCGAGGCCCGCGGCAACAGGAATCGCGGACTCGGTTGTGGTGTGCGCGATGCGGTCGAGGAAGATGCCGCGCGGCCCGGTGGTCTTGCGCCAGCGGGCCACCTCGCCGTCGATGGAGTCGATCGTCATCTGCAACACGGCAAGGAAGCACGCGAGGACGGGCCCCCACAATCCAGGAATCAGCAGGGCCGCCGCGGCCGCCCATCCGCACACGATCATGATGAGCGTCACGGCGTTGGCCGACAGCCCCGCCCACACCGCCACGCGCGTCAGATAGATAGAGAAGCTGCGCCCAAAGAGCGCTGCCGTCCAGTGTTCGGCGTTCTTGCGACCCCGGATGTGTGGTGGCTGACAGACCGCACGCATCTCGTGGATGCTGGGCCACTCACGGCTCATGCTTCAACGCCCAGGCGCGCGCGTTCCTTCTCACAATCGGCGACAGCCTCGCGGCAGGCATCGACAAACGTGGCTTGCGCTTGCGGCCCGGTGAGACCGCCAAGATAGTAGGTGCTCAGCCGGTCCATTGTTGCCTCGACCGAGTTGTCGGCCAGCGATTCTCGAACGATCCTCGCTGCCTCGGGAGCGGTGGCGGCGTCGATGTGCGGTGTGTCGTCAAAGAGTCTCGCCGGGGCCGCTACGCGCGCCTCGCTTGCCGCGGGGAACGTGGTGATGAGGGGTCGACGCTGCGACAGCCAATCGGTGGCAATCGCAGATACGTCAGCGATCAGCACGTGTGCCGCATGGAACGACGCCTCGGGATCAACGGAATCGTCTGTGCGCGCGCGGTCGCCATAACGAGCGACGAGTGCCCGAATCCGTTGGTCCGCGCCCTGGAAGTATGCATCAGATGCCCCCGTCCGTGGGTGCGGGCGATAGATCACGGAGATGTCCTCGTCCGCAAGCAACGCGTCTACCAGCTCATATCCAAAGTCGACCACCGATGAGTACGCATTGACGGACATCGTCCCCTCCCACGTGGGGGCGTAGAGCACGGTAAGACCGGGCCCGGGTGTGCCATGCGGCGGTAGCTGTGGGCGGCCCACAATGCGCAACCGCTTGTGGGTGTCGAAGTACAGCAGGGCTCGTGCGTGGCGATCCACTCCTGCTGGCCCGGCAACAAACGCGCGGTCGAAGGCCTTGACTTGGTTGGAGACCGACACGTACTTGTCGGAGTCGCCATGGTTGAGGAATACGTGGAGCACCTGAGTGACACGCAACGCCACTGCGTTGGCATTGGCTTGGCCCACGTACAGCACGAGGCGTACGGCACCGTCACCAAGGAGCGTACCCACCGTTCGCGTCCTCGCCGCGATGACCACATCGAGTGCGCACTCGGCGCGCACCAGAGCCGCCGTGCGGGAATCCTGGAGAATGACGGTGAGCCCCAGCTCTGCGTCGAGCGCTTCAAAGGCCGCATACCACTGTCGCAACTGGTACAGATTCTCTGGGGGATCGGGGAAGAAGACGGCAACACGGCCCTCGAGGACTCGTTGGGCGAGCTGATCATCCTCACCAAGACCGTCAGGTACGCCGCCTGGCAATAGGCCCCATCGCCGAATGAACTTACCGGCGATCTTGCGAACGTGGCGGGGCATGAAAATCCTTTGTGGCGAGAGGCGACTGTCGTCAAGGATACCGGCCTTCGCGGCTCGGCCCACGAGGTTGCGTTTTCGTTGCGTTTCCGCACCCCTCCGGTCGCGCCGCTCACACGATTGTTGCGCGGGATGCGACGATGGGGCCATGGCTGACGAGCAGGTCCGGATCGATGTGATCACCGCCGAAGACGCTGGCGAGCTCCTTACGGTGCGCCGCGCGGCCTTCGTGACGGAGGCACAACTCTTCAACGACCCCAATATCCCGGCCCTCACACAGACCCTCGACGAGCTGCTCGTTGACCTCGAGTCCGGTGACGTGGTGACGCTCGGTGCGTGGAGGGGGCATCGACTCGTCGGCTCTATTCGCGTAGGCATCGAGGACGACAAGGCGACCATCGGCCGTCTTGCCGTGGCCCCCGATCAGCAGGGCCAGGGCATCGGCACGCAGCTCCTCTTCGCCGTGCTCGGCTACTTGCCGGCCAACACCCGTGAGGTGTGGGTGTTCACCGGACAGAACTCCAAGCACAACATCGCGCTGTACAACAAGGCGGGTTACGAGCACCAGTTTGACCAGGTCGCTGGCGACCTCACCTACGCCTACCTGCGCAAGGTCCTCGAGGCCGGCGCCATCGTCGACGATGACGACGACGTGGCCGTGCGCGGCGACAACTGAAGGCTCACACCGTCCGCGGCGGCGAGCCGACACCGCCCGCCCGCTAGCGATGCCGCCACTTGCTAGACTTTCCCCGTCGCAACTGGCGCACGTGGTGTCACCACGAGGGAGCGGCACAGTTCAGACTGTTGGTCGTTCGCCTGGGCCAAGGTCACCGGACAATCCCCGGCGCACCTCGCGCCGCGCGGCCAAACGTAAAGGACCAGCATGAGCACCGACTCCAGCGCCACCGCAGCAGTGATGAACTCCACGCTGCAGGACTTTGACCCCGACATCGCCCAGGTTCTCGAGCGCGAGCTCGGCCGCCAGCGCACCTACCTCGAGATGATTGCCTCCGAGAACTTTGTGCCGCGAGCCGTGCTGCAGGCGCAAGGCTCCGTGCTCACCAACAAGTACGCAGAGGGCTATCCGGGCCGCCGCTACTACGGCGGCTGCGAAGAGGTCGACGTCGCCGAGACCATCGCCATCGAGCGCGCCAAGAGCCTCTTTGGCGCCGCCTACGCCAACGTGCAGCCGCACTCTGGTGCCACCGCCAACGCGGCCGTGCTGCACGCCCTCATCAACCCTGGCGACAAGATCATGGGCCTGTCGCTCGCGCACGGCGGCCACCTCACGCACGGCATGAAGCTCAACTTCTCCGGCAAGCTCTACGACGTTGCCGCCTACGGTTTGGATGAGGCGACGCACCGCGTGGAGATGGAGACGGTGCGCAAGATCGCCCTGGAGGAGCGGCCCGACGTCATCATCGCGGGCTGGTCCGCCTACCCGCGTCACCTGGACTTCGCGGCCTTCCGTTCCATTGCCGACGAGGTGGGCGCCAAGCTGTGGACAGACATGGCGCACTTTGCCGGGCTTGTGGCCGCGGGCCTGCACCCCTCGCCCGTGCCGCATTCCGACGTCGTGTCCACCACCGTGCACAAGACGCTCGGTGGCCCGCGCTCCGGCCTCATCGTCTCGCGCGACGAGGAGTACTCCAAGAAGCTCAACTCCGCGGTGTTCCCCGGCCAGCAGGGCGGCCCGCTCATGCACGTCATCGCCGCCAAGGCGGTGGCGCTCAAGGCCGCAGCGCAGCCCGAATTCGCCGAGCGCATGGGCCGTGTGCTTGAGGGCGCGCGCATTCTTGCGGAGCGTCTCACGGCGCCCGACGCTGTGGCCGCGGGCGTCAACGTGGTCACCGGCGGCACGGACGTGCACTTGGTGCTGGTTGACCTTCGCAACTCGCCGCTCAACGGCCAGGAGGCGGAAGACCTGCTACACGAGGTGGGCATCACCGTGAACCGCAACGCGGTGCCGTTTGACCCTCGCCCCCCGATGGTCACCTCCGGACTGCGCATCGGTACCCCTGCGCTTGCCTCGCGTGGCTTTGGTGCGGAGGAGTTCACCGAGGTTGCCGACGTCATCGCCACGGCTCTCAAGGGCGGCGCGGACATCGAGGCACTGCGCGCTCGCATCGCGAAACTGGCGGACACCTTCCCGCTGTATGACGGCCTGCAGCAGTAAGGCGGCCGGGCGGTGACCGCACGTGTATTGGATGGCAAGGCCACAGCGTCGGCCATCAAGGGTGAGCTGAAGCACAGGGTGGCGGCGCTGCGCGAGCGCGGCGTGACGCCTGGGCTTGGCACCCTGCTCGTGGGAAGCGATCCGGGATCCACCTGGTACGTCAACGGCAAGCACGCCGATTGCGCTGAGGTGGGCATTGCGTCCATCCGCGAGGACCTTCCCGAGTCCGCGACTCAGGAGGAGATCGAGGCGGCTGTTGCGCGCCTCAACGCCAACCCGGAGTGCACGGGATTCATTGTGCAGCTGCCGCTTCCGGACGGCATTGACACCAACCGGGTTCTCGAGCTCATCGATCCCAACAAAGACGCCGATGGCCTGCACCCCATGAACCTTGGCCGCTTGGTGTTGCGCATGAGCGAGGACATCGAGTCCTCGCTGCCGTGCACGCCCAAGGGGATCATCGAGCTCATTGAGCGGCACGGGGTGTCGCTGCGCGGCAAAGAGGTGGTGGTGATTGGGCGCGGCACCACGGTGGGTCGCAGCATCGGGCTGTTGCTGACGCGCCGTGCCGTCAATGCCACCGTGACGCTGTGCCACACGGGCACCGCCGACCTCGCCGCGCACACGCGGGCGGCGGATGTCATCGTGGCCGCGGCGGGAGTGCCTGGGCTGGTGACCGCCGACATGGTCAAGGACGGTGTGGTGCTCATCGACGTTGGCGTGTCCCGGGTGACGGACCCCCAGACGGGGAAGTCGCGCGTGGCAGGCGACATCGACGCGGGCGCGATTGACAAGGCCTCCTGGTATTCGCCCAATCCCGGTGGCGTTGGCCCCATGACCCGGGCCATGCTGCTCACGAACGTCGTGGAGTCCGCGGAACGCGCAGTCAGCCCCCGCACCTAGCCCGCACTAGGCTCGCACCATGCTTATCGCCACGGTCAACGTCAATGGGGTGCGCGCGGCCCTGCGCAAGGGAATGCTCGACTGGCTCGAGGCCGCGCAGCCCGATGTGGTGTGCCTCCAAGAGGTACGGGCTCCCGACGACGTGGTTCAGGAAGCATTCAGCGGTCAGTGGCATGTGGCTCACCAAGAAAGCGAACAGAAGGGCCGCTCCGGCGTGGCCATCCTGTCCCGCAGTCCGCTCACGGACGTGCAGGTGGCCGTCGATGTCTTTGGGCCTGTGGGCGCGGAGGCGACCCACACCGGGCGGTGGATCGAGGCGACCGTGGACAGCCCCGCCGGGCCGCTGAGGGTGGTCTCCACGTACGTCCACTCCGGCGAGGTGGGCACGCCGAAGATGGATGACAAATACGCCTTCCTTGACCTCGTCACCGCGCGGCTTGCGCAGCTGACCGCGGCCCACGAACTCGCCGTGGTCATGGGTGACGTCAACACCGCCCACACCAATCGCGATATCCGTAACTGGAAGGGTAACCTCAAGTCCGCGGGGTTCCTTCCGGAGGAGCGCGCGTACCTCGACGCCTGGTTCGGCGCTGGCTGGGTGGATGTGCACCGCTCGCTTGCGGGCGATGTCGACGGGCCCTACACGTGGTGGTCGCAACGCGGCAAGGCGTTCGACACCGACACCGGCTGGCGCATCGACTATCAGATCGCCACGCCGGCCCTGGCCGCGCGCGCCACGATGGCGCGGGTTGACCGGCAGGCATCGTGGGACGCCCGCTGGACGGACCATGCGCCGCTCGTGGTGGACTACAACCTGGTGGGCTAAGCCCTAGATCATGCTGAATGACGGCGCGTCATAGCCGGCGCCGACCATCTCGTCGGTGATGAGCTGCGCGGTGGTCTGTGCCTGAGCCCGGCGAATGAGCGCCACCGCGGCGCCGCCAAATCCGCCCTCCACGAGCCGTGCTCCCAACGCACCTGCCCGGAAGGCGCCATCGACAACGGCGTTGAGTTCCGGGTTGGACATGTCGTAGTCCACCTCCATGGAGGCATGCGCGCGGTACATCGCCTTGCCGATGGTGACAAAGCGCTCGTGTGCAGGCGCGGTGCCCGACAACTCCGCAGACACGATGCGGACGCGCTCAATCTCCGTAACCACGTGGCGTGCCCTGCGCCTCAGCAAGGGATCCTCAAGGGCGTCGATGCGGCGTAAGGCGTGGGGAGCGTCGGCCACATCGCGAAGGCGCTCCACGCCCAATTCCCGGCACGCTGCCTGTACCTGCTCCCATCGCAAGGAGTACTCCTCGAGCGTCAGGGTATTGGGCCGCCCCGTGTCGATCAGGAGCAGTGCGAGTCCGTATTCGGGAAAGTACAGCGGTTGGTAGCGCACTCGGGGAGGGGTGTCCACAAAGTCCATGAGCACGGCCTGGTCCGGGGGGCAGCGCAGGATGGTGTGCTGCACCATGCCGGCGGTGGGGACCCCGGAGAAGCCCGTCTCGGCATCCACGCACACCTGGGCAAGCTCGATCCTGCCCTGATCGGAATCGAGCGCCAGTCCCCAGAGGTCTTGAACCACGAGCGCGATGGCGGCGATGACGGAGACACCCTCGGCAATGCCGGCGTGCGCGGGAACGCACGTGGTGATCGCGAGGTCAAAGCCCCGTGGCACGTAACCGCGCTCGGCGAGCGCCCACACCACCGCGCGAGTGCGCACGCCGTAGTCGCCCGGTTGAGCGGGTTGCGCATCGGCCAGTACCCCGGCCCACTCGTGCTTGGTGCCGTCGTGGTCGAGCCACGCCACGCGCACCACGTCGTCGTCGCGTGCGGAGCCGGCCACATACGTTGCCTGCTTGGTAGCCGTGGCTAGGCAGATGCCTCCGCTGTAGTCCGTGTGCTCGCCCACGATCGTCACGCGCCCGGGAGCGCAATTAACCGACGCTGCGGCGTAGCCATACGCGTCCGCAAAGACGGCACGCGCTGCGGCATCTCCCTCAGCGCGGGTCCACACGGGGCTCCACCGTGGTCCCTCAGCCTGCGCATTCTGACCCACAACCGCCATTCTGCCAGCGATGAGGCCGCGCGGCACGCGTGTGCGGCGAGACGTACCATTGCCGTAGCACCCCGTCACTTGGAGGAACGATGCCGCGCACCCCTGCGAACAAGAAGTCGCCAGAGCCAGAGCAGCCCGCTCAGGAGGCGGTGCCGGAGCTGGCGGCCTCCCAGGAGGCCGTGGTCTACGCACCCGCGCCGTCATACCTGGACAGGGTTCGCGCCAACCGCATGGGCCCGCTCGCCGCGGCGCTGCTCATCGGCGGGCTCGTGGGCCTACTGTTCTCGATTCTCGTGCCGCATCCTTCCAATGTGTGGGCGTTGATGCTGCTGTCCATGCTCATTTCTGCGGCGGTGGGCTTTGCGATGCGGTACCTCTCGGCCACTCGTGACTGGAAGGCATGGGTGCCGGCCTTCCTCGGCGCCGTGCTCGGCGTGCACATCATGGCGGTGACCGGCACGCTCAACGGCGTTTCCTTTGACGGCCTTGGCGGCATGCTGTCGCTGACCGGCCCTGGCTTCGACGACTCGCTGCTCGGCGCCCTAGCCACCCCCGCCGCCTCCACCGGGACCATACTTGCGGGCCTTGTCGCGGTGATCATCACCGGCTGGGGCCCGCGCGAGGAGTCCTGAGCCGTAGCGTCGGGCCGTTAGGAGCGCACGGGGGTGACGCCAAGGCTGCGGCCCGCAAGGCCGCGCTGACGTGAGGCGAGCGTGCGCGCGATGCGGCGCAGTTCTGTTGCCGCGGGGCCGTGGGGGTTGCGCAGCACCGCCGGTTCGCCGATGTCTCCCGCCTCGCGCGCGGAGATGTCGAGGGGGATCTGACCCAGCAGCGGCACCTCGGTGCCGAGCGTGGCACTCAGCCGCTCGGCGACCCTGGCGCCGCCACCCTCACCGAACAGGTGCAGTCGCGTGCCGTCTGGCTGATCGAGCCAGGCCATGTTCTCGATGACCCCCACGACGTTCTGGGAGGTTTGGGTGGCGATGGCGCCCGCGCGTTCCGCCACCCCGGCCGCGGCGGACTGCGGCGTGGTGACCACCACGAGTTCAGCGTGCGGCAACAACTGCGCCACAGAGATGGCAATGTCACCCGTACCAGGGGGAAGATCCAGTAGCAGGATGTCGAGGTCTCCCCAGAAGACGTCGGCAAGGAACTGCTCAACGGCCCTGTGCAGCATGGGCCCGCGCCACACCACGGGCTGGCCGTCGGGCACGAACATGCCGATGGACACGGCCTTGATGTCGTGGGCGATGGGGGGCAGGAGCATGTCATCGATGCGCGTTGGCTGCCCCTTAACCCCCAGCATGCCGGGGATGGAGAAGCCAAAAATGTCGGCATCGAGCACGCCCACCTTGAGGCCGTCGGCGGCCATCGCCGCGGCAAGATTGGCGGTCACTGTTGACTTGCCAACCCCGCCCTTGCCCGACGCTATGGCATAGATCCGCGTGAGGTTGCCCGGTTGCGTGAACGGGATGACGGGATCGGCCTTGCCGCCGCGGAGCTTGGCGCGCAGGCCGTGGCGCTGCTCCTCGCTCATGACACCCAGCTCGATGCGCACGGCCGTCACGCCGTCCACACGCCGGGCGGCGGCCTCGACGTCCGTGGTGATGCGTTCGCGCATGGGGCAGCCCTGCGTGGTGAGGTCGATGCCGATGACCGCGGTGCCGCCGTCAACGTCCACCGAGCGGACCATGCCAATCTCGGTGATGGGGCGGCGAATCTCGGGGTCAATGACCGCCGCCAGGGCATCACGAATCGAGTCGGCGGTGGGCATGTCTCCATCGTAGGCCGTGCGCGAGGGCATGAAAACGGGCGGGCACCGCTGCCGTGTGGACTTCGCCGCACCTACCGGCTGGGGATTGTTGCGGCCTGCATGCCGTGCGCTAGGTTTTCGGCCAGCGCAACTCAGCGCGCCTTCACAAGGAGAGTCATGGCAGACACCCCCGACATCACCCCCACCGATACCGCGACCGCGCAGGCCGCGACTCCCGCGGTTCCGCCGCCGCCGGTGCCCGCCGCGCCCGCCTCGCCCGCCGCGCCTGCCGCGGCACCGAACCTGCCCGTCGGCATCGCGTTCGGCGCGCTCTTTGGCCTGCTTGCTGCGCTGGTGTACGCGGGGATTGCGGTCCTCGCCGAGCGTGAGTTCCTGGTGCTGGGGCTGCTCATCGGCTTCGCCATTGCCTTTGGCTTCCACCGCTTTGGCCACACGCGCGGCGTGGTGCCCGGCGCCATTGCGGCCGTGATCGCCATGGTCATGTACGTCATCGCGATCTTTGTGGAGACCGCGGGCGCGCTCGCCAAGGCGTTCGACGCCAGCTTCATGGACGGGCTGCGCACCGCCCTCGATTACCCCGGCGAGGTGTTCTCCGGCTACTTCAGCGACGCGTTGTCCTACCTGTTTGTGGTGGTCTCTGTGGGCATGGCGTTCTACTACGCATGGGGCGGTCGCCAGGCGCAAGCAGCGGCATCGTCCGACGCTGCCGCCAGCTAGTTCTTGACGGGTCAGTCCTCGCCGAGCTAGTCCTCGGCGAGGACGATGATCCGGTCGCCAGCGTCGTACGTGTGCTTGGTGGTCTTGGTGGGATTGATGTGGATGACGGCCTGGCCGTCTCCCGCACCATCCGGCCTGGCGTCCCGATATCCCAAGGCCGTCTCGCCGCGCCGGGCCGCGCCTTCGACGACGCTGTAGAAGTCCACTGGCTCACCCAGCTTCACGTACCACTCGGCGGGGCGTAGGTAGATTTCCGAGCCCTCTGACGAGAACAGCTGGCTATACACATCGTTCATCTCGGCGTTCCCAGAGGTCTGCGCCATGATCAGGCTGATGATGTTGTCGCTGACGATGAAGTCGTCCGCGCGGGTGACCTCCGCGAGCCTGCGGTTACGGTCGTCGAGCATCTCCGAGACGATGTTGAAAGTGGTGCCGCGCTCCGCGGCGAGTTCGCGCAGATGCAGCAGCGTGATGAGAGTGCGCGAGTCTGCTGGCTCAACGCCCAAGTGGTCGCGGTAGGCGAGCACCAGGACGTGGTCGTAGGTGTGAGGCTCGAGCGACTCAAGCAGGGCGCGATCCCACGTGGCTCCCTCGCGCACCTCCACCTCAAGGTGTGAGACGGCTCCCAACGCCGGCAGTTCGCGGTCGCTCATGATGGTCACGTGCGAGCCGGTCGCGGTGTACTCGTCCAGCTTGGACACGATCAGCGGCAGCTGCGAGTGTGATCCAAGAATGAGCACCCGCTCGGGTGCGGTGCTCGTGGCCGCAAGGCCCGTGATCGCGGCCGGATCGCCGGCCCCGGCATCCGCGAGTTCGATGGTCGAGTCATCCTCGGCGATCACGATGAGCTGCTCGCCGGTGCCAAGGAGACGGTCGGCGGGCGGATTGAGGATGGGGCCGCCGGCAGTCACCACGCCAACCACCGCCGACGTGCGGAAGTGCATTTGGCACTCAAGATACGTGCGGCCCACCAGCGTCGGCTGGTCGGTGAAGTACATCTCGTCGCCGTCAAACTGGAGCAGCTCCGAATACACGCGAGACAGTCCCGACTGGCGGCACGTTTGCACCGTGAGCTTGGAGATTGTCTCGAGGGGCAGAATCCACTGTGCCTCGTCCTTGCCCACGAGCCGTGCAACACCCACGTTGGCGGGGTGGCGAATCTCGCCGACGACCGAAATCGCACCGTCGGGCCGCTCCGGGTGGTTGGTGAGCGCAAGGGTCGTCTTGATGGTCGCCGCATCAGCGTCGGGCGCATCCTCGTCGCCAAGCACGATGATGGAGCGAGCGGCGTACGGGTTGGCGCGCAGCAACTCCTGCTGGTCAAGGGGATCGCCACTGCGGCAGATCACTCGCGAGTTCTTAGTGTCGGGCACCTTCTCACGGATTGCCTCCTCCATGTCGATGCGATCGCGGTCGGCAAGCACCACAATGGCTGGCCGACGCTCCGACTCGTTGGCAACCACAAGCTCGGAGATGATGGTGAAGACCTTGGTGCTCCAGCCGAGGATGACCGTGTGTCCCGTCTCGAGCACCGCGGAACGGCCCTTGCGAAGCTCGTGAAGCTTGTCGTCAAACGCCGCGGACACGACACCGATGAGGCTTGCAACCACCAGCACCCCAAACAGCGTCGTCAACAGGGACAGCAGCCGCCACTGCCAGCCGATGTCTCCTGAGAACGTTCCGGGGTCCAGCGTGAAGGTCAGCTGCCGCCACGTTGCCTCGATGAGCGTGTAGTCGGATGCGGCGCCCTCGTCATCGCGCGGGAAGACGTTGAATACCCACGCCACCAGGCCCGCGAGCAGCACCCATGCGAGGCTGACGAGTCCCAGCAGTCCGATGACCGCGACATTTCCGCGCGCCATGACGTTGTCAAAGCGGTACCGGGCACGGTCGCCAAGACGTGGCGTTTCCAACATGTTCCCTCACTCAGCCACACGGCACCGTGGTGCCCACATGCGCGACGTTGCGCGTTACAGACAGTAGTGGCAACGAGCCCGTTCACGTGACGTCACGTCAGCGACGAGGCTCAGCTCTTGGCGCGCGGCTGGCCGCCGGAATCTTGGCCGTGATCGGCCTCGTCTTGTTCGCGAAGCTCCTCGAGCAGGGCCCTGAGCTCGCCACGGACAAAGTCCCTGGTAGCCGTCTCGTTGATGGCCTGGCGCAGCGCCGCAACCTCGCGGGCAAGATACTCGGTGTCGGCGAGCGAGCGCTCGGCACGCTGACGGTCCTGCTCAGCGGCAACGCGGTCGCGGTCCGCCTGGCGATTCTGCGCAAGCAGGATGAGCGGTGCGGCATAGGACGCCTGCAGTGACAGCATGAGGGTGAGCGCTACGAATCCCCAACGGTCGAATACCAGGCGGTCCGGAGCGAAGACGTTCCAGCCGATCCACACCACCACGAACACCGTGAGCCACAGGATGAAGCTCGGTGTGCCAAGGAAGCGCGCGATGGATTCAGCCCACTGGCCCTCGCGGTCGGCGTTGCGTGGGCCTCGGCGGCGCAGGCCAAGCCGACGCTTCTCGCCCTTGGGGCGGTCGAGCTCGCGGTCAGCCACGGCTCAGCCCTGCCTCATCCTCGGTTTCCTCGTCGATGTGCTCGCGCCAGTCGCTTGGCAGCAGGTGGTCGAGCACGTCGTCGATGGAGATGGCGCCGCGCAAGTGATGGTCGGCGTCCACGACGGGCAGTGCCAAGAGGTCGTAGGCGGCGAGGCGGCGAGCCACCTGTGCGAGGTCGTCGTCAGGGGAGAGCGGCTCCACTGCGGAGTCCACAAAGTTGCCAACGGACTCGTGAGGCGGCTCGCGCAAGAGGCGCTGAATGTGGACGAGCCCGATGTACCGACCCGTTGGCACCTCAAGCGGTGGGCGCACCACGAACACCATGGATGCGAGCGCGGGGGCAAGCTCTTGTTTGCGCACCAGCGCGAGGCACGTGGCCACGGATGCCTCGGGACCCACCAGGATGGGTTCGGTGGTCATGAGGCCGCCCGCGGTGTCGTCTTCATAGTTGAGCAGCTCGCGCACCTGCTTGGCGTCCTCGGGCTCCATGAGGTCCAGGAGCGCCGCGGCCTGCACGGGTGGGAGGTCGCCCAGGAGGTCGGCAGCGTCGTCCGGCTCCATGGCCTCGAGAACGTCCGCCGCACGTTCCGTGGCGAGCGTGCCCAGCAGCACAATCTGGTCTTCCTCGGGCATCTCCTCGAGCACATCTGCGAGGCGTTCGTCATCGAGTGCCGCGGCGATCTCGGCGGACCGAGCCGGTGACATCTCCATGAGCGCGGCGGCAAGGTCGGCGGGCTTGTGGTCGGCGAATTGCTGAATGACCATCGCCGCGCCCTGGTTCTTGTCGCGCTGGGCGAGACCCGTGACCTGGTCCACGTCCACGACCACGGCCTCACCGCGTCGGGAAAAACCAAGGACACCCTTGCGGCGCTCCGCCTTGCGCACGTAGAGCTTGGTGATAACCCAGTTCTTGGTGCGATCCTGTTCGATCGCGATGTCCTCGATGTATGCGGTGGTCTTGTCTTCCTTGAGGCGCACGGAGCGCTCGAAGAGCTCCGCCACAGCAAGGGTCTCCGAGGTGCGCGCCTGGAAGCGGCGCAGGTTGACGACGCCCGTGCAAATGACCTGACCGGGAGCGATCGACGTTACGCGCGTGAGCGGCATGAACACCCGGCGGCGGCCGGGGACCTCCACCACCAGGCCCACCGCCGACGGCGTGGCACCACGGCGCATGAGCATCACCACGTCTCGCACGCGACCCACCGCGTCCCCAATGGGGTCGAACACGGGAGTGTTGACCAGGCGCGCTACATAGACGCGCTCGCTCGGCGTGCTCATGGTGTCAGCGTAATGCGGTCTGGCGCCGTGGCCGGGGAGGCTCGCATCTGCCCGGCACGCTCATCGCGCTCGTCGCGCCCACCGCCCCCCCCC
>Ga0206107_1000483_pt1 | contig 16520 bp, 12 predicted proteins | sample 2B0metagenome_FD_148652 | JGI IMG/M metagenome (GOLD analysis project Ga0206107, IMG submission 148652) | Enriched microbial communities from leaf-cutter ant dump, University of Wisconsin, Madison, United States - 2B0 | ecosystem: Environmental > Terrestrial > Nest > Insects nest > Nest dump...
GGCGGCGTTTGATTTCCGCTTTGGGCAGGCCCTTGCGGGCGAGGGTATCCATCACGGCGCCGGCAAAGGCGGCATCGTTCAGGTATCCGACACGGACGAATTCCGGCACCAGTTTTTCCCGCAGATAGATTTGAAACGGCCCAAGATCCTGATCCGGGTGGGCGCGCAGGGACCGTTGCATCTTGCGATCCATGACCGACAGGAAATGCGCCACCGAGGCCGGGTGTCGTTCCAGGTAATACAGGGATGAATTGCGCAGCCAGCTTTCACTGACGCGTTTTGGGACTTTACGGCCCGTTTTTCCTGGTTTGCCTTGCGGCTTTTTAGGGCTATGTTCATCCATTCTAAAACCAAGGTTAGAGCAAGGATTCCCGAATGTCATCCACCCTGCAGCCGCGTGTTGATGCTGGTTCCAATACGACTTCGGGGCCTACGCCGCGAATCGTGGGGGGCGTCAACTGGATCGGCCTTCAGACCCTGATCAAAAAGGAAACGGGCCGCTTCCTGAAAGTGCACATGCAGACCGTGTGGGCGCCGGTCATCACGACTGTTTTATTTTATCTTGTTTTCTCGATTTCATTTGCCGGAACAGGCAGAGGGGTGGAGGGCGTACCATACCTGACCTTTCTGATGCCGGGGCTGGTGATGATGGGCATGAGCCAGAATGCGTTTGCCAATACATCATCATCGTTGATCATTGCCAAAATCCAGGGGTCGATTGTTGATATCCTGATGCCGCCTTTGTCCAATGGCGAATTACTGACCGGCCTCGTTATCGGCGGGCTGTTGCGCGGTCTGGCCGTGGGTGTAGCCAGCATTATTGTTCTGGTGCCTTTTGCGCATTTGCCGATTGCACATCCATGGGCGATTATCGCCTTTGCTGCGCTGGGATCGCTGCTGATGGCGCTGGTGGGCATACTGGCTGGATTATGGGCCGATAAATTCGACCATATCGCAACCGTTACCAACTTTATTGTTATGCCACTGACCATGCTGTCCGGGACATTTTACGCAGCAAAACATTTGCCCCCGGCATGGGAAATGCTGGCGCATGCCAATCCGTTCTTTTACATGATCGACGGGTTCCGTTACGGGTTCATCGGTGTGGCGGACATGCCATTGGTGACCGGTCTTGCGTTGCTGGGCGGGTTGTGTGCGGCCCTGTGGCTGGTATGCCTGAAAATACTGCAAAGCGGATATAAAATAAGGTCCTAAAAGGAGGAATATGAGCCGTATTGCCAACGACAACAGCGACGACAACCGTAACCTGTCGCCCGACGACAATATCATCCAGCCTTTTCAACTGGAGACATCCGGCCTGCGCGGGCGGGTGGTGCGCATGGGCACGGTGCTGAACGATATTTTAAGCGCGCATGATTATCCGTGCCCGGTGGCCCACCTGTTGGCAGAAACAGTCGTTACGTCGCTGATGCTGTCATCCATGCTGAAATACGAGGGGATTTTCACCCTGCAGGCCAGCGCAGAGGGTCCGGTGCGTACGATCGTGGCGGATGTCACGACGGCGGGCGCCGTGCGCGGTTACGCCGGATATAACGAGGATCTGCTTAAGGCCATGGAAAAGGCCGCGGAACAGGGCGCGTATGATGGATTCGATCTGCGCCAGATGACGGGGAAGGGATATCTTGCCTTTACCGTCGATCAAGGCGCGAATACCGACCGTTATCAGGGCATTGTGGAATTGGCGGGCGGCTCTGTCGCAGAATCGGTGCAGCATTATTTCAATCAGTCCGAGCAAATCGGCACCACGCTGAAAGTCGCCGCGTCCTATGACGAAAAATCCGGCTGGCGTGCGGGCGCGATTATGCTGCAGCGTATGCCGGACCCGTCTGCCGGTGTTCAGCAGGCCGGGCATATCCTGCCATTCGATGCAGACAGCACAAAGGGAAAAGAGGAGGACTGGAACCGGTCATCCATCCTGCTGCAAAGTGTGGTGGCAGACGAACTGGTATCGCCGGAGCTGCATTCGCACGATCTGCTGGTACGCCTGTTCCATGAAGAAGGGGTGCGCATTTTCGATCCGCATCCGGTGTTCAAATCCTGCCGTTGTTCGGAGGCGCGGGTGCGCCAGGTTCTGACAACCTTAAGCCCCGAGGACCGCGCGCATGCGGCTGTGGACGGCGTTATTGAAATGACTTGTGAATTTTGCAGCAAAACCTATCGTTTTAATGCTGACGATCTGAGCTATATCGAATGCGATTCGAATGCTAAGACGCATTAAAGATAAAGGAGATTAAGATGAACCGTTTTCTGATATTGAGTGTGGCGTCGGTACTAAGTCTTGGCGCCTGTGCCAGTCCTTCCACCATGCCTAAGGCGGTAGACCTGAATTTCACGCAGATGTCGCCGGTGCCTCTGAATGTCGGGACAGTGCAGGTGTTGAATGCCAGCGCGCCGTCCGTGCAGGCCAAAGGCGTGGCCCTCAGGAACGCATCCCCGGCCGGCGCGCTTGAACGTTATGCCGCGCACCGCCTGAATGCTGCCGGACGTGCCGGCAATCTGAATTTTGTAATCCGACAGGCCACCATTACCTCCAGGGAAATCATGCCGACCGGCGGTGACTGGACCGACAATCTGCAATTGGGCAAGCCGACCGAGCATACGGTGACCATGCGCGTAGGCCTGGAGCTGAGCGGTACCGGCATGCCGACGATGAAATCGGCCTATACGCTGGAGCGCAAAAAAACCGTATCCGCCGGGGCATCCCTGGCGCAGCGCGATTACGAGATCAATTCCCTGATTGAAAGCATGGTGCGCGATCTGGATGCGGCGGTGATGAAGGGGCTGAATGAAAACATGCATATCGTCATTGGTCCCAGCCCCATGACATTCGGCACACCGATGCCAATGAACGATGCGGCCAGTCAAATCCCGGTCATGCTGAACGGCGCCCAATAATTATTTTAAACTTACCAGCGCCAGAAGCCGGGCATTAGCAGTACCAGGACCGTAAACAATTCAAGGCGTCCCAGCAGCATGGCAACGGAACAAACCCATGTTGCCGTATCCGGCAAAGGCTGGTAGCTGCCCATAGGGCCGATATGAAGGCCAAGTCCCGGGCCGACATTGGCCAGCATGGCAACGGATGCGGATATCGCGGTCATGAAATCGAGACCGGTCGCTGCCAGCATCATCGCCACCAGCGTAAAGCTGAGCGCAAACACGAAAAAGAAACTCAAGACCGAAAATGTCACGGCATTCTGCAGCGGTCTGTTATTGTAATGCGGCACGAACACGCCGTTGGGATTGACCAGTTGGCGCATCTGGTTGATGGCGACCGATCCGAGGATCTGGAATCGATAAAATTTAAGCCCGCCCGATGAAGACCCGGCGCAACCGCCGACGCATGTCAGGAAAAAGAACATAACCAGCGCGAATGGTCCCCAGATATTGTAATCGGCATTGGCATAGCCTGTCGTGGATATGACGGCAGCCACGTTGAATGTCCCGGTTCGCACGGCATCGGCCAGGCTTTCGCCGTTGACCATGTATTGATATGTGCTCATCACGAACATCGCGGCGGCGACGAACAGGAGAAAACCGCGCACCTGTGTATCGTGCCATAACACCTCCCAGCTGCCGGCGGCAAAACGTGCCAGCAACGCAAAGGGCAGGGCCGCCACCACCATGAAGAAGGTGGCATTGTACTGGGCAAAATCGGATGTGTTGTCCATGAAGGATGTGTTGAAAGTGGAAAAACCGCCGGTGCCCAACGTGGTCATGGCATGATTCATGGCTTCAAACCAGTTCATGCCGCCAAAGCGATAACCCAGCAGGCACAGGAAGGTCAGAAACAGATACACCCAGATAATGCTGCCTGCCAGCTGCCGGATTTTCGGCAGATGTTTGTCCTGGCCGGAAAATTCTGTGCGGAAAAGCTGCATCCCGCCCACCCGCAGCATCGGGAGAACCGAGAGCGCCATCACAATGATCCCAACGCCGCCCATCCACACCAGAAGCGAGCGCCATACCAGAATCCCCGGCGGTGAAGACTGGACGTCGGCAATCACAGAGGCGCCCGTGGTCGTCAGTCCGGACATCGCCTCGAAATACGCATCGGTAAAGGACATTTCGAGAGACGATGCGCAAAAGGGAATGGCGGCAAAGGCCGTCAGCACAACCCATGCGAGCGTCGTCAGCACAAAAGCCTGTTTTGGCCGTAAGACCAGATTGTCGTTTTCGGTTCGGTTGGTCAGCACCAGAAGAATGCCGAAAAACCCGGTGACGCCCATCGCGAAGAAAAAAGCCTGCCAGTCGCCGCTATGCGCCTGCAGATCGAATGTGACCGGGACCGCCATGGCAATCGCCAGCGTGATCAGGAAAATACCAAGCACATAAAGAATGGGGCGGAATTCGATCATGAGAACAAGAGTTTACCGCGATTTGGGCAGAAAGCCAAAGTGACAATTATTTTATGGAAATAAACAGGACGTTTCGTTACTATCCGGCCCTATGACCCAACTTGATCAAAACCAGCAGGATATGACTGCGATGCTTGAAAGAGCGCAAAGACTTTTGCTGAACGCGGATGAACGCTATGCCAAGTTCAAAAAAGGTGCACCGCTTTCGTTTCTGTTCAATCATGCCAGCCTGATCACGCTGCTGAAATACGCAGGGCGCCAGGATCTTCTATGGCGGGACATTGCAGGCAAGGAAGATATGGGACCGGACCATCCGGTTCTACGTGTCCTTTTGTTTGCGCAACATGTTCATAAGGTTTTCGACAAGGAATGGCCGGAGCCGGAAGAACCCCAACCGATCGAAAATGCCGGGGACCTGCCGGACGGCGAACGCATCGCCCATGAACGGCATGTCCATGACTACCGCCGCGCCAAACGCATACGCGATACGAAATATCAGATTGCACAGAAATGGTTTGTGCGTCAGGCCACGCTGGCATGGCCGGGGCGTAAAGACGATGCGCGTCCGGAAGTGCAGGTATCTTTACCTGACGCCATCCTGCCGGAAGATTATCCGCGCTATGCCAAAACACTGCGCTGGTATCTGAGTGATGTGAAGGAAAGCAAGGATGTTTTGAGCGACCTGAAAGGTGAAACGCTGCATAGCCTGCAGGTCAAGTATAATCAGGCGTTCCCATCCCGTGTGACTAGCCAGCATTTGCAGGATTGCGACAATCGATTTGTAAATATTCCAATCCCAGATCATACAGCGCCGCAAGAACGCCATCCGCTGTTAAATGTAACGACCCATGCTGAAATTCTGGGTACCGGTATCATGCATGATGGCAAACGCACATGGACCCTGCGCCAGATTAATTCAAAGCAGGCCGCCATGGCCTATGGCAATCCATCCGGCACTGTTAATGGATCCAGTTTATGCTTCACCTGGGATGGGGAGCGTGAGGACGAAAATCAATATTCTGCATACCGAAGTGGGTTGTGGATGCTGGCGGCGGATGACGGCAGCGAGAGTTATTTCATCGACCTGACCGATAGCAGCACCCATTTGGATGAAAATGCGATCATCAAGAACATGGATGATGAGCCTGTCAATCTGTATGACACCCTTGATCGGTTCTTAGGATCGGAAGAGGCCATCGCCAAAGGTATTCCTGTCCTGCTGGAATCCCTTATGCATGTCGCTCGTGCGGTTGAAGATTATTCCGACTGGGAAGAGCAGTTTGAAAACATTAAATATGTTATCCGAAACACACAAAATACGATGTTCGCCTGGAAGGAAGAAACTGGGGAGCACCTGGAAAAACTGATCCTCAATATGGCAGCCGGCGGATTTCAAGTTAGCGCGTATTTTGAAGAAGCGAGGAGAGGCTGGGCAGCGCCACAATGGCATCCGATGCTTGTTGAGACCATGCCGCAGGTGCTGGACCTTCATGCCAGCGCGCTGCGGGCCTATTCCGCCATGTCCAGAGATTCCGACTATGTCGATGACGAAGAAATAACCAAGCTTGTGCGTCTGTCACGTTCGGAACGGTATATGGAGTACACAGTTGAGAACGGCGCCATTATGGGACGGTTGCTTAAAGAGGCGCTAAAATTCCGTCTCGAAAATCTTTCGGCAATCCTGATTTATAACATGCGAAGCGTACCTGAATGGGCGCCGTTTATGATCAGCGAAATAAAAGCAGGAATCAATAATCTGCGTACCGGCGAGCATGTTGAGATGATTGGCGATGTTCTGGACTCCCTCCATGACAACACAGATCATGCGATGAAAAAGAAGAATAAAACATGGCTGCCGGTGATCGAAGATTTCGTAACACCGCTGATCCCTGGTCTTTTAAAAGGCGCTATTATGGGGCCCAACAAGGAGGGCTTCGTCCATCTGGCGACGCGCATCATGAAAAACAAGACGTACCGGGATGCCGCCCTGCCGTATCTGCGGGAACATGCGCATGTTTTTATTGATGGCGTGGCACGGTATGACAACGATGATAAGGGCATCTGGTTCGCAAGGATGAATGCGATCCCAGAGATGCGCGATCTGGTCACAAAAGCATTGCCAGGCGTGATCGATACCTTAAGCAACGGGATTATTTGGTCCAGGCAACTTGGGGATCTCATCTTGGCCGTCCGGCAGTCAGGTAACACTGACTGGATCGCGGCGTCGACGAAAGGCGTGAATGAAGTGTTGATGTCTTATGTCAGCCACAGCGCACCGGAAAGTGGAGATTCGGAAAGACTGGAACACCTGTTATCCTGCAGTAAGCAGGTGGATGCCTGGGATGCCGCTTATACAGCGGCGACCGTATCCATGATCAGGCGCCGCATCGTGACCAATGATTTAAATGACATGGAAACGGTCGATGAGACTGTGCTCAATCTGTTCAACCTCGGCCTTCTTTCCGAAGCATGCACGAAAGCGATGCAGCCCCTGATCCTGGAATATTTTCCGCGTCACATAAAAACCTGTCTTTCAACTTCCTCAAAAAATCTAAATCGTTTTTACAAAGCCATACGCATTGTCAAAGAGATGGGAGAGGAAGATCAGGCGTGGAGTGTTGAAGCTGGTAAAGCCATTTTCCCCCGCGCAGTAATGACCATGATCAATTTCCGCGACGATTTAGAAAAAGAGAAGATTTTTATTGAAATTGAATCCCTTCCTGGCTGGCGGCAGGCTGCTGTCGATTACATTGGAACAGACGCGTGGGAAAAGGAGGATCGACACATGAAAAATATGTATCGGAAGCATCTGGCACATAGGGGCTGGATAAAAATGCCTGCGCAGCCGCACACTATCGGACCTGCACCAAAACGGCCAAACGGGCCTAACTGAAACAAAAACCCCGGCACGAAGGCCGGGGTTTTTTATTCCTTATATCGACCTTCTTATTCGAAGGTGATGACACCGCGGCGGTTGGCCGGTTCGCGGATGTTGTCGGAGGTCTGAACCAGCAGTTCGTTCTCGCCGCGACCGGAGACGCTGATCGCACCAGCGGACACGCCGCGCTCGATCAGGGCCTTTTTAATCGCGTTGGAACGGCGCATGGCCAGTTTCTCGTTATAGGCGGTGGAGCCCGACGTATCGGTGTGGCCGACGACGTTCACATGGGCCACCCCGCGGTTTTTCACTTCCTGGGCGACCGCGTCCAGGACGGAGGCACCGCCGGTCGTGATGTCCGATTTATCCCAGTCGAAGAAGACCAGATACATGGCTTCTTTCAGGGCCATCGGCTCGCCCGTGCCATCCATCATGCCGACGGGGGCAGGAACACCGGCATCCGGCAGGGCAGGCGCGGCAGCCGGCAGGGCGGCTTCAACTTCCTGCATGGCGGCCATGAACTGGCCTTTGCAGTCCAGGTTACCCTTTTTGCCGGTGTCGTTCACAGAACCTTCGTCCTGTTCGATCCAGCAGTCATAACGGGCCTGGGCCACGGCGGATTTACCGGGGATGATTTCGCGGGCGCCACGGTCAAAGGCGGAAACCAGACGGGCGCGGGCATCGGACAACTCGACGATTTCGCCGGCGTCCAGATCGTAATCATTAACAGGCTCCGGCATCACATTTTCGCCGGAAGCAGAGGCCAGGCCTTTACGCGCAAAATGCAGCGCGTCGGCATAGTCCTTCATGTCCTTGAGCAGGTAATTGGAGAACGCCTTGTATTCGGCAGTCAGTTGTTGCGTGAACGGAGAACCACCGGCAGTGGCCTTGTTCAAGGCGTTGACCTCGGAATAACCCTGGGCCATCGAGCAGGCGCTGAAAGACAGAACGGCTGCGACCAGGCCGAAGGTACGGAAACGAAACATGGAATTCTCCTTATTAGTCGTAGAAAAGTTATGGACAGGTATAGTGCCATTACCCCGCCCACGCAACTGAAAAACTTGCAAAAACTAACACAGATTCGGCACAATAAGTTCAAAGGCCGCCCCAAATAATTGAACAGGCTGATAGTTTTCATAATAAAAAACAGAAAGGGGAATTGCCGCATATAAAGAGATCGGGAATACGCGTTTAGCTTCGGATTTCCTGCCGCTGGAGTCGATCGGACTCCCGGAGCTGGAGTCGAGATACAACAAACGGCTCTTCAATACGGCCCCCATCGCGCTTGAAAACGGCATTTTTTATTTCCGCCACGGCGCCTATAAATTCTTCCAATTGGCCCCCGGCATTCATCTTTGCATCTTTGCCCCCAATCCGGACGATCTTCAGATCGAGGATATGGTGGTCGGGCCCGAAATCGCCGGACAATACCAGGCCCTGTCCGGCGAGGCACTGAAGACCGGCAGCATCCTGCCGCAGCGCCTGAAAATCCCCCAAGGCGAGTTATGGCTTCTGCCGCAGTGGCTGAAAGAAAACGGCGACAAGGATGCGATGGACATCATGACCGAGCATCAGCGCGCCTGGCAGTCGCGCATTTACAATCAGGGGATGCTCAAGCGCCTTGGCCTCAATGCCGCCACCAGCAACGGGCTGGTCTATGAATTCATGCCGCATCTGACGATGCAGGCGCGCAGCCTGGCCGGTCATTTCGGAACACTGGCATGGGCGGGTGCCATGGCGCCCGGCAGTTACGGCCCGGCCGCAGCCATGCTGAACGAAATTCCGAAGGATGTGAAAGAAAGCCCGCTGGGCGATCTGGTGATTACACCTGCGCCCAATGCCGCATGGCGTCTGGATTTAAGTTACTGGCGCATGTTTTCGGGCGGGTTCGGCCGCGTGATGCGTCTGGCATCCCTGCGTTACCGGAATGTGACAGCGAAACAGGCGTTCGAACTGGCCGCAAACGATTTCCGCAAACGGTCCGAAAGCTATCTGTGGCAGACCGATCCCTATGCCATTCCCCTGGCGCCGCAGGTACCGGGTAAAAGCGCGTTTAAACATAAAGGACCGCGCAGGATTTACGCCTGGCTCCTGAAAGGGCGGCATAGTGCAAACCCGCAACGGGCGCTGCGCCTTTTGTACCGCGGTGCCTCGGCTTTCGCGCAATGGATTGCAGGCAATCCGCCGAAAAAAATTCCGCGCGCCATTGTCAGCGGATTTTACGGGCTGGCGCAGATGAATGCGCGCGATGCCGTGCAAACGATCATCGGGCTGATTGCCGCCAATGCGCTGATCGTCGGATACGACCTGATCAAGGGCAGCTTTGACCTGTTCATTCTGGGCGGGCGGCTGACCGGCCAGACGGCGGGCAATGTCGGATCGCGCATGCACCGCTATGCCAAACGGCAGGAAGAAATCCTGCGCGAACCGCAGGTACGGCAGGTGATGAAATTCCTGACCGTAAAGGGCAATAATCAGCAGGATCTGGGCAGCCGCCTGAACATTCGCCGCGCGCGCATGTATCTAAGCGGCAAGGATTTCAAATCGCTGGGCCTGACCGAGGATATCAAGATCTATCCCCGGCTGACAGCGGCCAATAAAATCGCGCTCAAATATATCATGGACTCGCGCTTTGGGCGGTTCGGCAGCCAGATCGGCGCCTTCGATCTGGGCAAACAGGAATGCCTGCGCGTCGATGAACCCACCGGCCTGTCGGTCGAACATCTGGTCGGGCAAAATATCTGTTTTGCCACTTTCAACGACACCGGCCTGCGCGGGCAGATGCCGCAGGAGGTGCGCGGCCTGTTCAAGGCCATGGGACCGCAGGCGCCGTATCTGATGATCCGCTACGACCGCGAGAAAAAAGAACTGGTGCCCGCCCTTTTCACGCAGGAACAATATCAGGAAGTCTGGAACAATTGGGCGGAGGTCAAACCCAGGCAGCAGCCTTCGAATGCGGTGCTGCTGAAACTGCCGATCAAGATCGACAACAAGGAAAGCTTATGGGACATTTTCCGCGGCAGCGCGGACGAAGCCGGTTCGGGCGCCCTGGGCCAACTGGATGATTACATCACCAAGCCGCTGGAAAGTATGGCCTTACGGCTGAATTAAAATACTCAGCCAAGCCGGGCCTTGTTTAAAGCCCGGCCGGATTTCACAACGATCATCGTACATGATCAAATGCCTTAATTGTTGTTAACGCGGTATAGCGATACATTTGGCTGCGGGCAGGGAGGATGCTTCAAGCATTCTTTCATGCACGTAACCTTTGAGAACTTTACCATCTGCAGTGACGCCTTCAACGCGGGCGTAGCCTAAAAATTGCGATTTCACGCTGATGCAGGAATTGACGTTCAGAATGCCTTTCTTGTTGGCAAACTCGTTTGGACCGGCGCGAAGATAGGCGCCCCCTTTGGCCCCGATGGTCGCCAGTTCACCCGCGATGACGGGCGCTTTTGCGACCGCTCTGGGCGTATCCCCGTTTAGGCCGGCGAAACAGTTGCCGATGCTTCTGTTGGCAGGCTGCAAATAGCGCTGATCGACAAAACCCGTGATCGTTTTGCCGCTTTGGGGAACCGCATCCACTTTGACATAGGGTGCTTTAAAACCGGTTTCGGTGACGCGGACACAGGTTCCGTACGCGGCCTGTCCCAGCAGTTTACTGTCGATCAGCGGTTGCTCGCGGATATTCATCTTCAGATCGGGACGCCCGGGAATAATAATTTTGTAAGTGCCCACCACGACCTTGACGGTCGTGGAAGGGATTTTCACGGCCGGTGCGGGGGTGAGGGCCTTACCCCAATCTTTCAGTGTCTCCGAAATGGAATTCGATGCGCTGGAAGCCAGTTGACCTGCGGCGTTCATAGCGCCACCGACAAGGTTGATCACAAGCGCGCCAATCGCAATCAGACCGAATAAGACGACCGCGATGCCTGCGCCGGCTGCGTCTAATTCGCTGCTGCCGCTTGAGGAAGAAGTTGAGTTTGTGCTGCTGCTCCCAAGCCAGTCTGTGCTGGAGGATGGCTGCGACGACAGGCGGCTCGCATTTTTTTTACTGAGGGCGACATAGTCAGTCGGTGCGAAACGACGGGCTAGCTCTTTCTGTGTTTCTTTTTCCTTCGCGGCGATCAGGGCGCCCTGCAGCCACGGATCGAGGTCGGTTCTTTTGCGTGGATCGTCGTTGTACATCCTTAAGGGCCTTTTTTCCTAGGTTATCTGACATATAGCCGTAAAAAATATGAAGATGCCAATTTTAAAAACGGCCTTGCCTATACGCATTCCGCATATCAGGCCTGCCGGTCCCGATTTCCCTTGACATTTACCCTCCGACTCTGGCTTTTATCGCGCTCTTAAAAAAACTAAAAAACATCGAATAGAGGATCATGAACGACAATACCGTAATGCCGAATATCGCCCTGATCGCCGCATCCGGCGTCTCCGAAACCGAAATGACTGCGATCCAGCGCGCGCTTGCCAATAAAAAATGGCGCGCTTATGTGATCAGCCCTGAAACCGGCCTGATCCACAGCTGGGCCGATGGCGCCTGGGGCCATTGCTACCCCGCCGACGGAAAAATCGAAACCTCGCTGGGATCAGACTTCGACATGCTGATCCTGCCGGGCGGCCAGCGCCATGTGGACAAACTTCTGGCGAATCCGCACACCAAACGCATCCTGACGGCCATGGTGGCGATGAAAAAGCCGGTTGTGGCCTTCGCCGACGGCCAGCGCCTGCTTGTGGAAAACGAGATGACGGGCGATACTGTGAAAACCGTGACATATGCCGATGCTGAATCCCTGACTCAGGCAGCGGGCGACATGGTAGTGTATTTTGAAAACAACATGCCGTCGATCGACGAAGAAGACGAGCAACAAGCGGCCTGAAAATTCCCTCGCCCAACGGGAGAGGGAAGGGGCCCGCTTCAGCGGGAAGCGGTGAGGGGCCTTTCCTGCCGTAAATGAAGGCCCCTCACCCTAACCCTCTCCCGGTGGGAGAGGGGACTTTAAGGAAGAAAAAGCATGAAGGCCGAAATCCAGACGATCATCGATGATATCAGCGCCTCGTTAGAGCTGCTGAGGAGGCATCTTTGACTGGAATGTCGCGCTTTCCCGTCTTGATGAATTAAACGCCTTATCCGAAGACCCGGCGCTCTGGAATGATGCGCCCAAGGCGCAGACCATCATGAAGGAACGCAATACGCTGGCCGCGCGCATTGATGTGGTCAAGGGATTGCAGAACCGTCTGAACGACAACACCGGCCTGATCGAAATGGGTGAGGCGGAGGGCGACGCCGACATCGTCGCCGAAGCCGAGAACGCACTTAAGGTTTTAAAAGAAGAGGTCGCGAAAAAAGAGCTGGAAAGCCTGCTATCCGGCGAGGCCGATGCGAACAGTGCGTTCCTCGAGGTCAACGCCGGTGCGGGCGGGACGGAGGCGCAGGACTGGGCATCCATGCTATTGCGCATGTACACACGCTGGGCGGAACAGCACGGGTACAAAGTTCATTTAAAAGAGCAAAGCGACGGCGAGGAGGCGGGTATCAAATCTGCCACGCTGGAGATCGAGGGCCAGAACGCTTATGGCTGGCTGAAATCCGAAAACGGCGTACACCGCCTGGTGCGCATTTCCCCGTTCGATTCCAATGCGCGCCGCCACACATCGTTTTCATCCGTGGCCGTATCGCCGGTGGTCGACGACACGATCGACGTTGAGATTTTGGATAAAGATCTGAAGATTGATACATACCGTGCCTCCGGTGCCGGCGGTCAGCACGTGAACAGAACGGATTCTGCCATTCGTATCACGCACTTGCCGACAGGTATTGTGGTGCAGTGTCAGGACGACCGGTCGCAGCATAAAAACCGTGCCAGCGCGATGAGCATGCTGAAATCCCGTTTGTATGAACGCGAACTGCAGGCACGTGAAGATGCCAAGGCGGCAGCGCACGGCGAAAAAACCGATATCGGCTGGGGCCACCAGATCCGGTCCTATGTTCTGGCGCCGTATCAACTGGTGAAGGATCTGCGGACCGAAGTCGAAACCAACCAGTCCGCCAATGTGCTGGACGGTGATATCGACATGTTCCTCGAAGCCAGTCTGGCGGCGCGTATCACCAAAGACAAATAATGTCCCTCGCTCAACGGGAGAGGGACTTTGGCCTTGGCGAGTTTGAGGCAAAGGGCTAAACTCCGTGCCGATGAAATACACATCCCGATTCGCATTCCGTTTTATGGCGGCAACCTGTCTGACGCTTGCGCTCGCAACGTCCGCGCTCGCCGCTAAAGATCCCGTCGCCAAGCCGATGTCGGCGTGGCTGGTTGGCCCCTCGCAGGCATCCAGCTTCGACAAATCCGCCGATGGTCCGGGCTGCCTGATGGTCACGGAATTCGACAACGGCATGATCGTCGGCGTACACGCGCGGGAGGCCGGCATTGTCGGCATGACCGTCGATACCGGCGAGAAAAACATGACGCCGGGGCAGGCGCGTCGGGTCGGCTTGAATATCGGCGCGGATTCTTATGCGCTCAACGGTGTCGCATCCGATGACTCCACCCTGTCGCTGAACCTGGAAGAAGCGGGTGGCGGCAAGCGTGTTGCCGAACGCCTGACCGGGCTAGGCAATTTCCGCCTGCTGATCGATGAAAAACCGTATTACTTTGCCACCACTGGATTCACCGATGGCCTGGCGCGGCTGCAGGCCTGCATGGGCGGCACGATGGCGGTGCCGGTCGTGGTCGAAGGCCCGGGCGATACGGCCGGCAAGATTAAACAGGATGTTGGCATCGAGGCGATGCGCGTCACATCCAGCGGGCATGAAACGCCTCTGGCGCTCGCGTTGCCCAGCCTGATCCCGACCGGATATCGTTTCACGCTGGAAGATGTCAATCCGATGACGCCGATTTCCTGGCAGGCGGGGGATGACTGGGTCGATGTTATGCGTAAGGCACTGGCGCCGCATGGTTTAAAAATGGCAGTGCAGGGCAATGATGTCCTGATCGGCAAACGCGCCGGTTCGGACGAGCCTGTGGTGGAAAATGTGCAGGCCGCCGATCAGTTGTCATCTGACGATGTTGTGGCTTTGGCTGGCGCGCACATGCCGGCAGTCCCTGTTGCGGCATCTGCGGCTGCCGAAATTCCTGTTGGTGTCTGGGGCGGTGCGAAGGGTGAAAAACTCGCTGATGTGCTGGAGGCCTGGGGCCTGATGTCCGGCGTGAACGTGAAAGTCGATCTGGACGGTGATTACAAATTGCCTGAAGACGTGCGTTACGAAGGTCGTTTTGATGAGGCTGTGCAGAAACTGCTGGCCGAATTTGATGATAAAAACCGCCCGAGCGGCACGTTCCTGGGGCTGGCCAATGCCAGGAATGCACCAAGTGCCGGCGCCGTTGCCCGCGCCGCACGTATGCCGCGCGCGCCGCTGGCAGGCGAACGTGTTGTGGCGACTGTCAGCCCGGATGCGGATTCCGGATGGCGCCCGATGAAAAAAGCCAAGGCGCTTGATCCGTCCGTGAAAACATTTGCGCCTGCCAAACAGATGCGCCCGATCCCTGATCCTGCCGATGCGCCAAAAACGGTGCAGAAAACCGACAGGATCGCGAAGCTTGCCGGCAAGGCCAAAACATCCGGCACATGGACCGCGCTGGAAGGCACCTCGTTGCGCGATGTGTTGGAACAATGGGGCAAGGATGCCCATGTCCAGGTGGTATGGCAAAGCAACCTGAACTTCCCGTTGCCCGAAACCATTAAGAAAAAGGGCAAATTCGAGGATGCTGTGATGGACGCGCTGGCGCAGTATGAGGACCAGGGGGTGCGCCCCACGGCTCAGTTGAATCGCGACCCGGATACAGGCGCCAAGGCGCTTATCATTAAAACCAGCCGTTTATAGGAATATTCCCACGCCCAGCGGGAGAGGGGCTTCCATAGCGTAAGGTCTTGATTATTAAGGTATCTCGCCTTTGATTGTCCACCGGAGCTGTGGACGGAATCCGTTAATATTCTGTTAATTCTTGGCTTTGTGGGATTCAACGAAGCAGCTATCCTTGTGGATAACGGTGATTCGCCGTTTCTTGGCTATTTCGTTTCAAAACGAATCTTTAGGGGTCTGATCCATGTCGCGCCGTCTTTTGATGACACTGTTTGCAACCGGTGTTTCCGCTGCCGCCTTATCTTCGGGGGCCGTGTTTGCCGCGCCCAGCGCTTTCATTCCCGCCACGCCCTGGAGCGTCAGTCGCATCGATCCCGCCAACGGATCCGCCGCGTATTGTACGCTGGCCCGCCGCTTTTCCGGCAATACCGTCATCACCTTTGCCCGCAACGCGGGCGGCGAGGGCACGATTGCCGTCGATTTCCAGCAGCCGCTTTTCTCAACTGACCAGACCTACCGCATCGGCCTGCAGGCCGGCGAGGGCATGAAGCGCGAATTCATGACGCGTCCCGCCACGCCGAACGCGCTGGTGCTGCGCACCGGTCAGGATCCTGAATTCTTCAATGCCCTCTCCGGTTCAACCGAACTGGGCGTGATCATGGACAATCGCCGCTACGCTTTCTCGCTGCCCGATTTTGCGTCGGGGACCAGCCAGTTGCAGGGCTGTTTAGGGGCGGGCGGCGCCTCCATTCCTGCATCGACGGCCGTGAACCTGCCGGAGAATGGCGAGCTTGCGCAAATGCGCGCCGAACTGGATGCGCTGCGCAATGAAAATGCAGGTATCGTCGCCTCCTTAAAAGAACAGACTGCGGTGGCCAAGCCACGCCAAAGCGGCGAAAGCGCCCAGTTGATGTCGCGTCTGAACGCCCTTGAACAGGAAAAGAACGCGCTGGTTGAAAAACTGCAAACCGGACAGCAGCAGGAAATGCAGGATGTGTCGGCCCTCAAATCCGCGCTGGAAGATCAAAAGGCGATGAAATCCATGCTCGAATCCGAGCGCGCGCAGCGCCAGCAACTGGAACAGGCGCTGACCACGCAAACGGCTGAGGCTGAAAAACGCGGCGAAATGCGCGCGCGTATCGAACAGCTTGAGGCCAGCAACAAGGAACTCAAAACCCTTCGCGATGCGGTGGAAACAGAACGCAGCAAACGGATCGCCGCGGAAAACGCGCTGAAAGCGCAGGCGACCGCCAGCCTGGAAGAACAGGAACGCATTCGTGCCCGCATCGCCGATCTGGAAACGCAGAACAAGGCGCTGCAGTTATCGGCGCAGGAACTGACGGCCACCAAAACGCAGCTGGAAAATAAATCCGCGCAGGCCAGTCTGGAACAGGCACGC
>Ga0206107_1000486_pt1 | contig 16413 bp, 8 predicted proteins | sample 2B0metagenome_FD_148652 | JGI IMG/M metagenome (GOLD analysis project Ga0206107, IMG submission 148652) | Enriched microbial communities from leaf-cutter ant dump, University of Wisconsin, Madison, United States - 2B0 | ecosystem: Environmental > Terrestrial > Nest > Insects nest > Nest dump...
TCCGTCGGTTACCGCTGGTCAGGCCCGACCTTAGCGGCGGTCGGTGACGGGGTCCGGTGACCCGCCGAGAGTGTCGCGCGAGCACCGGTGACCGTCAGTGGGGCGGCGGGGTGAACTCGACGTCGCCGACTCCGGCGAACAGGTCGATGACGCTCACGCCGAGCGCGTCACACATCGCGACGAGGACCGACAGGTGGGGGTTCCACGGTGTCCGGGTCCGCCGGTCGGAGAGGCCCGCCGCGATCAGCTGGACGTGGTTGCGGCTGATGCCTGCGGCCTGCGCGACCTTCTCCTGCGAGTAGCCCGCGGTCTCCCGCAGCTCCCGGAGACGGTGTCCCAGTGCCCGCGACGGCTCGGCGTCGGCGGTCGCTTCCTCGATCAGTGACCGCATGACCTCGCAGATCGCGGTGAACGTGCTGTTCAGCGCGGTGCGACGGCGATGCGATGTCGCCGGGTGAGTGGTTAGCCCCGATCGGGGTAGCCAGCTTCGAAGCCGGAAGGTGGCACGCGTCCTGGCCCGTCACGACCTGCTCGGGTCGACGGGGCAGGTCGCCTCGCGGCGACAACGCCGCCATGGAGTCGAGCTTGTTGCTGCTGCAGACCAACGTCCTCAACCGCCACCGCTGGGCCACCCGCGACGAGATGCTCCTGTCGATCATCGTCTGGATCGAACGGACCTACCGCCGCCCTCGGCGACAGGCCGACTCGGTCGCCTCACGCCGATCGAGTACGAGACCATCAACCCGCCTCAGATCCGACCCGCCGCCTAAGACCCGCTGCTACCTACTCGTGCAGCAGACCCACGTGCGCTGACCGACGGCTGTGCACTCGCTACGCTTGCAGGGTGCGAGCCGACGGGGGGGACGAGCCGCTCTTCGATTTGCCCGGCGCGCTGACGGCCCAGGCTGACGATCCCGATCTTGAGTGCATCGTCGAGGAAGTCCCGGAGCGGGAGGACGACGTAGCACTCCGGGAGGTCGCACAGTGGTTCCTCCGCCAAGACCCGGAGGGCGAGCGCTTCGCGTCGGTGCTCCGCGAGTCGCTCGATCAGGTCCTCGACGGTCCTCGAACGATGCGGTTCCGTTACGCCGACCTCCGGAAGACGGAGAAGACCCACGTCGGCACCATCATCGAGATCAACTTAGGGAAGGAGTTCGACCTCGACGACGGGGACGCTATGGACTACCGCGTCGCTGGCCATGAGGTCGACTGCAAGTACTCGATGTTCTTCGGTGGCTGGGAGCTCCCTCTGGAGTCACTCGGCCACCTGGTCCTGCTGACGTGGGCGGACGACGACGCGAGCCGGTGGTCCGCCGGGCTCTGGCGGGTCGACCCCCGCCACCTCGGCAGGGGAGCCGGCAACCGGGATCGCAAAAAGAAAATGCTCAAGTCCGGACACGGGCGGGTCATGTGGCTTTGGCGGGACCGCGAGCTCCCGGAGAACCTCCTCCTTCACCTGCCGCCAGCGATCGTTGAACGCATCTTCGCGCCCAAGAGCGGCCAGCAGCGCATCAATGAGCTGTTCCGGTCCGTACAACACCGCATCATCCGGCGTGACGTGGTCCTGACAGTCGCGCAGCAGAAGGACGGTCCGCGGCGTGCCCGCATGGCGCGCGAGACGAAGTATCTCGGCGGTGAAGGCATCATCGTCCTGGGCCACTACGAGTGGGATGTGGCCGTGGCTCGGGCGCTCGGACTCCCCGTGCCCAGGAGCGGTGAGTGGGTCTCGGCGCGCGTCGCGCCAGCCGAAGACCCGAGAACGTCGACCTTCGAGGCAGAAGGCGTCCTGTGGCGCCTCGCCGAGCCGGACGAGTGGGTGGCCGCAGCTCCGAAGGTGCCGCGCAGCCGTGCGCTCGGGGAGACGGACTAACCCACCGATGGAGTTGGGTTGCGGGGCTCGTCGGGCGACGCAAACCGCTACCCAGGACTGGGACGATAGGACTTGTCGAGTGCCTCGCTGGTCTCGAGCTGGCCAAGGCGATCATCGCGACCGCCTGTCGGCACCTCATGCGCATCACGACCCGTACTGTCACCTCCGCACGGAGGCTAGACCTGCACCTACCGGGCTGGCCCTCGGCCCCAGCGTTCACCAACTTGTTCGAAGCGACCTGTCGACCGGGCCTCGGCAACCTCGACCTGACCACCGCCGCTACAACGGCGCCGAGAACAAGCCCGCAGCGCAGGCGCTCGGCTCACTGGTGGGCTCCTCGCGCTCCCAGGCCGAACCGCCACGAAGCTGGACCGCGCCGCCCGGCCAGCGCGTCCCGGCGGCTCCGGGCTCAACCGGCAGACCGTCTCCTGGCGACCGGCCCGAGTGCTGCGCCAGCATCGCGCGCGCATGTGCGCGTCGCGTTGGGGGGATCACCCGCGAGCATGGATGATGTGTCAGAGGCGGATGGTTGGCTACCGTCAACCCGCCCGGCCCGTCCGGGCGGGCAGCTGTGCGGCGGGCGACGGAGGACCACGATGAGAGAACTGCGCACCCTGGACCTCTTCGCGGGTGCCGGTGGACTGTCTCTGGGCTTTGAGCTGGCTGGCGTCGGCTTCCATCCGACGTTTGCCGTCGAGATCGACGAGGCCGCTGCTAGCACCTTCAAGCGCAACTTCGGGACCCCCGTGTACGCCGGGCCGATCGAGGACCTCGACGAGTTCGAACCCGCCGATGTCATCATCGGCGGGCCGCCGTGCCAGGGGTTCTCGCCCTTGGGTCGCGACCGCGACGACGCCAGCCGGGCCGAGATGAATGAGCTATGGCGCCAGTACCTGCGCGCCGTGCGACAGGTCGAGCCGAAGGCGTTCGTCATCGAGAATGTCCCCGAATTCCAGCGGTCAGCCCAATTCGCCCACCTTCTCCACCTGATGGCGACCGACAAGGACCTCAGTGCCTACAGTTACGGCTTTGGGGTGCTAAATGCGGCCGATTACGGCGTGCCCCAGCGCAGACGGCGGGGCATCTTCGTCGCCGTTCGCGCAGGCCGCGACCTGGAGGCAGGGGCAAATCTGCCCTGGCCGCCTCGACCCACGAACGGCCCCGAAAGTGCCGGAGCGGTGCCCTACCGGACGGTTCGCCAGGCATTCGAAGGCCTGGAACTTATGCCGGAGGCAACCGATGTCGGTCTCGACGACCAGAACCGTCAGGACCTGCATTTCCGGCGTCAGCCCCGGCCCATGTCAATCGAGCGCTACATGGCCATCCCGGAGGGGGGTAACCGCTTCGACCTCGCGAGGAATCGCTGGGACATCACTCCGAACTGCTGGCGCAACAAGCCCACCGGGACGACTGACGTGATGGGCCGGCTGTGGTGGGATCGCCCGTCGGTCACAATCCGGACCGAGTTCTTCAAGCCGGAAAAGGGCCGGTACCTCCACCCGCAGGAGCACCGGCCGATCACGCACCGCGAGGCGGCACGCATTCAAACCTTCCCGGACAGTTTCGAGTTCGACGGCACCAAGACCGAAATCGCCAGACAGATCGGTAACGCTGTCCCGCCGTTGCTCGCGAAGGCCCTCGCTCTCCACGTCTTCGAGCAGATCGAGCGCGCGGAGCCGCCCTCGAATCTGCGACATGGCTGAGCGCAACGGTTTCGAGGCCGTCCGGTGTCTCCGCCCGGATTAGTGACTTTCCCGGAGGGACTTTGATCCGAAGTGGCGCCGCCGCCGTTGAGACAACGACTCACCTGGAGAAGCCGGTTCTTCGTGGTTCGTGGTGGAGGCGCCGTGTCGCGTAGTTAGGACGTAGAAGGTTGGCGGCCGCTGGGATGGGTGTTGTCGAGACATCCAGGGACCAGTGGACCACGGGCCGTGTTCGAGCCTACGGGTTCGCGGCGTGACGCTGCGAGCGCGATCTTCAACCTGCGGGACTCCGTCAGATCGACGCGATTGACCTGCCCGTTGGGCAGCGAGAAGTCGGCGTGGAGTTCACCGCGCCGCTGGGGTGCCAGGTCTGCGGGGTGAACTCGCGGCGGTCCACTCCCGGCGCCGGCAGATCGCGCGGGACGTCCCGGTCTGTGGGCCGTTCCTCGTGGTGTGGGACAGTCCCGCTGGTGCGGCGAGTAGCTGTGTCCGCGTGGGAAGTTCGCCGAGTCCACGTTCCAGGTCCCGCCCAGGCCACGTTCGACCGCTCGAGTTCGGATCTGGTGACACGAAGGATGCACGCGGGACTCGCTCGCCGCTGACGACCGGAACTCAAGTTGACCGGAATCCGTGACGAGACTGTAGTGGGACGAGTCCAGTCTCAGCGGGCAATGGCGCTCGGCATCCGTCTTCCGCCGCTGCGTCCGCCGCCGGATGCCTCGGCGGGACGGGCGCGTCGGGGGCTACTGCCAGGGTCGGTACGCGAAGAACGCTGGAGCTGTTGGAATGGAACAGGGACCAGCCACGGCGCCGCCTCTGGCGGCACTCAAAGGAGAGAATTGTGGACCGAACGGCATGGGCGCCGGACGGCGGGCTGGTGGAGTATCTCCGTGGACAGACGGAGGACACGCTGGGGTCGTATCGGGTGAAGCCGGATCTGATCACCGAGCACGCGAACCACGAGGAGTCCATCCGCGCTGGCGGGTACGCCAACCGGACGCTCCTTGAGTTGGTCCAGAACGCCGCTGACGCGATCGCCGGAAGCGACGGCGATGGTCCGCACGCGGGCCGCGTCGAAATCGTACTCGACCCGGACCGAGCGGTCCTCTACTGCGCCAACGCGGGGCGACCCTTCTCCAAGGATGGGCTCCGATCGATCACCATGGCGCACATCAGCAGCAAGCGCGGGGACGAGATCGGAAGGTTCGGCCTCGGCTTCAAGTCAGTGCTTGCCGTCTCTGACCGGCCGCAGGTGTTCAGCCGATCCGTGTCGTTCGAGTTCAACAGCCCATCGGCGCAGTCGGGGCTGGCTCGCGCGGCGCCTGGCGCTCGCCGCTACCCGGTCCTGCGGATGGCCGTCGCCATCGACGCTGACCGGGAGTTCTCAGAAGACCCGATCCTCGCCGAACTCGGTGAGTGGGCTGCCACGGTCGTCCGGCTACCCGGGGCCAAGAAGCTCGAGCGGCTCCGGGACGAGATTGAGAACTTCGCCACGGAGTTTCTGCTCTTCGTGAGTGCGGTTCGTGAGGTGCGGCTCCGAGTCCTCGGGCCGGACGGGCTCACGATCACCCACGTCTCGCGCGACCTCGGGAATGGCCTGCTCCGGATCGAGCGTCCGGGCGGCGACGGCGACGAGTGGATCGTGCAGGACCGCATGCACGCACCTTCTGCGCATGCGCGCAAAGAGGTCGGCGAGGCGGTATCCCGCTCGGAGGTGAAGGTCACCGTCGCATTGCCACGCCAGCAGTCGAGGCTCCGAATCGGACAGTTCTGGTCGTACTTTCCGTTGCAGGACCGAACGTCGGCTTCAGGTCTGTTCAACGCTCCCTGGAGCGTCAACGACGACCGGACGACCCTGCTCCGCAACGACTACAACCGTGAAATCCTGCAGACGATCGCCGATGCCTTCGTCGACCTACTGCCCCGGGTGATCACGGGTGACGATCCGGCGGCCCACCTCGACTACATGCCAGCACGTGGCCGGGAGAGTCTCGGGTTCGGCGACGAGACCATGATCGCCCACGTTCGCGCAGCCGTCTCCCGACGGCCTCTTATTCCTGACGCCAGCGGATCGCTGTGCTTCGGCCTGGACCTGCGCCCGCTGGACTTCGCCGTGAAGTTCGCGCCCAAAGTCCACGAGGGATGGGCGCTGTCGCCCAACACGGGCAGGGACGTTCCGCACTGGCGCTGCTACTCGACGGACACCCGAGCGACCCGCCTCCGCGATCTGTTCATCGCCAGCATGGAGGACGACTTCGCGGTCGAGGGTTCGCGCGATCAGCTGCGCGCTCTCGAGAGGCTGCCTAAACGGGGTCTACTGGCCTGGCTGCGCGAATGGGCCGAGGGCACAGACCCCGTCTCCGCCGCCAATGCTCTGAAGACGGTGATGGGTCACAGGTCGCTCGAGTCGATCGAGCAGGCGAAGGTCATCCTGACGACCGACGGGCCCCGGGCTATCACCGACAGGGATCTCGTCTTCCTGCACCAGGAGGGCGGCGTGCGCCTCGACGGAGCGGTGTTCGTTGACTCCGAGTTCCTCTTGCAGCCCGGGGTGGAGGCTCTGCTCAAGCAGGCGGGCTTCCGCGACATGGACCCCGAGACGATTCTGAACGCACGTGTGGCGGCGCTGCCGGAAGCACCGTCGCCAGCCGAGCTCGCGACGCTGTGGGAGGCAGTCCTCGACGTTCCCGTGCACGCCGCAGCCAAGATCCTTGAGCGGCACAGCACCAAGGTGAAGGTGCCAACGAAGGACGGCGCGTGGGCCCGACCGGTGGGTGTCTTCGACATCCCGGAGGCCCTCGGAGGCGAGCTGGCGTCGAGGCTCCTCGACCGCGAACGGTGCCTTCCGGCAGTTGCACATCGCATCGGCGTGATCCAGGAGCCGGTGGCGAACTTCCTGGAGGAGCAGGAGCCGCTCCGCGACGACTACCGGGACTGGGTGCGGGCCCACCTCAACTCCAAACTGGGGCCGGGCGACCGCGCCATCGAGCGGATAGACCTCGAACCGGGCGAGGGCCCCGGTCCGTTCTCGGTCCTCCTCATGCTGCACAGGGCCGAGGCGTCGCCTGCACTGCGGGAGCAGTGGACAGTGCGTCTGATGGAGCTCGGCGACCGGCCGTGGATCGTTGAGGACGTCGACTCGGGCCGAACCTATGAGGTCCAGTCCCCGGCGCGCTGGGCGGTGGAGCGCGCCGGCTTGGTGAGGACCACGCGGGGCTTCGCAACGCCTGGACAAGCCGCGCACCCGTCCCTTCTTCAGTTCGAAGCACTGCTTCCTCTGTTCCGCGGCTCCGGTCGAATCGCCGACGCGCTGGGACTCTCTTCCGAGCTCGAACGGGTCGATCCAGAGGTTCTCAGGACCTCCCTGGAGGCGCCGGTCTTCGCGGACACGATCGATGATGCGACTCTCGTGGAGTTCATCCTCACCGCCGTACGCGTGGTATACGCGGACGGAGGGCGCCCGCTCAGCATCCCGGCGCACGTCGGCCGCGTGGTTGAGCCTCGTTCACCCGAGACGGTCTACGTCGCTTCCTCGGAGGACGAGCGCAAGTACCTTGCGATGCGGGGGCGGCCGTACCTGTTCGCCGAAGGAAGTCAGGTCGAGGCGCTCGTGGCCACGGTTGGCTGCAGGCGGTTCGAGGAGAGCTTCGCCTTCTCGATGGTGATTGACGGTCTTCAGGTCAGTCAGCCGATCAAGGACGTCTTCACGGGCCTTCGCTCTATTCGTGTCACGGAGACTCTCTCCCACGCATCGATCGCGCGCGCCATGCAGATCGCCAAACGGGTCACGACGGAGGACGGCGTCGAGGACCAGCCGCTTGAGTGGTCGCTGGAGGGCAGCGACCTCGTCATCAGGGATGACGTAACAGAAGCCCGTGCGCTCGCGATCGTCAATGAGGCCTTTGTCCTGGGACTGGATCGCGCTGAGCTGGACCGGGTCCAGGAGGTGGGGCTCGGCCACCGGCTCGAGGGTCTCCGGGCGGAGGCCAAGTCGGCAGCTACAGATGCCGACCGTCTCGAGGTCTACTTCGGGCCTGACACCCTGCGCGAGGCGCTCCCCAAGGGGCTCTGGGGGGCCTTGGCGTCACAGGGGCTCGTCAATGACGATACGTCGCTAGGGGAACTCTTCCTCACGGTCTACGGCACGGACTCGATCCACATGTTGGAGGATGCGTTCCGTGAAGAGGGTTTCGCTGACGTACCCACCAGGTGGGCCGGGGGGGATGCCACGATCTCATGGCTCCGCAAGATGGGATTCGACACCTCGTTCGCGGGACGGCGCGCAGAGCCGCAGGAAAATGAGTTCGTGGTCCCGGGAGCCGTTCGACTGAGATGCCTGCACGACTTCCAGAAAGCAATCAGCCACGAGTTGCGCGAGGTGCTCACCCAACCTGACGCGGACGGCCGAGCGGGCAAGGCCATGGTCGAGCTCCCGACGGGCGCCGGAAAGACCCGCGTCGCCTCTGAGACGACGTTGCGGCTCTTCGCGGAAGGAGCGCTTCGCGGCCCTGTGCTGTGGATCGCGCAGTCACAGGAACTCTGCGAGCAGGCTGTCCAGACCTGGAGCGCGGTCTGGCGAGGGCTGCGCGACGAGCGTCCTCTCGGCATCGGACGGCTGTGGGAGAACCACACCGTCCACGAACCTGAGACGGAGTTCAGCGTCATCGTCGCCACCGACGCGAAGCTGGACCTCGTCCGGAGTAGCCGGGACTACGACTGGCTGGCGAACGCGACGGCCGTCTTCGTCGACGAGGCCCACCGCGCGGGAGACTCAGAGCGATACACCCGGATCCTGAGCTGGCTCGGAGTGGCGGGCCGAGAGTGGGCCAGGCCACTCGTCGGCCTTTCGGCGACGCCGTTCAAGGGTGGTAGCAGCGGCACCGACTCGCTCGCGGCTCGATTCGGGAGGCGCAAGATCGCCGCCTTCGATGAGGACCCCTACCAACAGCTCGTCGAGCGACAGGTGCTCGCCCGCGTGGAGCATCAGGTGCTCCGGGGAATCGATGTGGCGCTGAGTCGTTCCGAAATCCATGACGCCAGGACCTTCAGGAAGGTCAGCGACACCGTGATGACGCGGATCGCCGAAGACCAAGCGCGTATGGCGGCGCTGGTGGACCACATCACCCACCAGGACGAGGACTGGCCGATCCTCGTCTTCACGCCGACGGTGCTCTCCGCGCAGGTGCTCGCTGCAACCCTTCGGTACCGCGGACGGAGCGCGGCGGCGGTGTCCGGCGAGACAGGGCGCCAACGGCGACGCGAGGTGATCAGTGAGTTCAAGGCGGGCCGGATCCAGGTCCTGACCAATTGCGACCTCCTCACCCAGGGCTTCGACGCCCCGGGCGTCCGGGCGCTGTACATCGCCCGTCCCACCTTCAGCCCCGGCGCCTACATCCAGATGGTGGGGCGCGGACTTCGTGGGCCAGCCAACGGCGGCAAAGAGGAGTGCCTGATCGTCGATCTCGTTGATAACTTCGGTGAAGTCAACGACTTTCTCGGGTACCGCGAGTACGAGACGTTCTGGAAGGAGCACCGCCATTGATTCTCTCTCCCGACCTCCTCGACATCGAGCGCACCGCTACGAGCGACGCGGAGCGTCGGGTGGCCCGCCTGCTCCGGGGCATTGATGGCGGCCAGGATGCCGTCGCCTTTCATTCCGTCAAGCTGCGTTCCCACGCCTACAAACAACAGGCAGAGGCCGACTTCGTCGTTCTCTGGCGTGGAGTCGTCGTCGTCGTGGAGGTCAAGGGCGGCGGGGTGCGCAAACACGAAGGCACCTGGTACTCGATCGATCGGCGTGACGAGTGGCATCGCCTGCCGAGTTCGCCGATGGAGCAAGCCCGGTCGGCCGCCTATGCGCTCCGCGGCATCCTCACCGAGGAGGGGGTCGGCTGGTACGCGCACGAGGCGGTGGTCATCACACCCGACGTCGAGCCGCCGCCGCACTCGACTGAATGGGCACCCACCCACTGGCTCGCGAAGGACGAGATGAGCACCGACGCCCTCCGGGCCGCTCTCGACGCCGTCGCCGCCGGAGCGCGGCGACCGCCGACGGGCCGCAGACTCGCGCGGACCGATGACCTGCGCGTCCGGCTCTTCGGAGAGTTCACCCGGATCCCCGTGATCGACGCGCTTCGCGGGGCGGTCCTCGACGAGCAGAACCGCGCGACCGAGGCACAGGCGAGGGTGCTCGCCACCCTCGCACGCAATCCCAGAGTGCTCGTGACGGGTGGAGCTGGAACGGGCAAGTCGGTGGTCCTCGCCGAGGCCGCGAAGCAGGACGCCGACCTCGGCCGTGCCACGCTGATCACCTACAGTTCGCCAGGTCTGTCCGCGTTCTTCGCGCAGCGGGTCGCTGGCCGCGACATCCACCTCGTCGCCTTCGACGACCTGCCCGACGACCGGACCTTCGACTCCGTGTTCGTCGACGAGGCGCAGGACCTCATGAACGCCCAGGGTATGGACCGACTCGACGGCGTGATCCGCGGCGGCCGGTCCAGCGGCCGATGGCGGATGTTCCTCGACCCGAACAACCAGGCCCACGTGGACGGGGAGTTCGATGACGACGTGCTCTCGCTCGTCGCGGACGAGGCGACGACGGTCGACCTGGAGCTCAACGTCCGCAACACTAAGGCGATCGTCCACGTCGTGCAGGAGTACCTCGGTGCCGACATCGGCGACCCTGGCATCGTGCACGGCGAGAAGGTCCATTGGGTGACGTCCACGAATGGCGGCCTGGCCAAAGCGGGTGAGCTCGCCAGCAGGTTGGTCGCAGACGGGGTGAGGCGCGACAACATCTGGATCGTCGACGTCGGGTCCGCCGCCGCCCCTGTCCGCAATGAGCGAGGCGTGCTCGTCACCAACCCCAGGCATGCCAAGGGCCTCGAGGCGGAGCACGTCATCGTGTGCGGACTGCCCGAGGTCTTCGATGCCCGCGGCACGGCAGCGCTCTACGTCGCGGTTACGAGGGCCCGTGTGGCACTGCACGTTGTGGCCTCGGACCCGGAGATGGCGCGGCTGAAGGATCTCGTCCGACGGAGGATGGTGGCGGAGTGACGCTCACGGCAGAACAGGCGGCGGCACTGGCCCATCTACGTGGCGCATACGTCGGCCCCGAGGGAGGGCCGGAAGAAGTCCTGGAGAACCCGCCGAACCTGCGCTACTCCGTGGGCATCCTCTTCCCCAGGGAGGTGCCGGATCATCCGGAGACGAGCCCGGAACCCGAGGTCGATGCTGACGTGCCCGGATCCGACGTCGAGGAAGACGGTGCAGGAGTCCCCCTCGCCGAGGACTGGCGTCCCTCGTCGGTGGCGATCTCGTTCGTCACGGACGGCACATCCGTCGTGTGCGATCTCACCGGAGCCACCTACGAGGACGTCCGTGGGGATGGGCCTCCGGCTTGGCAACGACGGCCCTTCGCCGTCCGAGCTCTCGAACTCTCCGACGATCGGCCGCCTGAGACGCTCACGGTCGGGGGTGTGCCCGTCGAGATCGGCGCCCGATGGCGTACCTACCGGTCGGGGCACCTCGTCACGGTCCATGCCAGGGTCCTCTCGAACTCGCTCGGGGACGACCGTCTCGACGTTTCCCTGACCTTGTTCCAGGTCGCGCTGTCGGTCTCGGCCGCGCCGGGGCACCGCTTTCTCGAGTACGACGTGAGACGCTCGTTGGACATCGACGGGGAGTCGGCGGAACTGCGTGTCAGGTACCGCAACCGGAAGGTCTACGCGGTCGGCCATGGGATGGCCGCAGATTGGGAGGCCACCGGCTCCGAATGCTCGAAGGTGTTCCTCGAGCCGGTGCCAGCCTTTGTGGTGCCGGCGGTCGAAGTAACCGGGTTCCGCCCGGGCACGGCCGAGGACCAGGCCCTCGAGCTGAAGCACCTGGCTCGGATCGACACGGAGCCGGGCGCAGTCCTTCCTTCCCTGGACGCCTTCTTGCGTGCCTTTGAGAACTGGGTCGAGCGTGAAGAGCTGCGGGCCGACGCCCTGGGCGACGACGCACCCGTCGCCCGGGCGGTCGCCGATCGCGCGCGGATGGCCGCCAACCGGATGAGCGAAGGGATCGAGCTACTGCGTGCACCCGAGAGTTCGCTCCATCGCACGGCGTTCGCCCTCGGCATGGCGGCGATGCGGCTGCAGATGCTCCAGGCGATGGCGCAGCGCGGCGACGAACCGGGCGAGCCCCGCTGGCGGCCCTTCCAGTTGGGGTTCCTGCTGGTTGCGCTCGCCTCCACCCTTGACGACGACCACGACGATCGAGAACTCGTGGACCTCATCTGGTTCCCGACCGGTGGGGGGAAGACCGAGGCCTACCTCGCCCTCGCGGCCACGGAAGTCTTCCGGCGGCGACTCAAGCACGGGACAGCCGGCGCGGGCACCGCCGTGATCACCCGGTACACCCTCCGGTTGCTCACTGCGCAACAGTTCCAGAGGACCGCGGCGCTCGTCTGCGCGATGGAGCTGCTCAGACGGCCGGGCCGGTTGCACGACGCGCGGGTCAAGGGAATGCCGCGCTTCACCATCGGTCTCTGGGTCGGCAACCAGGTGACGCCAGGGACCCGCGCCGAGGCCAAGGGCGCACTGGACAGATTGCACAAGTCGGCGCGGCCCGACGAAGCGAACCAGTTCCAGATCGAGAGTTGCCCCTGGTGCGGCGCCCCGCTCCTGCCGTCGAAGCGCTCGACCGATCGAACGCTCTACGGGCTGCGCCTCGCAGGCGACGACACCGTCATCCACTGCACTGATCAGACATGCCCGTTCGCCGACGAGCTACCGCTCGCGGTTGTGGACGAGGTCATCTACGACGACCCGCCCACGATCGTTCTCGCCACTGTGGACAAGTTCGCGCGCCTCCAGTTCCGGCCGGAGGCCGGGCGCATCCTCGGCATCGGGACGCCCTACCGCCAGCCTTCCCTGGTCATCCAGGACGAGCTGCACCTCCTCTCCGGGCCGCTCGGCACCACCGTGGCTGTCTTCGACTCCGTCATCCAGGGGCTCCTCTCCCGCGGCGGCTCGATGCCCAAGATCGTCGCCTCGACCGCCACCATCCGATCCTCCGCGGAGCAGGTCTCCGGGCTCTACGGGCGACCGGTCAGCCTCTACCCTCCAGCTGGCATCGACGACGACCAGACCTTCTTCTCCCGACCAATCGCGACGGGCGAGGGAAGGCTCTACGTGGGCCTCATGCCGCAGTCGACCTCGCAGGCTTCGGCCCTGGTGGCGGCTACTTCACCCCTCCTCGAGCTTCCCGGAGCGTTGTCACGCACGGCTGGTACCAGCAGCTCCAAGGACGCCTACTGGACGGCCGTTCTCTACCACAACAGTCTCCGAGAACTCGGCCGCTCCGGCGCCCTTGTCGCCGATGACGTGAACGCACGGCTCGAGGCACGCGCCGGGCGGCTCGGGCTGGAACCGCGGGTCGTCAGAGCGGACCGAGTGGTCGAGCTCACCAGCCGGCAGGAGGCCGAAGAGCTTCCGAAGCACCTACGGGCGCTCAGCCGCAGCGCCGACGAATCGGACTCGGCCGTGGACGTGGTCCTATCCTCCAACATGCTGTCCGTCGGAATCGATGTGCCCCGCTTGAGCCTCATGCTGATGGTGGGCCAGCCGAAGACGACGGCCGAGTACATCCAGGCGACCAGCCGCGTGGGGCGCGGCGCCGTGCGAGGTCTCGTCGTCACCCTGTTCAGATCTAACCGCGCGCGCGATCGTTCCCACTTCGAGACGTTCCGCGCGTACCACGAGGCCCTCTACCGAAGCGTCGAGCCGACGAGCGTGACGCCATGGTCTGTGTCCTCGCGCGCCCGATCGCTCGGAGGCGCAATCGTCGCGGCGCTTCGACAGTCGGTCCCCGCTCTCGCTGCGAACGACGCGGCTGGCAGGTTCGATCTCAGCGACGTCCACCTCCAGCCAGCAATCAACGCGGCGCTCGATCCATTGCTCGATCTCGTGCGACGCGCCGACCCCACCGAGGCGGACGAAACCGAGGACGAGTTGCGCTCACTCATCCGTGATTGGGACAGACGCGCCGCCGCGTCCCGTGAGGCGGGGGCGCCCCTGCTGTACGACCGGCGGAAGGCTGACGATCTGGGACTGCTCAAACGCTTCGGTCAACAGGGCGAAGGTTGGCTGGTCGCTGACTCAATGCGTTCGGTCGACCCGAACGTCGTGGTCGAGGTTCACGAGCCGATGGAGGAGGCCCCCGGTGGAACGCATTCGGCATGAGCTGCGCCTGTCCGAGACGGTCTCGCCCTTCGGCGTCGGGGCGGTCGTGGATGTGCGGGGCGAGTCCCTCATCGCCCCCGATACGTCGTGGTGGGACAAGAAGGTCGCACCCGAGATCACCTGCCCCCGGCTCGTCGACCGACTCGGCGGCGGGATGCTCCGGCAAGCCCCTGCCCACGCTGGCCGGGGCAGTAGGGAGACCGCCAGCCTCCTCTACTGGCGCTTCCCGGCGTGGCGGTTCTGCGAGCGGTGCGGCGCGCTCTCCAAGTTGACCGGGAAGGACAAGGGCCGCTGGCGTAACCGTTGCGACGCCTGCGGCGGCGGACTCGTCCCCATGCGGTACGTGGCTGTCTGCACCCAAGGCAGCCACATCCAGGACATCCCCTGGTTCATGTGGGCGCACCGAGGTCACGACGACGGCGTGACCGAGGCGGTCCGCTTCTGCCGGGCCTACAAGGAACTCCGCTTTGAGCGCTCGACCAAGCACGGTGAAGGGCTGGCCTCACTCCGGGTCGTCTGCGGAGGCTGCAAGCGGTCGCGCGCTCTCTCCCAGCTCCTCGGCCGGGACGCGCTCCTGCGGGACGGCATCAGGTGCGACGGCAGGCAGCCGTGGCAGGACGAGCACGAGGCCTCGGCTTGTGAGCACCGGCTCGTCGCCACCCAGCGCGGCGCGACGGGCAACTACATCGCTGAGCGGCTTGCCGCACTCGACATACCTGAGGAATGTCCACACTCGGAGGAACTGGCAGCGACGATCCGCGACCACGTGTTCTTCCCGAAGGTCGTGTCCGACAACGGAGGACCACAGGCCGAGTTGGTGGCTGGCTGGATTGCGGCAGATCTGGATACCACCCCCGAGGAGGTGCTCCACGTCGCCTTCTCCGCGGACGAGGACGGACCGCCTCTGCTGGACCTGAAGGACGGCGAGTGGGCGGCCTTCCAGAAGAAGCTCGGATCAGGAAGGGATCGGAGCGCGGGGGACTTCGTCGTCGACGGGTGGAGCGTCGAACCTCTGCCAGCAGTCCCGCGCTCGCTCACCGCTCGGCTGTCCGCGGTCGGACAGGTTCGCCGGGTTCGGGAGGTGCGGGCGCTCCGGGGGTTCCGGCGACACGATGCTGCAGCCGACTTCGTCTCGGCCGACCTGGACCGCGCGCCCCATCACAGGCCTGTGTACCCGGCAGTCGAGATGTTCGGGGAGGGCATCTTCCTACGGTTCGACGAGGCCAATATCTCGGCGTGGGAAGCGATCCCCGAAGTTCGTCAGCGCGCAGCGATCCTCATGGATCGGCGTGCCGCCAGTCCCTGGGCCCATCGGCTCGACGTGCCCGAGCCGCGCTTCGTCGCGTTGCACACGCTCGCCCATCTGCTGATCAGGAGGCTTGCGTTCGAGAGTGGGTACGCGTCGGCCGCGCTACAGGAGCGCATCTACGCCAACTCCGAGCGGAGAGACAAGACAGCTGGCGTACTCATCTACACGGCGGCAGGAGACGCCCAGGGGACGCTGGGTGGACTGGTCCGGCTCGGCCACCCGCAGAAGCTGCTGCCATTGGTCCTGGCTGCCCTCGATGACGCCGACGTCTGTTCCAACGACCCAGTGTGCATCGAGAGCGACCGACAGGGCTCCTCACAGTTGAACCTCTCCGCCTGCCACGGATGCAGCCTCGTGAGCGAGACCTCGTGCGAGACCTCGAACCGGCTTCTCGATCGGCAGTTGCTGCTCGGGGGTTCGGCAGTCCCGGGCTTCCTGGAGCAGGCACTGCGGGACCTTCGCGGCACCGGCAGCGATTGAGCTCCCTGTACGGCGGCACCCGCCACGGTGCGAGCGCGCACCCAGCGCCTAGTCGCGAAGGCCCTGGCCGGGGATACCTATGTGACAACGGCGGAGTGTTCGGCATTGCCGAGAGTAGCGACATGGAGACGCGGCGCTGTGACAGGCACCTTGCGAAACTGGTATACGCAGGCCGAAGGCACCTCACTAGACAACAAGTTGTTCGTACATCCTCGTCTACGTGTCTGACGAGGTCGCGACAAAGGTGGTCTTCGTCTGCCGCACTGACGACCGCGCACCCCGCACGTCGGTCGTCGATGACTGCGGCGAAGACCACGCACGAGCGATCAGCCGACCGGTCGGGCGAGGCGGGACGGGAGCCACGGGTAGGGGTCGGTGAGGGCGGTGCGGGGTGGCAGCGAGGTGGCGAGCTCGCTGAGCCGAGGGCCGCGGACGTAGTGGCGGCCCTTGGTCTCGCCGACCGGTCGTAGCAGGCCGGCATCGGTGAGCGCGCCGAGGTCGCGGGTCGCGGTGCGGTTGTCGAGCCCCGTCCGGCTGACATACGTCGAACGCCGCACGCGGAACCCGATCGCCGCGGCGTAGAGCGCGTCGAGCGCACGGTCGGGGAGGCCGCGGGCGACGAGCTCGTCGGCGAAGGTCGCATACATCAGGTCGGTGCGCTCGACGCGGCGCGCGATCGTCTGAGCCTGCATGTGGTGGGCGCGCAGCGAGAACTTGACCCACAGGTGGGCGTCGGCGTCGGGCGTCCACCGCCCGCGCCCCGTGTGGGCGAGCACGCGGTAGTAGTCCTGGGTGTTCGCACCGAGCCACTCCTCGATGCTGACG
>Ga0206107_1000493_pt1 | contig 16220 bp, 16 predicted proteins | sample 2B0metagenome_FD_148652 | JGI IMG/M metagenome (GOLD analysis project Ga0206107, IMG submission 148652) | Enriched microbial communities from leaf-cutter ant dump, University of Wisconsin, Madison, United States - 2B0 | ecosystem: Environmental > Terrestrial > Nest > Insects nest > Nest dump...
GAAAAAAATATTCCGGAAGTGAAAAAACAAGCCAGACAAAATTTTGAACTTCTAAAAGAAATCATGAGCTGAAATGAAAATAGGAATAATGCAACCTTATTTCATACCCTATTTGGGGTATTTCCAGCTGATGAATGCCGTAGATCAATTTGTGATTTATGACAATATTCAATATACCAAAAAAGGCTGGATTAATCGCAACAGACTTTTAATAAACGGAAAGGATGAATACATCACGCTGCAAATAAAAAAAGATTCGGATTATTTGAATGTGGATCAGCGATCACTTGCAGATGCATTTGAAACGGACAAAAACAAATTGCTGAGAAAGATAGATCAAGCTTATAAGAAAGCTCCGATGTATCCAGAAGTGATGCCCATACTGCATGAAATCATGAACTTTAATGAAAAAAACCTGTTTCAATTTATCCTGAATACCATAAAAGTAATTAACCGATACTTAAATATTCAAACCCCGATTGTTATCTCATCACAAGTTGATATAGACCATCAAAACCTAAAAGCACAGGATAAAGTTCTCGCTATTTGTAAAGCACTTTCCGGTACAGAATATATTAACCCGATCGGAGGAGTGGAGCTCTACCAACGAAAAGACTTTTTAAAAGAAGGCCTGCAATTACATTTCATTAAAACCAGGGTTGTCCCCTACCCGCAGTTTAATAATGATTTTATCCCTTTCCTGTCTATAATTGATGTTATGTTTTTTAATGACAAAACAATGATGAGCCGACTCTTATTAGAATACGATATGGAATAAAATGACAATAGTCTATAAAGAAAATACCGCTACTCTTGAACAAATCTCCAACCATCTGAAATGGTGTAGCAATCAATTTGTGCCACCATTGGAAACCTATGTGGATATAGCACTTTATGCACAGAAAATCCATAACCGCGCATTTCGGGTAGAAGCCTGGCATCATCAGGATCTTGCCGGACTGGTTGCCATATATTTAAATGATGATACGGGCTTTATTACCAATGTAAGCGTTTTAGCTGCTTATGCCGGGAAGGGCCTTGCCACGGCCTTATTAAGTCGAACGGAGGCTATAGCCAAACAAAAGGATTGCCATGTTATTCAATTAGAAGTAAAAAAAGAAAACCAAAAGGCTGTTCAACTGTATGATAAGCTCGGATTTCAGATCAAACCTGATGAGGAAAAAGACATAACAGGCATTTATTTAATGATTAAGAATTTATAAAAATTGTTATAAATAAATGAGGAAGTCTGAATATAAGAGATATTCCATGATGACCTTATGCTTTTGTAACCTCGTTTAAAAAATCATAAGCGATTATTTCCATAATCTGAATTTGATAGAAAAACTAGGGCAATTTTTCAAGAATAAAGCAGGAGTAACAATACCATCAATGATGTCAAACTTTCAAAAATGCTATCGAATTTTTTCATAATTTCGACCGACATTATAGCCGGGTATTAACCTCCAAAATTAGAACAACAAAAATCACGTGGTAAATATAAAAGTATTTTAATGAAGCCTCTTGTAAGTATATCTTGTATTACATATAACCACGTGAATTATATAAAAGAATGTCTGGACGGATTTTTGATGCAGCAATGTTCCTTTGGTTTTGAAGTACTTATTCATGATGATGCATCAACAGACGGAACTCAGGAAATTATCAAAGAATATCAGCAAAAATTTCCCGAAATTATCAAACCGATACTTCAAACTGAAAATCAATGGTCAAAAGGAGTTAGAGGAATAAACTTCAGATATAACTTTACGCGTGCTCAAGGAAAATACATCGCCCTCTGCGAAGGCGATGATTACTGGACCGATCCGCTGAAATTACAAAAACAGGTGGATTTTTTGGAAGCTCATCCTGAATATGGATTATGCTATACCCGAGCCATAACATATCATCAGGATACGGAATCCTTTAAAAAGCAGGTAGGAGAGGCCATCTCTGCCGAAAGCGTCTTATACCGAAATGCAGTGCCTACACTAACTACTGTTTTTAAAAAAAGTATGGCAGATGAATTTTATAGCTTATATGGTAATCATATTGCTCAACAATGGAAAATGGGAGATTATCCAATGTGGATATGGTTTGCATTTAACTCAAAAGTTCACTTTTTAGATTTATTAACATCCGTTTATAGAATCAGAGGAGAGTCTATGTCCCATTTTATAGATATGAACCAACAGCTTGATTTTAGTGTGCAGAGTTTTAAAATAGCTGACTTTTTTGCAAAAAAATATTTAAATAATAAAGGATATAGTAAATTCGTACAGCGCAGATGCCTGAGTATAATTATACTGTCAAAATTGAAAGGAACACGGCATTATATTGATTTAATGCCACGCTTATATGAATACGGAAAAATTAAAAATAAAATAAAAATATGGTATCGCTTTTCTTTGCATAAACTAAAAAACGCAATATGATTAGGTTGTTTTGCTTATTATTATATAAAACGATATTCACACATTTTCCGGGAAGCACCTTTCCGGTTCTGGGAAAGATAAGTAAAAAAATTCGTTATATCCTTTGCAAAAGGATTTTTAAAAAATGCGGTACTAATGTGAATATAGAAAAAGGAGCTTCCTTTGGCTACGGTTCTCAAATAGAAATCGGCAATAATTCAGGATTAGGTAAATATTGTAGAATACCGCCCAATACTATTATAGGAGATAACGTTATGATGGCTCCTTACGTCACCATATATGCTTCTAATCATGCATTTGAAAGAACGGATATTCCGATGAATCAACAGGGCATTTCAGCAATAAAACAAACTATTATTGAAGATGATGTTTGGATCGGCGCACATGTAATTATGACTCCCGGAAGATATATTAGAAAAGGAACCATAATAGCAGCGGGAACAGTCTTGACAAAAGATTTTCCGGAATATAGTATCGTGGGCGGAAACCCCTCAAGATTGATAAAAAGCAGAATTAAAAACCCTCAATAAATAATATATAAACGAATGAAACATCGAACTTTTTACTATAAGCTTTGATGCTACATCCATAAAGAAAGCCGGAGCATTGATATGCTTTTCTATAAACCGGTGTTTGATATAATATCATGCCCGAAAACCAAAATCTGATACACACCTATAACAATATTGCCCGACCCTGCTCGGGCTACATTAACTTGATAATGGAATGAATGGCATCTTTCAAACATACAGCGTTTTCTACAATGTGTATGCCCTGTTCCTGATAAGCATTGTTATCATGCTGATCCCCCTGTTTTACTATGCAGATATAGAAAACAGATATGCCAAGGCTTATGATAACGTGCTTTGTGCGTATATTGTTATTGTGGCAACTGTGCTGTTTGGATTCCGGGGCTGGAATATTGGTACGGATACGGCAGCATATCTGAAAATGTACGCTCAGATGGAAACTGTTTCCCATCTCTCTACGGCATGGAGCAAATCAAGTCCCGTGCCGGTGAAAGACCTAGGTTTTACTACTTTGCTGTATTATGCTACGAGACTGATGAGTCCCCGTGCCTTTGTAGCATTAACAGCATTCTTGTTCGTTTTTCCTTTATACCTCGCAGTAAACAAAATGGCAACCATCAATAAAGCACTCATGCTTTTTGGTTTTGTGTGCTTTTTTAATTTTACATCACTGGGAATCAATGTTATACGTCAAGGACTGAGCCTCTCTTTTATCATATTGTCGTTTACTTACACACAAAAAGGCGGTATAAAAAATACCCTGATTTTTATCATCTTGGCCGTACTGGGCGTTTCATTCCATCTGTCTGGTATTATAATCGTTGTGATGTTCTTAATCACAAAGGTCGTTCGCGGAAATATTGTGTATTATATAATTCTTGCACTCGCCTTTATACTGGCCTATATGAAATTAGGGCTGATAAATTTGCCGGTTATCGGGCCATTGATTGAACTGGATGATCGGGCAGATGCCTATGCTGCAGGATTAGGCAGCCAGCCGCCATCCGGATTGCAAATGTCTAAATTAGTATTTCATAGCGCTGTAATAATATGGTCTTCTTATAACTTGAACATCCTAAACAATAAATATTATTCACATATATATCGTCTTTTTATTGCACTTACCGCTTTTTATTTTCTGTGTCTGAATATGTCTTACTCCGACCGGTTTGGTGTAATGAGCTGGATGCTTTCTCCCATCCTTGTAGGATACCCATTAGTAAATTATAAGAACATTGTAAAATATCCTACTTTGTATCTGATAGGCCAATACCTCATATTTATGCTTTACTCCTTTTATATTTATGTCATGATCAAACCCTATTTAAAATGATAAAAAATTTGGTTTGCTTTACAGCTTCTTTTCCCTACCATAACCGGGAGGCATTCTTTGAAGCAGAATTAAAATATTTAGCAAAGGAATTTGAGCACTTGTACATTATTCCAATGTACAATCCCGGAATAAATCAAATTGCTCGAAATACCCCTCCAAATGTAACCTATCTGCCCCCGGCAAGCCCTCAGGGCTTTCGCAGAATAATTAAAGGTTTGTTTAATTCAAGTCCCGTAAAACAATATTTCAAAGATTTTATAAATAACCGCGTTTATACTAATAAGCGCCACCTTAAAAACTGGATCAATAGTTTCTTGGTTTTCAGAGCGCTTTTTGCCGAAACCAAAAAAGCAATTGCAAACCTTAATGAGGATGATACCCTCCTCTATTCTTATTGGGCAGAAGCTCCTTTGTTTACTACAAATTATTTCAAAAAATATAGAAAAGCTATACGTATGCACGGCGGGGATTTTTACCTGAATCGTAATGATAATTATTTACCCCTCCGACAAGAAATATACAATAATTGTGATGTGCTCTTGCCCATATCCGAAGATATAAAAAGTATCTTAATTCAACATTATCGCATAGATCCCCAAAAAATACAGTTAAGTTATTTGGGGGTAAGTAATCCATCTTATAAAATCAATCCAACTCCTACAACTAACAACCGAACTCTGGTCTTGGTATCCTGTAGTAATGCCGTAGCATTAAAGCAAATAGATAAAATAATAGCAGCACTCCATTTTTTCCCTGAAAACACCGATGTCGTTTGGCATCATTTTGGAGACGGCCCATTGTTAGAAAACCTGAAGCAACAGGCTCGCGCCCTGCCTAAACATATTCAATGCGAATTTCATGGCTGGGTTAAACCTCAAGAGCTTTTAAATTTTTATGAACATACTTCTATTGATTGGCTGATTAATGCCAGTAAATTTGAAGGCGTCCCCGTCAGCATTATGGAAGCCATGTCTTATGGAATTCCCGTAATTGCAACTGATGTGGGCGCTACACGTGAAATAGTAAATCAGCAGAATGGATACCTCATCCCCGGTACATTTGAACCGGAACAACTCAGCCGCCTGATATTACAAACCAATAGTACCGATTATGCCAACAAAAGAAAAAATGCAAGAAAAACTTGGCAAGAAAAATTTAATGCCGATAAAAATTATTTGAATCTGATTAAAATATTGAAGCAAGTAAATTGACAATGCGTTGATTTAATTGAATTTTTCTATAAAATTGTATATAAAACACAAAAACTTTAAAACAAAAATAATACATGAAATTGTTTAAGCTGATAATCCTGCTTGCCGGTATTATGGCAAATATTCATAGTGCAGCCCAAGAGTTTCAAACTCGCCCAATACCGGCAAAATACCTGACCGGTTATGAAATAACCGAAGCCGAAAGAACTGCTGCCCGGACTTCGCTGGTTAATCCTTACGACCTGACTAACGCACTTCCATCCGGCTACGACACCACCGGCCATACCGACTATACCGACTACCTGAGAGCTGCTATAGAAAAACATAACGACATTATCATGCCCGATTTCCCGGTAAAAGTAAGCATGAAATCCAGCTTTGGCATTACCATGAAAAGCAATACGAAAATGCTGTTTCAGAAAAACTCCAAAATAGTAATGGAGCCGAGCAATCTAACCGATTATGAAATAATTTTACTATGGAATAGAAAAAACATCACGATATATTTTGCTAATATCGAAGGAGACCGGCAGCAGCATAAAGGTACAGCAGGCGAAAGAGGAATGGGCATTTCTATTGCCGGATCGGATAATATCAAATTAATTAAACCTAAAATATCCGATTGCTGGGGAGATGGTATTTATCTCGGAAGCTATTCTACCAAAACAGATACTATTAATACTTCCAACATCTATATTGAAAAAGCTTTTTTAGATAAAAACCGAAGAAACGGAATGTCGGTCGTTACTGCCAAAAATCTGGTAATCAACGGAATACTCTGTTCCAATACTTATGGTACCGATCCCCAATCCGGAATAGATATAGAACCAGGCGTAAATTTTCATTGGGCCGAAAATATTACTATTAACGAGCCTATTACTTTTAACAATAAAGCTATGGGTATTGCTATTAATCTGGTAAAACTGAGATGGGGTTTATTAACCCGAAATGTCGGCATAACCATAAATAATCCGATTGATGATTATTCCGCAAGAGGCCTGCACATGACCCTTACCGGAGATGATCAAAAATCTCAACAATCCACAAATCAATTAACCGGCTACATCAATATCAACAACCCCATATTCCTTAACCAACGGTATAAGAAAAACCTGCGGATATACGACTTTCAGCAAAGTAACAATATAACGGTTAATCTGAAATGGAATACTGAGCATAAAATGAGTTATAAAAAAACACTGGCAGACTATAATGAACAGCCGGAAAAGGCAAAGAATATCCGATTTTCCGTTGATTAAAAATATTTAGCGTTATTTTTGCCTTGGCAGAAACCATTGAAACAGCTTCTGTTATTATAGGCGAATAATGTGGAACCTGAAAAGTAAATAATTGAATTAATGCCATTTGAATATGGGGAAAACTAAAATAGTTGTTTTATATCAGGTGGTGATGCACTATCGTGTACCTCTTTATTTACGTCTTGCACAAGATTCCGAACTTGATTTTATCCTGTTTTACGGAGACGGTGAGCTCAACACTAAACTAAAAAATGCGGACTTTCCAACGGATATCATTAAAAGTAAAAAACATTTTACCATTCGACTTCCGTTTAAAACAAGCAATCATAGCAGCTCCTTGCCGTTTTACCCTTTCCTGTTTTTTAACCTGATCAGATTGTCCCCTGACGTAATCGTTTCAGAGGGTACATCCTCCTTTTTAAATGCTGCCATAGCCTTCCTCTATGCTAAGATATTCCGGAAGAAATTTATTTGGTGGAGCTTGGGTAAGCTAAAAAACCACAAGAACAAAGGCTTTCGGAAAATTATTGCATATTGGGAAAGGTATATTGAAAGAAAAAGCGATGCCATATTTACCTATAGTACGCAGGGAAAAGAATATTTTATTTCAGAAGGCGTTCCTCCAGAACAAATTTTTGTAGGTATAAATGTGCTGGAAACCACAAAAAAACTAAAAGAAGTAGCTCAATACGCCCATACTGAATTTGGTTATAATAATTACTTTAATTTAGTATTTATAGGGTCAATTACTAAAGAAAAAAAACTTGAAGTATTAATAGACGCGCTTAATATCTTTAATGAAAAATATGCAGATGTCGGGAAGCTGCATATAATAGGAGATGGTCAGCATCTTGATGCCTTAAAAAATTATACTGATCAGAAAGGATTGGCAACCGCCGTTGTTTATCATGGCAGGATAAATGAAGGAGCAAGCAGAATTCTTCAGCACTGCGATGTTATGGTATTACCCGGCCTTGGAGGTTTGGCAATATGTGAAGGAATGGTCAATTCCTTGCCTGTAATTACAGGTCTTGCCGATGGAACCGAAAATGATTTGATCAACGATGACTGCGGCTTTATATTACCGAACATAAACGCAGACATACTATATCAAAAATTAGAATACTTATACACCCATCCTGAAATTAGAAAAAAAATGGGACTTGTATCATTTCACCGGATCACGAAAGAGTTTACTTTCGATAAGTATTATGCAGCACTTGGTCATGCAATTAATTATTCTATAAAAAAATAAATATGCCTTCCCCTCCAGTAATTATATATCGTATAGGTCATTGGTTTCATAAAAAAGGATTTAAATTTTTAGGGAAACTTTTTTCTTATCTAAACAGATTGATTTTTTCTGTATGGGTACCATCCTCTGCCAAGATCGGAAAAAATTTTACATTAGGATACTGGGGATTAGGTGTGGTGATTCATTCTAATACGGAAATAGGTGATAATTGCTTGATAACTCAAAATGTAACTATCGGAAGAAACTTCGGTGATACAAAAGTTCCGGTTATTGGAAATGATGTATATGTGGGAACGGGGAGTGTGATTTTTGGGGAAATAACAATCGGAAACAATGTAATTATCGGATCCAATTCCCTGATTAATAAAAGTATCCCGGCTAATTGTACTGTTGTTGGCAATCCAATGAAAATAATTGTTTCAAACAGAATGCAAAAATATTACGAGCTTGATAAAAAATAACTTATGCTGATTACCATCATCGCCGGCGCACGGCCCAATTTTATGAAAATTGCACCCATCATCCATGCCCTGCAAAAAGCCAAAACCGAAGGAAAACATCTGGACTACCGCCTGATTCATACCGGACAACATTATGATAAAAAAATGTCCGACGACTTTTTTGAACAATTAGCCATACCGGCTCCTCATGCCAACCTCGAAGCCGGCGGAGGCTCTCAGGCAGAACAAACCGCCGCTATTATGGTGCGTTTTGAAAAAGAATTGCTGGAACATCCTACCAACCTGGTGCTGGTTGTGGGAGATGTTACCTCCACTATGGCATGTGCCATTGTAGCACAAAAATTACATACAAAAGTAGCCCACGTAGAGGCCGGTATCCGTTCCGGTGACTGGACCATGCCGGAAGAAATCAACAGAATGGTTACAGACAGCATTACCAATTATTTCTTTACCACCTCCGATCATGCCAATAACAACCTCATAAAAACAGGAGTCGAAGAAAACCGTATCTTTTTTGTAGGCAATACCATGATTGATACGCTCCTGAAAAACAGACCGCGCTTTCAAAAACCGGCAGTCTGGGACGAATTGGGGCTTAAAGAAAAAGAATACTTAGTAATGACCCTGCACCGCCCGGCTAATGTGGACGAAGGCTCAAAACTGAAAGCCTTAATGGATGAACTGATTCATCATTCGGAACAATTGCCCCTGGTGTTTCCGGTACATCCCCGCACAGCAAAAATATTACAGGGAATGGGCATCAGCCATTCGCGCCTTCACATGATAGAACCGCTCAGCTATTTAGAATTTAATTATTTGGTAGAACGAGCCAAAGGCGTAGTTACCGATTCGGGCGGCATTACAGAAGAAACAACCGTGATGAGCGTACCCTGTATTACGCTGAGAGATAATACCGAACGCCCGGAAACAATCGAAATCGGTACGAACGAACTGATTGGCACCAACCCCGATGCAATAGCTCCGGCATTACACAAACTATTATCCGGCAACTGGAAAAAAGGTGCTATACCCGAAAAATGGGACGGCAAAACTGCAGAACGGATCGTGAACCATATCGCTGAATTATTCAATGCTTAATAAAAGCCGATAAACTTTATTATGATTCAGCGGATAAAAAATGCTGCGGAACTGGTTCAAAACATGGGATTTCGATACGTCGGATTTCGGGCAAAGTTTGAATTGTTGAGACGATCAGGCTTGCTGAAAAAACGATTCCCGGTGCATATCCCGGAAAAAAACCAAACCTCACTCGAACAATGGAAGTTAAACAGAGGCCGCTTTTTTTTTAACCGGGCAACGCTGAATATTCCTAAAAACCCAAACCCCGAACTAAAGAAAAGATTCGACTTGTTTCAAGACGGAAAACTTTGGTATTTCAACAGTGTTTTGCTTAATATCGGAAAAGATTATGACTGGATAACTAACCCGGATAATAACTTTCAATACGATTTATCTAAACACTGGACGGAAATTCCGGATTATTCCGAGAAATCGGGAGATATCAAGTTCGTTTGGGAAAAATCCCGATTTTCCTTTATTTATGATATCATCCGTTATGATTATCATTTTGAAAAAGATTGCTCGAAAATCGTATTCGATGAGATCGTTTCATGGATAGATAATAATCCGCTAAACTGCGGACCCAATTACAGATGCAGTCAGGAAATTTCCTTACGCCTACTCAACTGGATTTTTGCACTATACTATTATGATGGTGCTGCCGTGCTTACCGAAGCATTATTTGAAAAAATACAACATGCAATTTATGCCCAACTACACCATGTATATCACAATATTGACTTTTCCAGAATAGCCGTAAGAAATAATCACGCACTCACCGAAACCCTTACTTTATACCTGGTATCATTAATCTTTCCCGATCAGCCGGATTTTAAAAAATGGGGTGAAAAAGGAAAAAAATGGTTTGAAGAAGAAATTGCCTATCAAATATATCCTGACGGTACTTTTTTGCAATTTTCCATGAACTACCATCGTGTTGCGGTACAGTTGATGACCATTGCCATCCGGCTGTCTGAACTGAACCAGCAAAAACTTAATCCGGTAGTGTATGAACGTGCCGAAGCCTCTTTAAAATTCCTGAGGATATGTATGGATGATCATAGCGGCATGTTGCCCAATTATGGTGCAAATGACGGTGCGCTGTTCTTTAAGTGGAATGATGAATCTTACCGCGATTATCGCCCTCAGTTGCAGGCGCTTGCCGGAGTATTGGGTATCAATGCCGATATTCCCCAATCGTTTGAAGACACGCTATGGGTAGGAAGCAAAAAGCCGGAACGTCAGTTGTCGCTCATAAAAATTTCTTACTCCTTTCCTGATGGCGGATACTATGTTTTCCGGGAAAAAGATACATTAACCTTTATCCGTTGCGGTAGCCATAAAGACCGGCCCTCTCAGGCCGATAATCTGCATCTGGATATCTGGTATAAAGGAGAAAATATTTTACAAGATGCCGGTAGTTATAAATACAATACCGATGCCGATCTGCTGAAATATTTCATGGGTACCGAAAGCCATAATACGGTAATGATTGACGATTTTGACCAAATGAAAAAAGGAAGCCGCTTTATTTGGTACGAATGGTCGCAATGCCTTTTCGCCGCAATAGAGGAAAAAGAACAAACCCTTTCATTTACCGGAAAAATATCTGCCTTCAGACAGCTCAATAAACAAATTGTGCATACCCGCTATGTAGAGAAGAAAAAAGGAGAACCACAGTGGATCGTCCGGGATATTATTCAAAACCTTCCCGAAGAACATACACTCCGGCAGCTATGGCATACACCCGCTGAAATGAAAACAAATGTTCAAATCACCGCAGAAACTTCCATACCTTTAAAGCCTGAAGAAAAAAAAGCATGGTTTTCAGGTCGGTACGGACAAAAAATACCCGAACGGCAAATTGAATTTCAAACAACAGCACATCAACTGACCGCAGTAATTAAGGTACTAAAGTAAATCAATGAACATCCTTATAATTCATCAGTATTTTCTGGAAGAAGACGATCCCGGCGGCTCCCGCTGGAATGAAATGACGAAAGTATGGACAGAAGCCGGTCATCAGGTTACAGTCTTGGCCGGAATGATGCATGCCAACGGTTTAGAAAAAAGAGAGGAATACAAAGGCCGACGCTTCGTGAAAAAACAACAGGGAAAAGTAACGGTATGGCGTTGCCACGTGTCGGAAGCATATAATAACGGTTTCGCCGGAAGGCTTTGGGGCTATTTTTCATTTATGTTCTCTTCCCTTTGGGCAGGAATATTTAAGGTAAAAGGTAAATTCGATGTCGTTATCGTAACCTCTCCACCTTTATTTGTAGGATGCAGCGGCTATCTAATTTCAAAAGTTAAAAGACGACCCTTTGTCTTTGAAGTTCGAGACCTATGGCCGGAATCCGCAATTGACACCGGAGTACTCACCAATAAATGGATCATCAAAATGTCCTTTTGGTTTGAACATTTTATTTATAGAAAAGCAAAATTGATCAATGTACTCACCCCGGCTTTCTATAATGTTTTAAAAAATGAAAAGAAAGTAGCCGAAGAAAAATTGATTATGATTCCAAATGCTTCCGATTTTACCCTATCGGAAGAGCTGCTGCAACATTTCGACAGAAACGCATTTAGGAAAAAAATGAATATGGATGACCGCTTTGTCATTACCTATGTAGGCGCTCACGGAGTGGCCAATCATTTGCAACAGGTATTGGAAGCAGGAAAAAAATTAGAAGATACCAATGTGCTGTTCTTGCTTATTGGCCAAGGTATGGAAAAAGAACGCCTGAAGAAAATGGCAGAAGATATGCAGGTCAGCAATGTACGGTTTATTGATTCCGTACCTAAAAAAGAAGTTTTTAAATTTATTCTGGCCTCCGAAATGGGCGCTTCCGTTTTGAAAAAAGCAGACGCTTTTAAAACGGTATATTCCAACAAAACCTTCGATTACATGAGTTGTAAAAAACCGGTATTAATGGTAATTGACGGTGTTTCAAGAGCACTGGTGGAGGAGGCACAATGCGGAACCTATATAGAACCGGAAAATATTGATGATTTTAATGATAAAATCAGGATGTATTTGAATAATCCGGAAAGACTTCAAACAGAAGGAAACAACGGATATCAATATGCAAAGGAAAAATTCGATCGACAGAAATTAGCACAAAATTACTTAGAGAATCTGGCGACTGTTGCGAAACAATAAATTTTTTAATATATTCGTAATGTATAAGCACGGGATAAAACGTATTTTGGATTTTTTATTGGCTTTTGCTGGTTTCTTGGTACTGTTGCCTGTTTTTTTAATCGCTACGGTATTACTGATCATTGCCAATAAAGGAAAACCTTTTTTCCTGCAACCTCGCCCGGGCAAAGACGGGGCAATATTTAAAGTAATCAAATTCAAGACAATGAATGACGGGAAAGATGCATCGGGTCAGCTACTCCCGGATGCGTTGCGTCTTACCCCAATTGGAAAATTTGTCCGGAAAACCTCATTAGATGAAATACCGCAATTGTTGAATGTAATTCGGGGCGATATGAGCCTCATCGGACCCAGACCTTTGTTGGTAGAATATTTACCTTTATATAATGAACGTCAAAAACGCCGGCATGAATTGCGCCCCGGTATTACAGGCTGGGCTCAGGTCAATGGCCGTAATGCCATAAGCTGGGAGCAAAAATTTGAATACGATATCTGGTATGTTGAAAATATTTCCTTTATGGTAGATGTAAGAATCTTATTTTTGACCCTTAAAAAAGTTTTTGCAGGAGAAGGTATCAGCGGGGCAGGAGAAGCTACTATGTCAAAATTTAAAGGAACAAATTCATGATCTTTCTTTGGGGCGCCAGCGGGCACGCTAAGGTGGTAATTGAAATTATAGAAACAACTTCCGGAAATATCGGGGGCTTATGTGATCAGGATGAAACCATCCGCTCCCTTTTAGGCTATCCCGTCAATCCCCATTTACCCGAATCTTTTGATACGAACAAAGATCAACTGTTGATCTCTATTGGTAATAACCTAATCAGAAAAAAAATTGCAGAAGCTAATCCGTATCTTTATGCAAAAGCTATTCATCCCTCCGCTACTATATCTCCGCGTGCAGTAATAGATACAGGCACCGTAGTTATGGCCGGAGTTTCTGTAAATAGTGAAACACAAATCGGCCAGCATGCAATCCTAAACACGAATTGTTCCATAGATCATGATTGCATCCTTCAAAACTACGTACACATCTCTCCTCAGGCAGCATTAGCCGGAAATGTAAAAGTAGGCGAAGGTACTCATATCGGAATAGGCGCCTGCATCATACAAGGAATTACCATTGGAAAATGGGCAACGATCGGCGCTGGTGCAGTAATCATAAAAGACATCCCGGATTATGCCGTTGTGGTCGGCAACCCGGGCAAAATCATTAAATACAACCGTCAATGAACGAAAAAATATGGCTCTCCTCTCCCCACATGGGCGGGAAAGAACAACACTACATTCAAGAGGCCTTCGACCATAACTGGGTAGCCCCGCTTGGCCCTAACGTAAACGGCTTTGAAGAAGACCTGCAACAATATCTGCATATCCCCGCCGCCGCTGCTTTGTCTTCAGGCACGGCAGCGCTGCATCTGGCGCTTATTTTATCCGGCGTGGGCTACGGCGATGAAGTAATCTGCCAAAGCTTTACCTTTTCGGCCAGCGCCAACCCTATCGTCTATTGCGGCGCTACGCCCGTTTTTGTGGACAGCGAACCGGACACCTGGAATATGTGCCCGAATGCGCTCGAAGATGCCATAAAAGCACGCCAGGCTTTAGGAAAAAAAATAAAAGCTATTATACCGGTACACCTATACGGTATGCCGGCAAAAATGGACGCTATATTAAAAATTGCCGAACGGTATCATATTCCCGTAATTGAAGATGCCGCGGAAGCCTTGGGTGCTGCAATTAACGGGAAAAAAGCCGGAACATTCGGCGCCTTTGGCGTTCTTTCTTTTAATGGAAACAAAATAATTACAACCAGTGGCGGCGGCGCATTAGTGTCCGATAATGCTGCGCTTATTGAAAAAGCGCGTTTTCTGGCTACGCAGGCCAGAGATGCCGCGCCGCATTACCAGCATTCCCATATCGGCTATAACTACCGTATGAGTAATATCTCCGCCGGTATTGGCCGCGGCCAAATGGAGGTGCTTGATGAACGGGTGGCACAAAGAAGAAAAAATAACCAACGGTATCGTGATTTCTTTAAAGATAAAAAAGGTATAAGCTTCCAAAACGAACCGGACGAAAGCTATTTTTCCAATTACTGGCTGACAGCGGTTACGATCAGTCCGGAAGATACGGGAGGATTAACTCGGGAAACCATCCGGTTGGAACTGGAAAAACAACATATCGAAAGTCGCCCTTTATGGAAGCCGATGCACCTGCAACCGATTTTTGCCGATGCGCCTTACTATGGTGGAACATGCTGCGAACAATTGTTTGAAAACGGCCTTTGTCTGCCCTCCGGCTCTAATCTCAACGATCAGGATTTTGAACGGATATTTAGTACTTTAGCGGCAATAAAATGAGGCCATCCTCATTGCTGTCATAATCATAAATTTCATTAACCATCTTTACCATAACCGCATCCATTGTAGCTTATAATAGCGATCCGACTGAGCTTCGCCGGGCAATGGATGCTTTTTTGTCTTTCCCGGGAAATACCCAACTTTTTATCATTGACCACTCTCCGCAGGACAACTTGCGGGAAATTTGTCAAATGGCAAGAGTAACCTACGAACATCATCCCGAAAACAGAGGCTTTGGTGCCGGTCATAATATCGCTATCCGGAAAATAATTGCTAACAGCCCTTTTCATGTAGTACTCAATCCGGATGTTTCTTTCGGACATGACGTGATTCCGGCGGTGCTGCATTATTTTGAAAAACATCCCGATACCGGGCATATCATGCCTAAGGTAGTCAGTGAAAATAACGAATTGCAATATCTTGCAAAATTGCTGCCCACGCCTGCGGATCTTTTTTTTAAACGATTTTTGCCCGCCGCATTTTCCCGAAAAAGAAGCAATCGCTTTCAATTGAAATTTACCGGCTACGATCGGATCATGAATGTACCCTATCTTTCCGGTTGCTGTATGTTTTTAAGAACGGAAGCACTGAAGAAAATCGGTCTTTTTGACGAACGCTTTTTCATGTATCCTGATGATATTGACCTTACCCGAAGAATTCACCGGCATTACCGGACGATTTATTTTCCGGAGGTACAAATAATGCATCGCCATGAAGCGTCTTCTTATAAAAGCGTAAAAATGCTTGGGGTACATTTGTGGAATCTGGTAAAATATTTCAACAAATGGGGTTGGTATTTTGACCGGGAACGAAAAGAAATAAATAGGCGTACTTTGCAGGAGCTGAAATATTTTCGCTGAGAAAAATGTCAGCATTTTTTCATGAAAAAATTAGCAGTTTTATTAGTTGATTATATCGTAATCTTTGGCGCCATCATACTGAGTTTTATGGTGCTGAAAAATGGCGTGTTGCTGGATTATTCCGATAACATCGGCGCCTTCTACTATGTATCTCCGGCTATTGTGGTAATGTATATCGTATTGGCCTACGTCTTCGGTATGTACAATCTCCGCCGACAATCCGTAGGCGAAGTGGTTTATACCGTTTTTATCGTTTCCGTAGCGCTCACCATT
>Ga0206107_1000494_pt1 | contig 16181 bp, 11 predicted proteins | sample 2B0metagenome_FD_148652 | JGI IMG/M metagenome (GOLD analysis project Ga0206107, IMG submission 148652) | Enriched microbial communities from leaf-cutter ant dump, University of Wisconsin, Madison, United States - 2B0 | ecosystem: Environmental > Terrestrial > Nest > Insects nest > Nest dump...
TCTTCGTCGGTCATCTTCTTGAAGTCCGCGAGGTCCTCACCCAGCTGGATCTCGTTGGGGAACCACGTGTTCGCCACGGCCTGGTTGTAGAGGTCGTACGCCCACGGGTAGGTGATGGGCTTGAGCAGCAGGCCGTCTTGGATGCCGGTGCCGAGAATTCCCATGATGTGCTCCTACTTTCTGTGACGGTTTACTGGCACGACTCGCACTGGAGCCGCTCCATGGGGTCCACGGGGCACGCCACTCCGCCAACGATCTCGGTGTCATCGGCAACGATCTCGAGGGCGGTGGCGCCCTCAGGGACGTCGGTTGCGGGGATAACGTCATCGGCCGACGCCGTGGCCGGCTCCTCCTGCGGTGCCTCCGCGGGGGCCGCCTCGGGAAGCGCCGTGGACGGCACCGCGGGCTGGCTCACGGGAGCGGTGGCGAACGCCTGCGCGGCAACCGCACCGAGCACGGCGGCGGGAGCCGTCGCAGGGGCAGAGGTGGCGGGAGCAGCGGCGGCGGGAGCGTCGGCGAGGGACACGGAGGCGCCCTCCACGATCTCGTCTGCCGCAGCGTCGGCCACTGCAGCTTCGGCCACTGCGGTGCTGGCCACCGCAGTGCTGGCCACTGGAGCCTTCTTGGCGCCAAAGCCGCCGAACCCGCGCTTGGCGGGCGTGCCGGTGGACGTCTTGGCAACCTGCCCGGCGCCGGCCGCGGAGCCGGAGGTGGCGAGGCGCTCTGCCTTGTTGACGCGCACCGTGGACTGCTCAGCGGTGTGACGCGGCTTCATGTGGAGGTAATACGTGGTCTTCACGCCACGCTCCCACGCCGCCGAGTACAGCGTCATCATGTTGTCGACGTCGCGGTCCTCGAGGTAGATGTTGCGGCTGATGGCCTGGTCAATCCACTTCTGTGCGCGCGCGGCGACCTCGATGAAGGCGTACGGGGACAGCTGGAACGAGGTCTTGTAGACGTCCTTGATGTGCTGAGGCACCTCGTCGATCTGCGACAGGTCACCCTGTGCGGCCAGGAGGTCGTCCTTGACCTGCTCCCACAGGCCGATGGCCTGCAGGTCGCGGACGAGGTTGCGGTTGACCTCGAGGAACTTGCCCGACGACGTGGCGCGGCTGAAGATCTGCGAGAACTGGGGGTCGAATCCAGGCGTGGTGCCCGCCACGAGGCCGATCGACGCCGTGGGCGCCACGGCCATGAGGGTGGCGTTGCGGATGCCGCCCTTGACCTTGGCACGCAGCGCGTCCCAGTCCTGACGCGTGGTGCGGTCCACCGCGATCGGGACGCCGCGGTCGGCCTCCGCCTCGGCGATGGTGTCGAAGGGCACCTTGCCCTGGGACCAGCCCGAGCCCTCGAAGTTGTTGTACGAGCCGCGCTCACGAGCGAGGTCTGCCGAGGCGTCGATCGCGTGGAAGGACACGAACTCGACGATCTCGTCGATGAGGTCGTAAGCCTCCTCGGACTCGTAGGCGAGGCCAAGACGCTCGGTGACGTCCGTGTAGCCCATGACGCCAAGGCCGATGGCACGGTTCTCGCGGTTGGCGAACTCGGACTCGGGGACAGAGCTGAGCGTGATGTCCACGAGGTTGTCCAGCTGGCGCACGGCGAGGCGCGTGGACTCCTTCATGCGCTCCCAGTCGATCTTGCCGTCCACGAGGTGCTCGGACAGGTTGATCGAGGCGAGGTTGCACACCGCGATGTTGTCGCGGTCCTGCGGCAGGCAGATCTCGGTGCACAGGTTGCTCAGGTGGATGGTTCCTGTGTTGGTGTTGAGGGCACGCAGGTTGATGGTGTCCTTCCACGTCAGCCACGGGTGCGAGGAGGTCTGCAGCATGATGAGCATCGACTTGTACTGCTCGCGTGCCTTCATCTTCTTGAAGGTGCGCAGCTTGCCGGCCTCCGCGAGCGCCACGTACTCGGCGTAGCGCTTGGAGAACTCCGCGCCAACGAGCTCCACAAGGTCGGGGGTCTCGGCGGGGTCAAAGAGATACCAGTCGGCGTCAGCGTCCACGCGCTTCATGAACTCGTCAGAGATCCACACGGCGGTGTCTGCGGTGCGGGTGCGGCGGTAGGGATCGCCGGAGTTCTGGCGCAGGTCAAGGAACTGCGCAAAGTCGAGGTGCCAGTTCTCCATGTAGAAGCACAGCGCGCCAAACTTCTTGCCACCACGGCTCACCGCGCGCAGCGTGGAGTCGATGGTGTGCATGAACGGGATGGGTCCCGTGGAGGTGGTGTTGTTGGAGCGGATGGGCGAGCCCTCGGAGCGCAGCTTGGTGACGGACAGCCCGATGCCACCCGTGCCCTTGGTAAGCCACATGACGTCACGCACGGACTTGGCGATGTGCTCGATGTCGTCTTCCATCTGCATCACGAAGCAGTTGGACAGCTGCGGGTAGGAGGTTCCCGCGTTGACGAGCGTGGAGCCGGCGGGAAGGTAGTCCAGCTTGGAGATCTTGTCGTAGAACTTGAGCGCCATCTGGGTGGGGTTGGCCTCGTTGAGCGACAGCCCCATAGACACGCGCATCCAGAAGTACTGGGGAACCTCAAGCGCCTTGCCGTGGCGGTCCGTGATCATGTAGCGGTTGCGCATCGTCACGGTACCGATGTACTTGAGGAGGTCGTCGCGCGTGTGGTCAATCGCGGCCGCGAGCGCGTCGAGGTCAAAGCGAGACTCGAGGCGAGTGTCGAGCAGCCCCTCCTCCACCGCGTCGCGGATGTAGCCGGGGAAGCGCGCCTGGTGCAGCAGGGCCAGCTCAAGCTCCGACTCGTAGCCACCGAGCACTCGCTTGTAGATCACCTTGCGCAGCAGGCGGGCGGCGATGACGTCAAAGTTGGGGTCGTCCTTGACGTTCTGCACCGCAACACCAATGGCCGCCTCGTCGAGCTGCTCCGTGGTGATGCCGTCGAACAGCGTGATGGCAAGCTCCGTGGCGACCTGCGTGGTCATCGAGATCTGGTCGGGCAGCCCGATGGCCGCGCGCTCGATGGCCTTGTTGATGCGGTCGGCGTTGTAGGGCTCGCGGGTGCCGTCGCGCTTGGTGACCTGAATACCGGTGCGGATGCCTCCGGTCTCGGCGGGCGCCTCGGTGCTGTTGTCTGCTGCGGTGTTCTCGGTGATCGTCACAACTCTCCCCTTCGTGAGATCTGGCCCTCGCGGGCGGTGGTATTGACGGCGTAGTGGTCGCTCTTGCGGCGGCGAGACCCTGTGGTGCATCCCCTCCCGGGCCACATCGTCGTCAACTCGAGGCGTAGGCACGAACCTAGCGCGAATTACATCGGTGTGCAACTAGATATAGGGGGTGTTTCTGAGATTCGCCCCTAGATGTTGTGGTTCTGTTGAAAACCTGTGCATAGGTCTGTGGACTACGCGGCGTGTCATCCACACCCCAGGCCTTCACCTGTTGAACACTTCGCGCCCGGTTCTTCATCCCCACCGACCAACCATCTCACCGGGGTCTGACACGCGGCGCAACACCAGCGTCGGGCCGGCTGCGCGCGGGGCCAATCCGGACCGGGCCGGGGCAGACTCAGCCAGGCCGCCAGATAAGGAACCTCCGCCCCACCGTCCGTGTGGAGCGTGAAAACTCACGCTCACGAAGGAACCAACCCCCGCGCGTCCTTCTGGGCGCGTGAGCCGTGCGGCGCGGGCCGGGCCGGGACACGCGGGCCGGGGCACGCGGGCCGGGGCACGTGGGCCGTGCGGGGCACAGGCCGGGTCGGGGCACGCGGGCCGAGCCCGGCCCAGCCGGGCCGCCAGATAAGGAACTCCCGCCCCACGGTCCTTGTGGAGCGTGAAAACTCACGCCCACGAAGGAACCAACCCCCGCGCGTCCTTCTGGGCGCGTGAGCCGTGCGGGGCGCAGGTCGGGCCGGGACGCGCGGGCCGGGGCGTGCGGGGTGGGCCGGGCCGGGCTGGCTGCGCGCGCGGTCCCATTCGGGCCGCCACAGCAACGGCCCGACGCTGCCGGCACTACCCCTTGACGGCGCCCCCGAGCCCTGCGGACCGCAAGAACACCCGCTGGAACAGCAGGAACATGACCACGGGGATCACGGTGGCGATCGCAAGCGCGGCGAGGAACACGTCAAGCTCTGTCTGCGACTGCACGGCGGGAAGGCGCACGGACAGCGGCTGGCGGGCGGGGTCGGGCAGCACGAGCATGGGCCACAGGAAGTCCTTCCAGGCCGCGATGATCGCGAACACGGACACCACGCCGAGGATCGGCTTGGACATCGGCAGCACCACAGACCAGAACAACCGGAATGGGCCCGCACCGTCGGTGCGCGCGGCCTCGATGACGTCCCGCGGCAGGTTGTCGAAGAACCGCTTCACGAGCAGGATGTTGAACGCATTCGCCGCCATCGGCAGCCACACCGCAAGGTAGTTGTTGAGCATCGAGTAGTCGCGCCCCAGCAGCGGCGGGCTCACCACCGTCAGGTACAGCGGCACCAGCAGCACCACGGCGGGAATGAACAGCGTGGCGAGCACCAGGGCGTTGATGAGCCCCGCGTACCGCGGCCGCAGGATCGACAGCGTGTACGCCCCTGTGGTGGCGACGAGCAGCTGGAACACCCACGCACCCGCGGCGATGATCACCGTGTTGAGGAAGTACTTGTCGATCTCGACGTCGTTCCACGCCTGTGACAGGTTGGCCCAGTCGATCCCGTTGGGCCACAGCGCGAACGGATGCTGCAACGTGTCTTGGGTGGGCGTCACGGCGGACTTGGCGAGCCACAGCAGCGGCCCAAGCCCCACCACCACGAGCGACACGAACAGGAACACGTGCACCCCGCGCAGCGTGCGGCGCACTCGCGGCTGGCGCCGCTCGGCCGTGGAGATGATGCTGCGGTCAGAGTCCAGCATCGAGTTCTCACGCCGACGCTGCCGCCACGAGATGAGCCGCCCCTGGCCGGGCTGTTGCGGCGCACCCGCCTGCTCAACGTCGGGTGCGATCACGGCCTCGGCGGCGCGTGAAAATCCGGTCTGGGTCATGACGTGCTCCAGCGGTTGGTGAGGCGGAAGTACACCCAGCTGAGCAGGGCGAGGAAGATCGCGAGCATCACGGACAGCGCGGTAGCCATGCCGTAGTTGCCGCCCAGCGAGTTCTTGAAGGCGTAGTTGTAGATGAGCAGCAGAATCGTGGTGGTCGCATGGACCGGCCCGCCGCCCGTGAACAGGTACGGCTCCAGGAACACTTGGGCGGTGGCGAGCACCTGCAGGATCAGCATCACGAAGATGACGCCGCGCATCTGCGGGAGCGTCACGTGCCAGATCTTGCGCCAGATGCCGGCGCCGTCCACTTCGGCGGCGTCGTACAGCTCCGGCGGCACAATCAGCAGCGCGGCGAGGTAGATGATGATGGAGCCACCCGCGGCCGCCCACGTCGCCTCGATCACGAGGGCGGGCATGGCCTGGGTCTGGCTCTGCAAGAACGGCTGCGGCGGGATGCCCACGTAGCCAAGGAGCGTGTTGAACACGCCTTGCGGCGACGCGTCGTAGAAGACCTTCCACAACAGCACCGCCACCACGGGCGGGATCACCACCGGCAGGTACGCGAGCGCCGAGTACAGCCCCTTGCCACGGCGCACCTCGCTCATGAGCACCGCCATGATGATGGGGATGGGGAATCCCATCACGAGCGCAAGGAGCGCAAAGTAGCCGGTGTTGGCAATGGCGGTGCCTAGCAGCGGATCGCGCAGCACGGCCACGAAGTTGTCGAGCCCCACCCACTGCGAGGTGATGAGGTTCGTCTTCTGGAAGCTCATGATCACCGAGCGGGCGATGGGCAGCCAGCTGAAGATCGTGAAGACAAAGATCAGCGGCAAGGCGAAGAGCAGCTTGGTGAGCCCTCCTGATCGCACCCAGGTCACCGGGTTGCTCGCCCGACGCTCACGCACCGGCACCTGCCGGGGTGCGTCCACGTCTGGTTGCGTTGCCATGGCTCTCCTTTGAGGGGGATGGTGGCCGGCGCGGGGTTCGCCCGCGCCGGCCACGCGTTGGTGCTACTGGTCGAGCAGTGCCTGGGCGTCCGAGTTCGCCTGGTTGAGCAATGCGTCGATGTCAGCATTCTGATCGGTGAGCACAGCCTGCACCACCGGGTCGAGGAGAGCGTAGATCTCCTGCGTCTTGCCCTTGGGCTCGCCCACGGGCGTCTGCTCCCAGATGTGGTCCGTGAAGGGCTTCATCTGGTCCAGCGGGACGTTGATGTACGGGGCAATCCAGGTGAGGGACTGCTCGTACAGGTCCTTGCTGAGCACTGGCAGAACGGGGGTGCCCACGGCCTGACCGGCGTCGGACAGCGCCTTGGCGTCGGTGACCGCGGCGTCCTCGTTCATGAGCTTCTGCATGTAGTACCAGTCGATCCACTTCACGGCGGCCGCCTTGGTGGCGTCGTCGATGGTGGGGCTGATCACGGCGACGTCACCGCCACCGAGCGTGCCCGGGTCCTCGCCGTCCATGGGGACAACCGTCATGCCGTACTGCGCCGGGTCCATGCCAAAGTCACGCACCAGGGCGGTGTAGACGTCGGAGCCCGAGGTGTACATGCCGATGTTGCCGGCAGCGAACTCCTGGTTGATCGTGCCCCAGTCGAGGTCGAACTTGGAACCGAAGGAGTTGTCTTCCCAGCGGACGTCGTGCAGGAACTGCAGGGCGGCCTTGGTGCCGGGGTTGTTGATGGTCTCCGTGTAGGTGCCGTCGCCGTTGTCGATCTGCGTGCGGCCACCGTGCGCAACGGTGGTGGCGGTGAGCTGCCAGCCGCCCGTGTTGTTGATCGCCATCTGCGCGTAGCCGGCCTTACCGGTCTTCTCCGCGATGGCCTTGGCGTCCGCACGGACCTCATCCCACGTGGTGGGCGGGCTGTTGGGGTCGAGGCCGGCCTGCTCGAACAGGTTGCGGTTGTAGTGCAGCGCCATGGCGTAGGCCTGGCGCGGGAAGCCGTAGACGTTGCCGTCGGTGCCGGTGACGCCGTCGAGGATGATGGGGTTGAACTTGTCGGCGTAGCCGAGGTCCTTCATCTCCTGCGTGACATCCATGAGCTGGCCGTTTTCGAGCAGCGTCTTGGTGTCGGTGAACGGAACCGTGAAGACGTCAGGGAGGCTGCCGCCGGCGAGCTGCACGGCGAACGTGGGGCCGGTCCACTCGTACTCCACACCGATCACGTCGATGTCGGGGTTGGCGTCCTCGAACTGCTTCTCCTGCACGGCGAACGCGTCGTACGCCGCCTTGTCGGCACCCGGTGGGAAGGTGGCAACACGGAGCTCCACCTTCTTCCCGCTGCCGTCGGCTCCGGGGCTTGCGTTGTTGCCATCGTCGGACGAGCAGGCCGTCAGGAGCAGCGCCCCAGCGGCGAGTGTCACGCCCGCGATCGCGGTCTTGCGACCGATGGACCTCATTGTCATTCTCCTTTTGTGTGGGCGCGCCGTCAGGCGCTTTCGACACCGTCTGGCGCAACCTCGAGCCATACGGTGCAGTCTGGTGGCAGCGTGCCGTCCGTGAGCGCTTCGCTCGCGGCAAGCACGCCGATATGCGTCGGCAACTCGACTGGAGAGTCGCCGAAGTTGGTGAGGCACACGGTGCCAAGCCCGCGCCGGAAGGCGAGCACAGCGTCGGGCATCTCAAGCCAGGTGAGGGGGCCGCCACGCAGGTCCTCGCTGTGCTTGCGCACGGCGATTGCGTGACGGTAGAGCGTCAGCATGGACGACGCTGACTGGGCTTGGGCCTCCACGCTCAGTTCGCTCCACTCGGCGGGCTGGGGCAGCCAGGGGGCGCCGCCGTTGGCGGGGCCAAAGCCGAGCGAGATGCCGCCGCGCTCCCACGGCAGGGGCACGCGGCAGCCGTCGCGGCCGGGGTCCACGCCGTTGGAGCGGAAGTGCATGGGGTCTTCGATGAGGTCGCGGGGAACGTCGGCCTCCGGAAGGCCCAGCTCGTCGCCTTGGTAGATGTAGAGGCAGCCGGGCAGCGCGGCCGTGAGCAGCGCGGCGGCGCGGGCGCGTCGCGTGCCGAGCTCAAGGTCCGTTGGCGTGCCGAATCGCTTGCGCTCGAACGCAAAGCTGCTGTCTTCGCGGCCGTAGCGGGTCACGGGCCGGGTGACGTCGTGGTTGGACAGCACCCACGTGGCGGGGGCGCCGATGGGCGTGTGCTCGGCAAGCGTGCGGTCGATGCTTGCGCGCATCGTGGCGGCATCCCACGGCTGCGTCATGAAGTCAAAGTTGAACGCCGTGTGCATCTCGTCTTCGCGCAAGTACTGCGCAAAGCGAGCGGTGTCCTCGAGCCACACCTCGCCAACGAGGATGCGCGGAGGGTCGTACTCGTCGGCAACGGCGCGCCAGCCGCGGTAGACGTCGTGGATCTCGTCGCGGTCGATGTGGGGGTGCTCGCCCGGACCGGGGTCGGCGGGAAGGGGCGGCAGCGTCGGGTCCTTGATGATCATCGCCGCGGAGTCGATGCGCACGCCGGCAACCCCGCGGTCAAACCAGAAGCGCAGGATGTCCTCGTGCTCCTTGCGCACGTCGGGGTGGTTCCAGTTGAGGTCCGGCTGCTGCGCGGTGAACAGGTGCAGGTACCACTCGCCTGGCGTGCCGTCGGGGTTGGTGGTGCGCGTCCACGTGGTGCCCTGGAAGCTCGAGACCCACGCGGTGGGCATCTCGCTGCCGTCCACGCCGGCTCCCGGGTGGAACCAGAAGCGAGCGCGCTCCGGGCTGCTGGGGCCGGCGGCGAGCGCGGCCTGGAACCAGGGGTGCTGGTCGCTCACGTGATTGGGCACGATGTCCACGATGGTGCGGATGCCGAGCTCGGCGGCCTCGGTGATCAGGAGCTCCGCCTCATGCAGGGTGCCGAAGTTGGGGTGGATGGCGCGATAGTCGCTCACGTCGTATCCACCATCGGCGAGCGGGCTCGCGTACCAGGGGTTGAACCAGATGGCGTCAACGCCGAGGTCCCTGAGGTAGCCAAGGCGAGAGCGGACTCCGGCGAGGTCGCCGGTGCCGTCGCCGTCAGCGTCGGCGAAGGAGCGGACGTAGACCTGGTAGATGACGGCGGAACGCCACCACTGTGCCGCGGCGGGCGCCTCTGGCGAGGCCGTCTTGCTCAGGACGTCGGTGTCCACGATGCTCCTTCGGGTCGATCTGGGATCACCGTAACTTGCTGACAGATTGCACGCAAGTTCTTGCTAAGCACGAGCAATATTGCGATTTGATAACGACAGGACATGCGAACGTTTCGATCCGCGCGCCGGCGCGCGCGGGTGGGCGGGGCACAGCGCAGGGGCGGGTGGAGCACACCGCGGGGGCGGGAGCGGGCTATGCGGTCTTGACTGGACCCGTGGAGCCGCGCAGCACCAGCTCGGGCTCAAAGAGCAGCTCGTCGCCGTGCACCGCGGTACCGGCAATCTGGCTCAGCAGCATGTCGATCACGGTGCGGCCCATCGCGTCGATGGGCTGGCGGATGGTGGTCAGCGGCGGCTCCGTGAAGCTCATGAGCGTGGAGTCGTCGTACCCCACAACGGAAATGTCCTCCGGCACGCTGAGCCCCAAGCGCCGTGTGGCGCGCATGGCACCGAGCGCCAAGGGGTCGGAGGCGCACACGATGCCCGTGGCGCCCGCGGCGATGAGCCGGCTCGCGCCCGCCTGCCCGGACTCGATGGAGTACAGCCCATTCACCACCAGCTCGGGATCCAGCGGGGTGCCGAGCCTCGTCAGCACTCGCTCTGCCCCTACGTGCTTGCGGTGAGACGGCATGTGGCCAACGGGACCCAGCAGCAGCCCGATGCGGCGATGGCCCAGTTGATGCAGGTGGCTCACCGCCTGCTCGGCCGCCGAGGCGTCGTCGGTAGACACCGTGGGGAAGTCGATGCCGTAGATGGGCGCGGACACGAGCACGGTGGGCAGCTTGACCTGACGCAAGCGGTCGTAGTGATCGTGCGGCGCCTCTGCCTCCGTGTAGTTGCCGCCCACGAAGATCACACCGGACACCTGCTGCGCGAGCATGAGGTCCACATAATCCGACTCCGTGATGCCGCCCGAGTTCTGCGTGCACAGCAGCGGCGTGTAGCCGTTCTGCGTGAGGCCGCCGCCAACGATCTCCGCGAGCGCGGGGAAGATGGGGTTCTGCAGTTCGGGAAGGACAAGGCCCACGAGGCGCGCACGGGCGCCGCGGAGCTTAGAGGGCCGCTCGTAGCCCATGACGTCGAGGGCCGTGAGCACCGCCTGGCGCGTGGCCTCGGAGACCCCCGGCTTGCCGTTGAGCACGCGCGAGACGGTCGCCTCGGACACGCCGACCTTGCTGGCTACCTCGGCAAGACGCTTGGACATGGTCGCCATTTTACGCAAACTCTTGCGTGATTGCGCAAGTCATTGCGCAAAGAACCGGCGCGTCACACCAGCCCATACAGCCGGTCGCCTGCATCGCCGAGCCCCGGAACGATGTACCCCTGCTCGTTGAGCATCTCGTCCACGCACGCCACCACCACGCTCACGTCGGCACGCTCTCCCACCTGCTCGCGAACGTGCTCAATGCCCTCAGGGGCGGCAAGCAGACACACGCACGTGACGTCCGTAGCTCCGCGCTCGAGCACGTAGTTGATCGCCGCCACCAGCGATCCGCCGGTAGCGAGCATGGGGTCGAGGATGAACACCTGCCGGCCATCGAGCCGCTCAGGCAAACGATTGGCATAGGTGATCGCCTCGAGCGTCGCCTCATCGCGCATGAGTCCAAGGAACCCCACCTCGGCGCTCGGCACCACCCGCATCAGGCCCTCGAGCATCCCCAGGCCCGCGCGCAGGATCGGCACAATCAGCGGCCGGGGATCGGCAAGGCGCGTGCCCACGGTGGTGGTCAGCGGGGTCTGCACCTCGTGATCCTCTACGCGAATGTGCCGCGTGGCCTCATACGCCAGGAGCGCCACGAGCTCCTCGACCAGCTGCCGAAAGATCGGCGACGTAGTGTTCTTGTCCCGCAACACGGTGACCTTGTGGCGAACGAGCGGATGATCGGCGACGTGCAGCTGCATGGCACCAACGTACCGTGCGCGTGGCCTGCGCGGCCGGGCCCACTAGCCTGGTTTCGTGGGCCGGTACGACGCTGCGATGGGCAGAGCGCTCGAACTCGCCGCCGAGGCGGCACGGGTGGGCGACGTTCCGGTGGGCGCCGTGGTGCTCGACGCCGCCGGCGCCATCGTCGGCGAGGGCTTCAACCGCCGCGAGGCCACGTCCGATCCCACCGCCCACGCGGAGGTGCTGGCGCTGCGCGAGGCGGCCACAGCGTCGGGCAGCTGGCGCCTCGATGACCACACGCTTGTGGTGACGCTGGAGCCGTGCCTCATGTGCGCGGGGGCGCTGCTTGCGGCGCGAATCCCGCGGCTCGTGATCGGCGCGTGGGACGAGAAGGCCGGCGCCACAGGAAGCCAATGGGATGTGGTGCGCGACGCGCGCATCGGCGCGCGCGTGGAGGTCGTGTCCGGGGTGCGCGCGCAGGAATCCGCCGCGCTGTTGCAGCAGTTCTTTGCGCGACGCCGCTAGTCGGTGACCCTCAGCGTGGTCCCAAGGGTCGCCGCGGAATCGCCGCCCACCCACACATCAAACACCGTGGCCTCCTGCACCCACCCGCGCGTGGCGGCGCTCCAATAGCGCAGCTCGTCCGGCCCAAGCGTGAACGTGACGGTCTGCGTCTGGCCCGGCGCGAACTCCACGCGCCGGAACCCCTTGAGCTCGCGCACGGGCCGTGCCGCGCTGCCAAAGCGCTGGTGAATGTACAGCTGCACCACCTCGTCGGCCTCGATGTGTGAGGTGTTGGTGACGTCAACGCTGACCTCCACCGACTCCCCCACGGCGATCGTGTCGCGCGCCGCACGCACGTTCGCGTACTCGAAGCTCGCGTAGGACAGCCCAAAGCCGAACGGATACAGCGGCCCGGTGTGCTCGTCCCAGTAGCGGCGCTGTGCGTTCTCCGGCTGGAAGGTGCGCATGTGGTTGTAGTACGTGGGCACCTGCCCAACATCTCGCGCCCACGAGAACGGCAGGCGACCGGCCGGGCTGAACTCGCCAAGCAGGGCCGACGCTACCGCCTCGCCTCCGCGCGTGCCCGGGTACCAGACGTTCATGATGGCGGCCACGTTCTCGCTCGCCCAGCGCAGGTCCAGCGGGCGGGCGCTCATGACGAGCAGCACCACGGGGGTGCCGGTTGCCGTGATGGCCTTGAGCTGCTCCAGTTGGCGGCCGTCGAGGCTGAGGCTTGCACGAGACGCGAACTCACCGGAGTGGTCATGGCGCTCGCCCACGACGACGATCGCCACGTCGCTGTCCGCCGCGAGCCGCACGGCCTCAGCGATGGCCGCCTCCTCGGTGGCGGCGTCGGGCAGATCCGGGACGCCAGGCACAAGCGGCGAGGGGAACAGGCGGCCGGGCACCGCGGCGCCCGGGGCATGGGTGACCGTGACATCCGGCCCGACGGCCGCGGTGAGGGCCTCGAGGATGGTCACCGTGTCGTCGGTCACCTGGTCAAAGACCCATGAGCCCAGCGTGTTGACCTTGCTCGCGGCGAGCTCGCCGATGACGGCGACGGAGCTCACGGCCGTGCGGTCCAGCGGCAGGATGCCGTCGTTCTTGAGCAGCACAAGAGAGTGTTCCGCGGCGCGGCGGGCCACCTCCGCGTGCTCCGGGGCGCCCAGCACGGTGCCCGCAAGGGACTCGTCGGTGTAGGGGTTCTCGAAGAGCCCAAGGCGGAACTTGGCGGCCAGGACGCGCGCCACGGATGCGTCGAGCACGGCGACGTCGAGGCGGCCCTCAGTCACGGCGTCGGGCAAGAAACCGTAGGCGGGTTCGAGCATGGTCATCTCCATGTCGAGGCCCGCCGTGAGGGCGCGCAGCCCGGCGTCGGGCTGGTCCGCAGCAAAGTGCTGCGCCTCCAGCGAGTGCACGGCGTTGGCATCGGACACCACCCAGCCCTCGAAGCCCCAGGCCTCGCGCAGCACGTCGGTCAGGAGCCAGCGATTGCCTGTTGCGGGCACGCCGTTGAGCTCCATGTAGGCGCTCATGATGTTTCCCGCTCCGGCGTCGATGGCCGCCTTGAAGGGCGGGAGGTAGACGTTCCACAGCTCGGAGTCCGAGATCTCCGACTCTTCATAGTCGCGCCCGCCAACGGCCGCGCCGTAGCCCGCGAAGTGCTTGGGTCCGGCGATGACGCTTTCCGGACCGTGGTCCCCCTGGAAGCCGCGCACCTGAGCCGCGGCCACGGCGGCGCCAAGGTATGGGTCCTCTCCCGCCCCCTCGACGATGCGCCCCCAGCGGGGGTCGCGAGCGATGTCCACCATGGGCGCAAAGGTCCAGTGAATGCCGTTGGCGCGCGCCTCGCGGGCGGCAACAGCCTGTGCCGCCTCGATGGTCTCCGGATCCCACGTGGCCGCGAGCGCAATGGGCACGGGGACGATGGTGCGCATGCCGTGGATGACGTCGAAGCCAAAGATGAGGGGGATGCCAAGGCGGGTGCCTTCCACGGCGAGCCGCTGGATGCGATTGGCGCTGACGGGGTCCCGCACAAACAGCACGGAGCCGGCGCGCGCTGCCGCGACCTCGGCCTCCACAACGTCAGGGGTGCGGATGCCGGCGAACATCGGATCTGGCGCCTCGCCGTCCTCGGGAAGCACCGAGCCCACCATGGAACCGAAGTGGAAGTACTGGGTGAGTTGGCCGGCCTTTTCCTCGAGCGTCATGCGGCCCAGGAGGTCGGCAACACGCTCGGCGACGGGCAGGCTGGCGTCGCGATACGGCTCGGTGATCATGGTGCTCCTTTGCGTCCCCCGGGTACCCGCCCATCGTGGCACACATCCGGCACTATTTCTACCGAGTGGTAACTAGCACGGTCGACGTTTGGAGGCACGTGCACACACCAGGTACCCTTGCAGGCGGTGACGTGTCCGAGCGGCCTAAGGAGCACGCCTCGAAAGCGTGTGTGGGGGCAACTCCACCGTGGGTTCAAATCCCACCGTCACCGCCATCGAAAGCCCCCGGTTCGCCGGGGGCTTTCGTCGTGGTGATGTGAGCGGCGTCTAGGTGGCGCTCCGTTGTGCAACCCGCGCAAAATTTGCCGCGGACCCCGCATCATGCCTGGTACGCCATAGCGGAGCGCAGATTTTGCGCGGGTTACTGACGGCATCGCGGCCTCCGCCACAATGGCCCCATGCGCCACTCACCCCGCTACGTCGTTGACGACCCGCACGAAATCAAGCGCCTCATCCACGCGAACGCCTGGGCCACCTTCGTCTCGCCTGCAAGCACGGGCCTCGTCGCCAGCCACTACCCCGTTATTCTCGATGACGAGGCCCCCGATGACGAGATCGTCATCGTCAGCCACTTCGGCTGCCCCGACGAGGTGACCCACGAGCTGGGCCAGCACGAGATCCTCGTCATCATCCAAGGCCCCCACGACTACATCTCGTCAAGCTGGTACCGCCCCGGCGACCTCATCCCCACGTGGAATCACGTCACCGCACACCTCTACGGCACCCCGGAGATCCTCAGCGACGAGGCCAACTACGCCATGCTCGACAAGCTCACGAACCAGTTCGAGAGCCACTTCCCCGGCGGCCGCTCGCTATCCGAGGATGAGGAGGGGTCGCGTCGCATCGCCAAGGGCACCGTTGGCCTGCGCATGCGCGTGGACAGGTTCGACGCCAGGGCCAAGCTGTCGCAGAACAAGCAGCCCGACGTTGTTGAGACCATCACCGATCACCTCGAGCAGACCAACCCACGGCTGGCACGAGAAATGCGGCGCGTACGCGAGTAGGTGGCTAGCCCTCGGCGGACGGGGAGGCGGAGGGTGACGGCGAGGTGCTGGGCTCGGGAGCGAGCGGATCCTTGGGGTAGATGCGCGGGGCGGGCTCCGCCTCCACCTCGGTCACGGGCAGGCATGGAGCATTCGCCGTGAGCGGGGTGTCGGGGTTCAGCTGGGCATCCAGCGGGCCCACGAGCTTGGTGAACTCGCTTCCCAACACCACGTCCACCGTGGCATTCTGGCGTGTGTCAAGCACCAACTCGGAGGCCGGGAACTGGAGAGCCACGGTGTAGGCCTTCTGCACCCCCGACTCTCCGAACATCACGCGCGCCGTGCCGTCATAGTCGCGTGTCCAGTTGGTGGCGCCAAGCCCAACAAAGCCGCGGCCCTCGAGGTCCTCGAGCGTGTTGCCCGCCAAGCCCGGCTTGGTGGTGCCGTTGAGCACCCGCACGGCCACCTCGTCGGGCTGCAGCGGCATGGAACCGCTGGGTGGGCACGCAAGCGTGATGGACGAGGTGAAATCCGCGGACGGTGTCACGAAGCCCACAGTGAACGGCCCCCGCACCGTTCCCTTGTAGACACCAAGCGCAATGAACACGATGGCGGCAATGGCGATGAGGAGCACACCGAACACGAGTACTTGGCGTTCTCGACGGCGACGGCGCACGGTCTGACGCCGACTGCCCTGCGGCGTCCCGGCTGCGGTCACATGCACCCCTTGAGTCGTTGGCAAATCGCCGTGAAATCGATGTGTAGTCTAACCCGCCAACGCTTGAGCCCTCACGGGTGCGCCAGCCCGTGCGCGAGCCGGTACGATAGCGGGGTTCCAAACGGAACAAGGTGACGTACTCAAGTGGCCGAAGAGGCACGCTTGGAAAGCGTGTGTTGTGCAAGCAACCGTGGGTTCGAATCCCACCGTCACCGCCGGCCCCCCACGTGGCGTTATCTCGCCCAACTCCCCCAGGTCAGGAATGAAGCAAGGGTAAGCGGGCTCTGACGGGTGCGTGGGGGGTCTTCTTGCACCCGCCCGACGCTGTGGACAGGGGGCGCCGTGTCTCACCGCCCGGCTAGGCTCACCTCGTGAGCACCGCCCTGTATCGCCGCTACCGTCCGGATACCTTTGCCGACGTTGTGGGCCAGGAGCACGTGACGGCACCGCTCATGCAGGCGCTGCGCGCCGACAAGGTCAACCACGCGTACTTGTTCTCCGGACCGCGTGGCTGCGGCAAGACCACGTCCGCGCGCATCCTCGCGCGCTGCCTCAATTGCGCCCAAGGCCCAACGGACTCTCCGTGCGGTGAGTGCGACTCGTGCAGGGAGCTGGCTCGTGGGGGTGCGGGCTCGGTGGATGTCGTGGAGATCGACGCCGCCTCGCACAATGGCGTTGACGATGCCCGCGAGCTTCGGGAGCGGGCCGCGT
>Ga0206107_1000506_pt1 | contig 15875 bp, 10 predicted proteins | sample 2B0metagenome_FD_148652 | JGI IMG/M metagenome (GOLD analysis project Ga0206107, IMG submission 148652) | Enriched microbial communities from leaf-cutter ant dump, University of Wisconsin, Madison, United States - 2B0 | ecosystem: Environmental > Terrestrial > Nest > Insects nest > Nest dump...
TTCCCAGCAGCAGGCGACTGTGTTCTTCCATTCGTCCCGTCCGCCTCGGCACCGGGGAACCACGTGGTCGATTGTGTTGGCGGGTTCACCGCAATAGCCGCACAAGAAATTGTCGCGGCGCAGCACACCGGTTCTTGTCCACGTGGCCGGTGTGTACATGTGTCGTCTCATTTTGATGTAACGCAACACCCTGATCACCCGTGGCACTACATACCGGGCGGTTGCGGATCGTAAGAACTGACCCTCCAGCTTTTCAAGAAGAACAGCCTGACCAGAGTCGATCAACAACAGTGCCTTCCACACAGTTGTCGTTGACACCGGTTCATTTGTCGCGTTCAGGACAAGTACAGCTGCCATGATGGTCAGTCACCTCCTCACACGTGATCCTCGTTGGTCATCATGGTGGTGGTGCCCCCGACAGGATTCGAACCTGCAACCAGCGGATTAAAAGTCCGTAGCTCTACCAATTGGGCTACAGGGGCATATGTTGTGTTCTTGCAACAGCGTGCTCGTGTTCGTCGATGACGGCACACCAGCACGTTGGTACCCGGGACGAGATTCGAACTCGTACCCCTCACTGTGGGACTCGGGTTTGAGCCGAGCGTGTCTACCAGTTCCACCACCCGGGCGTGGATGCGCGTGCACAGCGAACACCTGCATCACAGGTACGGAATGCTGGTGGGAACCACAACACCCTGCACCAAGGGGTACCCAATGATGCAGCCGTGTTCGATCGCTCCCACCGCACCATGTGACCGGCACTGGCCGCCTCCGGCGGCGGTCACATGTGTTACATGTGCGTGTGGCGGAGAGTGAGGGATTCGAACCCCCGGCGGTGTGACCCGCTCCCGCTTTCAAGGCGGGCGCCTTCAGCCGGACTCAGCCAACTCTCCCGTGAACGCGCATGTACCCCGGACGAGATTCGAACTCGTACCCCCAAGGGCGGGACTCGGGTTTAAGCCGAGCGTGTCTACCAGTTCCACCACCGGGGCGCATGCCACCACCAGAATGTGGCGGCATTGGTGTGTAGCGGGGGCAGGATTTGAACCTGCGACCTCTGGGTTATGAGCCCAGCGAGCTACCGAGCTGCTCTACCCCGCTTCGTTGACAACCATGCGATTGGTGTTCGGGTAGCGAACATTGCTGTCCCACCAATCACCGACTCAGCTGGTATCCCATCGGAGGACCGGGCACACCTGTACTCCTCGGTACAAGTGCACACGATACGGACACGGCAACCCGCATGAGTCGTAACAGAACAGGTGCTGTGCACCTGTTCTGTTGTCAAACAATTCACACCTCCACAATTTCCTTTCTACTCACCGGCGTTCGACAGCGTTGACCGCCAGTTGTCGTCAAACGATCGCTGGTGAGTACACGCAATGCACGGATACATCACCCACCTTCAGTGCCGCTGAAATCATTGGCACCGCTAGCTGCGTGGTATCAGCCAACCCGATGGGCGCTCACACAAAATGGTGGGTGATGCGTGTAATCGTCTCTATTGTTGTCGTTACTGCCTGGTCTTATCAGAGGACACATTCGTATGACCTGTGTACCTATCCACTCAACAGATGCGCCGTGCTCGCATCATCCGGGTTTCCCTCTTGCAGCAGTAACACTATGAAGTTTGTGCCTGACACATGAGAAAGGCACCGACTCTGCTCTTCAGGGGAGCGGGTCCGGTGCCTGGTTGTCACATCAGGTTCAACACTGACTATGCATCAACCGGCACCTGCCTTCTGGCTTTGACCGCTGGCTTGTTTGCCCATAACAGCCTCGGACATGGATTCCGTGCCCGTGGACAACACGGAGATGGTGTGTGACGGTGTCAGAGAAGCTGACGATGTGCCGCGTCGTAACAGTGCTGGCAGTGCCATGATTGGGCTCCCTTCCGTCCGTCCGATCGCTGCACCCAAGGTGGTGTGCGCTATCCACTGTGCCGGCATGTGCAGCTGATGCACACATCTCACCAAAATCTTTTTCTCAAGGTGGTGGTCGCTGGTTCCACCGGTTGATGAATGACATCTGTTAGTTAGTTATAGCTGTACCAGGTGGGGTGTGTCGAACGACTTTCTTCGGCGCCCGCAACGGATTCCGCGGTGCCGGGGCATCCCGACGCTCAGAAATCGCCAACGGCCGCGACAAACACGCGCTCGTCACAAGCGGACGGTTCCCCGACGGCAGCACCTGCCCACCACTACTAGCCGCATACACACTTCGCCCCGGCGGCTCCGACAAACACGACGCCGCCATCACCACCATCGACCTCGCCACACGCAACGGAATCACACTCAACACCATCAGCGCCGACCGCGGCTACCCCGCCAACACATTCGGACACGCGGCACGCCTACGCGGAATCGAACCTAGCTTCGACCAACTCGAACACCAACACCGCACCCGCATATTCAGCAACAACATCCTAGAAATCGATGGCGGATTCTTCACCGACGGCACACCCACACCACTAAGAAAGTTGGACCGATTCACCCGCAACATGCCCACCAGCCAACGCGGCGCACTCACCAAAAAATACGACCAACGAACAGCATTCGCATACCGACGCAACGGCACCACCAACTCCGGCGCCTACCGCTTCCGCGGCCCAGCCATCCCCGACCGCATCACCACAAACACACTCGGCATCACCACCACCGCCACCGGCATGCGCGTCAACTGCCCCAACTCCCCCTACACCAACCTCGCCGGACCCACCATCCCAACCACCGACTGCACCCCCGGGCAACCATGCGGATGCTCACTCACCTTCACCATCAAAGAACATGACTACCCGCCACATACCAACAACAACACTACGGAACCAGCCGCTGGCACACCCTCTACGGACGCCGATCACTAGTCGAATCCTTCAACTCCGTCGAGCAATACCACCACGGCCTACACCGCCACTCCGTCAAAGTCCTACCACCGCGATACGACACCGCACACGCACTACTCACCATCGGCATCTTCCTATCCACCCTGCACAACTTCATCATCCGACTCGGCGCCCACACCCTCAACCCACACACCCACCACCCACTCGACCGTGACGTAGCACGAGCATGCATGACCCGACTACTGCAACCAAACAGCACGCCTGACAGCAGCTAGCACCAGCTGATCAACTTTCGGGTAACAGCCAACACTCCCCAAACCCCACACCCCGCAGCCAACCAAGGCCAGCGGGGTATTCGCCGTACCCACACACCAACACAATCAATGATCAAAAACCGTGAACCGCACAGCCACAACAAATCTCATGATCATCAAAAAATCACAGACCACTAAATGATCTCTAAAACACAAAAAGCATGCCCACAGCCGAGTTTTCTCAACTCAACTGTGAACATGCCGGCGTGGAGGCGCCGAGACTCGAACTCGGGTCTTGGATTACCTGAGAGGGACTTCTCCGGGTGCAGTCACGTATGTCGCAATAATAGCTTCTCCGCTTGCCCGTGACGTTGCGAAGTAACACAGCTAGTGCTGCACAGAATGTCCCAGTGAACTGCGTGCAGCTGGTGTGCTCACTGGTGAGTCTTCCTAAATGACGCCAACATCTGAACCGAAGACTCTGCTCAGGTTGACGGATCTCACAACGCTTCCGTTGCGCTAACCACAGGTTAGGCAGCGAGAGCGAGATCAGCGCGATTGGTGTCGACGCTTAAAGTTCAACGGCACGTTAACGAGTTGACCGTTGCTTCTCGACCCGCTTCTTCCTCCCAAGGCGATACAATCGAAACCGTTCGCCCCCTAGGGATGTGCTCTATTCAGTTTTCAATCACCGAACAGCTGTGCACTGTTGGGTGATGTGTGTCCCCGGCAGGACTCGAACCTGCGACCTCCCGCAGTTACTTGCGGGCGCTCTCACCAACTGAGCTACGAAGGACTTCACACACTGTGCCCAACACAGACGTGTTATGCACACAACCAACAGTCCTGGTTCTTGTTCCATATGCAACCAACTCACACACGTGCGTGTCAGCTGATTGCACCAGCTCACCTCTCCAGATTGTGAGCTGGTGCAGTATTGTCCGCGCGGCCGGATTCGAACCGGCACACCCGTCGTGGGCACCAGCCCCTCAAGCTGGCGCGTCTACCAAATTCCGCCACGCGCGGTTACGTCACTGTGACGTGCCCCCGGCAGGATTCGAACCCGCAACCCCCAGATCCGAAGTCTGGTGCTCTATCCAATTGAGCTACGAAGGCCAAAGACACCACAACATCTGTGATGGTGCCGGCGGCAGGATTCGAACCTGCGACCCTCACCTCCGCAAGGTGATGCTCTACTCCACTGAGCTACGCCGGCTTACATGGTTTGTCACACGCACGAACACGCGTACTTCTGCACAAGCGGATGCCGGACAAGCAGCAACCGTGATGCACGCGCACGAACATGCTCATCGCACATGACTATGAAATGTCTGGAGGTGGATACGGGATTTGAACCCGTGTAAGCGGCTTTGCAGGCCGCTGCCTCGCCTCTCGGCCAATCCACCAGGAAATAGCGTGCCGCCGGGGAATTTCGAAATCCCGACCTACCGGTTAAGAGCCGGCTGCTCTGCCTCTGAGCTACAGCGGCGTGATGTGCCCTGAGCGAGAGTTGAACTCGCAAGCCGTGTCACCACGGCACCAGATCCTGAATCTGGCGTGTTTCCCAGTTTCACCACCAGGGCAAGAGTGAGTGATTCACGCGGAAGCAGAGGGACTCGAACCCCCGACGGTGTAACCCGCAACCCACTTCGAATGGGTGCCCTCGACCGAACCGGACTGCTTCCAACAAGACCGCATCTGACATACACGGCGTGGACGGTGAGAGACTCGAACTCCCGACCAGCTGCTTGTAAGGCAGCTGGTCTACCAACTGAGCTAACCGTCCCAACAGTCGACACACCAAAAGTGTGACGATGCGCGATCCAGACGGGGTTCGAACCCGTGACCTCCACCGTGACAGGGTGGTGCTCTAACCAGCTGCGCTACTGGACCAAACGCGTGCTCTTGTCAGCGCATGCACTGTGAGGAACAAGTGGTGCACGTCAAGAGCTACGAGAGCAGGTAGCGGGATTCGAACCCGCGTCATCAGCTTGGAAGGCTGGGGTCCTAGGCCACTAGACGACACCTGCAGAACACCCACCATCGGGTCATCCACTCGAACGAGCGGAGTCCTGCTGTGGTGGGGTTAGCCCGGGCGACAGGACTCGAACCTGCACAACACAACTTTGGAGGTTGCTGCTCTCCCAATTGAGCTACGCCCGAAAGGAATGGCTCGTGCTCTTGTCGTTGAGCTACACCACCACACGCAGTGGTGGTGCCCGGACTCCCACCGGGTTCTCGGCCATTTGTGGTGCGTGAAAGATTCGAACTCTCCTAGCCGTATGGCAACTGGTTTACAGTCAGCTTCAACTCGCCACCGTTGGCGACGCACCGGGGTGACCGACGGGATTCGAACCCGCACGAGCCTGGATCACAACCAGGGGCCCTACCAATTGGGCAACGGTCACAGTTCCCCTGCCAGGATTCGAACCTAGAACAGACCCCGGTTAACAGCCGGGCGCTCTACCTATTGAGCTACAAGGGATCAGCACGTAAGTGTGCTGTTGCAAAGTGGGCACACAGTTCCTGCGTGGATACAGGTGTGTACCCAGTGGCGCACCCGTGATTTGAACACGGACCTCTCGGGCTTCAACCGAGCGTCCTTCCTATTGGACTAACGCGCCGAACACCGCATGTTACTGCTGGTGTGACGTCCGGATGGGGAGATTCGAACTCCCGGTCTCCTGCTCCCAAAGCAGGCGCGCTAGCCACTACGCTACATCCGGTTGATGCAGGGACTGCCCTGCACATTCCCCTCGCCTGGATGGTGTGAATGTGCAGGGGAGTCTTCTCGCCGGCTGCATGCCGGCGTGCACTCTTGCCGATCTCACAAGATCGTGGAGACGAACGGGCTCGAACCGTCAATCACTACTGTGCAGGAGTAGGGTCTTTCCAATTAGACGACGTCCCCGTCGCGCACATCACCTCACCGGTTCAGTCAGCAGAGCGGGCAGCTGCTTCGAGCACTGATCAGCGTCAGGACGTGGCAGGTGCTTCACCCATGACTTGTTGGTGAAGTGGTGGTGGTCTCTATTGTTGTCGTTACTGCCTGGTCTTATCAGAGGACACATTCGTAGGACCTGTGTACACATCAGTAGTTCGCGCCTGTGCGCGGGCGAGAACTACGTCCCTCTTGCAGCAGTAACACTATGAAGTTTGTGATAACAAATGAGAAAGGCACCGACTCTGCTCCTCAGGGGAGCGGGTCCGGTGCCTGGTTGTCACATCAGGTTTAACACTGACGGTTGCGTCAACCGGCACCTGCCTTCGGCCCCCACGGATTCGACAGATATGCCTTATCCGCGTGACGATGATCCGAGGCTGGGTGTGAGAGACAGGCCACAGGTGCGACTGTGGCGGAGCCGGGAACACCAAAGAGGTGCCGTAGTACAAGCGCTCCCATGACCCGCCTCCTTTCGTGTCTGTCTACTCTGGCGTGGGCTGGTATGTACACCACTGTGCCGGCACAGTGGTGTACTGCACACATCCGGTCACAACTTTTTTCAACAATTATTTCCCGAACGTGGTACTCATGATGGCATACGTGCTGGTATCCACGCGGCGCCTTTTTCTTGCGGGCGGACCACCCAGCGCGCGGCTTGAGGATCACCGGTTTCTTGTGCCACGCGGGACTGTCGTGTATGACTGCGGCAACCTAAAATCAGAGTGCCGGTTCGTTTCACCAAACCTGGTTGCCGCTGCAGTGCATTCCATGCTGTGGACAGCTGGCTCGTTCTAGCCGACGGCACATGCACGAAGTCGGGGCCGGATTTCACCGTGGCCGTTTACCCAGCGTAAATGTGTAGCTGATCCATCGATCGGTACTGTGCGCTCTTGCACACTCGTCAAGTCGGCTGCTCATGCAGGCACGAGTGTGTAACCGCTGGAACGCTTCGGCAGGGACCTCATCTACCGGCATGCTGATAGTCGTGGTCTTTGGGTGTTGGTGGTCTATTTCCGGTTGTGGTGGTAAGTGATGCGTTGGAGCCGGCCGTCGTTCCATGCCAGTGGTAACACTGTCCCGACGGCTGAATGGGGAACAGACTCGGCTCTGGCTGCTGCGGATGCAATCGTGGTGAACGCATGTGTGAACGCCTGTTCTGTGACGGTGATGTACAGTCGCGGAACCTTCTGTTCTGCCCATTGTGTGAGAGCTTGCCATCCGCTGACTGCGTGCGGGTAGTCGGTGACAAATGCTAATGCCGCGGCCGCTGATGGTGTTGACGTTGCTGCACCCGAACGTGAGGCAGCGATCCGGAATCGCGATGCTGTTGGTGGAGTTGCCATGACCTGCGGTGTGCTCCCAGACAGTCGCGTGTACAACAGGGTCCGCAGGAGCTGCACGGAGACTGCTTCGTTGTCCGGTGCGTAGAGAGGATCGTGGAATACGGAGTTACGGGTGAGGCGCCCAGTCGTAACGACTGCGTGTGGTTGTCCGTGCACTGTCAGATGCCATACACCGATTCTCCTGGCGAACGTGCGAGTCATCGCTTGCCGATTGTAGGCGCAGATGAACCCGACCTGATGTTTACCGAGTGCTGGTACTGCTGCTGCCACGTCTGCGGGTGTGAACGGTTCGCTGACTGTTTCTGTCAGCTGTTCTGGATTGTTCACCAGCATCTGCCCGACTGTGTGGTACACCGTGTTCAGTTGGTCACGGGCGCGTGTGTATCCACCGGATATGGCGTGGGCCTGCTCATCGAGGGTGGCTACTACCGTGTGGATTGGGGTTCCTACCGTGGGGAATAACGCCCGTTTGATGCAGAGGACTTCGGTTGGGATCCACTGCGGGAACAGCAGCGTGTTGCCGACTATGGCCAGTCTGTGTGGGAACCACGGGTCGGGTGTGTCTAGGACACTGTCGGGGATTTCTACGTGAGGTGCTGATTCCGGTCTGCTGTGTTCTGTGGGATGGTAGTACTGCCCGGGTAGGTTGATGGCGTGGTAGGAGCGTCGGTGGGTGGTGTGGACGTGTAGCCGTGTGCTCGCCCAGTGCGCCCACCCTGGCACTCTGCTTGCGATCGTGGTCGACGTTAAAGGTGCATGTGAGTGCGCTGCGCCAGCCCATGAGGTGAGGAAAGGACTGTCCGTGATGCCGTGGGGGTTCATGTCCGCGACTGTTCCCGACGCTGTCCCAGGTGCCCGCAACCCATGGACGTGGCCGCTTACCGGGTGCGTGCTGCGCTACCGTCGACTGATGCTGGGTGAAGTTGATGCAGGCAGATGACTGTGATGATGGCATCGTTGACTAGCCAAGTGTGGGCGTACCGTTGAACGTGCGGCACTGTTGTCGCGGCTTGTAGTTTGATGATAGCCGAACGGGGCTTTCCCGCGAAGTTTCCACGTTCAGCCAAAATCAGGTTCCCGGCTACCAGGGTGGCCGCCAAATCTGATAACGCCGCCGAGTTGTAGATGGGAGCGTTCGCGGCCACTAGCCGCAGACTGCGGTGAGCTCTGTTAGTGAACGTGGTGAGAACGGTTTTGTCGTGTTTGAGACGCATTTCCAGGGCAGTGATCGGGTCGGTTGCGGAGTAGTCAGGCAGTAATCGTGCGAACACTTTCTCCCGTGCCGGCAGATCTCCTGGGCGTGTGTCGCACACATCGGCGACGAGTTTGCAGGTGGTGATTGCCGCGTTCCGGGATGCCTGATCTACAACCAGTAACCATTGCCCGTGCGTGGCGGTCGGGAGCAGATGCACTGATTCGTGGGCCGTGGTCACGGTGCTGTGTCCTGTTCGCGGGTTGTCGGCAGAACTGGTATGACAGCTGCGGCAATCAGATGCGCAGACAGTGTTGCTGCGTGAATGCAGGCGTCCTCAAATGACATCGGTTGATGAGTGCGCGGTGGGTATGCGGTTGTCACCAGACGTAACCAGGCAGTGTTGACTGAGGGGTCTGAGGTGTCCGCTGTGACCACTGCTTGTGTGGGGAGCACGTGAACGGGTTTGGGTGACCGTTTCACACGACGACGTGGCATGCCTGGGCACCGTCCTTGAATCGGATACAGATGTCCACCAATTCATCTGTTCACCCTGGCCGTGGCGTGCGTGTCCGGTACGGAGTGTTGTAGCTGAAGGAGACCGACCTCCCCTGCGCTGATTGATCAACTCAAGGGAGGCCAGTGGTGTAGTGCACGGTTCACCGGTGTCTTACTAATGAGGACGCGGTGAAATCTTCAGGGTAAAGGCGGGATCCTGCGGGTCTTTGCGACCGATCTGGCCGCTGCACCGTGTGGACAACACATATTGGGTGAGATCCCGGTTGTTCACCGCCTCGAGTTCCTCTACGAACCATTGCGGTAGACGCCTGGTGTGACGTTCCGTCATGCCGACGCCAGTTTAACGGGCATCGCCAAGTACTTGTGATGACTTGCTTCGCCTTGAACCAGAAGAGGACGCGTGGCACTGACAACACCAAGCATGACTTTGGCTGAACCTACTGCCTCGATTCCGTCTTTGAGGTAGTTCGGGTTTATCCCAATCGTCATAGCTTCGCACACACCGTCGGCGGCGATGGTGTCGCTGAACTCTGTGTCATCGGTGAACATCACTTTCATCGTCGCAGCGTCAGGATCCAGTTCCAACCGGGCGGGAACATTGGCCTTATCGGTAGCAACCGCGGCACGGTTCAACGCGGCGGCAAGAACTTCACCGTCTACTGTCACTTCTTGTGACAAGTCGGTGGGGATCAGCTGCTTCCAACGAGGGAAATCTCCGTCAAGGCTGCCAATCCGGGTGGATGCCCGCCCAGCCGTGATCCTGATCCCGTTGGCGGACAGTTCTACTGTTGCTGTGTCTTGATTTTTACACAACATCTTCGATACATCGTCGAGTTCTTTCGCCGGGACGATGACCTCTGCCTGCACACTGTCAGCATCGGAGAGGACGTCTACTTTTCCGGTGAACAGCCGGTACCGGTCTGTTGAGGTCACTGTGACTTCTGATCCGGTTGCCACCACTTGTGCCCCGGTCAGGACTGGAATGCTGGTGTCTTTACCGGATGCCTTGTGTGCGCAAGCCGTTGTCGACTTCCAGGCATCAGCATCAACGGTGACAGCTACGTATTCTGCACCATCGCGTTCCGGGCTGATCCAATCTCCTGTCATCAGTGGTGCAGCGAAATGTGTGGATTCGGAATCTATCGACAGTTTCTGTGCCCCATCATCCAGCGACAGTGTCACAACCGGCCCGGGTAATGTTGTGATCATCGCCTTGGCCGTAGCCCCGGCAATAATGATGTGTTGCCCATCATCAACGGTCCCGGACTCCAGATGGGCATCAATGGTGACGGTATTGCAGACGGCACGCATGTGGTCATAGCCGGTCAACGTCACGTTGACCTGCTCACCATGAGTTGCCATCTTCAGATGGATACCACGTTGTATCGGCAATGACGGGTTCGCTGGGCATGCCGCAGCGGCAAACGCGACCGCGTTCTTCAACGCTGAGGCGTCCACAGTGAGAGCAAACATGGCTGCTTCACCTTTCCTTTTGTTGTTTCTTCCACACCAACCCGCCCGACGTAACGCCTGAAACAGATCAACGCTGTGTTGTGTGCTGGCAGCGCGGTGTAGTGCTTGTGAGATGTCAAGCGTGACGTGACTGTGCGCGCATCGGCAGGTCACACCAGACGTGCGCTGCGCAGCAGCATGCGCATCTACCAGTTGCCCGTCTGTACACGTGCTCATACGTTGCCCGCGCCCACAGTTGCCTGCATCTCAACTACAAGAAATGGCAGGTACAACGTGTATGAGCATCCTCATTGACAGCAGCTTCAGCCGGGGCGCAGTGTTGGCGTCTCGGGTGTCTACACCTGCGGCAGTCTCTGCCGCGCTCACTCACCGCACAGCACGGTCCGGACTGTTCACCAACCCCCGGATCGACCCTGGGACAGCACAAGCTCTGCTGGACAGTGGACAGTCAACAACATCTGAACGTGTCACCGCTGCACAGCAGTGGCAGCCAGCGGCAGCATCAGTACTGGCCAAAGACCAGGAAGCCGCTGTGTTACGGGCTCTGCTCGAGAAAGGCAAGGCCGCCGATACAGTCGCTGCTCACATTGCGAGCTGCCCGCGACTGTACTCCCGTCGCACACTACAGGAGGCAATACCGCCAATAGCCGGTCAGCTGTCTGTGACGACGTTGGTGACATTGCTGAACGTCATACCAGATCTTCCAGTCTGGATGCGCTGTGCGGCCACTGCACTGGCACCGCACAGCGCACCCATCGACGCTCTCGCGGGTTGGCTCGATAACGGGCAACTGGCACCAGCGTCACTGACGTGGGTGTTTTCTGCCCAGCCGCAGCTGGCGGCACGCTGGCTGTCAACCAGCAGCAGCTGGGCGGTGACAGCGGCTGTGTCAACCACTGACCCGACTATCATTAGGGCGGCCGCGAGGTGTTTGGTCAGCATGCATGACGAACACGCCAGGACCGGTCAACCGGATCTGATGCACACCGTGCGAGAGCATGCCCGAACACTGCTGCAGCAGCATCTTGCGTTACCGCCCGATGTTGTGAATCTGCTGTCTGAACTCACAGGCACACGACGCAGCGCCGATATCGGCGCTGCGCAGGCACCGGGCACGCTGGCTTCCCTGGCAGTTGTCGCCGCCGTGCTACCGGTCGTAGAACCGGCCGCTGCCAGCCGTCTCGGCGGCATCGTGGAACAGCGGCTACGGCAGCGGCTTCGCATGGGTGTGCGTATCGATCCTGACCGCTCGGTTGTGCACGCGGCACGTGCCGCGTGCACAGCTGATGTGGCAGGAGACGTGACCCTCCGGTTTGTTGACTCTGGTGCCGACCTGTCCACGTTCGACTGCGATCGTGGGGTCTATCCGATCCGTGATCCGTGGACTAACACCGTGGTCGTCACTGAATATGCTGCATCTGACATACAGATTGCGCGGTTACCGGTTGGGTTTGTGCTACGAGGCGTCAGGCCGCGGGTGGTGGATGCGTGCGTGGACTGGCTCAACCGGCAGCTGGGATCGGACTACACGGCATGGACAACACTGTTCATGCTGGTAGACACCTTCTGCGGGTCGTTTGACGAACTAGCGGCGACGGCTAAGCACCTCATTGCTGCGTAACACCAACAGCGGCTCGCCGACACCGAACATGACAGAGCCCGGACACCTTCACGGTGTCCGGGCTCTTATGTGTGTGTGTGGACAACGGTAAACACGTAGCCATGGCCGCGTGTTTACCGTGTGCGCCTCACCTTGCTGCTGCACTCGCGGATGCTTTTAGCTGCAACCGGAGGTGCTTCCGCAGCCCGGGCAGCAAAAGCAGGAACCCGATCGTTGCATCGCAACCCCGCACGCCCCACACAATGGGGCGTCCACTGTTAACGAGAACTGTGCAGCCGGAGGCGGTGACGCAGGCTGGGTATCAAGCAGAGCCTCTCGTTCACTGACCGTGGAAATACCCATCCCTTGACGCACCTCAACCGGCAGGTAGTCCACCGCTAGCCGGCGGAACACATAATCAAGAATTGATTTCCCCATGCGGATATCAGGATCGTTGGTCAACCCTGCAGGTTCGAAACCGGAGTTGACATATTTACTGACGTAGGTTTGTAACGGGACCCCATACTGCAGCCCGATAGACACCGCCATCGCCAACCCATCAACGATTCCGGCTAACGTGGAACCCTGTTTGGATACTTTCACGAAAATCTCGCCCAGGGTCCCATCGTCATACTCGCCGGCTGTCAAATAGCCCTCGATGTCGGCGATGGAAAAACTTGTCGTTGTTCCCCGACGCGAACGAGGAAGCCTGGCCCGGAACGGTTCCGTGCGATGAGATCCGGGCACATCCTGCGTACCCGCAGCCGCGGCTTTGCCGTCGGACAACGGTTGCCCGACTTTGCAGTTGTCCCGGTACACAGCCAACGCTTTCAACCCCAGACGCCATCCAGCCATATAGATTTTCTCGATGTCGTCAACGGTTGCAGTTTCCGGCAGGTTCACCGTTTTCGAGATCGCCCCCGACAGGAACGGCTGTACAGCTGCCATCATCAGCACATGCCCCATCGGTTCGATGGCACGGTCACCGACCGCGCAGTCGAACACTGGATAATGTGCGGGGTCCAGGCCTGGAGCATCAACGACGCTGCCGGTCTGCTGCACATGAGCCACGACCGCATCGACGACAGCCGGGGTGTATCCCAGATGCTTCAACGCCGCAGGCACCGTCTGGTTCACAATGGTGATCATGGACCCGTCCACCATGTGCTTGCGTTTGACTAACGCGAAGTCAGGTTCAATACCGGTGGTGTCGCAGTCCATGAGGAACGAAATAGTTCCCGTCGGCGCAAGCAACGAAATTTGGGCGTTACGGAACCGGGCCGGTTTCTTGCCCGGTCTGACCAGTGCGTCCCACTGCCGGGTCGCGGCAGCAAACACCGCGTCGATGTAGTCAGACACCCGCCCGTTACCTGCTGCCTGCGCATGCTTGTCACGATGTTTGCCGATCACCTGATTGTGGGCGTGCGCGTTCGCTGCGAAACCTTCGTACGCTCCGACGCGGGCAGCTAAATGCTGTGAGGTGTTCCATGCCGCAGCGGACATCAGCGATGTGATTGCGGCGGCAAGGTCTCGGCCAGCGTCTGAATCGTAGGCCAGGCCACGACTCATCAATAATGCTCCCAGGTTGGAGTACCCGATTCCCAGTTGCCGGAACTGGCGGGTGGTGTCAGCGATCTTGGTGGTGGGGAAGTCCGCGAAACTAATCGATACATCCATCGCCACAATGATCACGTGAACTGCTGCTTGGAACGCGTCGACGTCGAACATGTCGCCTGCTGCGAACTTCGCCAGGTTGATGGAGGCAAGGTTGCAGGAGGAGTTATCCAGGCTCATGTATTCCGAACAGGGGTTCGATGCGGTGATCGGGCCAGTGTTCGGGTTCGTGTGCCAGGCCGCGATTGTGTCCGCGTACTGGATTCCAGGGTCGGCGCACTCCCACGCCGCTTTCGCAATTCGGGTGAATAATGCGCGAGCGTCCACTTCCTGCACGGGCTGTCCTGTGGTGCGCGACGTTAACGCAAACGGTGACCCGTCTGTGACAGCCCGCATGAACTGGTCAGTTACTCGAACGGAATTGTTCGCGTTCTGGTATTGGACGCTGATGATGTCCTTGCCGGACACACTCATATCGAACCCGGCATCCTTGAGGGCACGAATTTTGTCTTCTTCTCGAGCTTTCGTGTCAACGAACTCTTCAATGTCTGGATGGTCAACGTCAAGAACAACCATTTTCGCTGCCCGTCTGGTGGCTCCACCGGATTTGATGGTTCCAGCTGATGCGTCTGCTCCTCTCATGAAACTGACCGGACCTGACGCGTGGCCTCCGGAGGATAAGAACTCCTTTGACGACCGAATCTTGGACAGGTTCACACCCGCCCCGGAACCTCCTTTGAAGATCAGGCCTTCCTCTTTGTACCAGTCCAAGATCGAGTTCATGTCATCGTCGACGGACAGGATGAAGCAGGCGGACACCTGCTGAGGTGAACTGGTTCCCACGTTGAACCACACCGGCGAGTTGAATGCGAAGTACTGATGAATCAGTAGCCACGCCAACTCGTCATGCAGCACCACCGCTTCCTCAGCGGTGCAGTAGCCGTGGTCGAGCGCTGCCTGGGCGTAGCTGGACACCACACGTTCCACAAGCTGCCGAAGTGACGATTCACGCTGCGGGCTGCCGAGTTTTCCTCGGAAATACTTTGTTGTGACGATGGTGACTGCGTTGTCTGACCACGTAGTCGGGAACTCAACGTTGCGTTGTTCAAATAGGACGGTTCCCGTGCGATGATCGGTATGGATCACGTCACGGTAGGACCAGTGCACCGAGTCAAACGGGTCGTGACCCGCCTGGGTGAAGTGTCTGGTCAGCAGCGGCGCCGAGGGGGGCCTGTTTGCCGCTGGTTGGGTGTGCACCTTTGCTGTTTTCGTTACCTGTTTCAACTGTGTCCTTCTTCTCGTTGGGTGGTGACTGTGTTCACACCGGCAATACCGGTCGACAGCAGGCACACGCGCCCACCACGTCAGCAAGCCGCAACACGTGTGAGGTGTTGTCGTAGTGCTGTCATGATGACCACGGTCTGGTTTGTGTAAGCCGCCGCAACAAGGCACCGTGCCGGCGTTGAGATGACCCCGCACTTTCATCACACGTTTTCTCAACCAGACACGTTGCGCTGTCAGCTGTGTTCAGCCGCCAGCTGCAGGCACAGTGCTAGGGCTGGCTGTGATGTGTGTCTGCGATGTGAAAGGAGTGGGCCATGCCGGTCCCGCGCGTGTCCTACCGAATCTTCGGTGCTGTAGTGATCGTCATGGCCGCTGCCGCTGGGTGTGCCACGGTCTCACCCACTGCTGATGTGCAGTCGGCGTCCCGTGATGACTCATCAGCTGCTGGCCGGCTGACTGTGCTGGATTCGGCACAACGGCAGGTGGCCATCTCCGCGGTTGACAGGCTCCAGATTCGTACGCCGCGGCCGCCGGGAAGATACAGCCGTGCAGAGTTCGGTGCTGCCTGGAGTGACCATGTTTCTGGTGTGCTGTGGGCAGGTAACGGCTGCAGCACACGAGATGATGTGTTAGCACGCGACTTGGACCAGATACGTGTTCGCGGCCGATGCACAGTGATCTCCGGAGTCTTCGTCGACCCGTACACTAATATCGGCCAGCAGTTCACCAAGACTGAGGCAATCCGGTGGCCGGTCGATCATGTTGTGCCGTTGTCGTACGCCTGGCGGATGGGAGCTGACCGTTGGTCAG
>Ga0206107_1000507_pt1 | contig 15844 bp, 19 predicted proteins | sample 2B0metagenome_FD_148652 | JGI IMG/M metagenome (GOLD analysis project Ga0206107, IMG submission 148652) | Enriched microbial communities from leaf-cutter ant dump, University of Wisconsin, Madison, United States - 2B0 | ecosystem: Environmental > Terrestrial > Nest > Insects nest > Nest dump...
CCGCGACCGTATGGAGGATATGGGTAAAAACATAGATGCCCATAACGGCACTTTTGAAGATGACGGAAAAACTTTATTGCATGACTATATTACCGTAGAGGAATTGCGGGCCTGCACCACCTGCAACGCCTGCGTGGAAGCCTGTCCGGTAAGCATCAATCCTTTGTCTATTATTACGGAACTGCGCCGCAACCTGATTATGGAAGAAAGCAGCGCACCGCAGGAATGGAATATGATGTTCAGCAATATCGAAAATAATATGGCCCCTTGGAAATTCAGCCCGGATGACCGCGATGCCTGGGTGGGAGAAATGGAGTAAAATCAATTACAGCACAATAACAATGCAACATCAATTCCTATTTTCAAAAAGTATCCGCAGCAAAATCATTCCGCTGTATCAATCCCTGACTATTGAACAGTTGAATAAAATCCCCAATGGCTTCCGGAATAACTTAGCCTGGCACTTGGGACATATCGTAGTAACAAACGACATCCTCTGCTATATAAAAACAGGCGTACAGCCGGAAAAAGAGATTCCGTACATGGATCAATACAAAAACGGAAGTGTACCGGAGAAATTTATAGAGCGATCGGAAATTGATTATTTTCTGAATAGGCTGCTGCCTTCTTTAGAAGCCATTGAAGCGGATTTTCAGAAAGGTATTTTTAAGGAAATTCAACCTTATGCAACAATGACCTTTGGTGTAGAGATGAAGGATATAGCAACTTATTTTGCCTGCTGCGAACATCATGATATATTGCATTATGGGAATATGCAGGCGATGAAAAAATTAATTTAATTTTGGACAGTAAAAATAAAACCAGATGAAACGAAATGTGCATACAATCAGAGAAGAACTTTGTGCCTATATCCAAATCTGCTGACGGGCGTAAGGTTACTGCCCTGTATGATTTGTTGGAGGAACAAATTGTACCCCGACACGCCTGATGGCAAGATGAAAATGTGATAAACGAGTTAAAAGAAGGTTACAAAAAAATGGAAGAAGGTATTGACAAAGGTATATCGTCCAAAACATTGTTAAATCATTTTGCCATGAAAAAAGCTAAAATGTATGCCGGCAAGTAATCTGCCATACAGAATAGTTTTTTTCATCAAAAGCAGAAATTGAAATTGTGGAGGCTGCCATTTGGCAGGAAGAGCAAAAAGCCGGTCTGGGTGATGAATATATGAATGAAGTGATGAAATGTGCAGATAAAGCAAGGGCCAATCCTTTATGCTATTCCATAAAAACTAAAGAATTCAGAGAAGCCATTGTAAAAAAGCTCCCATACACTGATAGTGTATAGCGTTAACGAAACAAAACGACTGATAATGATTTTGTCAGTTTTTCATACAGCAAGAAACCCTCATGAAAAATAAAATACAGAACATATTATGCAGGTAAAAACGATGGCCGAATTTATGGCCGAAGGCTTAGAGCCTGAGATTTTATTTTGGGTAGGATGTGCCGGAAGCTTCGATCAGCGGGCACAACGCATTACCAAAGCCTTTGTACAGATATTGAATAAGGTAGGCATTTCCTTTGCTATATTGGGAAAAGAAGAAATGTGCAACGGAGACCCCGCCCGCCGTGCAGGCAATGAGTTTCTGTTTCAGATGATGGCCTATAACAACATTCAGGTGCTGAACGGATACGGAATTAAAAAAATCGTAACCACCTGCCCGCACTGCTTTAACATCTTTCGGAATGAATACCCTGCATTGGGCGGTCATTATGAAGTGATCCACCATGCTACATTCCTCAACCAGCTTATCAGCGAGGGCAAAATTGTCATAAAAGAAGGCGGTGCATTTAAAGGCAAAAAAATCACCTACCACGACAGTTGTTATTTAGGTCGGGCCAACGGCGTATATGAAGCGCCGCGAGCCGTTTTGGAAGCCTTAGATGTAGAGTTAGTGGAGATGAAACGATGCAAGAGCAACGGGCTGTGCTGCGGCGCTGGCGGCGCACAGATGTTTAAAGAAGATGAGCCCGGCGATAAGCGTATCAACTGGGAGCGTGCCGAAGAAGCATTGGATACAGGCGCAAAGACCATAGCCGCGAATTGCCCTTTCTGTATTACCATGCTGTATGACGGCGTAAAAAGTAAAGACAAAGAAGAAGAAGTGCAGGTGCTGGATATTGCCGAAATGGTAGCGCGATCCTTGTAAAGCTTTATCCAGAATTTTAGTTCGACGAAATACGAGTGCTTTGCGCATTTTAAACCGGCATACCGTATTTATTACTATGATCGCCGGGAAGAGCACTGATCAATCGGGTTTATTCATCTAACCGATAAAAATCCGAAATACAGCCGACTTTCTGTTTCATAGTTTCAATTCTACTGCCTCTGATGAAGAACTCATTTATTTCATCTCACATACTTTGCTTTTTTTGTACTTTAGCCCTCTCAAAACATGAAATACATGAAACGTTCCATTAGTATTCTGGGAGCCGGACTTGTGGGTTCCGTATTAGCAGTTTTATTGCGTAAACGCGGCTATGAAGTTACCTTGTACGAACGTCGCCCGGATATGCGGCGCGAAACGATAGGTGCCGGACGATCTATTAATCTGGCTATGAGCGACCGGGGATGGAAGGCATTAGAATTGGCCGGGCTGCGACAGGAAATTGAATCCATTGCCATACCCATGCCGGGCAGGTTTTTGCATCAGGAAAATGGCCAATCGGCATTTCAGGCTTATGGAAAAAACGGAGAAGCCATCTACTCCGTAAGCCGCGGGCTGCTGAATCAAAAGCTCATGGATCTGGCGGAAGCTTCCGGCGCCACCATTCATTTTAATCAGCGTTGTACTCGTGTGGATATTCCGAACAATACCATTCATCTTCAGGCGGAAGACGGCGCTGAACATACGGTAAACTGCGATCTGCTATTTGGTGCAGACGGCGCTTTTTCCGCATTGCGCACCAGTATGTCTTTTATGGATCGAACTAATTTTTCCCAATCCTATATTGAACACGGATATAAGGAACTGAGTATTCCTCCCGGCCCGAACGGCTCTTGGCTGATGGAAAAAAACGCTCTGCATATCTGGCCGCGACATAATTATATGATGATTGCCCTGCCCAATACGGACGGCAGTTTTACCTGTACCCTGTTTTTCCCTTTTGAAGGCAATCCCTCTTTCGCTTCATTACAATCTGATGCGGAAATCATGAACTTTTTCCAAAATCAATTTCCCGATGCAATACCGCTGATGCCTACGCTTTTAGAAGATTTTAAGCAGAACCCGGTTTCCTCCCTGATTACTACAAAAATATTTCCTTGGCATTATCAGGACAAAAGCTGCCTGATCGGCGATGCCGCTCATGCTATTGTACCGTTTTACGGGCAGGGGCTTAATGCCGGATTTGAAGACTGTTCCATTCTGACGGCATTGATGGATCAGCATGGCGACAACTGGACACTGATACTGCAAGAATTAGAGCGGGAAAGAAAGCCCAATGGAGATGCCGTAGCGGATTTGGCATTAATGAATTTTATTGAAATGCGGGATAAGGTAGCCGATCCGGTATTTTTAGAACGTAAAAAAATTGAGAAAGACTTAGGTCTCCGGTTTAAGGGACGCTTCAATTCCGTATATGAAATGGTGTCTTTCAGCCATACGCCGTATAGCTATGCCCTGCACTGTTCTAAAGCTCAGGATGTTTTATTGGAGCAGATTATGGCAGCAGGTGATTATTTTCAAAATATTCAGAATCCTGCATTCTTAGCTAAGACAGAGGAATGGATGCAGCGCTACGAACAAATGATTTAATCCTGACCGGATGTATGCTGCTGCTGTTTATTTCCCTGCTCTTTTAAATAATGCTCCAGCAAACGGCGGTCGTTGTATTCCGCATAAGAGGTCGGAACAATCTTTACTCCGGAATATTCAATATAAGCTCGGGTAAATTCCGCACCGAAATACAAGATAAAGGCAGAAAAATAAATCCACATTAAAATTACAATAATACCGCCGGCTGCCCCATATAGTGAGGCGGTATTATTACTGCCGATATACAGGCCGATGAAGAATTTTCCCAATAAAAATAATGCCGCAGTAAGAAAAGAGCCGGGTACTACCTGCCGCCATCGAATTTTTACGTCCGGCAACATTTTAAAGATAACCGCAAAAAGGAAGCTGATCACTAAAAAAATAAAGCCGTTGTTGATCAGATCTATAATATTAATAGGCAATTCAGGGAAAAGCTGTAGGATACGACTGCTGAGGGTCAGTAATAAGGTATTGGCCACTAAAGAAACCACCAATAAAAAGCCTAAGCCAATGATCATAGAGAAGGAAAGCAGGCGGCTGATCAGGAGTTTGATCAGGCCTTTTTTGGCTTTAGGCCTTACGCCCCAAATCATATTGAGAGAATCCTGAATTTCTGCGAAAGTGCCGGTAGAGCCGATGAGCAATGCCACCACACTGATGATAGTAGTTAAAAAACTATTTTGCTGAAAATGAATGCGCCGGATTAATTCCTGAATCTGTGTGGCCACATCTGCGCCTACAAAATCTTTTAGCTCCTCAAATATCTTTCCCTCTGCCGCATCCACACCATATACGGAGCCGCCGATGATTACGATCAAAAGCATCATGGGCGCTAAGGAAAATAAAGTGCTGTATGCTAATGCACCACTTAATTTCGGCACTTTGTCGTTTGCAAATCCGGAGCCTGCATTCAGCAGTATAGTCCATTATTTTTGGATATATTTTTTAAAATTCATGCTTCGTATTTAAAATATTGCCGTATTCCTATCCGGTTAATGAACCTTTCGGGATTTTCAACGAAAATATCATTTATTTTTTTATGCCTCTCAGATGCTTCCGGATTTTTAACGGCAGCATGACATGGGAATTGTAGAAACGTTCTGTTAGCCAAAAATTGAAATGCACCCGGTTCTTATAAATTCGCTATTGTAACTAATGCTAAGTCAATAATACATTGTCTGTATGTTCAAGACTTTGTTATATTGATTATCAGATTCTTATTGTTTTGCATTCTTGTCCCGAGCATTCGAGTTGTGCATTTTGACTTTTTTACTTTTGACTTAACACTAATGAGTTTATATGAAGCATACAGAGTGTTTCATTTTCAGTAAAATTATTATATCTTTCAGCATCAGCTATCTACGAAGTTTCAAAGTACGTTTAAACATGTCTGCAAAATACCCATTAGTGGGTATTTTTTTAAAAGGAAATAATCAATACTTTTGCCCCTTATTTTTTTATTAACTATTATTATAATAAATCATTAAAAAAATGAAAAGAAAATTACTTTTCTTATTAACTGCAACAGCGCTTTTTATAAGTACTGCCCCCGCATTTGCTCAGGAAGGAACAGGCCAAGCAACAACAACGCAATCATCAGGTAATTATTTGAAGATGGATGCTTCCACAGACACAATTGATCCGGATAGTGTTGATCAGGAACAAGCCCAAACAGAACGTGACTGGAATCCACTTTATAAAAATATTGCCAAAATCAACCTCACTTCATTAGCATTTACTACATTTTCCGTTCAGTATGAAAGATTACTGCCCCATAAAATGTCGGTAGCACTCGGTATCAAATTACGCCCATCGGGTTCTGTACCTTTCAAAAACAGTATCCTTAACCTTGCCAGCGGAGACGAGGAAGATGAGGATTTAACTGATTTTATTACAAGCACCCGTATCGGCAGCTTCGTTATTACGCCCGAATTTCGGTATTATTTAAGTAAAGAATCCGGCAGAGGTTTTTATGTTGCACCGTTTTTACGTTATGAGCAATATAATTTATCCTCATCCTTTTCATTCACAGACATGTTTGACAATAGAACCGCTGTGCCCTTTAAAGGCAGCATGAAGAATTTTGGCGTAGGATTGATGATCGGATCACAATTTAAAATAGGCAATCGCTTTACCTTAGACTGGTGGATATTAGGACCATATTATTCATTTTCTTCTAAGCTGGATCTGAAAGCTGAGCACCTGGATCTTACTCCTGATGATCAGAAATTATTCAAAGAATCTCTGGATGGTGTCGATATTTCCTGGATTAAAACAGAATCAGAAGTTACTGCCAACTCCGCTAATCTGACTATGAAAGGAAAACTTATCGGCATTCGCGCTTTCGGCCTTTGCTTTGGCGTAAAATTCTAAGCTGACGACATTTTTACCTACCAACAACATACTTTTTAATAAATTAAATATTCATAATGAAAACTATTGCAATGCGCAAACGCATCCTCACCATCCTATTCTTAGCTGCAATACCGCTGTTCTTCAGTCAGTGTAAAAAAATAATTGAGTCCATAAAGGTGAATGTTCCGGTGAGCATGGAAGAAGATTTCACCATACCTGTTATTGAAGATACCGACAATGCCCTGTCCATCGCCTTCACAACAGAAGCCGATATCAACAGTTTAATAAGTGAACAAAATTCCTCCTTAGGCATTGATAATATCCGTTCGGTAAAAATTAAAGGCGTTTCCGTTCATCTTGCCAATGATCAGCAAGATGAAGTTAATAATCTGAGTGCGTTGGAATCTATGTCGCTGTATCTTTCCTCCGATAACCATCCGAATGAGGTGTTGATAGCGCATACCACAAGTGTATCTGATCCTTTTTATGCAGAGCTTTCTATAGAAGATACTGATTTGAAAGATTATTTTACCGGGAATACCTTTCATTTCCGCGTAGAATTAAAAGGAGCCCATACTACCACGCAGGAAATAGAAGCTTCCAGCAAGATGGAATTTACAGTAACTGCCGGTTTGTAGTTTTTTAAGTAAAAATTTCAAATAACCGAAACTGTTATCAATCAGCTCAAAACTGTTAGCGTAATAGTGTTGCGTGTTGAGCCATTCTCAGCGGAATAAAATAATAGACTCCAATAAAAATCCGCCTGATTATAAAAGATCAGGCGGATTATTTTTTTGCTCTGTGTAGAGACAAAATGGGCATACAGCAGGAATAAACCGGAAACGGAATCGCTGTATGTAAAGGAAGAATGAACATATTCATGGTTTAGATAGCGTCAGGAAATGGCTTAAAATTGTACCGGCCTCTGGAAGATGTATCCCGTAAAGGCCGGATACAATTTAAGTTGTTGTCTTTTCAAGGGATCTTACACGGTTTCAGGTTTGGTGAGGGCCGTTTGTGATATGCTTTCCAAGGTTGATATCTATGGGATAGCGATTTTAAAACAGCTCATTCACGCGATAGGGACTAGGGGCTTTCGTTTAAAATATCAATTGTCATTATGATGAGGTATATATTTTGGTGAAAAATTCATAGGGCAAAAATAGAACAGAAGCCACCACTCCAACAAGCGTACAAATACGGTATTTTCCATGTAGAAACACGCAATTTTTTTGCGTAAAACACGCAATTTTTTTGCGTATATTACGCAATTCTAAATAAGTATTTGTACGTATTTTTTTTGCGCATTTGCGCAATTTTAAATATCTATACCTTATATTAAATTGATATTAAACGAACTATAGCAAAATAGCATCTCAGTATAGTAAGGTGAATACAATACTCATATATGCATGATTGTACTTTTATACGAAGTAGAATGTATCTTTGTTGATAGCACTATTATTAAACCATTAACCACTTATAACATGAAGAATGAGACCCCGCACTCCTGGTGTTGCAATGATCCCGAACATCAGAGGGAAGTACTTCAAACACATGCCATTACCGATACTACCTTTCAGGCGGCAGTAGCTTCCTTTTTTTCTCCCTCTACGCCAGATCTGCCGAAAATCATGAGCGCCGACGATATTAAAAAAATCATGAGCGATGCCGACTGTAATGAATATACGTTATTACTGACGGGAAGCGATAATCCGACATCCGGCAACAGCGACATCGGCATAACGCTGATACCCATACCGGCAAGCCCTCCGGTAATTTCGGGCTATATTTGCGTGTTGTATTCCATTCAGCTTTTTAAGGGTATAATCAACGTTCACAATGCTGATGTATTTGCTTTTTCAAAAGCAAACAACAGTTTATCCCAACCCGACATCATGTTTTACGCAGAAAAAACAGGCAATACGGTATATGTTTGCAATCTGTCTGCTGTTTATCCGTAAGCAACGTAAATCATGGGAACAATTTTACTAACCATCTCTATTCTTTCTCCGGTATTGCCGATTTATACCGGCATGCACCATCGGAACAGTCCATTGTGGATTTATGTCTTGTTGGCTTTCCTTACAGATTTAGTCATTATCTTGTTGAAAGAAGTATTTCATCTGAATCCTGGAAAAGTTGCCAATATGTTTCTTCTCATAGAGCTGGTCTGTTTTTATACTTATTTTTATAAAAAAAATACCATTCCTTCCCGCTTGGTTTTTTGGATAATAACACCGTTGGCAGTACTGCTTTACATTCTGCATACACTTTACACCATATCATGGAGTCAACTCAATACCGGAGGATACAGCATAGCTTTAATCAGTTATATTCTGCTATCCATTTTGGGTTATAAGAATATCCTGAATACTCAGAAAGCCTTATATATAGGCAGCTCGGCTTTTTTCTGGGGCAATACGGCCATTATGGTCTATGCTTGCGGATCATTTTTCATCTTTCTTTTCAAAGACCGTTTGCATCCGGTTAATGCAGAAATGTTCGGTAAAATATGGGTTTATGGTTTTCTTACTTTTAATATTACCAAAAATCTGCTGCTTGCCGTAGCTTTGTCCAAAAAGAGAACCGTTGAATGATGTATCTATAATTATTTTGGGCATCGCGGCAATGCTGCTGATGGCTTTAGGCATTATCCTGTTCGTATTGATGTATCAGCGCCGTGTTATCCAATCGCAAGTTGAGATTGAGCGGGTAAATAAAGAAAAGCAGGCAGAGCTGATCCATGCTTCCATTCAAAGCGAAGAGGAAGAACGCAGCCGCATTGCCGCTGAACTGCATGATGATATTGGCGCCCATCTTACCTCGGTAAGGATGTATGTCGTTTCTGCAATAAACAAACCGGATAACCAGTCAACGCTGCAACAAGCTAAGGTCATTTTAGATGAAAGCATTAAAAAAGTACGGGAACTTTCTCATAAAATGCAACCGGGAATGCTCATGCATCTGGGGCTGGCAGCTTCCTTAGATTCATTCGCAAAAATGCTCTCCCAATCAGGGAATATACAGGCGGAGCTGCATCAAGCGGGCACTCCCCTGCCTCATTTGAATGAAACTATTGCACTATATACTTATCGTATCGTTCAGGAATTGACCACCAATATCATCCGACATGGAAAGGCGGAAAAAGTAGATATTTATTGTCAGGTAAAAAATGATACGCTTTTCGTCCATTTACAACATAACGGAGAAGGCCTTCAACAGGAAGATTTTGAACGTTATATATATAAATCTGGCTCCAGCGGCTTGAAAAATCTCGTAAACCGATTATCTTTACTCCATGCTAACATATCATTTACCCTGAACAACGAAAATAATCTATACGAGATCAATATCAAGATTCCGCTGAAACCGAATATATGACAAGGCCTGTAAGTTATATCATAGCAGATGATCATCAGATTTTCCGCCAGGGATTGGCTGCCGCTTTAGGCGCAGAAGAAAGTATCCGTTGCATCGGAGAAGCAGAAGATGGTGTGCAGCTTTTGGAAATGTTGCAAATCCTTAATCCTGATGTTATACTTCTTGATATCAGAATGCCCAATATGGACGGTATCGAAGCCCTGAAAAGAATCAGAGCCTACAATCAGGATATTAAAATAATTCCGCTAACGATGTATGATGATGAAAATTACATCCTAAAGCTCCTGAAGCTGGGCGCTAATGGCTATTTGGTAAAACATGCCGATCCGGATGAAATCAAACAGGCCATCCTCACCGTACATGCAACCGGTCATTATTTTAATAAAATAGTGAATCAGGCGCTGCTGTCCAGTGTTACCAAAAACGAAGAACCCACTCCTCATTACCATCCCGATCCGATACTTACCAGCCGGGAAAAGGAAGTACTGCTGCTGATTTGCGAAGAACTGTCTAATCCCGAAATTGCCAAAAGGATTTTTCTGAGCCCCAGAACGGTACAAGGTATCCGAAGCCAGTTGATGGAAAAAATCGGCGCCAAAAATACGGCTGGATTAGTGATGTTTGCTGTTCGTAACAACCTGATGCCCTCCTGAGCCGTTTCAAACAGTTTTTTAGTCAGATTTTGTTTTTTTAAATAAAGTCCATACATTTGCAGCCCAATTTAACAAACTGCTCTTAACATTATTGTTTTGGGAGAGAAATTAATTCACTCGTTAATACCAAATTTTTAAAATGGCTAAAGAAATTACGGGCTATGTAAAGCTCCAATGCAAAGGCGGCCAGGCTAATCCGGCACCGCCAATCGGGCCTGCATTAGGTTCCAAAGGTGTAAACATCATGGAATTTTGCAAGCAATTCAATGCACGCACACAAGACAAACAAGGTAAAGTATTGCCGGTACTCATCACCGTATATAGCGATAAATCCTTCGATTTTGTTATCAAAACTCCTCCTGCCGCCGTGCAGTTGATGGAAATGTCCAAAGCTAAAAAAGGCAGTAAAGAGCCCAACCGTAACAAGGTAGGTAAAGTAACCTGGGATCAGGTGGAAGAAATTGCCAAAGATAAAATGGCCGACCTGAACTGCTTCACAGTAGAAAGTGCCATGCGTATGGTGGCCGGTACGGCTCGCAGCATGGGACTCACCGTTGAAGGTAACGCTCCCTGGCAAAATTAATCCCATTGCTTCACCTTAATTAAAACATTGTTACAATGGCTATTACTAAAAAAAGAAAAGCTGCAGAAGCTAAAATAGATAAAAACAAATTATACTCGCTGACCGAAGCGGCTCAGTTGGTTAAGGAAATAAACTGTACAAAGTTTGACAGCTCCGTGGATGTACATATCCGCCTGGGCATCGATCCGAAAAAAGCCGATCAGGCACTGCGCGGCACCGTAACGCTCCCTCACGGTACCGGTAAAACCAAAACCGTTTTGGTACTTTGCCCGCCGGATAAAGAAGAAGAAGCCAAAAATGCAGGCGCCGACTATGTAGGATTAGATGAATTTGTACAAAAAATTGACGGTGGCTGGACTGATGTGGATGTGATTATCGCCACACCCTCCGTCATGCCGAAAATCGGTCGCCTCGGTAAAGTGTTAGGTCCCCGTAACCTGATGCCTAACCCCAAAACCGGTACCGTAACCAATGATGTGGCTACTGCCGTTAATGATGTGAAAGGCGGAAAAATTGCTTTTAAAGTGGATAAAGCCGGTATCGTACACGCCTCCATCGGCCGCGTGTCTTTTGAACCGAATAAAATTTCTGAAAATGCTCAGGAGCTGATCAATACGCTGATCCGTATGAAACCCTCCACAGCAAAAGGTGTTTATATGAAAGGTGTAAGCTTAGCCAGCTCCATGAGCCCCGGTATTGCTATTGACACAAAATCCGTAAGCAATTAATCATTTTATTGTAGCGAAACTATTTTAAAACAATTTTCCTGAAAGGAAATAAAAATAATCAACATGACACAAGGTCAAAAAACAGAAGCTATTGAGCTTTTAAAAGATAAATTCTCGCAATACAGCAACTTCTACCTTACCAATACGGAATCGCTGACCGTTGCACAAATCAACCAGCTTCGCCGGGTATGTTTTGAGAAGAATGTGGAGATGAAAGTGGCTAAAAACACCTTAATCCGTAAAGCATTAGAAAGCCTTAACGGAGAAAAATATTCCGGATTGTACGATGCTCTGCACGGTGTTACCGCACTGATGTTTTCCGAATCTCCTAAGGAACCCGCTGTAATCATCAGCGCTTTCCGCTCCGAAAACAAAGGTGAAAAGCCGGTATTGAAAGCCGCTTTTATTGACGAGGAGCTTTTTGTCGGCGACAATCAACTGGCTACACTTAAAAATATCAAAACTAAAAACGAACTTATCGGAGAGGTTATCGGTTTGTTGCAATCACCAATCCGCCGCGTAATTGCCGCACTTCAAAACCGCGAAGGTGGTGTGGAAACACCGGCAGAAGAGGCAGCTCCGGTAGCAGAGTAATAGTGAATTTCGGTTCGATGCGGTATTTTATTGTTCGAACCTGTTACATAAGGCTTCCATCATTTTTCATATTTATTCATTAAAAACATTCTAAAAAATCAATACAATGGCAGATATAAAATCATTAGCCGAATCATTAGTAAACCTGACCGTTAAAGAAGTTCAGGAATTAGCAGACGTACTGAAAGCAGATTATGGTATCGAACCAGCTGCTGCCGCAGTTGTTGTTGCTGCCGGTGGCGAAGGTGGCGGTGCTGCTGCTGCTGAAAAAACAGAATTTGACGTTATTCTGAAAAGCCCAGGCGCTTCCAAACTGAACGTGGTGAAAGTAGTGAAAGAACTGACCGGTTTAGGCCTGAAAGAAGCTAAAGACTTAGTAGATAGCGCTCCTAAAGCGATCAAAGAAAAAGTATCCAAAGCTGAAGCTGACGAACTGGCTGCTAAGTTGCAGGATGCCGGTGCAGAAATTGAAATTGCTTAATTTACTGAATCTGTACCAGGGTTTTTCCCCCTGATATTCTTAAAAAAACACATCCGCCTGTATTGATACAAGGCGGATGTGTTTTTTTTACTGAAAAAAAGTAGAATAGTTAATGAGAGCTCAACCAACAACCCTCTGTATTTCGGTTTTTTGAAACTCCGGATTTTTTATTAAACACTATATTGCCGAAGCATCATCATACACCTTAATCTCGTTATACACCGTATCGCGTTCCACCGGCACTTTACCTACGGAGTGAATCAGCTCACACAGTTGCTCCGTGCTCATAGCCGGATTCTGCTCTTCACTGCCGGCCATAGTATAAATCTTTGTAGTATCGTCAATTGTGCCGTCGAGATCATTAACACCATAATTGAGACTGAGCTGTGCGCTTTGACGTCCCAGCATGGGCCAATAAGCTTTCAGATTGGGAATATTATCCATAAATATCCGCGCTATGGCATACAGCCGCATGTCTTCCACTATTGTACTTTCCGGGATGTGAGACATATCATTGCCCTTATTTCTGAATTTCAGCGGTATAAAGCAATTAAAGCCCCCCGTTTTATCCTGAAGGATACGAAGGCGATTCATGTGATCTATTCGGTGTGCATAAGTTTCGATATGCCCATACAGCATCGTAGCATTGGTATGCATACCTAAGCGGTGTGCAGTTTCATGAATGTGTAGCCAGCCTTCGGCATTGACCTTATCCGCACAAATTTTATCCCGAACGGACTGATCAAATATTTCGGCGCCTCCGCCCGGCAGGGATTGCAAGCCGGCATCCTTTAATTTTTGCAGACCTTCTTCAATACTCAATTTGGCTTTCCGGATCATGTAATCCAGCTCTACGGCAGTAAAGCCTTTACGGTGTAATTCCGGTCGGTGGGCTTTAATCTGTTCCAGTAAATCGCAAAAGAAATCCAGATTCATTTTCGGGTGTACCCCGCCCACAATATGCACCTCCGTAACGGGCTCATCATCATATTTCCTTACAATATCCATCATTTGCTCCACGCCTAATTCCCATCCGTCTTCCCGATGTTTATAAGAACGGGAATAAGAACAAAAATCGCAGGTGAAAATACAGACATTGGTAGGTTCAATATGGAAATTACGATTGAAATACACCTTATTTCCATGCAGCCGTTCCCGGATAAAATTAGCCAGTGTGCCTACAAAATTCAATTCGCCTTTTTCAAATAATAACAGGCCGTCTTCTTCGGTAATACGCTCATTGTTCCATACCTTTTCCACGATATTGCCCAAACAGGGTTCCGATTGCATATAGCTTTTTAAAGATGCAGGAAAGATCTGTTCTGTTGTAATGGTATTTGCATTCATAAGCCGCAAAAGTACTAAGGATTCAGCAGGAATTTTTATTGAAAAAAATAATAGGGTATGGGGAATAATGATAATTCAGAATATTTTTGCATTTCCATACACATGCATACCGCTACACTTATTTTAGGAAGTAATGAAGGCAACCGTTCGGAGTTCTTGCAACAAGGTAGAAACTTGTTAGCATCCGAAGCCGGCAACATCCTCCGTTATTCGGGCATATACGAAACCGCATCTTGGGGGCGGGAAGACTTGCCGCCACATTTGAATCAGGTATTAATGCTCACTACTCCGTTTGATCCTTTTTCCCTATTAAGCATCATTCAGCGTATTGAAAACCGCTTAGGCCGAAGCCGTCAGGAACGATGGGGACTTCGAACCCTAGATATTGACATGCTGTTTTTTGATGAGGAAATTGTACAACATGATCGGCTACAGATTCCGCATCCGAGGTTGCAGGACAGAAAATTTGTGTTGATTCCTTTAGCTGAAATTGTTCCCGATCTTATTCATCCGGAATTTCAAAAAACGATTGCAATATTGCTTCAGGAATGTAAAGATACCTTAGCGGTAGAGCGGATTGGGGAAGGTATATAAAAATCACTTCCGAGGATTATTCATCCTTTTTTATTAACGCTCCGATTAAAGGGTAATTCGAAAATACAATTATTTTATCTTCTTCCGAAAATGCGAGGACATTTGGTTTGCAACCAGGTTTTGGCATTACCAAAGGCATCAAAATATACGGTAGCAGAAACGCCGGCAGTCCAGTACCAGTCGTTCTTTTTAAAATCGCCGCGTTGAAATTTATGATTCGGGTAATTGCCGTCCCAATCGTGATGCTCATTACCACGATAGGAAAGCTCTACCGCTTTATCGCCTTTGTAGGCACGTAAGGTGTCCATATTGACGTAAGAGCGGCTGACATCATCCAAATAGTCGGTAGCAGCATAACGCAGTCCAACTTCTGCGGTCAGAAGTATTGTTTTACCAATATATGCTTTTATACCACCGCCCAGAGGGAAGGAAGCGTTTACTAAGGAATACAGTTTTCTGTCAGGATAACCGGGCAGTCCCTGACCTTCGGTACTCATATTGCGCAGATAAAATTTCTCATTATTGATATCGCGGGTAAATGGATTGCCGTATGTTCCGGCGATACCGGCAAAAACGAAAGGCGTAAATTTGGCTCTTTCTATATCAATAGGGAGAAAATTGAGCTCCAAGCCCAGCTGTACTTCCAGCATGTGATTGGTAAAATTCAAATTCCGGAGTTGGTCAGCACGGTTTTTCGATAAGCTGTCGGCAGCAGATAAATTGATGTAAGATGCGGCAGCCCGGATACCCAAATGGGGGTTAAAGAAATACTTGTAAATAATACCCGCCGAAGGTCGCATCAATTTTGTATCAGGAATATACTCATGTTGAAGATCTCCATAATAGGCGCTTACGCCGGCAATAACTCCAACTTCGTGATGCCGTTGTGCCCGGGCGAATAACGCCGGCAATAAGGCAAGCAGTACTAATAAAATTCTTTTCATAAATTAGAAAAATCTGCAAAACGCTTTAAAACTTTCTATAGGCAGAAACCAATTATCTGGTTCTGCAACACAAAAAACCGCAAACCACGTTACAAATATAATTTTTAGAATCGAAAAACAAAATATTGCCCCTTAACTTTTCTTGTTTTTATTTTGAGGTCGGGATGGCATATTGCCGTTTGAATTATCCTTAGGCGCTCTGTCAGTGGTATTTTTATCCCGTTTTACTGGTTGTGCTGCTCTTTCTCCGGCTTTCTGTCTGACCTTTCCGCCTTGACGCGAACCAACTGCATTATTATTTCCGCTCTTTTTGGGAGGGGCTGCCGGCACCTTAACACCCTGCGGTTGCTGCTGTTGACCACCTTTTGCCTTTTGTTTCTTCTTCTTTTTATCCGCTTTA
>Ga0206107_1000508_pt1 | contig 15831 bp, 14 predicted proteins | sample 2B0metagenome_FD_148652 | JGI IMG/M metagenome (GOLD analysis project Ga0206107, IMG submission 148652) | Enriched microbial communities from leaf-cutter ant dump, University of Wisconsin, Madison, United States - 2B0 | ecosystem: Environmental > Terrestrial > Nest > Insects nest > Nest dump...
GAACTCTGATTTTGAATGGGATGGAAAATATAACAGCCAGCCGTTACCGAGTGGAACTTACTGGTACATCCTGACTTTGGAAACAGGCGAAAGGATTTCAGGATATATCAATTTAAGGAACAGGGACTGAGTTGGAGCGGTTGAGCGGTAGTTCGACAGGCTCACTATGACGCTCACCATAACAACGTCACCCTGAACTTGTCGAAAGGCGAAGGGTTGAACGAAAATAGGCAGAACTTTGCCAAAGTTATACCAACAACGTTCAAAAACTTTGGCAAAGTTTATAAATGGAAACTCTGGAGGAGTTGAATATTTATAGCCCGGGATTTTAATCCCGGGTTTAGATAATGCACTACGAGTTTAGAAAAGTAAATTTTTTCATAAGTTAATTGTTAATTAGGGAAGCCGGAGGTGAAAATCTCCGGTTTTTCAATAAACCACATACGGATTGTACTTAATCAGTTCAGGTTTTCCGAATTCAAAATCCATCAGCTGATAATCATTGTTGTCAAAAGCATTGGTTTTGAATATGTTGTTACCGCTGCCCGGTATGTTATTGTACCAGGCGAATGAAAGCTGGAAGTTGCTGAATATCAGGTAGTCGTTGGTAAACATGACGCCAACGCCGATTTTGGCGTAGAGTTTTCCGTTAAATAGCTTTTCATTCTCATTGCTGATCAGCCCCAAAGAGGAACTCAGAAATGGCGAAATACGGAATCCCAGGAACTGGTAAGGCGAATAAGACTGAACCTGGATATTGGTCAGCAATTTGTTGGTTCCGATGACATTCAGGCTGTAAAACCCGTCGATTCCCGATGGGTCGTTTTCATTCAGCGTAAGCCGGTCTCCGCGCGAATCAGCGCGGTTGTTCCCGATGATCAGCTGCGTCGAAATAAAATTCCTGAACTTCCATCTGTCCCAGCTCATCAATCGGGTATAATAATTCGTACTGAGCGAGAAAACAGATTGCTCCGTTTTTCCATCGGTCAGGAATCCGCCGTATTCTGCTTCGAACCCGAAAAACCCGAGGCGGTAATAATTCCCCATTTTAAATCCGCCGGCCAGGTAGAAACGGCTTTTGGTATTTTTATTCTGGAAGCCGGCTGTGACGCCATAAGACATCCCGATGGGAATATCTTCCACGATGTCATAGTTCATAATGTAACGATCCTGGACGTATCCCCTTCTTGAAATCCCCAGCCCGAACAGATAAAACTCTTCATCGGTATAAAAATTAATCGGGTCTATCGCCGGAACAGGGCTTTTGACATATCCGACATTGAAATACCGTGCGGAAATAATTAAGTTATTCAGCCTTTCGGCTAACGTATTTTCTTTTTTGAACAGCCTGATCGAATAGCCCGCCCAATAATCCTGCAAATTATATTTGAAATCCTGGGCCATGATTCCTTCGTTGTTCGGAATGGAATCCCGGTAGGCCCTTTGCCCCACGTAGGCGCCGCCCGCCCAGCGCGTAAGCGGGGAAAAGAAATTCCGTTGCAATGAAACGCCTTTTATATATTCGTTATCTTCGTTGCTGTAATAACCAATGTTGAACCCGATGAAGCTTTTCTGGATGTTCGGAACGGAATAACGGGTTTGAAAAACATATTTGCCGGATTCAAAATTCTGGCGGTAGCGGTTGTCAAAATCATGTCCCCAGCCCATAAAATTCCGGTCGCGGAGCCTTAATCCTACCTTGCTTCCCGAATAGGAAAAATTAGGAATAATTGTCCAGGAATCAAGTGTACGGACGAAAAGGTCAACGCTGTCGGTTCCCACAGGTTCAAATAAAATCTGGACTCTCCGGCTGAACCGCTGGCTACGGATCAGGCGTTCGGATTCCAGGATTTTCAGCGAGTCAAACCTTTCTCCTTCTTTGAGCAACAGGTAATTCCTGATGACAAATTTCCTGGTTTCGACATGGAGCGCATTCCCCGCTTTTTCAATAAATGTTTCCGGTATTTCGGTAGAATCGGAAAGAGAATAGCCGAACGGGTCAAAGGTGGTGATTTCAATATTCCGGATGATTTTGTTTTCAAATTCGCTGAACAACCGGTGTGATTCCCCAAACCGGCTGGTCGTTTTTTCCGCTTTTTTTGTACCCGGCCTGCGTACAAACAGCTTATGGATGAGCTTATTGAATTTACTTTTGTTTTTATATTCATCGAGTGATTCTTCGAATTTTTTATTTTGCTCCGTTTTGGTTTTGACCGAATCCGCCGGCGTAACAACCTGGGAAAATGAGGGAATTACCAGGAAAAGCAGAAACCCTATTCCCGTTATGGCTTTTAAAAAATGATTTCCCGTTGCTGGCATGGAAAAAGTTAAATTTAAGTCAAATATCTATTTATTTCCCAAAAATCCTATGCGCCTACCTGCAATTTAACTTATCCCGTAAATGAAATATTTTTATTTAAATCATAAATTATTGTATATTAGGCTCTCAAAATAATTAACACATGAAAAAAACGCTATTTTTTACACTACTGGCTTTTGTGTTTTTGGGGAACAGTTCCCGGGCACAGAACTTTGAACTGTTATGGAAATCGTCTGATTCGGTAGAATTTTCACATACTTTGAATGAATTCGTCAGGAATTCTGTCATCATCAACGGAAACGACTACCATAATTTCGCAGTGGACAATCCCGTCCTGACTTCCGAAAGAGGAGCGCCTGCCATGCCGTATTTTTCTCAATCCGTACAGGTTCCTGATGCAGGAAATGTTACTTACGAAATAACTTATGACGGATTCTATGAAATTGACGATATAGAGATCGTTCCGTCCAAAGGAGATTTGAAACGCAATACAGACCCGGCAACCGTTCCTTATGTATTCGGCGAAGTTTACAGCCAGGATGCTTATTATCCGGGAAATTTATCTGAAATGAGCGAACCCTATATTTTGCGCGATACGCGTGGGGTAAACATTTCATTGTTTCCTTATCAGTACAATCCCGTACAGAAAAAATTGCGTGTTTATGAAAATATGACGGTAACGGTAAATACCAATACCGCTTCGGATGGTACGAATGAATTGCTTCAGAATAATTCCTTTCCTTCATCCGTTTTCCATGACATTTATGAATACCATTATCTGAATCCCATGGACGGGCCGTCTTATACGCCCGTGGGGGAAACCGGAAGCATGCTGGTCATAACCGATGAAAGCTATATGGATGCTTTACAACCTTTCATCAGGTGGAAAAATCAGTCCGGTATTAAGGCTGCTATCGTCACCACAGCGGAAACCGGAATGACCGATACGCAGATCAAATCCTATATTGAAAATTATTATGCGGCGAATCCCGATTTGGTTTTCATTACTTTGGCAGGAGATTCCGATAAAGTCCCATCGCATTCTTACGGGAATTCATGGGGGGAAGAACTTTGGAGCGACAGCTATTACGGGCAGATTGAAGGCGGCGCGAATGATTTTTATCCCGAATTATTAGTCGGAAGGTTATCAGGCAATGCAGACGAAATCAGCACGATGGTGCAAAGGATCCTGGAATATGAAAAAAGCCCTATGGAAGGTGACTGGATGAAGAATGCCATCGGTATCGGTTCCAGCGAAGGTGCAGGTTATGGAAACGATGGCGAAGCCGATTACCAGCATATACGGAACATCAGGACACAATTGATGGATTACGGTTATTCGACCGTTTATGAATTTTACCAGGGCAGCCAGGGTGGAGAAGATGCGCCGGGTGAGCCTACTCCCACGATGATCAACAATGCCATGAATGCCGGGACAGGCCTGTTTAACTATACCGGGCATGGATGGTTGGAAGGCATGGCAACCGGGAATTATACGAATTATGATGTTCTAAACCTGGATAACCACGGTAAATATCCGTTCGTCATATCGGTGGCCTGTAACAATGGAACGTTTGTAAATGCGACTACTTTGGGCGAGGTCTTTATGAGGGCAACCCATAATAATGAGCCGGCCGGCGCTATTGCATTTGCCGGGTCTTCCATTCTGATGTCTTGGGCGCCGCCGATGGCGACACAGGATGAAATGACCAATATTCTGACCGGAGTCTATGAAAATTACAGGAACATAACTTTAGGCGGACTTTTTTATAACGGGCAGATTGGTATGCTGAGCGAATATAATTCCGATGCTACTTCCAAAGAGGTCATGCAGACCTGGATTTTGTTTGGTGACCCGTCCACTGTTTTCCGGTACGATACCACGCAACAAATTACCGCTACCCATGCCGATCAAATTTCGGCTGACGATACCGGTTTCATAATTACGGATTGTAATGCCGAAGGAGGCTTGGCAACCTTGAGCCAGGGTGATGTGATTCTGGGAAAAACCTACATTATGGGCGGAACTGCGAATATAGAGCTCAACCAGAATGTAGATGAAGAAGGAGAGCTTCCGGTGCTTACCATCGTTAAGCAGAATTTCGAACCTTATCAGGCACAGATTGAATTCGCTGTTATGGGAATTGACAATGTCGGTTTGAATCAGCTGGCGGTTTACCCGAATCCGGCATCTGATTTTGTCAATATTGATTTGAAGAATCAGCCGGTTGTCAGAATCGAATTGCGCGATATGTCCGGGCGGATTTTGTTTTCCGATAAAGCTGTGAGCGGCAACCAACCGTATCGCCTGAATGTGAACCATTATCCGAAAGGGTCTTATCTTTTGACCGTTTACCTGACAGACAGGACGGTTACAAAGAAACTGATTATTCAGTAAAAATTTCATCATAAAGATTCAAAGCCGTTCCTGTTGTAAGGAGCGGCTTTTTTGCTAAATTTTTGTCAGAAATAAATTTGTATTGAGAATTGAGTTAAATTTGGATGAATCAAATTGATTTAAATCTATAAGTATGTTCAGAAAATATATTCCCAACAGTATTTTGCGTCAGGTGCTTTTCCTGATCATTGCGATACTGATGCTGACGCTGGTGCTTTTCCATTTATCGGCGTTCATTCCCGGGTTTCTCGGCGCGTTTTGTCTGTATGTGCTGCTGATCCATCCTTTGCGGTGGATGATTTTTAAGTGGAAGATGAACAAGCTGCTTTCGGTGATTTTACTGATGCTGGGCAGCATCCTGATCATCGGGTCGCCGCTTTATCTGCTCATCAGCATGCTGACCGACAAGGTTTCAATGGCGATTGCCAACAAAGAGGGAATTCAGCATGACATACAGATTGCGCTTGGTAAAGTAGAAAGTTCGCTGGGCGTGAACGTGATGGAGGAAATCAATTTTTCCGATATTACTTCGGTTGGAATCAAAATTATCCAGGAAGTTTTAAATACATCGGTCAACGGCCTTCTTCAGCTGGGCGTTGCCTATTTGATTTTGTATTTTATGCTGATGAATTACCGGAAAATGGAAAACTGGATGTACGACAACATTCCGCTGAAAACCGAAAACCTGGTCATTCTCAATAAGGATTTGCGTGACCTGGTGATTTCCAATGCGGTAGGCGTGCCTGTGGTAGCTGTTTTACAGGCTATTGTGGCCTATATCGGTTACCTGATCTTTGGGTTGGAAGGTGCGTTTACGTGGTTCATACTTACCATTTTTGCCGCGATGGTGCCGGTTCTGGGTGCGGCTTTGGTGTATATTCCGGCATGTATTTACCTGCTTGCCAACGGCGAAACGACCAATGGTTATTTACTGCTGGCTTACAGCCTGATTGTGGTTGGAGCTTCCGACAATATATTCCGTTTCTGGACACAAAAGGTCATTGCCGACGTCCATCCGCTGATTACTATATTCGGAGTGATTCTGGGAATCAATGTCTTTGGGTTCATAGGCATCATATTCGGGCCGATCCTTTTGTCACTGGTTATCTGGATGTTCAGGATTTACAAATTGGAATTTTCCAATCAGCCACAGGAAAAATCTTCAATGTATAAGGAAAAATTGTAAGCCGCCTTTTCGGCTGATTTTCAGTGAAAGATAAAATATTTTAATACTTTTACAAGATAAAAGAACAGGATAATATATTTTTATTATTCATTTTCTGGGGGTCGTTTTAGGTCAATTGCTTTTCTGCCACCGGATTTTAATTAGCCGATCGTGCAAATAAAATCCACTTTGAAGTGCAAACATGCCTTTTTCCGAACCCCCTTTTGTATTTAATTTTGAATGATAGAATGTTGAATGGTTAATCGGTTAAATCGAATCAACAAATCTCGAAGCAAGTTCGGGAATGACAAACTTAGATTGGATCTGTCATCCTGAAAAATCCGAGGCCCGAGGATTTATTCAGGATCCCTTGAATCGGAATTGAGGTTAGAACTAAATCGAAGAGATCCTGATTCCGAATCAGGTTCGGAATGACAAAGTTGGAAGTCGAAATTTTTCAGGATGACAATGGCTGGAAGTTGAAATTTTTCATCCCCAACCAACAAATCCCGAATTAACAAATCAACGAATCCCCATAATTACCCGCCGACTCTTTTCACTTTAAATCCTTTGTCTTTCAGAAACTGCATGATTTTATCGCGGTAATCGCCCTGAATGATGATTTTTTCATCTTTGAAGCTTCCGCCCACGCTCAGGAATTTTTTGATTTCTTTGGCCAGTTGCCTGAAATCCCCATCGGCGCCGGTGTAACCTTCCAGAATGGTCTGCGGCTTTCCGTTTCTTTTCTCGTATTTGCAGATGATGGGTTCGTCCTGCATCCACAATTCATTTTCCTGTTCCGGCACATTTTCTTCAGAAGAAATATGATCGGGAAATAATTTTTTGAGCTGATCCTGTAAATCCATATTTCAAAAATAAAGAAAATTAAGTATAAATTTGAATCTTAAACTGTCATTATGAATTTAAGCTATTGGGAACTAGACACCTATTTCAGAAATGTTGATTTTGTTATCATCGGAAGCGGGATTGTAGGATTAAGCACAGCTTTTCATTTGAAACAAAAACATCCCGAAGCAAAAATCCTGGTTGTTGAAAAAGGAATGCTGCCCGAAGGCGCCAGCACCAAAAATGCCGGTTTTGCCTGTTTCGGGACTTTGTCCGAAATCCTTTGGTACCTTGAATCACACTCCGAAGAAGAAGTTTACAACCTGGTGGAAAGGAGGTTTCTTGGCCTGCAAAAGCTCAGGAGCCTGATTGGCGATGAAAATATGGATTACCATCAGTATGGCGGATTTGAAATTTTCCGTGAGGAAGACCGGAAGATGATGGAAAATTCCTTTGAAAATATGGACCGGATCAATTCCTGGCTCAATCCGGTTTTTCGGCAGCCGGTTTACAAAAAATCCGATAAGAATTTTGGTTTCGGCAAAACCATCGGGATGATTGAAACCGGTTTTGAAGGCCACATCCATACCGGGAAAATGATGAAGAATTTTTTGAAGCTGAACCACGCGAACGACATCCGGATTTTAAATAATGTTGAAGTCACTCATTTGTCAGACGCCGGGAATTCTGTTCAGTTGGAGCTGAATCATCAGTTCACATTTCATACAAAAAAAGCATTTCTCTGCACCAACGCTTTCACCAAAAAATTATACGATCTGGACGTAATTCCGTCACGGGCGCAGGTTTTAGTCACAAAACCCATTGAAAACCTGAATATCAAAGGTTGTTTCCACATGGACGAAGGATTTTATTTCTTCCGGAATGTGGGGGACCGTATCCTGTTTGGCGGTGGAAGAAACCTGGATATAGAGGGCGAAACCACGACTGAATTCGGCATCACGGAACAAATCCAGAACCAGCTGGAAACCTATTTAAGGGAAATCATTTTGCCCGGACAGGATTTTGAAATTGAGCACCGCTGGAGCGGAATCATGGGGATGGGTTCTTCAAGAAAACCGATTGTAAAGCAGCTTTCGGAAAATGTATATTGCGGCGTCCGGCTTACCGGAACGGGGATTGCGATAGGTTCGCTGGTTGGTGAGGAGCTGGCCGGTTTGGTTTAAAAATGTTGAATATTCCTGGATATAAAAAATACCTATAAGAGGGTATTTTTTGGTTCGCCAATAAGAAATAGATTTGAAAAATGAAACAGTTTCTTCTAAGTACACGACAAAAACTCATAAAACTGTGATTTGGAATAATTAACCATAACTTGTCTGCCGAGGCGGATAGTTACATAGAAAATGATATTCAATGAGTATTCATAGTCCGCCGTAGGCGGTTGTAGATTTGAAACTTAGTTTCAAACTATGTGTGATTATGCTCACTTAATATTCTATACAAACTATTGATTCTATGTGGTTTAAAAAATTGTCATGTACTAAGCAGTTTCTTAATTTCACTCAGAAATAATGCTTTATGAAACAGAAAATTATGATGACTATTTTTTTCAGTTTGTTTCTTTCATCTGCCGGTTTTCATGCGCGGGCGCAAACTAAAGAAGAAACCATTTCGTGGTTAAAGGAAAAGCTGGCCGGGCATATTTATGTTGACGACGACTGGCACATCAAAGACTTAGAGGTAAGCCCCTGCGAAATAAGCTGGACGGAAGAAAGCGATGAAGAATACGAGCATGGACATTCTTACTTTTTCTGTTCTTTTAACCCGGCGCTGGCGGGAAGCTGGAGCAGTGAGAGAAATACACTTATCCTGGCACAAGCGAGTATCGTTTACTCAAGGAATTATTCGGGAACCATCGGATCCTATGTAGAACATGGCGCGAGCGTATTTATTATAAAAGAAGGCGAGGAAGGCATTGCAGAAGAAATGGCAAAAAAACTGAACCACCTGGCTACATTTTGTGACGAAGGAAAAAAGGAAGCGAATTAACTAAAAAATAAAGCAGGCTTCTAAAGATAATAAACATTTCTATTCACCAAAAAGCCTGATTTCCGGTGAATTAAATAATATGATTGAGACTTTGACATACCTGTATAATACCAAAATATTACATTCAATAAAAAACAAAACAACCCGGCTTCCATAAAAAGATTTACAGAAGCCGGGTTTCCGGTTTAATGGCCTGAGCAGGAGTAACCGAGGGATTCCTGGGCGCTGACATAATCCTCGTAAGGGATTCCCGTGTTGTAATCATTGTCATAGGCGATTCCGTCAACATTACAGATTTCCTTCGTGTTGCTTCCGCCTTCAAATGTGACGGAGCATGTTACACAACCTGTATCGTGCTTTCCCTTGTCATCGTCCGACGAACAGGAACTGATGACCAAAACATTAAATAATACGGCTAATAAATACACTGATTTTTTCATATAAACTTTTTTTGTGATTATTATCCCGCAAAGAAAAACAATGAAGTTTTATGAAAAAATACCTATAAGAGGGTATTTTTTCGTGTTAAAATGGCTTTTAATTTAGCCGCATAAAATTAAATATTATGAAGAATCTTAGATTTATTTTATTGGCAATGTTCGTATTGACGAATTTTTACTATTGCTCATCCGACGATGACAAAGGTAAGGATGACGACCAGCAGGGAGAAGTTACAGACGGCGGTACGGTTTATACATCGAAACTTGTACTGATAGAAATGGAAGGGCTTTCCGGTGATGTTTACGAAGCGGAATTCAATGACCAACCCATTACCCTGGCCAACAATAACCAGGGCGCGCTCGTGTTTTTTGTTTCGCCTGAAATAGCGAAAATTGACCAGGACAATTACCTGGAAATAACCTCGCTCGATATGAAAATCAAATACACGGTAGCGCAGACCGCCCTGCCGGGTTCGGCCGAGGAAACGCTCGCGCCTTTCATTGACCACCTGAACAATACCGACACCACCGGTTTTGACCAGGGCGATAAGGTAGATGAATTCATCGACAGCTTCAACGAATATTATGCTTCGCTTTCCGATGCCGAAAAGCACAGCATGGCGGAATTTTACCAGGCTAACAAAGACCTGCTTGACGGCACCTTGCAGAAAACAATGAAAGACAGCGAGGATTTCCTCGGTCTTAGCGAATGCCAGCAGGCGCAATGGCTCACAGCAACCTTGGGTGCTTCGGCAGCAATTTTGAGTTCAAATCCTGCGACCATGGGGCTTTCCGTACTGTCGGGAGCAGGAGCCATAGTGGCGTTCAAAAGTGCGGTTGAGAGCTGTACCGGCTTTATGAATGAAAAGTTGAGGCACGCCTTTGCTAAGTTCAATGACCTGTTTTCAGACAAGCAGGAAGAAGACCTGGATTATCTTGCGTTCAACAGCGGGCAACAGCAAAGCTTTGCCATGAAGAACGGTATGCGCGGCATACAGGAATCGGATGCGGGGGACGGAAACGCATATCTCACAAGCTTCTTTTCATTTGTAAACGAAATCAATGACCTTATACTCAGTAAGCTCAATGTCGTGATCGCGTGGTGCAATGACCATCTTCCTTCATTTTTTCAGATAGAACCTTTTGACACACCAATCGACGTGCCGCAGACAGCTCAGCCCGAAGAGCAGCTTGTGACCCAGGAAACATTCAGTAAATATTCGTTTACGGTAGCCGATAATAATGTTTCGATTAGTTCTGTTAATTTCAATGCAGGAAACATCAACATCACGCTGGACATCATCGATCCCGCACAAAATGAAATCTCTACTACACTCAATTATATTTTTCACGATGACCTGAACAATCACTCAGGCAGCTTCCCGGTGGTGGTAACTTCCGCCTGCGCAGGTTCTGACCTGGCGGTAACGGCCACGGCAAACGGTAACAGTGCAACAGCAACCGCGACCGGCGGCGTTCCTCCTTATACTTATTCATGGAGCAACGGCGCGACCGGTGAAACCGCAACCGGGCTTGCTCCCGGCAGCTATACCATTACCGTAACCGATGCCAACGGCTGTTCCGCTACGGCAAGTGTGGTGGTTGAAGACAATCCAGAAGAAAGCTCTGGTGAAATTCAATTTACATTAAGTGGTGAATATTACACATTTCCCGATGGACAATGGCAAACTCAATATTTGTATGGATATTCTCAGGATGAATATTGTCCGTATGGTCAAGTTATTTATCACTATGATAGCGAAGGCTACAATGATTTTAGATTTGGAGGTAACAAGTTAATTGATTTAATGAATAGCCCAATAGGTACAGTATTTCAGTTTGGCGGTAAAGTAAGTACCAATGATAGCGAAGACGAGTGGTTGTACTGTGATGAAGGAGATTACATTTCGATAAATATGACTGCGCCAGAGGGCAGCACATTTGGCACTTCCCCTAATAATACTTTTTCTTTATATGGATGGGACTTTGACTCTTTAGCGGAACACGGTACGTTTACAAAAACAGGAGAAAACAGTTTTTCTTTTTCCGGAACAATGTTTTTTGATGGTAATATAGATGGACAAACCAATAGCTATTATACATTTGAAATTTCCGGTAGTGGAACTTTTATTCCTTAATCGTAAACCAAAAAAGAAGTGTGATAGTTTTTTAAACCCGGAGATTTCTCCGGGTTTTTTTGTTGGGAAAAGCCAAGCGGTATGTTGGTTTGTGAATTCGTTGATTCGGGATTTGTTGATTGGGGATGAAAAATTTCAACTTCCAGCTGTTGTCATTCTGAAAAATTTCGACGGAGGAGAAATTTATTCAGGATCTCCTCTACCCAGCTTAAGTTTTGATTATATGAAAGGCTTCCTCCAATTCAAGGGATCCTGAATAAATCCTCGGGCTTCGACTCCCTGCCTGCCGGCAGGCACGGCGCTCAGCCACCGAGGATTTTTCAGGATGACAGATACAATCTAAGTTTGTCATTCCGAACTTGATTCGAGATTTGTGAATTTGTTGATTCGATTTAACCAGTTAACAATTCAGTCATTCAGTCATTCTCACACTTACTTTCATCTTTTTCGAGCAGCACTTCACCTTCCCTGACTTCGGTATCCTCACCGCCTTTGACGGCAATTTCCGTATGGGCAACCAACACGGCAAAAGAAGAAGGCTGAATCCCGTTCTCATAAAATTTTGCATGCTCCTTGGTGAATTCCGCACCGAAATAAAGAATTGCCGCCGAAAAATAAATCCAGACCAATAAAACAATGACCGAGCCTGCCGCACCGAATGCGCTCGCGGTCGCGTTGTATTGCAGGTAGAGTGAAATCCCGTAACGTCCCAGCATAAATAACAGCGCGGTAAATATGGCGCCGCCGATGATGTGTTTACCGCTGACTTTTGCATCGGGTAACATTTTGAAGATCAGACCGAATAAAGTAGAAATCACCAGGAAGGTAATACCTATATTGATCCAGTTCAGCATATTGATGGTGATGCCGGGAAGTATATGATTGATGTAATTCATCAATAGCTGGATGACCGAATTAATGAGCAATGAAGCAATCAGCAAAAATCCCAATCCCAGAACCATGGAAAACGAAAGCAGGCGGTCAAGGATGTATTTGACCCAGCCCTTTTTCGGCTTAGGTTTTACGCCCCATATCTGGTTGATGGAATCCTGGATTTCCACAAAAATGGTAGTGGAGGTGAAAATTAATGTCACTACTCCAATAATGATCCCGATGCCCGATTGTTCCTGTAAACTTATTTTTTCTATATATGTCTGAATCTGAAGGGCGACTTCGCTGCCAAAAATCCCGGTAAGCTCTTCCAGAACTTCGGCTTTGGCGGTGGAACCTTCAATTCTTATCTGCTCGCCGTAGAAAAACCCGATGCACCAAATGACGATCAGCAAAAGCGGCCCGATGGAAAATGTGGTGTAATAGGCCAGAGATGCGCTGAGTTTCATACATTTGTCATCGCTGAAACTTATCGCGGCGCGATAAATCAGCTTGGCAATATTTTTCCAGTATTCGAGTGTAAATTTATTGCGGATCATCATTTTAATTCAGATTGAATGTCAGTTCCCGATTTCATCTATTTCGTTTTCGGGCAATGTTTTTTTCATTCTCAAAAAGCACATAATCACAAAGCTGACGGCAAAAGAAAATCCCATGGCCAGCGCCGAAACTTTCATCCCGTTGGTCATTTCAATGATGAGCCCGAAAATGAACAAACCCAGGCAGAGTGCGATTTTTTCAAAGACGTCGTAAAAGCTGAAATAAGTTGTATGGTCTTCCGTCGGTGGAAGTAATTTCGCATAAGTGGAGCGTGAAAGCGCCTGGATTCCACCCATTACCAGACCGACCAAAGCTGCCATGACGTAAAACTGCATTTCGACGGATGGGCTTTCCCGGTTAATCGCATAGCCCAGGATACACACAAAAATCCAGATAAAAATCCCGATTAACAATGTATTCCTGTTCCCGATTTTTCCGGATAAAAATGAAAACAGCCATGCGCCGAGAACGGCTTCAATCTGGATCAGCAAAATGGTCATGATCAGTTTGTCGCTCGTCAGTCCGATTTCTTTTTGCCCGAAAAGCGCGGCGACCAGAAAAATTGTTTGCATACCCAAACTGTAAAAGAAAAATGAACCGAGGAAAGTTCTCAATACTTTAATTTGTTTCAGTTCCTGCCAGGTTTTGTAAAGTTCCGCGAAGCTTGATTTAAAGATACTTTTAGGAATTTTCTTGTTGTAAATATTTACGGGCAGGTGTTTAAAGGTGTATTGCGCAAAACCCATCCACCAAATACCGGTCAGAACAAAACTGATCCTCGTCCAGAATCCTTCGTTCCCTTTCCCGACGAACATGATCAGCAGCAGGCACACAATCAAAAGAATGACCGAGCCGATGTAACCGACCATAAATCCCTGCGCCGAAACTTTGTCCATCTGGTCTTCGGAAGAAATTTCCGGCAGGTAAGCGTTATAAAAAACCATGCTTCCCCAATAACCGATCCCGGCGAGAATGTTCAAAAGCAATCCCAGCCAGACTTTGTCGGGCGTGAAAAAAAACATCGCCATGCAACTCAGCGAACCCAGGTAACAAAAGAACTGAAGGAATTTTTTCTTATTTCCGATCGTATCGGCTATTGAGCTTAAAACCGGTGAAAGCAGTATGACCACAAAAAAACATATCGCAAGCGAGAAATTGAAAGCCGCGTCCGGGTTGAATCCTAAAAAATTGACAGGTGAACCATCTGCCGCGGTCGTGACCCCGCCATAATAGATTGGGAAAATAGCTGACGCAATAACCAGTGAATGAACGGAATTCGCCCAGTCATAGAACTTCCAGGCATTGACTATTTTTTTATTGTTCTTTTGGAGCATACGATTCGTTTAATGTTGTAAATATAACAACACAATGTGAAATAAATTTTAAGAATTTTCTCTGTTAATCCTGTACAATACACCCGGATGAAGCTCAAATTCCATTTCCCGAATAAATTTCAACCCGATTTTCTCTAAGACTTTAATGGATGCAATATTTTCTTTCATGGCGCGGCCGACGATTTCATCCAATTCTAATTCATTAAAACCATAATTTAAACAGGCTTTGGCGCTTTCGGTTGCATAGCCTTTGTTCCAATATTCCTCAAAAAAGCGAAAGCCTATGTCGGTTTCTTTTCCGTCAAATTTCAATCCGCACCAGCCCAAAAACGCATGCGATGCTTTATCAATTACTGCCCAGCGGCCATAGCCGTTCAATTCATAATCTTTATAGTTTTTTAAAAATACCTCCGCCCCTGAAACCGACTGAAACGGAGCATCGCCTGTATATCTGACAACATTCGGGTTGAAATTCAATCGATGGAAATAGGAGGCGTCTTCAACAGTCAGTTCTCTTAAAATCAGTCGGGTAGTTTGAAGGATGGTTTTCATAATCCGGATAAACTTGTTTCGGTCAAAAAATCTTTTATTTCCTGTTCGGCTGGCGGATTTTCCACGAGAAAAGTAACTTCTTCTTCATAATTGATTCCTTTGAAGTAGCTCAATTGCATTTTGAATAATTTCTCTGAAAATTCAGCCTTAAAAATTTCACTTGCCCGTTCAGCAATTTCAGTGATAGAAAAATGATATTTCAGCAGGAAATACAAATCCACATAATCTTTCCACTTCGCTCTTTTTCCCAGTGCAAACGCTTTCATAGCTGCCAGCGTAAGCAAATCAGGCATTTTGATAATATTTTCTAATCCGGAATCTGCCGGAACATCATAAGGAAACTGATAGAACGTAAATTTTACGCCGTTTACTATCAAGTTCAGCTGCCCGGAATCTTCATAGCCATTGATGATATTTTGCTTTTTTGACCGGATTTTTTTATAAATATCGCTTTTGCGTAAATTTTTATCTTTAAACAAATCAAAATCAACCGACTGCCGGTGGCCGATGTGTAAAGCAATGGCTGTTCCGCCTACCAGGTAATATTCTCTTTTAAAAAGGGAAATAAGCGGCAAAAGTTCAAGTTGTTCTTTGCTTAGGATTTCAGGATGCATACTTTTGGATAATCAATGATAAAAAATTATAAACCGGTGGAAAATAATTCCCCACATTCCGGCCGGTAATATTTTCATAAACACGCTTCAGTTCAGGGTAACCGATGATTCGAATCAATTCCTTTACATCGTCCCAGGTTCCGTAATTGAAGATGAATTCCACCAGGACATCATTGCTGATGTCCTTGATTTTATCGGGCTTTATATACCAGAAAAGGTGTTTGTTTTTTTCGATGAATTCCGCGCGCGTCATAAAGGCAAATTTACAAAAATTATTGGGGTTGAACGCGTGATGAAAGAGTTGAACAGTTAATTTCTTTGTAATTTTGAGATGTGAATAATTAAATTTCAGACGGATAAATATCCGTTCCATGAAATATTTGACTTTCACGGTTTTCTGATTACTTTTGCAGACCAAAACAAACAAAAATGGCTACAGATTATTTTCATATTGATGATTTACTGACAGAAGAACATAAGTTGGTTCGTCAAAGTGTCCGGGATTTTGTAAACCAGGAAATCAAACCCGTAATTGACGAAGCAGCACACAACCATACCGACATTCCTGATTTGATGCCGAAAT
>Ga0206107_1000510_pt1 | contig 15784 bp, 11 predicted proteins | sample 2B0metagenome_FD_148652 | JGI IMG/M metagenome (GOLD analysis project Ga0206107, IMG submission 148652) | Enriched microbial communities from leaf-cutter ant dump, University of Wisconsin, Madison, United States - 2B0 | ecosystem: Environmental > Terrestrial > Nest > Insects nest > Nest dump...
TACGGCGGATTCGCAATCCAGAATACGGTCGCGCAGTGATTCCGACGAGAAGCCGCCGAACACCACTGAATGCACCGCGCCAATGCGGGCACAGGCCAGCATGGCGTACGCCGCCTGCGGTACCATGGGCATATAGATGGTGACGCGGTCGCCCTTCTTAACGCCGCGGGCCTTTAGTGCGTTGGCCAGTTTGCAGACTTCGTCATGCAATTGCTGGAAGGTGATTTTTTGCGCCTCGCCGGGATCGTCACCCTCCCAGATGATGGCAATGTCGTTCGCATGTTCCGCCAGATGCCGGTCGATGCAGTTATAGGCAACGTTCAGGAAACCATCTTCGTACCATTTGATCGACACATCGGGTTTAAAACGCGAATTCCTGACAATGGTGTACGGTTTGAACCAATGCAGGCGTTTGCCGGCCTGGCCCCAGAAGGCATCGGGTGTTTCTATGCTGTTGTCGTAATCGCGCGCATATATCAGATCCATCAAAGGCCACCCAGTTTGCACACATGCGCCCATTCGGCATCGGTCACCGGTTGAACCGACAGGCGGGAATGCGTCACAAGTTTCATGGATTTAAGTTTAGGATCCGTCTTGATATCTGCAAGGGTGACCGGTTTTTTCATAGGCCGGTCGGGTTCCACATCGACCTGTACGAATCTGCCCTTTTCATCTGTGGGATCGGGATAGGCTTCCTTCACAATCGTCAGAATGCCCACGATTTCCTTGCCGGTATTGGAATGATAAAAAAACGCCTTATCGCCTTTTTTCATGGCTTTCAGGAAAGCCGCCGCCTGATGATTGCGCACACCGCTCCAACCCTCGCGGCCCTTTTTTACGTTATCGTCCCAACTGAACACGTCGGGTTCGGATTTCATGAGCCAATAAGATGTCATAATGATTTCCCGCCTGTGGCGAATGCCTTTATTTTGCCTATCTGGTAGGACATACTGCCGTTCATAATGATGATACGCAAGCTGGTCGCCATACTTTGTATTGCCGCTTTCCTGCCCGCCCAGGCAATGGCGCAGCAGGGCATGACCATTATCCGCGACACAGAGATCGAAGATGCGCTTAAAACCTGGACCACGCCGATCCTGAATGCCGCGGGCCTGAGCCCGCAGGCAGTCGATATCATTCTGGTGCAGTCGCCCGAGCTCAACGCCTTTGTCGCCGGCGGGTCGAATATTTTCCTGTATACCGGCCTGATCGCCGCGACCAAAAATCCCGGAGAACTTTTGGGGGTTATTGCCCACGAGACCGGCCACATTGCCGGCGGCCACCTGATCCGCGGGCGCGAAGCGATGGAACACGCATCGTACGAAGCCGTACTGGCAACTATTCTGGGCATTGGCATTGGCGCTTTGGGTGGTGGCGACGCCAGCGCCGCGATCACGCGCGGCGGCCAGGGTGCGGCCATGGGCAGCTTCCTGTCACACAGCCGTACACAGGAATCAAGCGCCGATCAGGCAGGCCTGCGTTACCTAGAAGCAGCCGGGATGTCCCCACGCGGCATGGAAACATTCCTGAGCACCATGCAGGACCAGGAGCTGTTGCCCGCATCGCAGCAAAATTCCTATGTCCGTACCCACCCGCTTACGCGCGAGCGTATGGCGGCCGTGCAGCATGCCGTGACAAAATCGGCCTTCGCCGATACGCCATATCCGGCAGAATGGACCCGGGAATTTGAGCGCATACGCGGCAAGCTGGTCGCCTTTATCGAGCCGCAGCGCGTCGCATGGCTGTACGGCGACAAGGATAATTCAATCAATGCATTGTATGCGCGGTCGATCGCCGCCTATCGCCGCAGTGAAAAAACCAGGGCACTGGATCTGATCGGACAGGTCATTGCAGCGGAGCCGGACAATCCTTATGCCTATGAAATGAAAGGCCAGATGTTACGCGATTTCGGCGATCTGGGCGGTGCCGCCAATGCCTATCGCAAGGCCATAAAGCTGAAAGGGGACGCAGCGCTGATCCGCATCGATCTGGCGCAGGTCCTGACCGAACAGGCAGGCCAGGGCAACAAATCCCTGTACGCCGAGGCCGAAAACCAGCTGGATATGGCAGCGCGCAAGGAAACCAGGTCGACGACCATCCACCGCCTGTATGCCACCATTTATGGCCGTCAGGGCGACACCGCCAGGGCGCAATATCATCTGGCGGAAGAAGCCGCTCTTAGAAACCGGCTCAAAGAGGCACAGAAATTACTGGACGGCGCCATGCAGGGGTTAAAACCCGGTACGCGCGACTACCGCCGCGCCATGGACCTTAAGCTTTATCTGGATACCAGGCCTAAAAAAGACGGCGAAGACGACGATAAATAAGGTATAATAATAAGGTCATATGACCCCCATTTTTTCAGGAGGATTCCCTTGTTACGCAGACTTTTAATGACCAGCATGCTGGCAACCGCCCTGGCCGCGCCGGCTATGGCCGCCGATATGAGCCGTGCGGACATCGAAAACATCATTCATGACTACATCATGAAAAACCCGCAGGTCCTGATCGATTCCGTCAACAAAATGGAGATGGACAAACAGGCGCAGACCGATGTCGAGACCAAAGCCAAGATCAAGGAAAATTACGACTGGCTGTACAAAAACAAAGACCATGCGCAGGCCGGCAATCCCAAAGGGGATGTCACCGTGATCGAGTTTTTCGATTATAACTGCGGTTATTGCAAACAGGCAGTAAACGATGTGATGACCCTGCTGGAAGAAGACAAGAATCTCCGGCTTGTTTTCATTGAAATTCCAATCCTGGGCGATTCATCGCTGGAGGCTGCGCAATGGGCACTGGCCGCCAATAAGCAGGATCAGTATCTGCCTTTCCACCTGGCGCTGATGCGCCATAAAGGCCCCTTTAGCACGTCGGTATTCGAGGATTACGCTAAAAAAGCAGGCCTTGATGTCGAGAAGCTGAAAAAGGACAAGGACAGTGAGGCCATTGTCAAAATACTGGAAGAAAACCTGAACAAGTCACGCGACCTGGGCATTACCGGTACGCCGGGTTTCATCATCGGCGATAATGTCATTCGCGGCTATGTCGGTATCGACGGCATGCGCGCGGCTATAACCGATACGCGCAAGAAGAAATGAGATTTAAAACAGAATAAAAACAAAAAAGCCGGGACATTCACCCGGCTTTTTTATTATGCGATTAGTAGGTCTTCAGCTCGTTTTCAGGATCGACGATATAGGTCTGGACTTTGCGGTTGCAATCGGTCCCGTTTAAATTAGCCTGGCATTCAAGACTGGTGATATCGCCGACACTGTCGATTCCTTTTTTATCCGTCAGGTTCATGACGATCGGCTTGCTGCTGGTCGGCAGATTGCTGCTGGAATACGTGCCATAGAGCGGCGAATACCAGACCGTCTTGGGATTCGACCATTTATCATTCTTGAATTCACGCACAATCACCTTACGCAACACGGCTGTCGTCGAAAACTGATAGGCTCTGGAATAAGTTGTTTTCTTCCACAAATCCCCATCCCATGGCAGACCGCAGGCGCCCAGCGGTCCTGTACATACGCTCTTAGAATTGGTTTGGGACGACACATCGCTGCGCACCTTCACACCCGAAGGACCGTTCGAATCATTTACGGTCGTCCAACTGTGATAAATCACTCTTAACGGTACCTCGGTTTCGGTGATTTCATGGCGTGCGCAATGCGCCTGACCGCTATCTTTATCAATGACGACCTTGCCATTCACGATTTTGGACTTGAACACCACTTCTGCCACTGATTTTTGCAACAGGGTCGTCTGGATCATCGTGCCGGGCGCCGCCTGCTCGCGGAAGCGGTAATAGTATTTAACCGCGTCATCATTATAAACAAATTCGTCAAACATATATTCGCAGTATTTTTGCACCGCGCCCGAAAGCGTAGCCCGCGTTTTTGTTTCCAGCGGCATTTCGCACAAGGCACGGGTTTCATACTGTTCGTCTATCGTCAGATAGTTACGGGTATTGCACAGATCACTCTTGAAATTATAGTCATTATTCTTAGGCAGCGAGCCATCGCACATCGTGGTACGGTACTTCCGTGCCTTCGAGTTCAGATACTGGCGCGACGGGTTAATATCGCTGTCTCGCCATGCCTTCAGGTAACGGTCATCGGCGAAGCCATACAGAATCCTGCTGCGTTTATCCGGAGCCTGGCCGTTTTTGTATATGATGTAATCCATCTCGGCTTTTTTGACGATCACGTCGGGGTCGTTTTTCCTAAGCGCGACTTTCTGATCTTCATAAGCCTTACGCACTGACTTAACCGCTTTCATGAAATAGTCCCGCACCTTGCTGTCGTCAGGCAAGTTTGCGAAATTTTCGTTCACAATAAGCTCAGGCTCATCATCATAAGTGAGCGGTAGTTTGCCGGTGGCGTAGCTGCTGTTCATTGTAAAGCTGCCGCTGTCCGTAACGGTTTCCGGCGTGGGGCATGTCGGGATACCCTGTCCCTGCCATTTACATTCATTCTTGACGATACTGAGGCCCGCCACAGACTTGGATTTGCCAAGGGTAAGATCCTCTGCTTTCTTCCAGCCGGTGATTTCAAATTTTTCGGCGAGCGTAATTTTTCCATCCGGATTCAAAAGCTTGGTACCCCGATAATCCGGATTGGAATAGGTCACCACGATTTGCTGGCCGGAGAAACAGTTCGGTGTTGTCGAGCCGCCAAACATAAAACCGGCGATCAGGCCGAAGACCAGGCCAACACCCAGCGTCACCGCAGAAAAAGCGGCGGCTGCGATTGTCACCGCCATCACCGTACCGACACCGACAACGGTAGCCGCCACACCGTTCCATGCATTTTCCGGTTTGCAACTCACACCGCTGGGTCCGTAATTCACGGCACTGCCGACCTTTTTGGTAAGCCAGGCAACGCTGCTGAGGCCACCCGTCGCACCAACAGGAATCTGGCTGCATTTCAGCGTCATATTGGATGTACCGGCGCATTTAACCGGCGAACCGCCAACCCATTTTTTGAGTTTGGTGTCATACGTGATCATCGCCGTACCATCCCAGTCAATGGAGGTGGCGATACTGCTGCCGGTCGCACCAAGGGTGGAAGCAGCCACATTTTTGGTCGTCACACCGGTACAGGCGATTTTGGTGTCAGGCGGTACTTCCGTGTCACCCTTCGAGACAGCCTTAACCTTACCGATTTCCGTCGTGCCGCCCTGGCAGGTATCGATCGTGACAGGGGTATCGTCTTTTTTCACCGTCTTTTTGAGACAGCCCAGGGTAATTTTATTCAGCGCCTTTTGCAGGTTCAGCGCCGAGGCCCCCGTAATCTCAACGTCGATACCCACGGTTTGTGAGTCGGTCTTCTCCAGGGTGATATTCACTTCCTTCTGACAGCCACCGATATTATAATCATCCCAGTCACCTTGATTCAGTGTGCCGTCTGTCCGGTATGTCACAACGCGCTGTTGAACCTTGGTGCCGACCATCTTGTCATCGCAGAGGGTGGTGCGGAATTCCGAACGGGACAGATCTTCGGAAGGTTTCGCCGGGCGTTCGATATCGAATACCAGAACAGGCGCATTTGCCGGGATAGCGGTGGTTATGCCCCCGCGACAGCCGCTGGGGATGTCTTTTGGCTTCCCGTTCGCCAGATCGATTTTATCGGAGGTGGCATTATACGTGCCGATCTGCGTATCGGAAACGCGGGCGCGTAAAGCCGTCAGGATCGGCGAGGTATTGCTGCCGATGCCCTTGATGTTGAATTTATTGCTTTTATCGCGGGCATCCAGCCAGACAAACTGCGTTACCGTATTGCCCGAAGTACTGGGACAGATTGTATATTTGATGTCCGATGGAACACCATCGACCTCGATGATCTTGGGCGCGGAAAAACCCTCGCCATCGGCCGAAGTGAACCATGTGGTGCTGCTGACCACATCGTTTTGGACGCGGACGGCGGCATTTGCCAGGGATGCGCCATAAAAGGAGCCGTTTTGATTATTGATCGTGGCTTCCCCGACCTGCTGGTTCGGGTCTTCGTCTTTGGGAAGACAGGCAGACACAAGGGTCGTACAGCCCAGAAGCAGTAGCGCCAGACACAGACGGATTTGCATACACATCATAGAAAGCTCCCCAAAAGACCTTAAAAAAATAGTCCTCCAATTATCATTCTGCGTCAAATCAGTTAAAATTTGATTTAATTTTTCGTAATGAATGCCAAATAGGTCAAAAAACCGGGCTCTAAGCCCGGTTTTATTTTTGTTAAAGGAAGGCTGTTAAATCACCGGCTTATTAAAGAATTCGAGGTTGTCATCGTCGCAGGCCGGGTCATCGATATTGTCCGTACCGGGTACCTTTTTGTTACACAGATACACAGTCGGAATACGCTTTGGCAGCTTTGACGGCGTCGTATCACTGCCCCAGTTGGTGCGAAAAGCGCTGCGCTTCTTCGACCAGCCTTTATCGGAACGCCATTCACGCACACTGGATTCCAAAACGATCACGTTGAATTCCAATTCTGCCGCCAGTGAAGAGACAGTTCCCAGGAAAGAACTGCCTATACAGGCAGGGCCCATCGATTCGATCCATGGGTCGACCTTGGAACAGGTCATCCAGTCGGTTACATAGGGACCAATCAGATCGTTGTAATAAGGACGCATGTCCGGAATATATGTCCAGAAACCAAAGCGCCAATAGACGCGATAGCGTACTTTCATCGGCACTTCATGGCGGATTTCGTCGCGGCGCGCGCAACGAACCACTTCCGGAGCGCCGGACGTGTTGACAATGCTGAAAGTTGTACCGCTTAGTTGAACCGTTTTTCGGCTGCTGGCAGGCGTCATCAGCGCCGTTTCAGAATACTCGGGGTTGGAACCGGCCGATTCTCGGAACCAGTAACGTGTCTGGAATGAAGTACCAATGTTAAATACGGTCTGAATGATGGCTTCATCGCAAAACTGGCTTACTGCATTTATGTACGGCTTGCCTTCCTCGAACTGTTCTTTGCACATTGCCTTGGCCTGTTTCTGTTCGCTGGAGCCAAGAATATCATCCGCATCGGATGCGCACAGATTGGGATAGTCGCCTTTGACCTTCGAGTTCTTACACATCGTCTTGCGGTAACCCACCGCCTTGGGGCTAATAAAACGACCGTTCACAGTCGGCCGTTTACCGGTCGTCCAGCGTTTCAGGAAGCCTTTGTCCTTACCGTAGCCGATCGAACCCGTATATGTGGTCGATCCCTTTTTATAAACGCTGGTCAGTTTTGCAACCAGGGAACCGCTGCTGGTCAATGCATTATAACGTGAAATCAGGTCGTCTTCCAAAGCGTCCTTAATGCTTTGCGATGCACCACTTGGAAGTTTCAGCGTGTCTTTGGCATCATTATACAACGGCAATTCCGGATCCAGCGGGTCCAGGAGTGGGTCCGGATCCCAGGAACCGGCTCCGCTGACAGAGGTCGGGCATACCGCATCCAGAGAGCGGGATTTCCAGGTGCATTGGCCGGTATACGAAAAGCTGCTGCGCTGTGTGACTTTGGGTTTGAATAAATCCGCCTTTTCCCATGCCTTGGCATAGGCCTGGTTCGACAGGTCGATCCCTGTGGTATCCTCGCGCGTTACGCCAAAATAGCCGGGATTCATCATATCGCCCGTCTGGGTAATCGAGGCGCCCCCGCCCAGATTGGTTTTCTGTTCCTCCACATCAACCCATTTTGTATTACTGGCTATATCCAGATTGCCTTCAAAACGTTTGCAGGCAATGGAAGATGTTTCCGTGGCCGAACAATTCACCGGCGAACCACCTGTCCAGTCACCGTAAGCAATGGATGTCGCCGTCCCCATGCTGGGGTCGAAGGTCACAACATTACGGCTGCGCTGGATGTTTGCCGTGCCGCCCCAGTTGCCATGCGCCGTGATTGCCCCGGACACGCCGCCCATTGTGAAATTCAGCCAGGATTCGCCGGCGCACTGAATGGGCATGACCTCATTGGACAGGGCCTTGCCAATTTTGGATGTTTCTTTAAGCGCACTTTTATTCACAGCCTGCTGTCCACCTACACACGTGCTGATTTTTTTATCATCTATACCGGTGGCCTTTACTGTCATTTCGCGGCAGCCAAGTTTGAAATTATCAACCAATGCTTTTTGAAGCGCGAGCGCGGCGTTCAGATCGCTGGTGGCTTTAATTGTCCTGGTTACGTTGTCGGATTCCGGCGTTGCAATATTCACCGTATCGACACAATTATTCAACGTAAACAAATCCCAGTCGGCAACTACAGTCACACTGCCGTCCGTTGCGTATTTAACGGTACGTCTTTGAATTTTGCTGCCGGCCTGGGCGGCACCGTCCTCCTTGTCGTCGCATGTTGTAGAGCGATATTCAGTGCGATACAGGTCGCTCGACGGCTTGGCCGGGCGGTCGATGATAAAGGCCACGACCGGTGCCTTGTCGGGAATTTTCAGGTTGGCACAGTCCGATGGGATCTCTTTGGGATTGCCGTCGACCAGCGCAATACTTCCTGTCAGCTTGTCATAGATGCCCAGTTGGTCGGCCGAAACGCGCGGGCGTAATGTCGATAAAATCGACGCGGTACTGGAACCGGTCCCCTTCATATTAAAATTCCCTGCCGAATCTTTGCCGTCCAGCCAGACAATCTGCAGCATGCTGGTGGCGCCGCCGGATGTAACGGGACAAATACTGTGCTTGATGTCACCGGGGACACCCTGTACCTGGTGCGCGACCGGTGCGCTTAAACCTGCCTCAGCCGAGCTTTTGAACCAGTCGGCACTCCCGACAATATCGCTTTGAATCTGGATGGCCATGTTGCCCAGCGCAGCACCATAGAACCCGCCGGATTCCTGGCCGACTTTGCTGCCCTGAAGTTCCTGTTCCGGCGCCTCTTCCTTCGGTAAACAGGCAGAAAGCAGCATGGCACAGCCAAGCAGTACGGCCATGCCTGCAGAACGCATACTTTTCAACATGATTCCCCCATCAAGGACAAAGCTCCAGCTTTCAGTATGAAACAGCGCCCGTTAAAATTTACTTTAAATTTATGGGGATTTAAAGTCGTTAAGACTTTGTTAACGACGCGGCAAACGTATGGTTACGGTCGTACCCTCGCCCAGGCGTGAGTCGATCTGCAACTGACCGCCATGCAGTTCCACCAGATCCTTGGTAATCGCAAGGCCCAGGCCTGAACCTTCGTGGCGGCGCGTGAACGCATTGGACACCTGTTCGAACGGCTTCATGACATCAGCAATTTTATGCGCCGGGATGCCGATACCGGTATCGGTCACACGCACGGTAACGGCATCGCCTGAATCCTCAAGGACGATATCGACATGGCCGCCGCTTTCCGTGAATTTGATCGCATTCGACAACAGGTTCAGTAAAATCTGCTTCACCGCACGGCGGTCGGCGGACAGGACAACATCCATATCCGGCAGGGCGGCGCGCAGAGTCAATTTACCATCCATTGCGCGCGCCTCCATCATTTGCGTCACGGCACGGACGGCCTGCGTCAGGTTGATGGATTCGAGCGTCAATTCGTATTTCCCGGCCTCGATTTTCGACATATCAAGAATGTCGGAAATCAGATCCAGCAGATGCTGGCCGCTTTCGCGGATTGCACCGACATAGTCCAGGTACCGTTCATTCCCAAGCGGTCCCAGCATCTGTTTTTCAATCAAATCGGAAAACCCGATGATTGCATTTAAGGGTGTCCGTAGCTCGTGCGACATGTTGGCGAGGAACCGCGATTTGGACGCATAGGCGTTTTCGGCTGATTCCTTAGCCTCGCGTAGAGCCTGCTCGTGTTCTTTTTGCTGGGTGATGTCCTGCATGATACCATACAGGGCAATCACCTCGCCATCGGCATCCATTTCACAGCGTCCTTCACAGCGGATGACACGCATGGCGCCATCGGGGCGCTGAATGCGAAAATCCATGTCATAGTCGTTCTGCTGAATGATCGCGCGCTGGAAGGCCTGATACAGACGGCCAAGATCGCGCCGATGCACGAGGGCATTGATCGTATCCATGCTGGGCATGAAATCATCCTGATCGACACCAAAAATATTATACAGCTCGGACGACCATTCGACCTCAACCGCACCCACATCCCAGCGCCAGTGACCCATATGCGCCAGAGCCTGCGCCTCCGACAATTGCGATTCACGACGCATCAGCTCGGCCTCGTGCGTTTTCACATGCGTCACATCACGACCCAGCGCGTGGAGCACACCAGCGCTTAAAGTCATATTCCATGTAACCCAGCGCTGGTCAGCACTTTCCGTGCGCATACGGCATTCAAAACTGATGGATAATGTATCGCCACTACAGACATTATATAATGCGCCCTGTACCGCAGTGCGGTCGGCAGGATCGACGAAATCGATAAACATCTTGCCGATCATTGCCGCAGGCTCATACCCCAGATGGCCGCATAAAGCGCGGTTGAGTCGCAGGATGCCCCCATTGGAATCCATGGTGCACATCAAATCATCCGACATTTCCAGGAACTGGCGCAACTCTTCCGCACGTAACTGGGCCGAGGCAGCGAATGGATCCGTGCCGGTTTTCGCATCGGCAATCTGGCGTACAACAGCCGACGGATCCGGCACAACATCATTGGCAGCGGAGGCCACCAGGTAACGCTGGCCGTTCGGCCCTTCCACCCAGTCGAACCGGAAACGTATTTCTGAATCCTTGGGGCCGCAAAGCAATGTATAGGTGCCCGAGCTGATCTGATCCATAAAACGGCGGGCATGCCCGTCCGCTGAAGGTGTCATTTGTTCGGAGAATTTGAGGATTTTGGCGGCATTGACCCGGGTGCGTTCTGCCTGCATGGGCAGATCCGCCAGTTGAGCGAAGGCGGGGTTGTAAAAGACGAATTCACCCAACGCGTTCAGGGCAAAACGCGGCTCATCCTTGACGGCGCGGATTATACCGGCCTCGGAAGACTGGGTAGCGGACTTCAAATAATTAACCCTTGTAAGCACAAATCAGCCCCACAATACCGCAAATCGGGGCGAATTACCAAGTTTTGAGGGGCTTAAGCGGCCTTCGTTTTGGCTTTGGCAGTCTTTTTGGCTGGTTTGGCGCGTTTTTCAGCGGCCGTGGCGACAGGAGCGGAAGCGGCCTCGTCCATCGCCTTGAGCTGCTTTTCCAGCCAATGGATGGTGTAATTGCCGTCGATAAATTCCGGATTGTCGATGATCCAGGCATGCAGCGGCAGCGTCGTTTTCACACCGTCGATGACCGTTTCATGGATCGCACGGCGCATGCGTTGCAGCGCCTCTTTCCGGGTGCGGCCGTGCACGATCAGTTTGCCGATCATGGAATCGTAATAAGGCGGAATGCGGTAGCCGGTATAAATTGCGGAATCAAAACGTACCCCAAGGCCCCCGGCGGCATGAAACTGGGTGATTTCGCCGGGCGACGGAATGAATGTTTTTGGATCTTCGGCATTGATACGGACTTCGATCGCATGGCCGCGCAGGCGGATGTTTTCTTTCTGCACCAACAGCGGTTCGCCCGCTGCAATGCGGATCTGTTCGGTCACGAGGTCGATGCCGGTGATCATTTCCGTGACCGGATGTTCGACCTGAATCCGCGTGTTCATTTCGATGAAGAAGAATTCGTTGTCCTGATACAGGAATTCAAACGTACCCGCGCCGCGATATTGCAGTTTCTGCACGACACCGGCAGCGAGGCCGCCGATATATTCGCGCTGTTCCGGCGTAAGCGCCGGCGACGGTCCTTCCTCGACCACCTTTTGGTGACGGCGCTGAATCGAGCAATCACGTTCGCCCAGGTGAATGCCACCGCCGCGGCCGTCGCCAAAAATCTGCACTTCGATGTGGCGCGGTTTATCGAGATATTTTTCCAGGTAAACGGAATCATCGCCAAAATTGGCCTTCGCCTCGCGACGCGCGGTATCCCACGCTTCCTGGAATTCGGATTCAGAAGCAGCGACCTTCATACCCTTGCCGCCGCCGCCGTTCGCGGCCTTGATCAGCACGGGATAGCCCATGGATTTGGCCAGTTTGATGCCTTCCTCAACGGAAGTCAGCAGACCATCAGAACCCGGCACAACCGGCAAGCCGAGTTTTTTGACGGTTTCTTTCGCGACGGATTTTTCACCCATCGTGTCGATATGTTCAGGTTTCGGGCCGATAAAGGTAAAACCGTGCTCCTCGACCATGCGGGCGAAATCGGCATTTTCCGACAGGAAACCGTAGCCAGGGTGAATGGCGTCCGCACCTGTCACAGCGGCAGCGGTCAGGATTGCCGGAATGTTCAGATAAGAATCCTTGGCGGCATTAGGACCGATGCAGACCGATTCATCAGCCAGACGCACGGCCATTGCGTTGGCATCAGCGGTCGAATGCACAGCCACCGTTTGAATACCGAGTTCCTTGCACGCGCGGTGGATACGCAGGGCGATTTCACCGCGATTGGCAATCAGGACTTTTTTGAACATAGCCATGTGAAATGGTCCTTATTCGATAACCATCAGCACTTCACCGAATTCAACCGGCTGTGCATCGGAGACAAGCACCTGTGTGATCTTACCGCCTTTTTCCGCTTTGATCGGGTTCATGACTTTCATGGCCTCGATGATCAGCAGTGTATCGCCTGCCTTGACGGTGGAACCGACAGCGGCGAAAGGCGGTTTGCCTGGTTCGGCCGACATATAAGCCGTACCCACCATCGGCGATGTGACAGCGCCCGGATGCGCAGCGGAGGCCGGCGCGGGATGCGCAATTTCCATCGTGGCCGGCAGGCGGTTACCAGGATCAGAAATCGGAAACTCCCTGACAGGCGCCGCAGAGGCCACAACACCGCCACCGCGCGAAACGCGGATAACGGAATCACCCTCGCCTACTTCAATTTCCGTGAGACCTGTTTCATCCAGAAGTTCCGCCAGTTGGCGAATCGCAGCCTTGTCGATTTTCATTGTTGTTTTAAGACCTTAAAGTTAAAGAGCCCCAAGGGTTTACCAGATTGAGGTAAATGCGTCAAAACAGGAATTTATTGCTTACATATCAAATATTTACGTCATTCCCGCATAGGAAAAAATCCGGCTTTTTATCTGGATTGTCATTCTTAAGGCAAAGCCGAAGAATCTTCTGGTGGCATGCGAGATCCTCCACTTCGTTCAGGATGACAAAAAGAGGTGAGCGGTGGCGTTTATTTAGAATGGGTCAGGCGCAGCATCAGGCGTTCGATCGCGACCTCGTAGCTATGCGCGCCCATGCCGGAAACATGGGTGAATGCCACCTGCTCGACATAGGAGACATGCCGGAATTCTTCGCGTTCCTTGGGATTGGATAAATGCACCTCGGCCACCGGGCATTTAAGCAGGCGCAACGCATCGTGAATGGCCACGGATGTATGGGTATAGGCGGCAGCATTGATCACCACGCCTGCCACGCCGGCATCGAAGGCTTCCTGGATCCAGTCGACCAGTTGGCCTTCGTGATTGGATTGGCGGATATCGGCGGTATAACCGCCGGCGGCAGCCGTTTCCGTGCACAGGCGCGTAATATCGGCATAAGTCGCCGTGCCGTAAATCTCAGGCTCGCGCTTGCCCAGCATGTTCAGGTTCGGTCCGTTGAGGACCATGATGGTTTTTGATGCGCTCATACGACCTTAATGATGGGCATGCGGATTTTCACCGGCTGGCATGCCAAGGGTCGGGTCGTTCATTGCCTTGACCGGCACATCAATGGTGATGATTTCACCACGCTCGAAGGTCAGCGTCAGCGGAAAAATTTCACCTGCTTTCAGACCGCCATGCAGCCCTGTCAGCATGATGTGGTTGCCGCCCTGTTTTAAAGACGTCGTCTGTTTTTCCGGGATCGGCAGTTTGTCGAGCGGGCGCATCTGCATCACACCCATATCATTCATCGTTACTGTATGAATTTCGGCCTTATCCGCGCGCGGCGTCACAACCTTAAGCAATGTGTCGGGTTTGGTTGCTTCCGGCGCTGTAATATCCATGAACACGGCACCGACCCCGGCGTCCGGCGTGGTTTCCAGGGCATAGGCATTTTTGACATGCACACCGTCATGCGCGAAAGCCGCAAACGGCAATAAAGCAGCTGCCAGCAGCAGGGATAAAAACTCAGTCCGCATATTTCACACCACATCCGTAGGGTTTGCTTTGAGAAACTTCGACCGGCCGGCCTGCTTTAAGATCGGCCAATGCCGCCGTCACATAATTTTTGGCCGAGGCAATATCGACCGGATCAGATGTCGCCTTGTCATCAATACCACCCGCATAAACAAGCGTACCGGCCTGATCGATCACAAACATATGCGGCGTGGTTTTGGCATCGTAAAGATGGCCAATCGCACCGGATTCATCAATGATGTTGGCGGTGACATCCGTTGCCGTGGCATCAAATTCGGCCGGGGTCTGATGGCCTTGTTTACCGGCGGCAGCAGAATTCACGCGCAACCAGATGGCACCGCTATCCAAAGCGGCTTTCTGCGTGTTCTGCATGTTGGATGACTCGTAATGTTTTTTGACATACGGGCATTCGGGGTTGGTCCATTCCAGCACCACGATCTTACCCTTATATGCCGTGATGGACTGCGCGTTACCTTTGGTATCCGTTGCGGTAAAGTCGGGCGCGGGTTGTCCGATAACCGCTCTGGCATCCTCAGCCTGTGCTGCACCGAACATAAAAACAGACAGGAACGCCGCCAACAGTAATTTTTTCATTACTCATTCTCCTTTGGGGAATAATCCTCTTAGCTCATCCATGGTTAGAATTTGTGGCAAAATTTTGCCCGCAGGACGCTGGCCGTTTTCATCTTTTGGCCCAAAATAAACGTAGAGCGGAACGCCCGAGCGTCCATAGTGCTGTAAAAAGGCTGTGATCTGCGCATCCTGATTGGTCCAGTCGCCCTTGAAATAGGTGACGTTATTGGCGGCAAACAGGGCTTTGGCATCCAGTGTGCTTAAGACCGCCTTTTCATTCACCAGGCAGGTGATGCACCAGGCGGCCGTCATGTTTACGAACACAGGATTGTTCGTACCCGTCAGCTCCGCATCGAAGGAGGCCTGGATATACGGCCTGTATTGCGCCATATCGGCGGATTCTGCCTGGGCTGTTTCGTTTTCCTTGATGGTGATAACCATGCGCAGATTCCACAGGGTAAATGCGATCAGGACGATCCCAAGAACCGTCAGGATTTTTCGGGTCGCCTGTTTTTGCGTACGCAAATCCATAAGCCAGATGGCAAAGGCCAGCATCACCATCCCGGCCAGGGTCCATGCAACCGCCATCGACCCGCCCTGCTGCGCCACCACCCACACCAACCACACGGCGGTGGCGAACATCGGGAAGCTTAAGAACTGGCGGAAGGTTTCCATCCACGCGCCGGGGCGCGGTAATATTTTTTGCAGCGCCGGAATAAAGCACAACAGCACATAAGGCAGCGCAAGGCCAAGGCCGACACAGGAAAAAATCAACAGCGCAACGGGTGTGGTCTGTGTCAGCGCGGCCCCCATGGCCGTTGCCATGAACGGCGCGCTGCAGGGTGTCGCCACCAGTGTGGCCAGCACACCGGTAATAAAGGCAGACACGATCGGGTGATGACGTTCGGCCACCAGAACATCGCCACCGAAGGCCACACGCAGGTCAAAGACGCCGGCCAGATTGAGACCGATCACGAACATCAGCCAGGCAAGCGCCGCCACCACCATCGGATTCTGTAACTGGAAGCCCCAGCCGAGCTGTGCACCCGCCGCGCGGATCGCGATCAAAAGACCCGCAAGCACCAGAAACATCGCGA
>Ga0206107_1000514_pt1 | contig 15662 bp, 13 predicted proteins | sample 2B0metagenome_FD_148652 | JGI IMG/M metagenome (GOLD analysis project Ga0206107, IMG submission 148652) | Enriched microbial communities from leaf-cutter ant dump, University of Wisconsin, Madison, United States - 2B0 | ecosystem: Environmental > Terrestrial > Nest > Insects nest > Nest dump...
GCGCGCGGCGAACGGGCGAAAGCGTCCCAGATCACGGGGTGAATTTGTCCGGATTGCCCCCACATGCCTCGCTCGGTCGTCAGACTGTTGGCGATCCACTCGGGGAGGAGATGTGATGGTCGAGCCACTGCGTGCGGCGGTGATCGGAGCCGGCTACTGGGGTCCGAACCTGGCGCGGAACTTCCGCTCCAGCGCGGACTGGGACCTGGTCGCGGTGTGCGACCTGGACGCGGAGCGGGCGCGCAAGGTCGTCGGGAGGCGGTCGACGGTCGAGGTCATGACGTCCACGGCCGAGCTGCTGGCGCGGGACGACATCGACGCGGTCGCGATCGCGACGCCCGCGCACACGCACGCGCCGCTCGCGCTCGCGGCGCTCGAGGCGGGCAAGCACGTGCTCGTCGAGAAGCCGCTCGCGGACCGCGGGACGGCCGCCCGGCAGATGGTCGCGCGCGCCGACGAGCTCGGTCTCACGCTCATGGTCGACCACACGTTCTGCTACACGGGCGTCGTGCTCAAGATGCGCGAGCTCATCGAGACCGGCGCGCTGGGCGACATCCACTTCGTCGACTCCGTGCGCATCAACCTCGGCCTCGTCCAGCCGGACGTCGACGTGTTCTGGGACCTCGCGCCGCACGACCTGTCGATCCTGGACTTCCTGCTGCCCGGCGGGCTGCGGCCCACGGGTGTCGCGGCGCAGGGTGCGGACCCGATCGGCGCGGGGCAGTCGTGCGTCGGCTACCTCACGCTCCCGCTCGCATCGGGCGCGATCGCGCACGTGCACGTCAACTGGCTGAGCCCGACGAAGATCCGGCAGATGGTCGTCGGCGGGTCGAAGCGCACGCTCGTGTGGGACGACCTCGCACCCCAGCAGCGACTCACGGTCTACGACCGGGGCGTCGAGCTCGGGCAGCCGCTGCCGGACAAGCGCACCGCGAACATCTCCTACCGGCTCGGGGATGCCTGGGCGCCCGCGATCGCGGAGAAGGAGGCGCTCGGGGTCATGGTGTCCGAGCTCGCCGCCGCGATCCGCGAGGGGCGGCCGCCGCGCACCGACGGGGCCGCGGGCCTGCGGGTGCTCGACGTGCTCGAGTCCGTGTCCCTCAGCCTCGCCGACGGCGGTCGGCTCACGCCCGTCAGCGGCGACACACCCGCCACCACCAGCTCGTCCGACCCGATGGAGACCCTCGCATGACCACGCTTGCCGGAGCCCGCGCCCTCGTCACCGGAGGGGCCGGCACCATCGGGTCGACCATCGTCGACCAGCTGCTCGACGCGGGGGCGGCGCACGTCGTCGTGCTCGACAACCTCGTGCGCGGTCGCCGGGAGAACCTCGCCGACGCGCTCGCGACGGGACGCGTCGAGCTCGTCGAGGGCGACCTGCGCGACCGTGACCTCGTGCACGACGTGACGCGCGGCCAGGACCTCGTGTTCCACCAGGCGGCGATCCGCATCACGCAGTGCGCGGAGGAGCCGCGGCTCGCGCTCGAGGTCCTCGTCGACGGCACGTTCACGGTGCTCGAGGCCGCCGCGGAGCACAAGGTCGACAAGGTCGTCGCGGCGTCGTCGGCCTCGGTCTACGGCCTCGCCGAGGAGTTCCCGACGAACGAGCGGCACCACCACCACAACAACGACACGTTCTACGGCGCGGCGAAGTCGTTCAACGAGGGCATGGCCCGCTCGTTCCGCGCGATGACGGGGCTCGACTACGTGCTGCTGCGCTACTTCAACGTGTACGGGCCGCGCATGGACGTGCACGGGCTCTACACCGAGGTGCTCGTGCGGTGGATGGAGCGCATCGCCGACGGGCAGCCGCCGCTCATCTTCGGCGACGGGCGGCAGACCATGGACTTCGTCTTCACGCGGGACATCGCGCGCGTCAACCTGCTCGCGGCCGCGAGCGACGTGCGCGAGGGTGTCTACAACGTCGCGAGCGGCACCGAGACGTCGCTCCTCGAGCTCGCGCAGGCGCTGCTGCGGGCCATGGGCTCCGATCTCGACGTCGAGCACGGTCCCGAGCGTGCCGTCAACGGCGTCACGCGGCGGCTCGCGGACACCACCGCGGCGCGCGTCGACCTCGGGTTCGAGGCGACCGTCGGTCTCGAGGACGGGCTGCGCGAGCTCGTCGAGTGGTGGCGTCCGCTGCGCGCGGAGATCGCCGCGGGCCGTGCGCTCACGAAGGCCGGGGCATGAGCCGCATCAACGTCATGCAGCCGTGGCTCGGTCCCGAGGAGATCGCCGCGGTGAGCGAGGTCATCGCGTCGGGATGGGTCGCGCAGGGGCCGCGGGTCGCGGCGTTCGAGGGGGCGTTCGCCGAGGCGATGCAGGTCGAGCACGCGGTCGCGGCCTCGTCGTGCACCACGGCGCTGCACCTCGCGCTCGTCGTCGCGGGTGTCCGGGCCGACGACGAGGTCGTCGTGCCGTCGTTCTCGTTCGTCGCGACCGCGAACGCCCCCACGTACGTGGGGGCGCGTCCGGTGTTCGCCGACGTGGACCCGGTGACGGGAAACCTCACGGCAGCCGGTGTCGAGGCCGCGCTGACCGAGCGCACGCGCGCCGTGATCCTCGTCGACCAGGGCGGGGTCCCCGCGGACCTCGACGCGGTGCGCGCGGTGACCGACCCGCGCGGGATCGTCGTGATCGAGGACGCGGCGTGCGGCGCGGGGTCCACGTACCGCGGGCGGCCCGTGGGTGCCGGCGCGGACGTCACCGCCTGGTCCTTCCACCCGCGCAAGATCGTGACGACGGGTGAGGGCGGCATGCTGACCACACCGCACGCGGCCTGGGCGCAGCGTGCGCGACGGCTGCGGGAGCACGCGATGAGCGTGTCCGCGGCCGACCGGCACGCGAGCGTGCTCGCGCCCGCCGAGGAGTACGTCGAGGTCGGCTACAACTACCGGATGACGGACCTGCAGGCCGCGGTCGGCATCGTCCAGCTCGGCCGCCTGCCCGAGGTCGTCGCACGACGCCGCGAGCTCGCGGCGACGTACGCCAAGCAGCTCGCGGACCTGCCGGGTCTGCGGCCCGTGACCGACCCCGCGTGGGGCACGTCGAACTTCCAGTCCTTCTGGGTCGAGGTCGGACCGCAGTACCCGCTCGACCGGGACGGCCTGCTCGCGCACCTCGCGGCGGCGGACATCTCCGCGCGGCGCGGCATCATGGCCGCTCACCGACAGCCCGCATACGCGGGCGTCGCACACGCGCCGCTGCCCGTGACGGAGCACCTCACCGACTCGACGCTCATCCTGCCGCTGTTCCACCAGCTCTCGGAGTCCGAGCAGGCGCGCGTCGTGGACGCGCTGCGCACCGGTGGCGACGCATGAGCACACCGCTGCTGCTCGTCGCGGCGAGCGGTCTCGCGCGCGAGGTCCTCGCGCTCGTGCGCACCCACGGCACGTACGACGTCATCGGGTTCCTCGACGACGACGAGGCGCTGCACGGCACGACCATCGACGGCGTACCCGTGCTGGGGCCGCTCGCGTCGATCACCGACCACCTCGCGACCCGGCCGTCGGGCACCGACGACGAGCCTGAGGTGCTGGTGTGCGCCGGCCGCGGGTCCGCGCGTGCGGCGATCGTCGCGCGGCTCGGCGAGCTCGGCGTGCCACGGCAGCGGTACGCACGCGTGGTGCACCCCGGCGTCGACGTGCCCCCGGGGTGCGAGATCGGGCCGGGCTCGATCGTCCTCGCCGGCACCGTCCTGACCGCCGCGGTCACGATCGGTGCGCACGTGGTCGTCATGCCGCACGTGACCCTCACGCACGACTGCGTCGTGGAGGACTTCGCGACCCTGTGCGCGGGGGTCGCGCTCGGCGGTTCCGTCGTCGTCGGCCGCGGCGCCTACGTCGGTATGCACGCATCGGTGCGCGAGCACGTGCGCGTCGGGGCCGGTGCCCTGCTCGGCATGGGCGCCGTCCTCCTGCACGACCAGCCCGACGACCAGACCTGGGTCGGCGTCCCCGCCGGCCCGCTCGGCGCGCCCACCCGAAGCGCACGCCACCGCAGCGACGCGGCGAGCGGGCTCGACGCACGAGCCGACCAGACCGAAGACCGGACCAGCGACGACGAGGTAGGAACCCGATGAGCATCCCCCTGGTGGACCTCGGTGCGCAGCACGCCGAGATCGCGGACGAGGTCCGCGCCGGGCTCGACGAGGTGTTCGCGCGCACCGCGTTCGTCGGCGGGCCCGCGGTCGGCCGCTTCGAGTCCGCGTACGCGGCCTACGTCGGCGCGGCGCACTGCGTCGGCGTCGCGAACGGCACCGACGCGCTCGAGCTCGCGCTGCGCGCCGCGGGCGTGCGCCCGGGCGGCGAGGTGATCCTGCCCGCGAACACGTTCATCGCGACCGCCGAGGCCGCGTCGCGCATCGGCGCGCGGCCCGTGCTGGTCGACGTCGACCCCACGTACCTGCTGATCGACCCGGGCGCCGTGCGCGCCGCGCTGTCGCCGCGCACCGAGGCGATCGTCCCGGTGCACCTGTTCGGCCAGGTCGCGCCGGTCGAGGAGATCGGCAAGATCGCCGCCGATGCGGGCGTCCCGATGATCGAGGACGCCGCGCAGTCGCAGGGCGCCCGCCGGTTCGGCCAGCCCGCCGGATCGTTCGGTCTCGCCGCCGGGACGAGCTTCTACCCGGGCAAGAACCTCGGCGCCGCGGGCGACGCCGGAGGCGTCACGACGTCGGACGCGGACGTCGCGCGCACCGTGCGCGTGCTGTCGGCACACGGCTCCGAGCACAAGTACGACCACGAGACGATCGGCTTCAACTCCCGGCTCGACACCGTGCAGGCCGTCTACCTCGAGGCCAAGCTGCGGCGGCTCGAGGGCTGGAACGCGGCTCGTCGGACCGCCGCGGAGCGGTACGGCGCGGCGCTCGCGACCGTCGACGGCGTCGTCGCCCCGACGTCCGCCGACGGCAACGAGGACGTGTGGCACCTGTACGTCGTGCAGGTCGACGAGCGCGACCGCGTGCTCGCGAGCCTGCACGACGCCGGGGTCGGCGCGGGCATCCACTACCCGACCCCGCTGCACCTGACCGCGGCGTACGCCGACCTCGGGCTCGGCCGGGGCGCGTTCCCCGTCGCCGAGGCGGCCGCCGACCGCATCCTGTCCCTGCCCATGTACCCGCACCTGACGGCCGACCAGCAGGACGTCGTCGTCGAGGCGCTCGCGACGGCGGTCGGCGTCCGGCCGTGACGACCGACGAGCGCACCCCCGAGGTGGCGTCCGACGCCGAGCGCCGCCCCAGCGCGGCCAGCGCGCTGGGCTGGAGCTTCGGTGGTGCTGTCGCGGCGCGGCTCGGCACGGTCGCCATCGGGGTCGTGCTCGCGCGGCTGCTCGGTCCCGAGGAGTTCGGCACGTACGCGATCGCCTACGTCGCGCTCCTCGCGGTGCTGAGCTTCAACGAGCTCGGGGTCAGCCTCGCGATCGTCCGGTGGCCGGGCGACCCCCGGAGCATCGCCCCCACGGTCACGACGATCAGCGTGGCTGCGAGCCTGGTCACGGCGGTCGCGGTCGCGCTCGCGGCCGGACCGTTCGCGACCGCGATGGGGGACGCCTCGGCAACGGGGCTCGTGCAGCTCCTGGCGCTGTGCGTCGTCATCAACGGGGTCGTCGCGACACCCGCGGCGCTGCTGCAGCGCGGCTTCCGTCAAGACCGTCGTGCGGTGATCGACCAGGTCAACGTGTGGCTGGGGTCGCTCGTCTCGGTCGGGCTCGCGCTCGCCGGGGTCGGTGCGGCGTCGCTCGTCATCGGTCGGCTCGCGGGCGCGTTCGTGTCGGGCGTGCTGTTCCTCGTGTGGTCGCCCCAACGCCTGCGGTTCGGGTTCGACCGCACCCAGGTGCGGCCGCTCCTGGCGTTCGGGATGCCCCTCGCGGGCGCCAGCATCATCGTGTTCGCGGCGGGCTACGCCGACCAGATCGTCGTCGGGCGGCTGCTCGGGCCCGTCGAGCTCGGCTTCTACGTGCTCGCCTTCAACCTCGCGAGCTGGCCCGTCAGCCTCCTCTCGCAGCCGGTGCGCGCGGTCGCGCCCGCGCTGTTCGCGCGGATCCAGGAGGATGCGCGCGCGATGGGCGACGCGTTCGTGTCGCTCGTGCGGCCCCTCGCCGCCGTCGCGTTCCCGGCCTGCTGTGCGCTCGCGGTCGCGGCCGAGCCGATCGTGCGGTTCGTGTACGGCGAGGCGTGGCACGCGGCGGCCGGCCCGCTGCGCTTCCTCGCCCTCGTGGGCGCGTTCCGGATCGTCCTCGAGCTCGCGTACGACTATCTCGTGGTGCGGCAGCGGTCCACGTCGTTGCTCGTCGTGCAGGCGGTGTGGTTCGTCGCGCTCGTCCCTGCCGTGATGCTCGGTGCGCACCTCGGCGGCACGTCGGGCGCCGCGCTCGGCCAGCTCGCGGTCGTCGCAGCGGTCGTCCTGCCGTGGTACCTGGTGCTGCTCGCACGCGCGGACGTCGACCGCGGCCGCACGGTGCGCGCGCTCGGCGTGCCCGCGCTCGGCAGCGGCGTGCTCGCGCTCGTCGGCCTGCTCGTGGTGGACCGGGTCGGATCCGCGCTCGTCGCGGACGTGCTGGTCGCCGTGCTGGCGCTCGGGACGGCCGCGGTGCTCGTGCTGCCGCGGCGCCGTGACCTCGGTGTGCTGCGCGCCACGAGGGCGGTCGCCGCATGAGCGACGCGCGAGCGCTGTCCGTCGTCGTCTACCCCCACTCGATGGAGCTGGGCGGCAGCCAGATCAACGCGATCGACCTCGCCGCCGCCGTGCGCGACCTCGGTCACGACGTCGTCGTCTACGGCGAGCGCGGGGTGCTCGAGCAGCGCGTGCGCGACCACGGCCTGCGGTACGTCGCAGCGGCGGAGCACCGGCTGCGTCCGTCACCCGTCGTCGCGCGTGATCTGCGCCGGCTCGCCCGTGAGGTGAGGGCGGACGTGCTCCACGGGTACGAGTGGCCCCCGGCGCTCGAGTGTCGGGCCGCGACGACCGGGACCCGTCGGGCGGCCGTCGTGACAGTGATGTCCATGGCGGTCGCCCCGTTCCTCCCGTCGAGCATGCCGCTCGTCGTCGGCACCGAGCAGATCCGCGCCTCGGTCGCGCACCGTCGGGCGCCCGTGCACCTGCTCGAACCACCGGTCGACACCGTCGCGGACCGGCCGGGTGCGGGCGGCCAGGAGCTGCGGCGCGAGCTGGGCATCGGTGACCACGAGACGGTCGTCGTGATCGTCTCGCGGCTCGTGCGTGAGCTGAAGCTCGAAGGCATCCTCACGACGATCGCGGCGGTCGGCGAGCTCGGTGCCGACGCGGACGTGCGCCTCCTCGTCGTGGGGGACGGCCCCGAGCGCCCGCAGGTCGAGGCTGCGGCGTTGGCCGCGGACGCCGCCGCGGGCCGCCGCGTCGTCCACGTGCTCGGTGAGCTGACGGACCCGCGGCCCGCCTACGACGCTGCCGACATCGCGGTCGGGATGGGCGGGTCGGCGCTACGCTCGCTCGCGTTCGCGTCACCGCTCGTCGTGCAGGGGGAAGGCGGGTTCTTCGCGTTGCTCGACGAGGAGTCGTTGCCGGTGTTCCTCGAGCAGGGCTGGTACGGCGTCGCGGACCGTGGGCCGCGCGAGGCGTGCGACGCTCTCGTGGCGGTCCTGCGAGCGTTGCACGCGTCGCCGGACCTGCGGGAACGGCTCGGGCAGTTCGGTCGCACGCTCGTCGAGGACCGGTTCAGCCTCGCCCGCGCCGCCCGCACGCAGGTCGACGTCTACCGCGCGGCGCTCGCTGCCGGACCGCGCGGGCTCGACCGGGTCGCCGACGACGCGCGCGCGCTCGTCGGCCTCGCGGGCTACAAGGTGCGTCGCCGCGTCGAGCGTCGCCGGGGCACTGCGCGCGTCGACGACTTCAACGCGAGGCCGCTCGCGGCCGCTCCGCGCTGAGCCACGCCAGCCCCAGCACCCCGAGGAAGTCCCGCGCTCGCGCGTCCCAGTCCTGCTCGCGCGCGTAGGCCCGGCTCCGAGCGGAGCGGTCGGCGCGCCCGAGGTCGTCGGCGCGCGCCAGCTCGTCGAGCGTCGCACGGGCGAACTCCTGCGGTCCTGCGGCAGTCGTGACCAGGTCGGCGGGCAGATCGTCCGTCGCCGGGAGGGCCGTGCTGACGACCGGGAGCCCGGCGGCGAGGTACTCCAGCGTCTTGAGCGGGAAGCTCGCACGATTGAAGTCGGTGTCCGCATAGGGCGTGAGCCCGACGTCGACGAGGCGCAGGAGGCCCGGCAGCGCGGAGAACGGCTGCGGACCCACGGCCTGCACGTTCTCCCGCGCGACGAGCGCCGCGAACCGGTCCGTCGCGAACGACGGGTCGACGGGTCCGACGAGCAGCAGGGACGTCCCCGTGTCGGCCACGGCGGTGAGGAGGTCGAGGTCGATGCGGTCCGAGAGCCGTCCGACGAACCCCGCGACCGGGGGAGGCAGGGCGATGCTCGTGTCCGTCGGTGTGTCGTCGGTGCGGGCGAAGTGGCCGGGGTCGCAGCCGTTCGGGACCACCACGACCTCGCGGCAGCGGTCCCGCCACCGGTCGGCGAGGTGACGGGTCACGGTGACGACCAGGTCGGCAGCCCCGAGCTGCGCGTCCTCGCGACGGCGCAGGTACGCGGGAGACAACCCCATGAGCTCGGCCCCCGCGACCCAGTCGTCGGTGCCCCACAGGACGCGACGGACGTCCGGCAGGGAGCCGAGCACGTCGTCGAGCGACGCGACGACGAGCGCGTGCGGCCGGTCGGTCGTCCGACGGACGGCGTGGCGGATCGCGGAGCGCGTCGCGGCGGCCGCGAGCACGCGCAGCCCGGGTCGGCTCACGCCAGGCGGCGCGACGGGCGTCACTCGGGTGATGCCCGGGTGGGGCGACGTGAGGCGTGGTCGCAGGGCGCCGCCCCGCAGGTGTCGCTTGCGCAGCGGAGTGAGCACCGAGACGGGCGGGTCGACGAACAGCACGGGCACGTATGGCGCGAGCGCGACCGCGAGGTGCTTCTCGGACATCCACGGGTCGTCCCACGAGACGCCGGAGGCCAGGACGACGAGCGGGCGCGGCGTGGTCATCGAGTCCCTCCGACACCCGCGGGTGCCTGGTCCGGTGCTGCTTCTGGTTCCGTCGCCGACGACGTCGGCTGCGGTGGCGTGGCGTCACGGGTGAGCGTGAGCCGACGCAACGCCGACACGCACCCGAGAGCGAAGAACAGGACGCCGGAGACCTGCGGGAACCCGAATGCGTCGAACGTGACGAACGCGAGCGCAGCGGCAGCGACGCACGCGAACAGCGCGCGGGCGAGGCTGCGGTCGTCGGCGAGCGCGAGCCGCTTGCTGAGGCGGTACGCGACGAGCAGCGCGGTCCCGAGCAGCGCGACGAACGCCCCGACGCCGACGACGCCCGCCTCGATCGTGAGCCCGAGGTACTGGTTGTCGAGGATGCGGTACGACGGCAGGAACGTCGACGGGCCCCGGCCGAACCACGGGTGCTGCGAGATGAACTGCCACGCGAGGTCGTAGCTGTCGGTCCGTGACTTCGCGCTGTCGTCCTCGGAGATCCCCGTGAACAGCCGGATCATGGTGCCGAGCAACCCGGGGATCGCGACGTACACGGCACCGAACCCTGCGACGACGATCCCGATCGCGGCCCAACGCCGTCGCACGGGCCAGCTCGGCAGGAGCGCCGCGAGGACGACGACGAGCCCGAGCAGCGCCGATCGCGACATCGTGATGGGCACCGCGCCGCCGATCGCGGCGACGGGCCACCACCGGGCGATCCGCGACCGGTCCGACGGCTGCAGCGCGACGTGCAGCGCGAGCGGCAGCACCATCACCATGAGGACGCCGAACTCGATCGGGTGCGTCGACATACCGGCGGCCCTCGCGAAGCCGTTGCGGGCGTACACGCTGGTCAAGGTCGTGTTGGGGGAGAGGCCGGGGATCGACACCAGATCGACGAACGCGCGGCCGGTGAAGAACTGGAGGATGCCGAGCGCGCCCGCGAAGCCCGCGGTCACGACGAGAGTGCGCAGCACGGTGTCCAGGCGGTCCCGGCTCGCGAAGCCGTCGCCCGCGAGCATCACCAGCCCCCACCACGAGAGCACGAGCAGCAGACCACGGTCGGCCGAGCTGATCTCGAGGCCGTCGATCGGGCGCGTCACGCCCGCCACGTAGGCGGCCATCATCGCGACGACGAAGACCCCCATCGCGGTCCGCACCGGTTGCGCGGGCCGCAGCGTGGCACGCGACCGCGACAGCTGGGCCGCGAGCCACCAGGCCGCAGCGACGAGCCCGACGATCTGCGCCGGGGTCCCGGCGGCACCGAGCGGCTTGAGCACGAGGTTGGCGGGGATCAGCATGACGGCCAGCACCCAGGCGAGGAGCAGGGCGCTCGCGTCGGTGGGCCGACGTGCCGGACGGATCTCGACGGGCAGGTCCGTCGTCCGGGTCCTGGCCACCGGTCAGGCCAGCGGGTTGCGGGCACCGCCGGCGGTGGGAACCATCAGCGGGACCTGGTCCGCGGCCACGTCCGACGTGGGGCCGTCGGCACGCTCGTCGTGCCCGCCGGGCGCTGTCGAGGCGGGCCGGGTGCGATGCGTCGAGATGCCCGACGGCCCGGACTGTGGGCCCTCGGGCGACCCAGCGGGGGACGATGCGAGGTCCGGCGACCGCCGCGGACGTGCGCGACGCGTGAGGTCCTCCGGACGGACCTCGGGGCGGGCGTCGACCGCTGCCACCGTGCGCGGCGAGGTGACGTCACGACGCGCGGGGACCAGCGCAGGTGCGGGCGGACCCGCGACAGGTCGGCCGTCAGGTGCGGAGCCGGGACCGGGCGCATGACCGGGCTCCGCACGGCGGTCGCCCGGGTGAGCCGGGCCCGGGGCGGGCAGCGGGTCGTCGCGCGTCCCGGCGGTCTCGCCGCCGGCCGCGCGCGCCCGCTCGAGCCGACGGCGCATCAGCAGCCCGTCGAGCGCGTACGCGAGGAAGGCCGTCCCCGCGAGACCGCCCAGTGCGACGACGAGCACCGCCCGGATCTGCCCCTTGTTCGAGCCCTCAGGCACGTCGTCCCGCGTGACCGTGGTGAGCTCGATGATCGAGCTCGCGGGTGCACCGACCTCTTCCTGGAGGTCCTGGAAGACCGTGGGCATGGTCGTCAGGACGCTGTCCAGCATCCCGAGCGCACGGTCGGCGTCGGTGGCGGTCACCTCGACGACGAGCACCGGGCCGCTCGAGCTCGCGTCGCGTTCGACGACGAAGTCCGCGTCACCCCCGGGCGGTGCGAGATCCGTGTGGACCTTGCCGTTGTTCAGCGCGCGCGCCAGGACGTCCGCGGTGGGCTGCAGCCCGTTGAGGGTGAGGTACGGGTTGCCGGCGTCGCCGACGACGGACTGCGGCGGGACGAGCAGGACCGAGGCGCGCGCGATCTGGTCGACGGGCACGAGCGTCATGACGTACCCGGACGCCGCGACGGTGACGAGCACGCCGACGAGTGCGAGCCACCACCGGCGGCGGAGGCCCGCAAGGATGTCGGACAGGTACACAGTCACCCCAAGTTCGCCCGATTGCGCATGGTCTGGTCGATTCGCCCCAGCATAGGCTCGGCTCCGAACGAGGCTCGTGGGCCGCTGGGGTGAACCTTGCGGAGGTCCGGGGGAGACGACGAGCCGTTCGGGTGACGGGCCGGACGGTCCGCGGCGCGACGGGAGCGAGACGTGACGATCTGGGACCTGCTGGCGACGGCCTGGCGCCGCCGTCTCGTGGTCCTCGCGTGCGCGCTCGCGTCGGGGCTGCTGCTGTACGGCGTCGCGGCGCCGGTCGTCGCGTACAACGGGCGGGTGACGGTGCTCTTGCTCGTCCCGCAGGGCACCCCGGGCAACGCGCTGTCGACGACGACGCAGTCGTTGATCGGGATGGCGGGTGTCGCGGCGCGCGCGGCGACGGGGCCCCACGACGCTCCGCAGACGGTGTCGGCGGACATCACGCTCGCGTCGATGGGGGTCGAGCGCGGGTGGAGCCTGCGCCAGCCCAACGCGGGCGGCCAGTGGGAGATCCGCTACGAGGACCCGCTCCTGGACGTGCAGTCGACCGGTCGCACGCTCGAGGAGGCTCAGGCGACGATGCAGGAGGCCCTCGACCACGTGCGTGCCGCGCTCACCGAGCTCGAGGACCGGGCCGACGTCCCGGCCACGGCGCGGATCCGGACCGAGCTGAGCCCGCAGGAGCCTGCGTTCACGGTGCAGACGGGCTCGCGCGTGCGGGCACTCGCCCTCACGGCGGTGATCTGCGCGATCGGCACGGGTGCGGCGGTGCTCGCGGCGGACGGTCTCGCATCCCGACGAGCGCGTCGTCGGTCGCTCGTGGCCCACCCGTCCTGACCGCGCGCGGCCGTCGGTCGTCAGTGACCGAACCAGGCGGTGCGGCGCGGGCCGGCCTCGGCGACGAGCGCGTCGACCGTGCGGGCCTCGAGCCCGCGTGCGGCGAGCTCGCCGAGCACGAGGCGCGCGACCGCGACCCGGTCGAACGACGTCGAGACGGGTTCGCCGCGCGGACCGGGCTCGATGCGCTCGTGCAGCAGCAGCACACCGCCGGGGGCCAGCCGCGCGAGCCCGCGCGCGGCGACCTCGGGTGCGGGCGCGTCGACCCAGTCGGCCGCGTCGCACGTCCACACCACGACCTCGAGCCCGGCCCGGCGCGCGGCGAGCCATGTCGCGGGCGACTGCTTGCCGTAGGGCGGGCGGTACCGCGTGACGGGCGTTGCGGTGACCTGTTCGAGCCGTGCGCGCGCCTCGCGCAGCGTCGCGACGGCCTGACGGTGCGACTGGTCGGTGAGCGGCGAGTGGTCGAGCCCGTGCAGCGCGACCTCGTGCCCGCGCGCGAGCGCCTCACGGACGAGCGCGGGGTGCTGCTCGGCGAGCGGGACGAGCACGAAGAACGTGCAGCGCGCACCGTGCTCGTCGAGCGCGTCGAGCAGGTGCGGGGTGACGGTCGGCTCGGGACCGTCGTCGTACGTGACCGCGACGGCACGCGTGGAGCGGCCGCCCGCGAGCGAACCCGCGACGGGTCCGACGACCGTGTCGACCGTCCGACGAGCCCCGCGGCGCACCGTCCGGCGCAGCCGTGCCATCCGGTCGGGACGCTGATCGTCTCGCATCGCAGACACTCCGGCTCGCTCCGATCGTCGCAGGTGGGCCCGTGAAGCGGGCTGCCGGGACGTGAGCATGCCATCCCCGGGGATCGGCCGATCGGGTGAATTGCCCTAGCATGACGCCGATCGGGTGAAAAACCTGTCGATGACGTGTTCGCGCGGATCGTCGGAGCCTGCCGGCCCGTAGGCCCGCCGACGCCGCCTCGGTCCAGTGGGTCCAGGCCTCACGAAGGAGCAGCTGTGGGACGTACGCGTCGTATCGCCCTCGCGCTCGGCGGCTCGCTCGTCGTCGGCGTGCTCGTCTCGACGCTGGGCGGTGCCTCGGCCGCGCCGCAGGGCACGTCGCCGGCGGCGGTCGCGCACCGGCAGTGGTGGTCCGCCGCGGTCCTGGGCTCCCCGGCTCACGAGGGGCGGACCTCGTCGACGAGCGCGGCGCAGGATGCTGACGGGCTCACCGGCCGGCGTTCCGTGCCGCGGACGGGTCGCGCACTCGTCCCGCCGCGACCGCGGCCCACCGACGGCGCGATCGCGGTGCCGGGCCGTGGCGGCATGCCGCTCCCGGGCGCGACGTCCGGCGCGACCGCGGGCGCCACGACGGCGCCGTCCCCGACGGGCGGCGCGACGTCGAGCCCCGTGGCGGGGAGCACGACGAACCCGCGGCCGGCCCCCACGGCGCAGCCCGCGCCGAGCACGTCGCCGACGGTCAAGCCGGACCCGAAGCCGACGAGCCCCGCGCCCCAGCCCGCCCCGACGGCGGGTGCGCCGGTCGGGAGCTGGCCGGGCGCGGCCACGACGGGTGTCCCGGACGGGGTCGCGCTCACCGCCTCGAAGTCCTTGCGCGTCACGAAGGACGGCACGGTGCTGTCCGGGCTCGACGTGAGCGGTGACATCTCGATCGAGGCGGACGACGTGATCGTCCGCAGCACGCGCATCCGGGGGACGGGGACGTACGGGATCCTCGTGCGCTCGGGTTCGGTGCTCATCGAGGACGTCGAGATCACCGGTCCGGAGAACGCGATCGCGGGTGACGACTGGACCGCACGGCGCGTCGACATCCACGGCACGTCGGGGGACGGCGTGAAGGTCGGCTCGAACGTCACGCTCGAGGACAGCTGGATCCACGACCTGACGCCCGCGCCGTCGGCGCACGCGGACGGTGTGCAGATGCAGAGCGGGGTGCGCAACCTCGTCGTGCGGCACAACCGGATCGACGTGTCGGCCGCGGGCTCCGCGAACTCCGCGATCTTCCTCGCGCCCGACCTCGGCCCGAGCGCGCCGGGTCCGGTGCTCGTCGCGCAGAACTACCTCGACGGCGGCGGCTACACGCTCTTCTGCGTGGACGGCGCGGACGGTCGCTACGTCGTCGACGACATCACGATCCGCGACAACACGTTCGGCAGGAACGCGGACTACGGCGCGGCGCGCGTCAACGTCCCGGTCACGTGGTCCGGGAACGTGTACGCGAGCGGCGGCAGCGTCCGGTACTGAGCGGGCTCCCGACGCCGCCCGCGACCGGTGGCCGGTGCGCGCGCTGGTGCGACCGGGTGTCGCTCACCCGTCCGGCAGGGGCGGCTGGGTGAATCTGTCCCGAATGCCCGCTTCGGCACGACCTGCGCCGCTACGGTGCAGGGCGTGGACGACAGCACGCAGGACCCGCGCACGGTGATCGGGTTCGCGTGCCACTGGAACCGACCCGCGCCGGCGACGTGGTCGGGGACGCCGTGGCGGCTGCGTGACGCGCTGACGCAGATCGCGCCCGTCGTCGACCTCGGTACGGAGCTGGCCGCGCCCCTGCGCGCTGCGCTCAAGCTCGCGCACGTGCGCCCCACGGGTGGGACGTGGTCGTCCAGCTGGCGCTACGGGCGCACGACGAGGGGGCTCGTCGCCCGCCAGGTGCGACGCGCGTCGGCACGGCTGCGCCCGGACGTCGTGCTCGAGATCCAGGACCTCGCGCGCACGACGCCCCCGGCGCTCGTGCTGCAGGACCTCAGCTACGCGCTGCTGCTCGACAGGTTCGGACCGGACGGTGTGCCGCACTTCCGTGCGCTGGGTCGGCGGCGGATCGACGCGCTGCGCCGGGACCAGGAGCGCGTGTACGCCGGTGCCGCCGCGCTGCTGCCGATGAGCCGCTGGCTCGCGGAGAGCCTCGTCGTGCACGGTGTCCCCGCGGAGCGTGTGCACGTCGTGCCGCCGGGCGTCGCGGTGCCCGTCCCGGTCGGTGCACCCGTCCCGCAGCGACGCCGCGGCCCGGTGGCGCGCCTGCTGTTCGTCGGGCGGGACTTCGACACCAAGGGCGGGGCGCAGGTCGTCGCGGCGGTCGCGCGGCTGCGGGCGCACCGACCGGTCATGCTCACGGTGGCGGGGCCGGAGCGCTGGCCGCTGCGTGGCGCCGTCCCGGACGGGGTGCAGTTCCTCGGTCCGGTGCCGCACGAGAGGGTGGGGGAGCTCATGGACCAGCACGACCTGTTCGTCATGCCGTCGGTCATGGAGGGGTTCGGGATGGTGTTCGCCGAGGCGCTGCAGCGCGGTCTGCC
>Ga0206107_1000515_pt1 | contig 15624 bp, 8 predicted proteins | sample 2B0metagenome_FD_148652 | JGI IMG/M metagenome (GOLD analysis project Ga0206107, IMG submission 148652) | Enriched microbial communities from leaf-cutter ant dump, University of Wisconsin, Madison, United States - 2B0 | ecosystem: Environmental > Terrestrial > Nest > Insects nest > Nest dump...
ATACACACTCTGGAGAAACAACTATAGACTCAGAGATCCACCATGTTAACTCACAAATGGAGCATTTAGAACCAGATTTAGAATCACATATAGAGTCAATTGTAGAAAACCATGGAGATAGCGAGCACCTCCATGTACCTCACCAAGAAGGCTTTCACCCTATAAGAGATATTCATGGTCATCACCATAATGCAGACCATTTTCATAGTGATCATCATATCGATCATCCTCATTCAGAGCCTTTTCATCATTTACATGAAGACCATCTGCATCATGTTCATCCAGATAAATCTCTTAACGAAATATGCCATGACCATGAGCATTGTCACTTACACTATAAAACACACTCATTAATTTTAGGAAAACCTCATCACGATCAAAAAGTGTCTGATGCTCAATCTATAACAGGCAGCAGCTGCAGTCCTGATCACCACTCCATATTTTTAGATGATAATGCTGCTGAAGAAATAGTGCATACCATAAGAGACGGCTGTCTGGAATTTTATAAGCAAAAATTAACAAAAAAATTAAAACGGGAGGTTCTTTTGATGGCAAGTACCATTGGAGGTGCTTCCCATGAAAGTTGGTCCACGTTAAATAGCATTTTGATAGAAGGGGAAAAAATAATAAAAATATGGGTTGCAGTCATTATTGCTTGGCAGATGTCTGATGATCTTGAATATTCTATCAATCCAGAAGAAGAATTTAACAAAGAAGAGGAGGTGGAAAATGCTAAAAGTAGAATAGAAACAACAGCGGAAGAAATAGCTGAATTGATATTTCAGAATCCATTAAAAGGGTTGGAAATTATCAAACAATATACAGGTATCAACTTAGATACAGTTGATCCAGATATTATTAATATTAATGAGTTAAATGAAACTTTAGACAATTATTATCAATTAAAATTAAAAAAGGGGAATTATATGCCATCACATCAAGAACTAATAAACAGATTGAGCTCTCTTGACATTAATGCAGGATTGGAAAGATTTATGCATTATGTTGAATGCAGAAATTATTCAGAATGTGGAAATTTGCTTAGAGAAGGGCACCTGGGGTCATCAGGGTATATTGCAAGCACGTTCCTTAATAGTTGGTTTGCAATCCAACAAGCAAGTACTGCAGGAAGCCATAAAGTAAAATGCATGATGATGGTGCTTGCTTCTCAGGCACAAAAGAATGAAGCTGAATTTATGCAAATGGTTAGTGCTTCAAATGCAAGGCGTGAAAAATTAGTTGCTAGTGTTATTAGGATGATGGAAGTAAATTCAGAAAAAAATCATTCTGAACGTCGTGAAGTTCTTGGGATGTTAGTAGAAGGAAAAATTACTGAAACTGCGTATTTCAGGTTTTTGGAACATATAGAGAAGGTATCAGCAACTGATGAAAGAATTTCAGCGCATCTAACGGAAATATGTAGAGCTAATGCTGTAGAGCCAGATATGGTTAAGCAATGCCATCAAATTCATCTTAAGGTAATTACTGCTATCACGGACACTATTAAGCACATTGTAGGAAAAGATGAAAGCCAGCTAAGAGCTTTCTTTGAACAGACAAGAGGGTTAGTTGCAGATTTCAGAGGGGTGGCTGCGCCTGTTACTGAAGAAACCAAAGAAGAAACACATGCTGAGGAAAAAGCAGCGGTGAACGGGATCTCGAGACATGGAGTATTTGCGAATCCAACAGCAAGATCAGAAGAAAAGCCGATTACCCCTGATGCTCCTGATGCAAAAGCAGGGAATGATGAGGAAGCAGCAGGGCAAGAAGGGAGAGAAGTTCCAGATGTAACGTTACGTTAAAACAAGGTAAATCTTGCTGAAGTGTAACTTCAGAATGGTGACTATCTGTATGAAAGCACTGTATTACCCCAACGATGTACTACAGCCAGAGGTGCGGCGATGGGTGTAATGTGGTGAGCGGCAAGGTGATATTAGCCTTGCCCAACTTTGACTTATTTCAGCACCAGCATGTTTCGGAAGAGACCGCTTACCCTCCTTTATTCAGTTACAGGGTTGATATTTTAAATTCAGCCCGCATCTTATGTAACAAAGCCGTTTTTTATAAACAATAATAACTGGAGTGGTTTTATGCGAATGGACAAGTTAACGTCAAAATTTCAGGAAGCGCTGGCTGATGCACAGTCGTTGGCGTTGGGGCGCGATCATGGTTTTGTAGAACCTTTGCATGTCATGAAAGCGCTTTTGGAGCAAGAGGGGGGCAGTGTTCGTCCTTTACTGGTTCAGGCGGGTGTTAATCTTTCGCAATTTAAGACTTTACTGGATGAGGCATTGAATAAATTGCCTCAAGTTTCTGGTACGCCCGGGGAAATTCATATTTCCAATGAGTTGAATCGTCTGCTCAATGTTACTGACAAGTTGGCTCAGCAGCGTAAAGATCAGTATATTTCCAGTGAGTTGTTTGTGATGGCAGCTGTGGAGGATTCAGGACAATTAGGTAACCTTTTAAAACAGGCTGGTGCAGGCAAGGCGGCTGTCCACCAGGCAATTGATAAGATGCGAGGCGGAGAAAGCGTGCAGGATCCCAATGCGGAAACACAGCGTCAGGCGTTGGAAAAATATACGATTGATTTAACGGAGAGAGCAGAAAGAGGAAAATTGGATCCGGTCATCGGGCGTGATGATGAAATTCGGCGAACTATTCAGGTGCTTCAACGCCGCACGAAAAATAATCCTGTATTAATCGGTGAACCCGGGGTAGGTAAGACGGCCATTGTTGAAGGGCTGGCTTTACGTATTATTAATGGTGAGGTACCGGAAGGTTTAAAAGATAAACGGGTTTTGTCTCTAGATATGGGAGCATTGATAGCGGGGGCTAAATTTCGGGGAGAATTTGAGGAAAGGCTTAAGGCGGTGCTGAAAGATCTGGCCAAACAGGAAGGGCAGATTATTTTATTTATTGATGAATTACATACGATGGTTGGTGCTGGTAAAGCGGAGGGTGCGATGGATGCTGGCAATATGTTAAAGCCAGCTTTGGCGCGGGGCGAGCTGCATTGTATTGGGGCCACGACGCTGGATGAATACCGGCAGTATATTGAAAAAGATGCGGCACTGGAGAGGCGGTTTCAGAAAGTGCTGATTGATGAACCTTCCGTGGAAGATACCATTGCTATTCTTCGAGGGTTAAAAGAACGGTATGAGGTGCACCATGGAGTGGATATTACCGATCCTGCTATTGTGGCAGCGGCCACTTTATCGCATCGGTACATTACGGATCGCCAGCTCCCTGATAAAGCCATTGATCTGATTGATGAAGCAGCGAGTCTTATTCGTATGGAAATTGACTCAAAACCGCAAGCACTGGATAAGCTGGACAGACGTTTGATTCAATTAAAAATTGAACGGGAAGCGTTAAAAAAGGAATCGGATGAAGCTTCTAAAAAGCGGCTTGCCGATTTAGAGTCTGCCATTGAAAAGGCGGAAAAAGAATATGCGGATTTGGCGGAAGTCTGGAAAGCGGAAAAAGCACAGCTTCAGGGAGCAACCCATTTGAAAGAGGCATTGGAAACAGCCAAACTGGAGTTGGAAAAAGCGCGAAGAGCCGGCGATTTAACGCGTATGTCTGAAATCCAATATGGCCGCATTCCTGAACTGGAGAAACAATTAGGTCAGGCAAATGCGCTGGAGCATCCTCATGATGAGCCTAAGCTGGTTCGTAATAAAGTAACAGATGAAGAAATTGCAGAGGTGGTTTCCAAGTGGACGGGCATTCCTGTTTCTAAAATGCTGGAAGGAGAGCGTGAAAAATTACTGAAGATGGAATCGGTTTTAGAACAGCGCGTTGTTGGTCAGCCTGAAGCGGTTAAAGTGATTTCCAATGCAATTCGCCGTGCGAGAGCAGGACTCTCGGATCCTCGGCGTCCAACAGGTTCGTTTTTATTTTTGGGACCGACGGGCGTGGGTAAAACCGAATTATGTAAGGCGCTGGCCGCTTTTCTGTTTGATACGGAAGAAGCAATGGTGCGTATTGATATGTCAGAATTTATGGAAAAGCATTCGGTAGCCCGTCTTATTGGTGCTCCCCCTGGCTATGTTGGTTATGAAGAAGGCGGCTATCTGACGGAAACTGTGCGCCGGAGACCTTATGCCGTGATCCTTTTGGATGAAGTAGAAAAAGCGCATCACGATGTATTTAATATTTTGCTTCAGGTTTTGGATGATGGCCGTTTGACGGATGGTCAGGGGCGTACGGTAGACTTTCGTAACACAGTGATTGTGATGACGTCCAACCTGGGTTCGACGCTCATTCAGGAGATGGCTGATGAGAAGGATTATCCGAAAATGAAAGAGGCTGTGATGGAAGTGGTGGCTCAGCATTTTCGTCCAGAATTTATTAATCGTCTGGATGAGACTGTGGTGTTTCATTCACTGGGGGTGAATGAAATTCAGGCGATTACTCAGATACAGATTCATGATTTGCAAAAGCGGCTGCTGGCAAAAGATTTTCAATTTCACGTCAATGATAAAGTATTCAGTTTTCTCTCCAAGGCCGGCTATGATCCTGTTTATGGTGCACGTCCTTTGAAACGTGCCATTCAGCAGTACCTTGAAAATCCTTTGGCAACGGAAATTCTGGAAGGCCGTTTTCTGCCGGGAGATACAATCCAGGCCGATGTGAAGAATGATAAGCTGGTGTTTAAGAAAAAGTGAAACTGCCGGGACTATACCCGTCGTCTTTCAAAATGGTACTTCGTTGCAGCAAGCCTTGCGTGCTCATGTATTAGTTATACACTCCGCGCACTCGGCTGCGCTGCGCCTCGTCCCCTTTTGAAATACTCGGGTATAACTTTGCATTTCCAAAGATCACGGGTATATTAACTAAAATCAGCAGGTAACAGAGGTTCTAAATCCTCTCGGTCTTCTTCCGCTTTCTGGCAACATAACCAGTTAGTAAAAAAATGGAATTTTGTATATTTATTAAATGTTGGAGAGGTTGGATTTTCTTCAACATTTTCCAAAAGGTCTTCTTCACTTAGGCTGCTTTTTTCCCTGATTTGCTGGATTTTTCTGTTGCCGCTGTATTGAAAGGCACTTATATTGACTATTAAAAACAAAGAAGAGGCTGCCATGATCATTCCCGTAATCATTGGGTCTACGAATTCATGAATAAGTGGATAAAATACTCCTGCTGCCAGGAATAGTCCAAAGATATTAACACCGAAGGCAATAGAAAGTGATGTGTAATAGTTTCGCTGATGGATTTCAGACAACGCTATCAGAATAGGGATATCTACCAGAGATTCGTTTAAAACAGCATCGGCTTCAGCAGATACTGGGGCTGAAGGGGAGATAGCTGCGCTGTATGCAGCTGCTTGCATAGCAGGCCGATCGTTCTCATCATCCCCTGCATATAAAACAATCTCGCCTGTATTCTGAAGATATTCAATAAAATCTACTTTACCTTTCGGTGTTTGTCTTGCTTGCACGATGATTTTTTCCTGGTTTTTTGAGAGTTTGTTTCGGAAAAAATCGGTACGTTCTTCTGTATCTCCGGTAACAATATAAATGGTTTTATTTCTATCTGCTAACCATTGAATTGTCCAATTGGCACCTAACCTTAATTCTTGAGTTTCTTCTTCTACTGTTCTTAAAATAAATAATGCGTGAACTCTGCTGTTAATAGCCAAAAAGATCGGAAGATAGCCTCGGTTAGCCCAGTCTGATTCCAATTGCATCCATTGATTACTTATAAGAATATTTTGATCATTCAGCAATCCTTTATTTCCAAAAACTACCCTATCTCCATTAATTCTGGCACTTCCGCCTGCACCTTTATTTCTTGGATTTTCCTGGAATTCAGAACATGCGTAGGAAGATGACGAATGGTTTAACCTCATTTCAAGGATAGCTTTTGCAACAGCTGTGCGGGAATTTTTAGGGATCTGTTGTTCAAGTGTAATGATATAATCCAAACATTGTTCAGCATCAAGGTTATTTTCAATACTTACCAGTCCTTCGTAGGCATATTTTCCTGAGGTTAGCGTACCGCATTTATCAAAAACAACAGCGGTTACTTTGTGAAGATCAAGTATATGATCTTCTTGAATTAAAATACCTTCTTTAAAAGCCAATGCTTTAGTAATGCTCGCTCCCATGTCCACCAGTCCTAATCCACAAGGGCATGCACTTAATATCACTGAAAGAAAAACTTGTATTGCATTGTTGATTGCAGGTTCAGGACCCAACAACAGCCAGAAAACGGCACTGCTCACGGCTATTGTCATGACTCCTGCCAGAAAGTATTTACTCGTTATTTCCAATACTCTGTTGGGCGGTATTTCTTTTTTAATATTCGCGCAAGCTTTCCTGATGTAACTGTCTTGAGCTTCACAATCTGTCAGCAGAAATAATGCAGATGTTTCAGTGTTTACTGTTCCGGCATAAACTAGTGAGTTTTTTTCTTTTTTTGTTAACCCTTTTTTTCCATAAAATGCCTCTTGTACAAAAGCGCCAGAAGGATTTAAAAGCCATCCATCAATAGGCACTATCATGCCTTTATCAATAAAAATCACGTTATTTTTAGCAATTTTGCTTACAGGCAGTTCTTGTTCCAGTTGTTCGAAATTCAATGGAATCTCTTGACTATACCCTTCGTCTTTCAAAGGGGTACTTTGTTGCAGCAAGCCTTGCGTGCTCATGTATTCCTCATACACTCCGCGCGCTTGACTTCGCTGCGCCTCGTCCCCTTTTGAAATACTCGGGTATAACTTAGCACTCTCAAAGATCTCGAGTGTTATCGGCGCATTTTCTTCACCAGGAACAGAATAAACCTGCGCTGTTCTTGGGAGCTGTTTTTTGTACGTGTCCATAGATGTGGTCTGAGCATTAATCTTATCATGGATATGATTTCGAAGTGCATGGCTTAATTTTAGAAAGCCGAGAATGCTCAGTGGAACACTGAAAAAAGTCGAGGAATCTTCTTTATGAAAGAAAGTGGGAAACGCAATGGATAAAAAAGAATAAAGGATAGCAGAGATTGCTCCTATACTAATTAATGTATCCATAGCGCCGTGTGTCCGCCAGGCATTTTTAAAGTACTTCTTGCCTGCCAGGATGGTTACTATCGTTGCTGCGGTTCCAATGCTTAAGTTAACCCATCTTCCTTTTGGCGATGTGTTACCTGGCAGTAAACCCATATGTTCCAAAACCATTAGTGCAATGCCGCCGCCTAGTGTCGGCGTTAAAGCGAGGAACAACTGCATTGAAGAAAGGCTTCCAGGATGATTAACAGGTTGTTCTTCTTCAGAAATCACATCATCTATTGTTGCTGTAGAGTGGTTTACACAAGAATAACCTGCTTCAGAAAGTTGTTGCTTCAAAGCCGGTATGATTAATGTATCAACAGATGCAGAATCGGCAGCTTCCAAACCTTCAATTGCAACGCTGCTGCTTCTAAAATCAGGATAAATACCTTGAACGGAATATTCTTTTACTTGTAAAAAATCCTGAATACTGGCCTTAATTGTCCGAGAACAATTGGCACAATACATTTCTCCTTCCTGGATATGTAAAGTGATGTCAAAAAGTGGCATGATTATTGATTAGCCTCTATAAGTTGTGATTTTCATTTTCATCGTATAGCCTTCGGAGCTGGAAGCAGCAATTTCAGCTTTTGCATTGTATACAAGAGGGTAATTTATTTTCCCGTGGCCAAATTGATCCGTTTGGTAGACAGGGATGGATACATCTTTTGCAAATCGCTGAAGAGCGGTTGTAATAGTAGGATCCTTATTTTCATCTGAAAATTCTCCAAAGACAACTGCTTTGACATTTTTTATCAGTCCTGCCTGACGGAGATGATAAAGGGAACGGTCAATTCGGTATCCTTTTTCTCCTGTATCTTCGAGAAACAGGATTTTTTTGGCAGTTTTCGCCTGCCAGTGGGTGCCAATACCGCTTTCAAGGACAGTTAAATTACCGCCGGTTAACCGTCCCTGGATTTTGTCAGCAGCCTTTGCAGCTGCATTTAAGGGCTGTAAATGATTAAAGGCTTGAACGGGTATTTTTTGGGCGATGATTTCTGCAATTTTCATATAGTTTTGAGGGTCTTGGCCGGCATCTAAAATCTGGGCTAATCCAGAGGCGTGAATAGTATTCCAATGCCATTTTTGTGTCAGAAACAAGTGCAGTGCAGTGTTATCGCTGAAGCCTATAAAAATCTTTTGCTTTTTAGGAATAGGCAAGGCTCTCATCTGATCCAGCAGCCGAGCGCTCCCGTACCCGCCGCGGAGCGTCCAGACGATGGTATTTTCTGATGGATCCAATAAAGCGTTTTTCAATATATTAAACCGTACTTCGTCGCTGTTGGCATGATAAACAATATCATCGGCTATAAGAGAAGGAGGAATTTCTATTGTTAGATCAGGTAAAGTGCGTAAGTCGTTCAGTTTTTGAGGATCCATTCCGGAAGCCGGAGCAACGACCTTTATGACTTTGGTTTTAAAAATTTCTTGAAAAACAGGGTTTTGCAGTATTGAATTGAACATGGTTATTAATAAAATTGTTGTTGAGTTGAATATACTGGTTTTAGTGTTTTGAGTCCAGCCGGCCGGATGCCATGAAACTGAACACTTTCATTGATTCTTAAACTAAAAAAATATTTTTATGGACATTTCTTGACAAAGATGGTACTATCCGACCAATTTTTTTCTTTTAATTAAATTGTTAGGGCGTGAGCGCATGATAAAACAGCGGACATTGAAAAATGTCATTCGAGCAACTGGTGTGGGTATTCATTCAGGTGAGACAGTTTATCTTACCTTGCGGCCGGCACCGGTAAATACTGGTATTGTTTTCTGTTATACAGGATCAGGGAAACGGATAGAGATTCTGGCTGGTGTGGATTGCGTGGAAGGGACGACTTTATGTACGTGTATAGCGAAAGATGATATCAGAATTGCAACGGTTGAACATTTGATGTCAGCGTTTGCAGGACTTGGCATTGATAATGCTTATGTTGAGGTTTCAGGTTCTGAAGTACCTATTATGGATGGAAGTTCAGCGCCTTTTGTGTTCTTGATTCAATCGGCTGGAATTGCTGAACAAAATGCTCCAAAGAAATTTATCCGTATTAAGGCGCCGGTTTGCGTTAGTGAAGGTGAGAAATATGCTCGGCTTATACCTTATGAAGGTTTTAAAGTAGACTTTACAATCAGCTTTAGCCATCCGGTTTTCAGAGGGTTACCCCAAAAAGCTTCGCTGGATTTTTCTACTACTTCTTATGTTCGTGAAGTCAGCCGTGCGAGGACTTTTGGTTTTATGACCGAATATGAAAAATTGCGGGAAATGGGTCTTGCCAAGGGCGGCAGTCTGGATAATACCCTGGTAGTTGATGAATATCGTATTGTCAATGAAGATGGACTGCGTTATGAAGATGAATTTGTAAAGCATAAAATGCTGGATGCGATTGGCGATTTATATTTGTTGGGTTGCAGTTTGATAGGGGCTTTTGAAGGTCATAAGTCAGGACATGCCCTGAATAATCAATTGCTTCGTACGTTAATGGCCAAACAGGAGGCCTGGGAGTATGTTACTTTTGAAGATGAGGCTTCTGCTCCAGTACATTATTTCAGCTTAAGGACAGTACCGCTGGAAGAGTGATTATTTTTCTTCACTCAGTACTCAGTTTTCGCAAAGTTTTTCCAAGTCTTTCCAAGGCTGCTTTTAAAATGGGTTCATTGCAATATTCTGCGGTTAAATCAACGGTGTTACAGGTATCTTTGGACACCGTTCTTTTCGTGATAGAGGAGGATGCCTCAGAAAATGTTTTTCTCATATGAGCTGGCGCCGATAGAAATTCAATATTTCTGAGAGAAGTCATTTTTTCTTCGGCACGTAATTTCTGAATCAATTCCGCTTTTTGGTAACGTAAAAAAGTCGCTGTTTCTGCATTGGCAACAGTGATAGTGATTATTCCTTCATGGAAATTACTAACCCAGTAATGGGGATCAAGCTTTTCTGGTAAATGCTTTTTCAGCAGTTTTTCACAGTGTTTAATTTCTGGAAGTTTTTCATGGATCATCGAAAGCAAGGAATTTTGACTTTCGATAATTTTTTGAATTTTCATTACTTCAAGCTAGTTCTTTCGTAATAGTCTAACGACGCCATCAATGTTTTTGCTCTTGCCTTGAATGCGGCCAATTGTGAAGCAGGAACAGGATTGGCTGTAGGAAGTTTTATGGTAGCAGGATTAACAGGTGTGTTAGAGATGCGGACCTCAAAGTGAACATGCGGGCCTGTGGCGTTGCCTGTCTGTCCAAGATAACCAATCAATTGTCCCTGTTTGACGTAAGAACCTACTGTAAGGCCAGGCGCAAAACGCAGCAAGTGGGCGTAGAAAGTGGTGTATCTTTCATTGTGTTTAATTTTTATCAGGTTACCGTAGGCGCCTTCTCGGCCAATAAAAACGACTCTGCCGTCTCCGACCGTATGAATAGGTGAACCAAGAGGGGCTGCCAGGTCAATACCGGTATGAGGACGAACGGTATGGTAAACAGGATGACGCCTGTGCATGCTAAAAAGAGAGCTGATATGTGTAAATTTCACAGGATAACGGTTAAAGGCCTTTTTTAAGCTTCCTCCGTCAGGAGTAAAGTATTCCGGCTGTTTCTGTGCATTGGGATAGCGGATAGCCGCATAAACTTTCCTCCCGTCGGTGAATTTCGCTGCAGCAATATTAAGTTCTCCAGAATGGCTGTCTTCGTAAGCAAAAACAATTTTATCGCCTTGATGGATATTTTTACTGAAATCAATTTCGGTAGAAAAGATCTGTATTAATTGTAGTAACAATTTGGTTGGAATACCCGCTTTCCTGGCATCTGCATAAAGAGAAGAATGAATGATTATACCGGTATAATGCAATCCTGAGGCCCCACTAATAGCTACTGGCTGTTGGATTGCCTGAGCCGATTGTGATGATGCGGTTGGAGACTGAGAGGGTTTTTGAGGCGGTGGTTGAGGCCCTGAGTGAGTGTCTTCTTGTGCAGGTGATTTTGGAATGAAATCGCCCACGTTTTCAATACGGGAAACATAGCGGGAACCTGCTTTAAAAATTACCAGGCTTTGATGCTGGTTAAGCGGAAAAACGAAGGTTTGAAGCTCGTTCCTTTCATTCAGCAGGAAGCGCATGTGCTGTCCGATACGCAAATGTTTGAGATGTCCGGAAACATGAGCGAGCTGTAAAATGGACATGAGTGTTTTGTTGCTGATTTTGAGACGTTTAAAAATGGAAGACAACGTATCGCCAGACTTGACAGTTACATGTTCCCACCGAAAATGATGATGAGAGCCGTTTGTCTTCTGGGCTGCCGCTGTTGTCAAGATTAACCCAATGGCAAAGACAATAAGAGCTGCTATCAAATTTTTATTCCAGTTTCTATAACCCATGCCTGTTTTCTGCTACCATACCAACTTAAAATGAATCAAATAAACCAAATAAGATACCCCAGTTTTACCTAAGAGGTCAATATGAATGTGCTAGTTGAAGAGACTTTATTACTATTGAAGCAGGGAATAGCTGAAATTTTGACTGAAGAGGAGTTGATCAAGAAGCTTAAAAAAAACAAGCCATTGAAAATAAAAGCAGGTTTTGATCCTACTGCCCCAGATCTGCATTTGGGGCATACTGTGCTGCTGAACAAAATGAAGCAGTTTCAGGATTTAGGACATGAGGTTGTTTTTTTGATAGGGGATTTTACTGCCATGATTGGCGATCCTACAGGAAAGAATGCGACCAGACCGCCGCTTGGCCGGGAAGAAATCCTTAAAAATACAGAAACCTATCAGGCACAGGTTTTCAAAATTCTGGATCCTGAAAGAACCAAGGTGCAATTTAATTCGGAATGGTTGGGCAAAAAAACAGCAGCAGACCTCATCCAATTAGCTTCTCAATATACTGTGGCCAGAATGCTTGAGCGTGATGATTTTCATAAACGTTATAAAGGAGGGCACCCAATAGCCATTCATGAGTTTTTGTATCCTTTAATACAGGGTTATGATTCTGTGGCTATGCAGGCAGATGTGGAACTTGGCGGAACTGATCAGAAGTTTAATCTGCTGATGGGGCGTGAGCTTCAGAAAAATTATGGATTTGAGCCGCAAGTCGTTTTGATGACACCGTTAATTGAGGGGCTGGATGGTGTTAAAAAGATGTCTAAATCTTTGGGCAATTATGTGGGGATTGATGAGCCTTCTGAAGATATGTTTGGAAAATTAATGTCCATTTCGGATGATTTGATGTGGCGTTATATTGATTGTCTGAGTTTCCGATCGCCAAAAGAGATACAACAATGGAAAAAAAGTGTTGAGGAAGGAGCAAACCCCCGAGATATTAAACTGGATTTTGCCAGGGAAATCGTAACACGTTTCCATAGTGCAGCTTCTGCTCAACAGGCTTGGGATAATTTTATTAATCGTTTCAGTAAGGGACAGATTCCTGATGAGCTGCCAGAGTGGGAAATTTCACTGGAGAATAATGAGCAGGGTATTTCAGTTGTGCAGCTGCTTAAGCGGGTTCAGCTCGTTTCAAGTACATCAGAGGGTATGCGCCTTGTACAGCAGGGAGGGATCAAAATAGATAGTGAAAAGGTTGGCAATCCTAAAAGGCTTATTGAAAAAAACAGTATTCATGTTTACCAGGTTGGAAAAAGAAAATGGGCAAGGATTAAAGTGGTTTAAGCCAGGAGAACAATGATGCTGGTGGAGGGGCCAGGTAATTAGCCAGTAAGCTTAATATTTCCTTAAGAAAAAGATAATACAATCCACACTTCTCTATTTTAATCAATAAATGTACCCAAAATCTTTGGAACTGCTTCTCGTCATTGTGAGGAATGCAATGACGAAGCAATCCAGAGCGAAGCGTGAATAAAAACCTTCTGAACTGGATTGCCGCGGAGCTTTCGCTCCTCGCAATGACGGGAGGGAATTTGTGCAACAACGCCTTTTTCAAAGAGGAGAGCAAAAAGCAGCATTTTCAAAGATTACAGGTATATCAAGCAAAGGGGAGTGAAAAATGTTTTTTGAAACGGTCAATGGAAGTATTTATATCGAGGACCCTACACCGTTAATGGGACTGGTCAAACAATTGCTGCAAAATAAACAAATCAGGGTTCTGGGCGAAATGGTTCCAATTTCCCGTTATTGCCGTTTAGGTTTTTCAGAAGAAATGAAAATCGAGATTAGAGAAGGGACTACGTGGGTAATTGAACTATCAAAAATATATCCAAAAGAAGATGTGGATAAGATAAGAAGAGAGGTAAAAACTCAGCTTCAAGTGGTAATTAAACCATTGGAAGAATTGTTTTCTTGTGAAAACAACGTTGAAACCATGCGTGTGATGTATGAAAACCAGGAGATAACGATAGAAGATATACTTTGGGTAAAACTCCAGCCGGTCAATGTGGCTGTCCTGAGAGTATTTGAAAAAGGACTTAATGAAGAACGCAATAATTGGCTTGAAAGTTGGGATAATACCTTGCAGCAAGTAGATAACTGGCGGCAGCAATTTGAAGAAGAGCGAGGAAATCCTGCTGTTTTTGTGCAAAGGCTAATGGGAAAATTGTTACAAAAATATGGAATTGATAAATACTATAGTGTTGCTTTAAATTCATACGGCGAACTGGTGCTGCTTACATCTTTTGGGGGCAACGAGCAAACCTATCAAAAGTTTAATGTTTTGATGCGAGATTTTCGAGGATTGCTTACTTACTCTGAAGCGAGCAGGAGGATTACTTATAACTTTGAATTCGTAAAATGTATTTTCCACCAAATGCTTGAAGGATATTATCCTATTCGCTCTCCTGAAAATGATTTTTTACCTCTGCTGGAGAGAAGAGATGCATTACAAAAGATAAAAAATATTTTTGCCCTTCATTGGTGTGATTATGAAGTAGAATCGAGTTTGACACTAGAGAGCAAATCAGACGCTTGGTTGGAAGGATGTGCCAATTTAGCCGGAAATACTTCTGGCTGGGAAACGAATCTTTCATCTCTCTCTCTTTTAGTAAGGTTAATACAACAGCTTTTAATGGCAGAAAATATTGATCGCTATTATTTGGTAACAATGTGCGAGGGTGAAATTGTTATTGAAGAAGACACTCCAACCATCCGGCAAGCAACAAGAGGCGATAAGGAAAAGATCGAGGATATAAGAAACAAATTTATGGCAATAGGATTAGCTTTTTTATTTGTTTACTTTAGAGATCCGATTATTAACAGGAGAGATTATCTGGATCAGGAGCGTGTATTTATTCAGGCTGTAGATATCACCGTCCTTCAAGTATTCCTGAGTCAGCTCGATGTGCATATGCCTGGGCTTACGCTTGAGCGTTATAAGGAGATCTGGTTAGAGGTTAAAGGTAATTTCGAAAACGGGTGGAATATTCAGCGTGAGGAAGAGCGAGAGAATCCTGCTATTTTTGCACAAAGGTTAATAGAAAAATTATTAAAAAGCCGTAATATGGATAGCTGCTTCAGCGTTACTTTGAATGAAAACAATGAGTTATTGCTGCTATCATCACTTGATAGTACCGCAACGCAATGGCAGAAGTTACACATTTTACAGCAAGAATATCAAGGGTTATTTCCCTCAAACGAAAGATTAGGGAATAACATTATTATTCATTATAACACTGAAGTGATACAGCGTATTTTCGAACAGGTGCAGCTTTACCCTTATAATATATTTCAGACCGATAATTTACGGCCTGTATTGGAAAGGCGAGATTCATTGGAGATAGTACGTAATATGCTGATAATCTGGTGTTTCCCGCCAGTAAAAATGGAAGCTTGGCAAGTTATGAAAGAAGAAAAAATGTTCTTTTGGCTGCGGAGAAACCTTGAAGAGATAAATCCTGCTATCTTTTCAGAAAGGTTAATAAAGATCTTATTGAAAGATAACGATCTGGATGATTGCTATGATGTTATTTTATATGGAAATGCAGAGTTAATGCTCGTTGTAAAAGAAGAAGGCAGCAAGGAAGAAGTGTTTCAAGGGTTTAGGGAACGTTATAGGGAGTTATTTACCTATGAAGAATATGATGGACGGATTATTTATCATGATGAATGTATACGAAAGTTGAAGTCCATAATAGGGGGACTAGCTCATAAGGGTATCTTTTTGCCTATGCTGGAAAGTCCTGTTGACTTAAAGCATATCAAAGATTATTTCCCTCTCGTACCTGAGGCTATTGCAACCGCTTTAACGAATCCTTTAAGGGAAGTAATAGGAGTCCAGTCAGATTTACGCCAGCAATTGGGACAATATCCTGTCCAGGCGGCAGAAGCTTGTTCAATAAGAGACCTGGATATACTGGGTGAGGGCAACAACCCTGGCCCTGCTCAAGGACAAGAAGCTTATCCATGGACTCAGGGCTTTCACCGGCTTCCAGTAGCTCGAGCATCCATACCAGAAAGCAAAAATGACGAAGTCAGGCCAGTCAGGCCAGGTAACCGATAAAAAGTTTGATAGAGGTATTGACAGTATAAAAAAAGGTAGTAGAATGACGGGTTCCTGTTGACTGGGGTGTTTATTAAGAAGAGAGAAAGAGACGAAAAGTGAGGGCGCTTTGTGAGCAATGAAGATTGAGACGAAGAGCGAAGTACG
>Ga0206107_1000518_pt1 | contig 15545 bp, 12 predicted proteins | sample 2B0metagenome_FD_148652 | JGI IMG/M metagenome (GOLD analysis project Ga0206107, IMG submission 148652) | Enriched microbial communities from leaf-cutter ant dump, University of Wisconsin, Madison, United States - 2B0 | ecosystem: Environmental > Terrestrial > Nest > Insects nest > Nest dump...
AAATGCGCCTGAAGCGTGGCCGGCACCGATCTACACGCGATCGGATCGTCCATAGGGACGCGGCCTGTCGCCGCTTCCCGACGCCGTACTAAATCCCAGGCCCATCGCCTGCCGCATAAAGAATTGTTTCGCGGGCTTCAGGTGGGCGACAGCGGCCAGGCCAATGCGGCGCAAGGCTGTGACCGGCAGGATATCATTGGAAAACAGCAGGGTCAGCCCATCTGTCGCAAACGTCATGGCAACATTATCCATCCGTCTTGCCGCCTGGAACTGCTCCAGTGTCTGCTTTGCGCCGATATCCCCCGCTGTCTTTAAAATTTGCGACAGGCTTTTCAGATCGCGCAGCGACATGTTCAAACCCTGTCCTGCAATCGGGTGCATGCCGTGCGCCGCCTCGGCGACCAGAACGCTGCGCGGCCCCGTGTAACCGTAAGCCTTGGTCATGCTCAGCGGCCAGAAGCTGCGTGGTCCTGCCACGCGCATCCAGCCGTAACGCCCGCCGGACCGTTCCGTCAACGCGGCGTTGAAAACATCGTCGCTGCAGGCGGTCCATTTTCCGGCAGTGCGTCCATGGACACTCCAGACCAGTGCCGAACGATGCATGCCATTCAGATCCGTAAAGGGTAGAAGGGCAAACGGTCCTTCGCTGCGAAAATGTTCCACCGCCATCCCGTGGTGCGGCTTTTCATGCGCAACCAGACAGACGATCGCGGATTGCCGGTAATCGCGGCCATACGTGCCGATTCCCATTTTTTCGCGCAATATGGACCTGCGTCCGTCCGCGCCAATTGCCAGTCCAACGCTAAATTTCTTGCCATCTTTCAGGATAATATGCGCGGCATCGTCATTCAGGATGACATCGTCAACCTGAACACCGGTCAGATGCTGCACATTTTTGACAGATTGAACGCGGCGGATCAGTGTACGCCGCAGATCGGCATTATCAACGATCCAGCCAAAGGCTTCGGTACCTGCATCGCGTGCATCGAATTTTAATACCGCGTCAGAATCGCCGTCCAGAATATCAATGGTTTTGATGGCTTCCGTGCCGCCGGTCAGAGCATCCCAGATACCGGCATCTTTCAATATCTCGCGTGAGGCATAGGAAATGGCTGTTGTACGCCCGTCGAATTCGACGGACATTTGTCGTTCAAGGGGTTGTGCATCGATACAGACGACGTCAAATCCCGCCTGTCCCAGCAGGATGGATAATGTCAGTCCGGCAAGACCGCCGCCAATAATCCCGATGGTCCGGTTGCTGTGCATGATATCTACTTAGCCTCCACACGCACCCCGAACAAGGCCGAACCTATGCGCACATGGGTGGCGCCCATGCGGATGGCAGTCTCGTAATCCGCCGACATGCCCATGCTCAGATGCGGCAGGCCCAGGCGCCGCGCCCAGCTGTTCAGCAGGCCGAAATGAAATGCCGGATTTTGGTCCACCGGCGGGATGCACATCAGGCCGGTGATATTTAAGCCGGTTTTTGTGGCATAGGCATATAAAGCCTCGAGTCCCTCGATCCTTACGCCGCTTTTTTGATCCTCCGCCCCGGTGTTGACCTGGATGAAACAGGGCAGCTGCCGTTTCTGCCTTTTCATTTCATCGCCTAATGCATCGACCAGTTTTTCACGATCTACCGTCTCGATCACGTCGAATAGCTTGACGGCATCGGCGGCCTTGTTGGTCTGTAAGGGGCCGATCAGGTGCAGTTTCAAATGAGGATAAAGTTTACGCAGATCTTTCCAGTGCGCCTGCGCTTCCTGTACGCGGTTTTCACCGAATACACATTGACCCGCCGTCAGTGCGGCCACCAGACGATCGGCCGGCTGCTTTTTGCTGACGGCCACCAGTTCCACGCTATTATGGCTGCGGCCTGAATGTTTACAGGCGGCATCCATATTCTTGCGAATTTCCGCAATATTTCTGGCGATATCATCCATGATGGATGCAATTTGACATGCTGCGGCTTTCATGACAATTGGTGGGGTCTTTAAAAAATAAGGAGATTTTAAAAATGTCTTTTCTGAAGGATTTCAAAGGGTTCATCATGCGCGGCAATGTCGTGGACCTGGCCGTTGGTATCATTATCGGGGCGGCGTTCACCGCCATCGTCTCCAGCCTTGTGGATGACGTCATTATGCCCGTGATCGGTTTGGCGCTGACCGGCATCGATTTTTCAAACCTGTTCATTAATCTCAAAGATCCGATGGATACATCCTACGCGACCGTGGCCGCGGCCAAGGCAGCGGGTGTGCCGACCCTGAATTACGGCCTGTTCATCAATGCGGTGATCAAGTTCGTGATCGTGGCCTTTGCGGTGTTTATGCTGGTCAAGGGCATGCAGAAACTGATCAGGAAGGAAGAGGCTAAACCCGCGGCTTCCGCGCCGTCCGAGGAAGTCCTGCTTTTGCGGGAAATCCGCGATTCCCTTAAGAAATAAAGTGCTTGAATTGCTGGCGGCCCTGCCTTAAAAACAGGCCGTCCAGTGGTTTTAAGGGGATATAGCTCAGCTGGGAGAGCGCTTGCATGGCATGCAAGAGGTCGTCGGTTCGATCCCGATTATCTCCACCATTTCTTTCTAATACAGTAGGTTAGAGACCGGATTTTGCAGGTGTCACACATAAGGGTGACATCGAAATGCAAAATCCGGCCTACCTGACGCTCTCGCGCCATCGAATCTATTTATTCCGTTTTCCGCTACCTCGCGCCTTTCATCCCCAAGGCAAAGCCTCAGAAATCCGTATATCGCTCCAAACGCGCTGCTCTGCCACCGCATTGCACTTGAGCCAGAGCCTCGCGTATTTTGGACGCAGAGCAATCCAGCATCAGGCGATTAGGTACATGGACTATCAGCAAATCAGGTCTGCCCTCACAGACCACTTCAAAGCCCTCCTAGCGCGGCGTATGGAGGAAATGAACACACATGGTCGTTTAGGCGCGGAAAGCAGGATGCTGTTACAGGCCACCGCTGACCTAAACACTAGCGCATTGGAAAGTCAGGATTTCAGCATCACAGATATGACGGGAGACGTTGACCGCTATATCGAGGCTTATTCGCTGCCTATTGTGGAAGGCTCCAAGCCCTATGAGACGTTGAGAAAGGAATTGCTGACCGCGCACCGTGACTACTGCCGCGCCGTTCTCGAACACGATACCAGCTTAGGCCAATACAGTTTTAATGAGGCCAGTATATCAGCCAAACCCACATCCAATGGCAAAAGGCTTCAAGCCACTTTGGAAGTTTATATTGCTGAAAAACTGCGTACGGATGAATGGACGGATAATACATCTAAGGAATATCAAACACAGTTTGCACTACTTAAAGAATTTCTAGGTCTCGATGCACCTTTAGACATAGATAGCGAAACGGCATCTACGATTAAGCAGATGCTTCTTGCGATACCTAAAAACCGTAAGAAGCTATATCCAAAATTAAGCTTATCCGAGGTGTGCAAGTTGCCTCTCTCAGAGGCAAATAGAATGAGCGTCATTAACGTAAATAAATATCTAAGCACCTATGCAGCTTTCTATGCGTGGGCGATGAAAAATCGGCATATCAATGACAATCCGTTTTCTGGATTAACTGTTGGTAAAAATAAGAAGGCAACTAAAGAAGCCTTCACTCCTGATGCTGTAGCCAAGATGTATGAGGCCCTCACTATTAATCAGGATGGGTTAATTAAAAAAGAATATCAAAAGTGGGGACCGCTGATTGCAATGTTCACGGGTGCGAGAGCTAACGAGATTGCCCAGTTGGAACTTGCAGACATCAAGAAAGAAAAAGGTATTTGGTATTTTGATTTCACAGATGAAAGCGAAGATGAGGAATCTAAAAAGGCTCTCAAAAATACTGCATCCAAGCGTACAGTACCCATACATTCACGTTTGATAGATTTAGGTCTGCTAAAGCACGTAGAGAGCGTTCATGCTCTTGGTAAAGAGAGGCTGCTATACGAACTCACGTATAGCAAAAAGAATGGATATGCCAAAAATCTTAGCCGTTGGTTTAATGGTCCTTTCCTTTCCGCTTTAGGATTAAAGAAAAAGACACTTAGCCTTCATTGCCTCCGCCACACTATGGCAGGACGTTTATTATCAAACGGCGTGGATTTGCCTCTCACACAAAGCATCATTGGGCATACCAAGAAAGGTACAGTTTTTGAGTCCTATGCCCCGGATGCTTATACGCTCGAAAATAAAAAGGATGCGTTAGAGAAAGCTTATGCAAGTAGCTTTCCAAGCTAGCTGTTAGGCAGCGTTAGCCACTACGCTCTCAAATTCGGAGTTGCTGTGCTCTATGGCTCTTTCTAAAGCCTCTAGAAGCTTCTCTTCCTCGCGCTTCCTATTTCTAAACCAATCTGTAGACCAAATCCGATGGATGTGGCTCCAGCCCAGCTTTCTAAGGTTCTCTTCCCTTAGGCGGTCTCTGTCTCTTGCACTTTTTGCCGAATGGTATGTAGCCCCATCGCATTCTATAGCCATGACGTAATCTGGGCGGGTGGGGTGTCTGACCACAAGGTCGATGAAATATCCTGCTACCCCTAGCTGTGGCACCACAACATAGCCTTTAGCCTCTAAAACCGTCTTAACGGCTACTTCAAACATACTGTCTGGGTCTTTGCCAGTATGGACAGAAGTTTCATCAATTCCTGACAGTGCGAACTTTAAATAGCCTTTTAAAACGTGCGTTCCGCGTGAACTCTTCTCGTCAGCCGTAATCTCTTCTGGGTGCATGGAAGAAAATACCCGGACTTGTCTTTTGGCTCGTGTGAATAAAACATTCAAACGTCGCCACCCATATTCGCCATTGATTGGTCCAAAGTTTTGCTTAAGGACCCCGTTTGCATCCCTGCCGAATGTTGTTGAGATATAAATAACATCGCGTTCATCGCCTTGTACATTTTCAAGATTTTTAACAAAGAAGGGTTCACTTGAACCGTTGCTTTCATTTAAAAAAGCATCAAAAAGAGCGTCTTCTTTCCTCTTTCTCTCTACCAAATCTTCAATCAAGTCTTTCTGCACTGCGTTCAAGGTTACTACCCCATAACTTAAGGCAGGATGATTTTTTATACGTTCGCATAGGTCTTCTACTAAACGCTGGCCTTCAATTAAATTAGACCGACTGGAATAGACACCATCTTGAACGTGGACGTAGCTAACACCGCAAACCTCAGGCTGCGATATAGGAGACGGAAAAACTACAAGGTCGTTATCGTAGAAATTTTTATTGGAAAAAGATATTAACGAATGATGCTGTGAACGATAATGCCACCGCAGTCTTCTATTTGGCTGATAAAGCCATTTGCAAACATCAAGAATACTCTCATTGCTATCAATGGCGGTCTCTTCCGCATCATCATCTTCATCTTCCATTTTGTCGAAGAAGCTTGTGGGAGGTAACTGGTTGCTATCGCCCACTACAACAATTTGACCGCCTCTGGCTGCTGCGCCAACGGCTTCCGCAGGTTTCACTTGAGAAGCCTCATCAATAATTATGATATCGAATTTCATGGCACCGGGTTTAAGATACTGAGCCACCGAGAGTGGCCCCATCATAAAGCATGGTTTTAGTGCCATGAGAGCATTGCCAGCACGGTTTACCAAACTTCTAATCGGTATGTGGCGTTTTTGTTTACTTGCCTCATGTGTCAACAAAGCAAGGTCTGTAAAGTTTTTTGGGCTTCCAAAGCTACTTCCATAGGGAACATCCCGCTTGTTGATAATAGCGGCTAGCTTCTTCTGGTTAAGTTTGATGATTGTTTTATCTAGTTCAGAAAAATCTTGGCGAAGATTATCCAGAACGCTTCTCGTATATTTAGCCAAACTTGCATTGGAGGTAAGAATTTTTTCAGCTAAGGAGCGATAAAACACATACCTGAACGCTTTTTCAAAGCACTCTGAATTTATGCCTAATGGTTTCAAGCCATCAATAAATTCCAGTATATTTAACTCTCTCAGTTCTTTTCTTGAAATTAGAATGGAGCACCATCTATCAAAGTAGTCTTCGCTTTCACTTAAACGGGCAAGTCGGTCATGGATGGCCTGAATGTTATCTAGTTTAGGCTCGTATCTTTGGATTTTTTCATAGCCATTAGAACAGTGACCCAACCCCTCGGTCAGTTGTTTAAAGTTATTTGTTACTGCTTCAAAACGTCCGAGTTCTATCGCTGTCTTGGTTATCAAAGATATGTTATTGGCGTGTTCTTTATTGAATACGAATGCTTGAAAAGCCTCTGGAGTAGCAGCGTATATTTTTTCCGCATAAGACAGAAAGTCTCTAAAATCCGCGTAATTATCTGTAATTTCGTTCGAGAAAAATTTGTTAAACAACGGGGCATTTATAATCTCGTCTTTCGCAGATTTCTCTTGTTTCAAAGAACAAATATACAAATGTGTGTCCATCAATGAAATGGAATTCAAGCCTTCCGGTATGCGGGGTAAGTAGGCTTTGATTTTTTCTACCGCTCTAGAAGATTGGTCTAGCCAGTCATTAAATAAATCAGATGGGGCAGAGCTTTCTTTTTGAGACAGATTTTCTAGAGCACTAATAAGATTTTGGATTTCGTTTTTATTGATTCGGACGAACTCCAAAATCGCAATGCTTGGATTAGTGCCGATAGAGTAAAGTTTTTGGCCTATGCGAAGATTTTTTAAGCAAATCTCTTTAAGGCAATCATAGAATTTGCAAACATTCTCCATTCGCTCGAAGTTTGAATCGGGGCCTGTATAAAGTTTGATATCCAATCCAGCCAAAGGCGTTGCGGCAAGATAATTGCTGATTTCTTTTACTTCTAATGAAATGGCCTCTAAGTCAGCGGCTTTTTCTTCACGTTTCTTGTTGGATTTCGAGGCAATATATTTTGCAGATAGCTTATTAGCTTCGCGCCAGTCGGAATTCAAAAATCTTAGTGGTGATTTGTTCTTTAAGGCTTCTATAAGCTCTCGTAATTCAGAAAGGTTTGTCTTTTCAGAAAAAGTGTATTCAGTAGCACGTTCCCTATGAAACTCTCTAAAGTGGCCGCATTTTTGTTTTAATTCCGTTATGTGCTTTAGAAGCTGGGGCTTCGATAAATTTTCCTCTCTGCTGTCAAGAACGTCGGGGTCTATTTCTGCCATGTAGGTGGCTAACTTTAGAATGCACTTCAAGCCGTCTAAATTTTGTTCTTTAAGCTCTAGATTTAAAGATTCGCAAATTGATTTGAGCAAATCTTGGTGGTCTTTTACTTGTTTTTGAAGGACCGAAAGTTCTAGTGTTTGCTTCTTAATTTCCTCATGAGATAACTTTTTATTGTCAGCATTTTGCTCGTTAATCGCATTGTAAAATTCGGGCCAAACCGCTGCCACTTCTGTGGTGATATATTTAGAAATCGCATTATTTCTGTTGGTCTCTTCTAGTTTTTGATGTTTAGCGATTAAGGCAGCCAAAGAGCGGACTAAATCCCTTTGGTCTCGTTCTGAATATAACAATATTTGCCCATCCCAGATTGTCTTGTATTGGACGCCTCCTGACGTTAGGGCGTCGCTCAAGTTCTTTATATCGTTACAAACAGGGAATTTTATTCCGGCTGCTTCTGATAGCTCAGTTAGCTTGCTTAAGCTTACTCGCGCCTGTTCGAGCGTCTTTTTTAGACACTCCAATAATGGTGCTTGTTGAGAGAAGTCCAATTCAAAAAGGTCTAAACCAGACCAAAAGTCTAATGCAGCTTGGCCGCCCTCATTCGAGAAGGTTTTTAAGGCGGAACTTAAATCTTTAATGGCGGAGGTGATGTCCCGAAGCTGAGTTTGGCTATGATTTTCCGGACCCTTGAAGCTTTCGATAGTATCTAGAATTTCAACAATATCGGATGCTTCTTGTCTGAATGTCTCTAACTTCCAAAAAGTTTGATGTGGTGTTTCTTCTAAAACTCCAAACGGTTCATTCAGGGCTTTGGAGTAGTTCAAAAGACGGGATTTTTTCTTTTTCAACTCGTCTATTTGCTCATCCAGATTAGCAGGATTTCTAACTTGTCGAGAATCCTTCAATGCCAATCTTTTTTTAATATCATCTATAAATTCTTTCTTCTTGGTTTTGTGGCTATGTAACTCAAGACAAAAATCCCCAAGACCGTGTTGGTCCAACCGTCTTCTTACGACTTCTAAAGCGGCTAATTTTTCAGCAACAAATAAAACGGACTTTCCTCGTTCAAGACACGCAGCAATCATGTTGGTAATGGTCTGGGATTTACCTGTACCGGGCGGGCCTTCGATGACGAGGTTTTTATTATTAAGAACATCAACAATCGCGCTGTGTTGCGAGCTATCGGCATCCATAATTAAGGATATATCAGGCAACGCTTTGTCATTGTCGATATCATACTCTCCCGCTGAATGGCTGGCTCCGCTGTTATCAGCTCCAAGAAATACTTTGGATACAATTGGATGGTCTGTGAGTTTATCGTGTTCAGGCCAACGCGAAGGGTCCAAATCTAGGTACATTAGCATTTTGCCGAATGATACTAAGCTAATCGTCGCATATCTTTTGATATCCCAAGTGGGTTTTGAAGTTTTTAGAATCTTTTTTACTGCCGAAAAATAATCTTCTAATTCTTCGTATTCTTCTACGGCAGGAAGGCTCAACGACCATTCAACAAGGAGTTTTTCCCGTAGGCAAATATTATCGAGTATGTCTTCGCCCGTGTGGGTGAGCTTATAACGAGGGAAGCCTGTAGTTTTGTCGATTTTATCCCGTTCAATTTGAATGGGAATCATTACCAGCGGCGCGAGATTTTCAACCTCTGATGTTTCGCTCTCATACCATTTTAAGAAACCTAAGCAGAGAAAAAGCATATTAACGCCGGATTCTTCTTGCGCAGTCTTTGCGTCACTAATTATACGCCGTAAGCTTCGGTCAAGGTCTTCAGGATAAAGGAGCGTTTGAAGAAACTTATCTTCATGCTTTTTTTCTCCGGTCTTCTTCTCTCCCAATAAATCGTAGGCGGTTTCTATGCCTATCTTTTTTGCGTGCGTCTCAGCAGGAATTTTTTTGTCTTTATGTTGAGCCAGTTCTTCTTGAGAATATTCGAGCGGTTTTGGAAGAGGAACGGGGGCAAATAAGTATTCACCCTCATTGACCAAGTCGCTATAAACTTGGTTTGCCAATTCGTCTATTATACGAAGTGTTTTTTTGTTATGTCGAAAATTTAAAAGACGATTATTGCGCGTAAGGTCGAGCAGTTTTTTTCGCGTACGCTCTAGACCGTGAACTACGCTTGAGTTTCCTTGTTCTGCGGTTGTAGGCATAGGCATTGACCCCCAAATTCTTAGCTAAATCTCAAAAACATTTTTTACGCTAATCCGTTATTTTTCGTTTGTCCACATTCGGACAGGGCTTTTGCTTGACCTTCTCTAATCATATCAATAGCTTCTATATATGAGCTTAGGCTCTGGGGCGTTGTAACCCCTTCTCAGTGCGGCCTCTAGCATCGGGCCGTTACCTGCTGATGCCTTCTCGACCTGTGGTCGGGGAGGTGGCGGAATACAATAGCGCAAGCAAATACGCTGCGCCGTTCACTGAGCGGTTACAAACTCCCCGGCTACCAAGAGAAATCTTGGTGGCCGTTAATTTCAAACGGGGGTTTGTATGGGCGTTATAATATTTTATCTATCTCTGCTAATAGACCTGCCAACGATTTTCACATTGGCTATCGCATACAAAGTGAAGTCGCTTATCAAAATAATTTTGGCTGTTCTAATTTTGACAATCGTAGCAGAGTTAATCATTGGCATACTCAGCCCAACAGCCAATCACCATTTATTTTTGGATAGATTATTGGTGCAAGAGTTGCTGGCGGTATCAATATTTTTCTCCAAACATCTCCACCCCATTTTCATCCAGATACGCAATCGAAATAGAAATGATGACAACCAGAATGCTGGAATGACTAAGCCGGATTAAAAAATTGAGAAAAATTTTCGCAAGACAATCTTATCTATACCGGCTGTTAAATTCCCCCGTAGGGGGTATGAAGCCGCATATATCTTCAAAATCAATCTAAGTTATTGAAGTTATAGGTATAACCGATTAAGTCCCGCATTACTTAGTAGGATAACGCCTTAGGTAATCGGTATCTGTTTCAGATTGTAGTAATACCAATCATTCTGAATCTTTATATGAATTAAGAATATAGAGTTCTCCTACAGAACCATTCTTATCTGTAATCATCCATGAAATCTTATAATAGAAATTATAACCATGATGCTTCATATCAGCTTCAATATAATCAACTTCTACCTTCTTAATATATGAATCAGTCTTACTGCTTTGGATAACTAGAGGGCAGTCACGAATAATACTGATATAAAGCTTGATAAAAGCTGACCATACGAAAATGTCAGATAATTCCTTCCAAGATAATCCATGCGATTGAAGAAACGTAATCAGTTGGTATCGAAACATATCCATGCTGAATATCGGGTCCAACTCCTTACGGAGAGAAGGCGGTAGGTCAGTAAGCTGTATGCCTTGAACCATATGGATATGCGCTTGATTGAACTTATCCAATATAGCCTGTGCGAACTGCCTATCCATTTGGGGGTGCAATACCCAGTTACAATGGAAGAACAAGAAATCGAATTTATCTCCCGATTGCTCCTGTTCGATAATCTTCCGAATTTGCGCCATCAAGTAAACCACTTGCGTCTCGGTTTTAATTCCCGCGCTGAGTTCTGCCTGTAGCTTGGTAATGATGCCAGAAATCATCCTGAGCCTTTTCGTGCGACCATCTATCTGTTTTCGATTTTAGCTTATCGCATATGCGCGCCTAATTAACTTTGCCATTTTAAGAGTCACTGAGAGGCTTTGATGACCCGTCCGCTAACAAGCCAGCCCAAAATATTAGAGGCCACTCAGCGACCCCCTGAGGGGCAGGGGGAGGCTATTGACGTATTGAGGCTAAGTGCGCCATTCTGGGGTGACATTGTTTAACAGAGACATCTGCAAAGCCTTGTGTTTCCAAGCCTTTGAGGGAGTGGTAGAGTTCCCGATTATCTCCACCATTAAAAAAGGGACCTTACTATAAGGTCCCTTTTGTTTTTATGGTCCTGTCCCCGTTATATCGAACACGACATTTTCGACACGGTTGTCCCGGATCACGATGACTATGCTTGTGCTCCATGTAACGATACCCGTATAGGCGTGATCGCGCACCAGGGACCGGATGACACAGGACCCTTCGGATGGCGGCACTTTAAATCCGTGGTAGCTCGTATATTTTTCCGGTGCCGGGCGGCACTCTGAATAATGAAGCCCCTGACGCGCCAGCGCCGCCTCGACATCGGTACGCGGTGTACCGGCCGTGATTTCTTTTTTCAGGGTTTCGATGATTTGCAGTTTTTCGCTGTCCTCACCGCGCGGCATAAGCAGCGGCCCCAGCATGCCGAACATGGAAGCAAGCCAAAGCGCATAACCAAGAATCGCAATGACGGGTGTCAAAAGAACAACGGTCAAAATGCGCTTTGTGCGTTTTTGCATGACTTAAGGTCTCTTCTCCACAATCGACAGATATTCTTTGGGCCGGAAAGGCTGGGTGTAAAGTACATTATAATCGGCGACCTGATCCGGGTTTTTATAACGCAGCAGGATGATCCCGTCGGGGTTTGCGGCGAACCAGTTTGCAACTTCCTCTTTTTCACGGCCGATCGATGTGATGGGTTTTGTCATGCGCATGACAAAACCGTATTCACCGTCATATTTGGGTGCGGCGGCCATCGGCCGGGCCTTATATGGCTCAACCGCGGCGGCAAGGGGGGACAGGTCGTATTTGGGCAGGAACCGGTCGCCCAGTTGTGCATGGATCATGAACACCATCACGAACGCACCCATGGCCAGTGCCACCTGCGCATGGTCGCGGCCCAGCCCGTATTTTGCCCACATCATGATCAGGATGCTCAGGATGATATGGGCATAACCCAGATGTTCGGCGCTTTCCGGCAGTTTCATGCCCATGAAAGGCGTTTCAAGAACCTCATAAAAAATGACCACGATGGACGGCAGCAGCATGACGGCCAGCGGCATCACCACGCTTTTGATTTCGCGTCCCGACAAAGACAGGGCGGCCAGCGCCGCAAACCCGGGCAGGATCGGGATCATGTAATGAATCTGTTTGCTGTTGATCAGCGAGAAAAACAAAAAGACGGGCAGAACCCAGCTTAGGACAAAATACAGCGCCTGTTTTTTCTGCGGGGTTTTAAGGCCTGTTTTTATCGACGACCATAAATTGGGGATCAGTAAAAGGGGTGCCAGGAACCCCGCCAGTACGGGAATATAAAACCAGAGCGGTTCACGGTGATCGAAGGCATTGACCATGCGCCCCGCGCTTTGCGTGACGAATATTTTTTCGGCATAGGCATCGCCGCCGGACAGGGCGGCCGGCACCGCCCAGGCAAGGCCGATCATCGCGCCGGTCAGGATGGCCATGGCCAGGCCCTTGAACCACCCGCCTGGAATTTCTCCGCGCCACAGGCGGACAAGGAAAGCCGGGGGCAGCATGTATAATAAGGCAACCGGCCCTTTGGCCAGGATGCCGATTCCCAGCAAGGCCCCAAACCCAAACCACAAGGCCCACCGGCTGCCCTGCGCGATGCGCCATAGCAGGATCATGGCGCCCACGACGCATAACCCCATCATCGTATCGAACATAATGGTTGTGCCGTAGATCAGGTATAAAGGCAGCGCGGACAGCATCAGCATGGCCTGTATGCCGGTATGACCGGGGTCGCTTTCCTGCCTTTGTGCCAGGGCGCGGCCAAAGCATTGTGTCAGAAACAAAAATGCAGCCATCAGGCCAAGCATCAGGATGCGCACCGGCCAGACATCGACGCCAAAAATGCTCCATGTCCCGCGGATCAGCCAGAACAGTAAGGGCGGTTTATGCGAATAAGCCTCATAATTCAGGGTGGGCAGGATCCAGTTACCCTGTTGCATCATTTCCCATGCGACACTCATATACCGTGTTTCATCGACCGGCATCAGCGGCCTGAAAATGGTCACACATACGAACAGCGACAGGATACCTGCCGCGATGACGATATAGGCAGATGCGGTTTTGTTCATTCGTATTCGGCGGCCTGCCGGGCCGTTATTCTGCGTTCGCGGTGTACCAGCATGATATTGCGGATATAGACGAACAAGCCGATGGCTTGCCCGAGAATGAATACCGGATCCTGTCGGTGAATGGCATAGAAAAGCAGAACGCATCCGCCGCCGAGCGAAAAATACCAGAATACATCAGGGATCGTGGATTTCTTGTTTTTCTCCGATACGATCCATTGCACCAGGAACCGCATGAAGAATAAGGACTGCCCGGCAAAGCCGATAATCAGCCATATATCCGCGCTGGTCAGCGGGCCGGTAAACATATCGAGAAGCGCATCATGCGCGGCAACCTTGTCCATTATTTTTCCTCGCGCACCGACAAATTGACAGGCTTGGCGCGGGCCTGCAGCCAGGCTACGCCGAACAGGTCGACGATGCCGACCCACAGGCGGTTCCATATGCCGTATTTCGATAAGCCGCGCATACGCGGGCGGTGCCGTACGTCGGATAAATGAATGGCCACGCCCTCGCGGATGAACAGCGCGGCCAGGAACCGGTGCATGTGATCAAAATAAGGAAGCGCCAGGTAATCGTCGCGGCGGAACATTTTGAGGGCGCAGCCCGTATCGCGCACACCGTCGTTCAGGACCTTCGCCCGTACCTTGTTGGCGATGCGTGATGAAATTTTACGGATGATATTGTCTTCACGCCTGGCGCGCTGGCCTGCGACCATAATGCGCGGATTGTGTCTGGATGCTTCCATGAATGTTGCGAACATCGGTACGATGCCTTCCGGATCGTTCTGCCCGTCACCATCCAGCGTGACGCAGACCGGCTGGGTCGCGGCGGCAACGCCGGTCCAGGTTGCGGCCGATTGGCCCGCGCGCGGGGTTTGCGCCACAATGCGCAACAAAGGTTGTGTGGCGGCCACCTGCTTTAAGACAGCCAGTGTATTGTCCGTGCTGCCGTCATCGACATACACGATTTCCATGATCGGCACCTGTGTTGCAAGGGCGGCGATTTCTGCGACCAGATGGGCGATATTTTCAGCCTCGTTATGGACCGGGACGATGACGCTTAACATGGCCGGAAAACTAGCCGAAAACAGGGTTTTAGGCAACCCAGAGGTTTCCCTGAACCGCACCTGCGGCAGGTTCCAGCAAGGCGGGGCCGTTTTGCGCGATGTCGTTCACCGCGCGGCTCACGGCAACGGGTCTGGCGCCGGTGACCGGACGGCGCTGCACGTTCACCATTTGCGGGGCGCGCGGATGGATGGGGGCGAGGACGGGATTCGCGGCCTCCGTCAAAATGGCGAAGCAGGGCTGGTTATCCTCGTTCCTGGTCCATAATGCCCTGAAGGCCATGACGGGCAGGTCCGGGTCGGTCACATAATAAGGCTGGCCTGATGCGTCCCATTCAAAAAATCCATTGGCAGGAACCAGGGCATGCCGGCCTTCGTTCCACGATCGCGCAAAACTGGGTTTTGTCGCCGCTGTTTCAGACCGGATATTAATCAGGGGTTTGACGCCCGGCGCAGGTGTCGGCCAGCCCCAGCGGGCCATGCCCAGGCGGCCTTTGATAATAACAGGCAGATCCATGCCGGGACCGGCATTAAAATGCGGATTCCATGTGGCGAGAGATGTATTTGCATCAAACGCCGCACAGATTTCGGCCAGAGTTTGTTTTAAGGCATACCGGCCGCACATGGTTGTTCTTCCTTTGCTGCACTTGCTCTTGAAGCGGTTTGTGTTTCGGCTTAATTTCTAGCCGATAAAAACAACCATCTCTTCAAGAAACCCCATGTCATCCGAAAAAATCCTCAAGAAATTTCAAAATGGCTCCACCCTGTTCCGTGATTTTACCAAGCATTTCATGGCCGGATTGCAGGTCGAGGAGTTTGAGGAGCATGCGCCCGATGTCATTGCCCGGATGCTCGAAGAAGCGTGGGAGGCCGGCAAAAAACGAAGCGCTGGCGAGGTCCTGATTCATGCCCATGTCGTGCCCGGCGCCAAAAAAGGCTGGCTGCATGAAAAAACGCGCATTGTGGTGGTATCGCCAGACCGCGCTTTCATCATTGATTCCGTGACGGCGGCGCTGCATACGCGCAACCTGACCATCCGTACGCTGATGCATCCGATGCTGTCGGTGACGCGGGATGGCCGCGGCAATATCACCGCCGTCAGTCCGCGCAGTGAAAAACCCGCCAAAGGCGCGGAAAATGAATCGTGGCTGGTAATTGAAGTTCGCGGCGCTGTCGGTGCCGCGCAATGCCGCGAGCTGGAAAAGCAGCTGACATCTGTCATGAGCGATGTGCTGTCCACCACGCGTGATTGGCAGAAAATGCGCGGTGAATTGCAAAATGCGATTGCCGAAATGGACGCGCACCGCCATCAAAAGGTCGGGTCCAAAAGTAACCATGAAACCCTGGATGAATATGTTGCGTTTCTGCAATACCTGCATGACAACAATT
>Ga0206107_1000520_pt1 | contig 15500 bp, 12 predicted proteins | sample 2B0metagenome_FD_148652 | JGI IMG/M metagenome (GOLD analysis project Ga0206107, IMG submission 148652) | Enriched microbial communities from leaf-cutter ant dump, University of Wisconsin, Madison, United States - 2B0 | ecosystem: Environmental > Terrestrial > Nest > Insects nest > Nest dump...
GGTCGGTTTCGGCGCAGGCCAGAACCTTCACGAAACCATCCGTTTCGTTCATCGAACGGGCGCGGCCATTGGCGGTGAACGGGAACTTACCGACCTTGTAATTCGTGCCGGCGGCTTTCAGGGCGTCTTCGGTTTTACCGACAGCCGCGATTTCAGGATGCGTGTAAACAACGCCCGGGATCAGGTCGTAATCGATATGGCCGGACTGGCCTGCCAGAATTTCGGCGAGGATCACGCCCTCGTCCTCCGCCTTGTGCGCGAGCATCGGGCCGATGATGGCATCGCCAATGGCATAGATACCGGGAACGGATGTGGCGAAATGCGCATCGGTTTTAATGCGGCCGCGTTCGTCCAAAGCCACACCGGCCTTTTCAAGACCAAGGCTTGCAGTATGCGGGCGACGGCCCACGGCAACCAGAACGATATCGGCCTCAAGTGGTTCGCCTGACCCGCCGGCTGCAGGTTCCAGAGTCAGCGTGACACCTTTCTTTGCGGTTTTCGCGAAGGTGACTTTGGTCGAGAGTTTAAATTCCATGCCCTGTTTTTCAAACAGACGCTGCGCCTGCTTGGCAATATCCGTGTCCATGCCGGGCAGAATGCGGTCGAGATATTCAATGACAGTGACTTTCGATCCCAGACGGCCCCAGACGGTCGCCATTTCCAGACCGATCACGCCTGCACCGATCACCACCAGATGACCCGGCACTTTGTCGAGCTCAAGGGCGCCGGTCGATGACACGACCTGCTTCTCATCAATCGCGATGCCCGGCAGCATGGCCACATCCGATCCCGATGCGATCACGATATGTTTGGTCGTATAGGTGTTTTTGCCATCGGCATGTTTGACGTGGACCTGGCCTGCGGCGGGAATGCTCCCCTCGCCTTTCAGCCAGTCGATCTTGTTTTTCTTAAACAGGAATTCGATGCCCTTGGTGTTGTCGGCCACCACCTTGGATTTATGCGCCATCATGGTGGGCAGATCGAGCTTCACGCCCGTTACCTTCACACCCATGTCGGCCATATGGACCTTTGCGTCCTCGAATTTATGCGATGCCGTCAGCAAGGCCTTGGACGGGATGCAGCCCACATTCAGGCAGGTGCCGCCCAAAGTCTCGCGCTTTTCCACGCAGGCGACCTTAAAGCCCAGCTGTGCCGCGCGAATGGCGCAGACATAACCGCCCGGCCCGGCGCCAATGACGATGACATCGTAATTCGTATCTGACATGAAAATTTCCTTAGGTTTGAGTGCCAGAAAATACCGGATAAATGCCTTCACGACAATTGCCTGTGATGATGAATAATGGAATCCTCCGAAACGAAGGGGAACGCTAAAAGACCTAGGCCGATTAAGGGCTTAGAACAACCCTTCCGGTTTTTATTATTTGACATAGTGTCTGTAAGTTCCTAACAATACCTCTTACAGCAAACGGATTGGCATATGGTTAGCAAGATCGTCGAGGGTTTCGACTTAAGCATGGAAGGGTTTGAGCGGGATAATGAGAAATATCTCCATCCCGATCCTGTTTTCTTCGACGAAGACAGTGAACATGAATCGAAGCGTAAAGCCGTTCACGGCAAACTCACCTTCACCGGAATGATGGAATATACGCCCGTGCTGCGCTGGGTGCGTAGTAAAAGAGGCTATGTGCCTGAAGCGCCGATCTTCCGGCTTAATCCGGATTTCTTTTACAAAGAATACATCCTGGCCAATTTAGGACTGGATACGGTTGATGCTAACGACATGCCGGAGGCCAAAATCCGGGATGCAGGCTATCTGCTTCGCCTGCGTGTGGCGATTTACGCCTATCTGCGACGCATCGGCGACCCACAGGCGACAGCCAAGGATTTGTTCAGTTCTTCACACCGGTTCGAGGTCGAAAACAGGGGCAAGAAAATTGCAACCAGCGTGGCCGATCTTCAGCGCGAGAAAGCAGCCCTTCTGCCACAGGTCGTGAAAGATGTTGATCCTGAGCGTGTTCGTATCGGTGTTGCATTCCTGACAGCCCGCGGCGCATCCTTAACAGGCGTTTATCTGAAGGATATCGGCGCGATCGTCGCACTGGAGGCCAGCAAGGATAAAACCCGCACTATATTGCCATCCTTTAAAAAAATGATTGGCAGGCCCGGTTATGAATCAGAGCTTGAGGGGAAACGTATTTACCTGCTGCAATCTTCGTCAGGGGCGCGCGAACGTATTCTGAATATGGGCAAGGACGTTGTATTCGATATGGCCGAACAAATTGCCGATTCCTATTACAACGAAAAGCTGCCCGGTCATCTGATCCCGCAAACGGAAAGCAAGCTGGAGCGCGCTTTCCGCGATTGTGCCGAATACTATGCGGAAAAAGGGATGAACTGGTCGGGAGATCCAGTTCTGGATGGTCTTGTCCTGAATATGAAACTGGATCATATCGAGCACACGCACTTTGAATATCTGCTGCAACACGCCAAGGCGATGGGGTCATCATATGACCTGGTTGATCACGGTCTGGCTGATGTAAGGCACGTGCCCTTCCGTCCGGAACCTGACCAGGAGAACGCGGGCCAATCCTCGCGGCGCGCCGCTGGCGGCAAATTGGTAGCCGCTTTACGCTAGGCCCGGTTCATCCGTATACTGGCGGACATGAGTAATCCGAATATCTCCACCATCATCGACCGTATGGAAGACGCGATTGGCGTCGTGACCGGCAGCGAACACGATACATCCAAGGTCGCCGCCTGTGTTTTCCAGTCCGGCGGCAAGGCCAAACCGTCCGCTGCGCATAACGAACGCCCGGCTGTTTTGCGCAGCCATTACGAATGGAAAGATCGCCTGGGTGTCTCCAGCCAGTTTGTCCATGCCGAGCTTGCGGCCCTGTCGCGCTTTACCGGGGAGTGGCACGGCGCGTCCATTTGCGTCACTGACCCGTTCTGCCCCAACTGTGCCAAGAACCTGGCCGAGGCCGGGGTGCGTGAAATCTATATCGACCACAAGGGATTCCAGAAAGATTTCGCGGCACGCAATGGCGGCGAATTTGAATCGATGTCGATGCTGATCGCGGCGAAGGCCGGGATGAATGTTCACGTTCTTAACCGCAAGGAAAAGACACTGACGCCGATCCTGGAGCAGGCAACCATCACCCGCCCTTCCCCCAGCGGTATTGAATTTTTCGATCTGAAAGGATCGATGAGCCTGGAATGGGCGCTGGAAATGTTTCGCGACCGCCTTGGCACGAACGAGGCGTGGGCGATTGCCTTTGTGACTGAACGCGACGGTACCGGCCGCGGCCTTTTGGCGCTCGAGGCGCTGCCGCCCGGCTTTACCCCGGACGATTTTTTGCACCGCAAAGGAGCCGGTACCGGAAAATACCGTTTCCCCATCGATCCTGTCACCCGCCTGATGATTACAGCCCGCCGGATGGGCTTTATAATCCAGGAAAACCGGGTGGGCTGCGCTCAGGTGCCGTCGTCACGCGCATTGGTTAACGGGCTCGAATTCGGCCTGAAAAGCCTTATTTTAGCCTCAAAGACCCCGGATCATGACCTAACTGGGGTGAACACGCTTGAAGAGCTGCAAAAAAAGCTCATATTGCAGGCGGGTTATCTTTAACAATGACACAAAGGGTTTGCTGAAAATGAATAAGACGATTTTGACCTTGGCGCTGGTTGCGCTGACGGCTTTGTCCGCCTGCAAAAAGGATGATGTTGCCGATACGGCGCCGGCTGCCGGTGATGAAACCACGATGTCTGCACCTGCGGATGAAGGCACGGGCATGGCCGAACCGACCGTGACGACGGAAACGACGACGACCGAAACCACAACAACACCGTCCGAAATGAGCGTCGCGCCAGACGGAACGACCACCGAAACATCAACCACAACGGAAACCACGACCACCACGGAAGGTGTTGCTGTCGGTGAACCCAATCCCGCAACGCCTGCAGCAGATGCGCCTGCCTGCGGCGATCATGCCGATCTGGTCGGCAAGGCCATTGCCGATGTCGATACCACAGTTCTGGGTGACGATGTCCGTGTGATCAAGCCGGGCCAGCCCGTGACAATGGATTTTCGTGCCGACCGCATCAATATCAAGCTTGATGACCAGGATGTCGTGACGGAAGTCACCTGCGGCTGATCTGGGGTAACGGTCATCCCGAGTAATACGAGGGATCTCCTGAAAACCGGGAGATCCCTCATTTCATTTCGGGATGACAGTATTACGCGTTGCCGCGTCCGATACCGTAATAAAGTATTCCCTGTTCCGCCTTGCGCACCGGATCGTAAATATTGCGGCCATCAAACAGGACGGGCTCGTTCATGCGGCGTTTTAGTTCGTCGACATCCAGCGCCTGAAATTCTTTCCATTCCGTCACAATAAGCAACCCGTCAGCGTGGTCCAGAGCGTCCAGCGCATGGTCACAAAGCACCAGATCGCCGCGTTTGCCGTAAATGCGGACGCATTCTTCCATCGCCTTGGGGTCATAAGCGCGGATGGTTGCGCCCTGTGCCCATAAGGCTTCCATAAGGGCGCGGCTGGGCGCTTCGCGCATATCATCGGTATTGGGTTTAAAGGCCAGGCCCCACAAGGCAAACGTCTTGCCCTTCAGCTTGCTGTCATAATGCTTCATGATTTTATCGAACAGAACCAGTTTCTGGCGTTCGTTCACGTCTTCGACCGATTCTACGATCTGTGCCGGAACACCCATGGATCTGGCCATCGCTGCCAGCGCCTTCACATCCTTGGGGAAGCAGGAACCGCCATAACCGGCGCCGGGATAGATAAAGTGATACCCAATACGCACATCGGATCCGATCCCCACGCGCACCTGTTCGATATCGGCCCCCACCGCATCGGCGATGTTCGACAATTCGTTCATGAAGCTGATTTTGGTCGCCAGCATGGCATTGGCGGCATACTTGGTCAGCTCGGCCGACCGGACATCCATTTCGACCATACGGTTGGACCGGCGGTTGAATGGCGCGTACACCTCACGCAGGATTTCGGCGGCACGATGCGATCCGACGCCGACCACAATCCGGTCGGGTTTTTCGAAATCATCGATGGCGTTGCCTTCCTTGAGGAATTCCGGGTTGGATGCAACATCGAATGCGATGTCCTTACCCTGCGCTTTCAAGGACTGCCCGATGACATCGCGCACCTGATCGGCGCTGCCCACCGGCACAGTCGATTTGTTGACGACCAGCTTTTCTGACGTCATGTAAGTCGCAATGCTTTTGGCAACGGCCAGCACGGCGGAAATATCGGCCGAACCGTCTTCATCCGGTGGGGTGCCGACGGCGATGAAAATCACCTCGCCGTGATCGACGCCGGCAGCGGCATCAGTGGTAAAGATCATGCGGCCGGCGACTGCGTTCGCCCTGATTTTGTTCTCGAGACCCGGTTCATAGATCGGAATTTCTCCATTTTTGAGTGCAGCGATCTTGGCCTCGTCACGATCCACGCACAGCACGTTATGGCCTATATCGGCCAGACACGCTCCCGTCACCAAACCCACATAACCAGACCCGAAAATTGTCAGACGCATAGTCCTTATCCTTCTTTTCCGGGCACATCCTACCGATCAGCCAGCCCTTCGCAAGTGCAAAAAACTATAATTTTTTCAAGGTCTTAATATTATTGACACTGGCCACCACCAAGGCCAATCCTGATTGGATGATTTTTTAGAAGGGGAGAAAATCATGCTGACAGAACCAGACGATCTTACCGAGATCGCGGTCATGGAATTCATTTACAACCAACCGGAAAGAATTGCGTATCAGCGGCTGAATGACGCTGCCCAACTGGCCGGGTATGGACGTCCGTTCGAGCCGAGCCGGCCTCATGTTGAATGGGCGGTCCGCAGCATGCTTCGTAAACCGATATTTCATGAGGCATTCAAGGAACTGACGGCAGAAGCGCGTCAGCAAAATCTGCGAAACACGATTTAAGCGCGTTTTTTCTTTGGTGCAGCAGCCGCCATCGCCATTTTAAGCAACGGCCTCAGGAATTCGCCAGTGTGGCTGACCTTTGCCGCTGCGATGTTTTCGGGGGTGCCGGTGGCAATGATCTGGCCGCCCTTGTTGCCGCCCTCCGGCCCGACGTCGATGATCCAGTCGGCGGTTTTGATGACGTCGAGGTTGTGTTCGATGACCAGTACCGTGTTGCCCTGATCGACCAACTGATGCAGGACCTCAAGCAGTTTGCGCACATCCTCGAAATGCAGACCGGTCGTCGGCTCGTCCAGGATATACAACGTCTTGCCGGTGCCGCGGCGGGATAGTTCCTTGGACAGTTTGACGCGCTGCGCCTCCCCGCCTGACAGGGTGGTTGCGGCCTGGCCAATCTGGATGTAGCCGAGCCCCACCTCCTCCATCGTTTCCAGTTTGGAACGAATGGACGGCACAGCCTTGAAGAACTGCGCCCCCTCCTCGATGGTCATGTTGAGTACGTCGGAAATGGATTTATCCCGGTATTTGATTTCCAGCGTTTCGCGGTTATAGCGTTTGCCGTGGCAGGCATCGCAGGTGACATACACGTCGGGCAGGAAGTGCATTTCGATTTTGATCACACCGTCGCCCTGACAGGATTCGCAGCGTCCGCCCTTGACGTTGAACGAAAATCGCCCGGCATCGTAACCCCGTGCCTTGGCCTCGGGCAATCCTGCGAACCAGTCGCGGATGGGGGTGAAGGCCCCGGTATAGGTGGCGGGGTTAGACCGGGGGGTACGGCCAATCGGCGACTGGTCGATGTCGATCACCTTGTCGATGAACTCAAGGCCCTTGATTGCCTTATGCGGGGCTGGTGCCTCGCCCGCCGTATCCCATGCCTGCAAAATCGCGTTGTATAATGTATCCAGTACCAAAGTGGATTTGCCGGAACCGGATACGCCTGTAATGCAGGTAAACGTTCCCACGGGAATATCGACCGTGACGTTTTTCAGGTTGTGGCCGGTTGCGCCCACGATGGAGATCGACTGGCCTTTGCGTCCCTTGCGGCGCTGTGCCGGGACATCGATGGCGCGGCGGCCGGTCATATAATCAGCAGTCAGGGAAGCCTTGTTTTTAAATACCTGTTCGGGGGTGCCGATGGCCACGACATTGCCGCCATGCACACCCGCTCCGGGGCCCATGTCGATCAGGTAATCGGCAGAACGGATGGCATCCTCATCATGCTCCACGACCAGAACGGTGTTGCCCAGGTCGCGCAGGCGGCGCAATGTTTCCAGCAGGCGGTGATTGTCGCGCTGGTGCAGACCGATAGACGGTTCATCCAGAACATACAGAACGCCGGTCAGGCCCGAGCCGATCTGCGATGCCAGGCGGATGCGCTGGCTTTCGCCGCCCGAAAGCGTGCCTGACGCCCGGTCCAGCGACAGATATTCAAGACCAACATTCAGCAAAAACGTCAGGCGGTCGTTGATTTCCTTTAAAACGCGAATGGCGATTTCATTGTGTTTTTTAGACAGGTGTTTCGGCAGATCAGCAAACCATTTCTGTGCATCCTCGATCGACATATCGGTCGCCTCGGAAATATTGCGTTTGGCAATTTTGACGGCCAGGGCCTCGGGTTTCAGGCGCGCGCCGTTACAGGCCTCGCAATGCATGGTGCTTTGATATTTAGCCAGATCTTCGCGCGCGGATTCGGAATCGGTTTCCAGCATGCGGCGCTGAAGCGAAGGGATTACCCCCTCGAATGGCTTATTGCTTTTCCATGTGCTTTCGGTTTTGGAATGATACGTGATTTTGATGTCTTCGTCGCCCGATCCGTACAGCACGTAATCGCGTTGCGCTTTGGTCAGTTTTTCCCACGGGGTGTTGACGTTGAATTTGTAATGTTTGGCCACGGCCTCAAGTGCCTGCATGTAAAACGGCGCGAAAGATTTGGACCACGGCGCAATAGCACCCTTGGCCAGCGATTTGGACGTATCGGGAATGATCAGACGTTCGTCCATATACAGTTTTTCACCCAGCCCGTCGCAGGACGGGCAGGCACCGTGCGGCGAGTTAAACGAAAACAGGCGCGGTTCGATTTCTGGAATGGTGAATCCCGATACCGGACATGCGAATTTTTCGCTGAACAATGTTTCCTTACCGTCATCGGCGTTCTCAGCAATGACCAGGCCGTCAGCCAGACGCAGGGCTGTCTCAAGGCTGTCGGCCAAGCGGTTGCCCATATTCGGTTTCAGCACGAGGCGGTCCACCACAATGGAAATATCGTGTTTGATTTTTTTGTTCAGGTCCGGGATCGTTTCGAGATCGACGATCTTGCCATCGATTTTGGCGCGCTGGAAACCCTTGGCACGCAATTCGGCCAGTTCGCGTTTATATTCGCCTTTACGGCCGCGCACGATGGGGGCCATGATATACAGGCGCGTCCCCTCTCCCATTTCCTGAATGCGGTCGACCATCATGGTGACGGTCTGGCTTTCGATAGGCTTGCCGGTGGCGGGAGAATAAGGAATCCCGATGCGCGCCCATAACAGGCGCATATAATCGTATATTTCGGTGACCGTGCCGACGGTGGATCGCGGGTTGCGCGACGTGGTTTTTTGTTCGATGGAAATGGCAGGCGACAGACCGTCGATGGAATCGACATCCGGTTTCTGCATCATCTCCAGAAACTGGCGGGCATAGGCGGACAGGGATTCGACATAACGGCGCTGACCCTCGGCGTAAATCGTATCGAAGGCCAGCGATGATTTGCCGGAACCGGACAGGCCCGTAATAACGATCAACTGGTCACGCGGCATTTCAACGGTGACGTTTTTCAGGTTGTGCTCGCGCGCACCACGAATAATAAGGGATTTCATGCTTCACGGTATATAGTACAAACCGTGAACAAGTCCAGTGATTCTTTGGGTTATTTCTTGTATTGCTGATCGAATTTTTTTGCAGCGTCATTCAGGCGCCTGGCTTCGAGCTCGATATACTGCATCGAATATCCGGCGCCCTGGGATGTGATTTCCTCGGCCCGTTCCTGTGCCTGTTCAACGGCATGGCCCATGTCGGCAGGCGGCGCCAGAGTATGTTCCTGCGGCATGGAAGAAGCGCTGTCTTCCTGTTGGGTGTGAAGTGCGGAGCCATGATCCGGAGCATTTGCATTCCGGTTGCGGAAAAGATGGGTATAGGTGCTTGCGGACATGGGATCCACGCCCGTTGTTTCCCTGACGGAGGAAACCATACCCTTCATTTCATTCCATTGTTCCTTGTAAAAAACAGGCATGGCCAAAGTCGGCAAAGTCGTCAGTACCAAAAAGAGGAACCAAGCGCGTTTGTAATATGGCTTTTTATGGCTTTGAATGATGATTGGGACTGCGGCCTCGCGGAGCAATGGCGCAGTTTGCGCCCCCTCCCCCATGATTTGAACAGGCTCCAGGGCATATGATTTGATGCTGCCGCGGTCGGTGTTGACCCTGGATTTGACCTGATGCGGATCGCTGTAGGTTTCATATTTCTTGCGCGGCAGGTCAGCAACGGATTTTTGTGCCTGTTCCTGTTTGTACTTGGCAAGCTGGCGTTCAAAGGATGATGAATTATAGGGCAAGATGTGTTCCCGAAAGTTCTGTCGACCCTAATATTGTAGAAAAAAGGCACTTAAAAATGTATTAAAAAGTGCCCCGCAGGGCGCCTTATAACAGATTGATTTTATTGGCCTGAAGGCATGCCTGGCAGGACCTTGTTTTCCTGCAGCTTTTTGACGAATTCCTGCAGGATGGATGTCATCACCGGTTCCATCTTTTTATCGTATTCCGGCATTTTTGCACGAACGGCCTGGCCTTCCGGCGATTTGTAAAATTCGGTCATCGCCCGGATTTCGTTTTCAGTAAAGGTTTCGGCCACGGCCTTTTCAGCCTCACTGCGCAGGCGGTTGTAATCAATCGACTTTTCACCCAGCTGGCGGAACAGAACACGCTGCTCGGCTGGAACCTGCTGCGCCATGTGTTCGATGGCCATTTTGACTTCGTTTTCGACCGGAACGGTGGCCACGTATTCGCGGGCCAACGCCATTTTATCGGCCGCCTCAGCAGACGAAAATGACAGGAAACAAATCGCGGCAAGAACCGTGATGAAAATCTTAGAACGGAATGTCGTCATCAAAGCTGTTTTCTCCCTTGGGTTCCCAGCTGCCGCCGGATTGTGATGAGGATGACTGGGAATCGTTGGACGGTGCGGACTGGCTGTATCCACCGCCTTCACTGCCACCACGTGTATCGAGCATGGTCAGCTCGCCACGGAACGGGCGCAAAACGACCTCGGTCGAATATTTGTCCTGGCCGGATTGATCGGTCCATTTGCGGGTTTCCAACTGGCCCTCGATAAAGACCTTGGCCCCCTTTTTCAGGTAATTTTCGCACACATTCACGATATTGTCGTTAAACACGACGACGCGGTGCCATTCGGTTTTTTCTTTACGCTCGCCGGTGGCTTTGTCTTTCCAGTTTTCGGAAGTCGCGATCGACAGGTTGCACAATTTCGATCCGTTCTGTGTCGTCCTTATTTCCGGGTCGCGGCCCAGATTGCCGATCAGAATTACCTTGTTCACACTGCCTGCCATGATTTCTCTTCCTTTGCTCTCATCAATATTGGCTCATATTTAATGGTGTTGAATTCAATCCGCAAACCTCAAGTGAAGTTATAAACGGCTAAAACAGTTCTTATTTTATATGGAAATAGTATTTTGACATATACACCCCATTTGTCTACGACTGATGAAAACCGATATTGGATTGAGGGATATAATGGGTAATGAATTGACCGGCGGATCGAAAGGGCAAAGCATTCTTTTTAACAAGAATGCCAATACATCTCTGACACCTGCTGAAAAGAAGAACAATTTTTTTGCAGCACTGAAATCAACGCATGAACAGGCCGTTACAATTGCCGAATTCAATAAAAAACCGTTTCTTATTTACCTGATTGTCGATTTGACAAGTAGCCGCGTGAATACACGTGAAAAAATGCAGGTCTATGAACGTCAGCTGGCTACAATGGTTTTGGGTATAGGCGGCAGTCATCCGGTCGTATGCAAAGGTGTCTATCATCGTGGTGGACAATCGTCCGAAGCACAAATTTTAGATAGCCCCAAGGCGATTGAAGACTTTTTTGCCATCGCGCCTGAAAGTGGGCTAACAGATATTGATGCCGGCTTGATACAGTATCTGGAAGATAAGACTGATGCCGTGGCTTCGTTGGGAATTTTGATTGGGGATTCGATAGACGGCGATGAGACGGACACGCTTTTTGAGATCGCTGAAAAATTGGGTACCGCCAAACGCCCTCTCGTCATTGCACATGAACTTGTCACAAGAGACGAACTGGAAAAAATAGTTGCGCCAGGAATGGCCGAAAGAAGCAAAGGTATCCAGTTCCGCCTGAGCACCTATCCCGAAGAGCTTAAGCAGTTGCTTGAGAATATGCGCAAAGTCATGTCTTTGGATTTGAACAGTTTGCGCAAGGCCACATCCGGTACATTGAATCTGGGCCTGACCGGCAGCAGTGATACAAAACGTCTGGCAAACGACATGGCAAAAACACTTCTTCTGTCGGCCCCCAAGCCTTAAAGGTGGCATAAATATGAGGGATGAAAATTTTGCCGCCGCTATGAAACGTATTTTCGGTACGCTTAACCTGGCTTTAAGGGCCACCCTCGCTACAGAGAAGGCAGCGGCCATCAATGCCTTTAAAATCCTGTGGGTTAACAAGGATGAGGGGATCAACCTCCAATCATTCGGGGAATGGCTGGCAAATGAATTATCAGCCCTTAGAGCCACCGATTTTGAAAAAAAAGAGGCTGTGAAAAAATGTTTCACGGATGCAGCCTCCGTTTTTCGGATCGATTATCCGGAATTTTGCGCGGAAATTGAGGAATATTTTCAACAGGAACAATATTCCGTTTTAAATGAAATCTGCCGGTTGCATTACGAGGCAGAAAAAAGGCCTGCCGATGCACAAACATTCAAAGATCAGGTAAAAAATTTAATTCGTGAGCATGGGATATCATACAACGATATCATGGCGCACAAGATCAGGCGCCATAAAGTTTTGCGTGAGCTCTTACCAGCAGCCAAAATCATATCGGATGCTGTAGATCAGCAAGCGTCAGATGTGCAAAAAGAAGACTTTTTTAAAAAAGCCATTGCATTTGGTTTTGCTAATATGGATAGAAATCCCACGGAAGAGTTTTCGGACGCATATTTTGACTACTTAAACGGTGACGATACACCCAAAAATGAAACAAATTCATTCGATATGTCGGAAACAGATATTAAATCGTTCGACATGTTCCCGATCAATGATTTTGAGGGCGAATTAATCGGGATGCAGGCGTCGCGCCATTATAGCGAAGCGATCCAGGCGCATAGCGCTGTTGGCAAGAATCATCTTTCCTTAAGTGTAAATTTTCCGGCTTATGGCGCTGAATTACTGGCTTTGACTGCTAGAGTGGCGCAACACGACATGATCGCTGACTGGAGTCTTCATGCGGATATATCTATCGAATGGGTTACCAGAAATCCTAATGCCAGTGTTCATAACCTCACTTTGGCGGCCTCCTTTGGCGATATCCGTCTTATGGATGTTGATAAAGCGAATATCAAAGTCGCTGGCAAATTAGTTATGGGCGATAACTCTGATGTCATTTATGAACCAGGGAATGCGGTTTCCTCCAGACTTGAGGCGCATGGCACTTCAAAAAACCTGACTGCGATTCTTGGTAATAAGGGGGAGGCTCATTTTTATGGCCCCTTGGTAGGTGGGAGTTTTACAAGTTTACGGAAAAAAGGCAGCCTTTTTCTCGAGACGTCTGAAGCAACGGCCACAGGTGTAACATTTAACGGAATTATTCCGGAATCGATACTCCTCCATACAACGAAATTTGCTAAGCCATCAAAGCATGAACAACTTCACGTTTCGCCGGAAATGCAGTCGACGGACGGCCTTTACAATCCTGAATCAGGAGAAATCCATAACCCGGAATATGAGATTATCGCAGGTCTGGATAATGCATTTTTTAAGGAATGCACTTTCTCAGATATGACTGCCGATTTTTATACCGAAAATCTGGCCACCAACCGTTTTATTACCTTCAAAGGCAAAGGCCACGCCAAGGGAAATATGAGCGATACAGAATATCTGGCCGATACGCATATGGATATTGAATTGCTGGGCAGTCTCGATCTGGATCGCATGAAGATAGACAAATCCAGGCTGATGGTGTTAGGCGACAAAGAAGCAAAGGTAGATATGCTCACCCTGCACTACGCTAGCTTGAGTAACGGAGCGCAGGCCAGAATAGGCGATGCCCGTCAAATTTATGGGACATTGCTGAGTGTTAGCGATAAATCAAAACTTACCATTCGTGCCGCAGATGTCGCGCATTTTAAAGATTCAGTTTTTACAGATTCAGAAATCGACATTTATGATGTCGGTGCTGTGGACTTACAAAATGCTGTCTTTGATAATTGTCTTCTTAAGATCAAAGCCACAAGCCTTGATGCCAGTGGAGCTACCTTCAAAGGCACCAGTAAAATAACAGGCGAAGTGATATCGGCCCAATTTAACAAAGCAGGTTTGGGACCATCCCGCAAACAACCCGATGCGATTCTAACTTTTAATCTTCGCTCCGAAAAACTCTGTTTGGACAACGCCTCGATTGGTAATTTGTCGATCGTCGATTGCCCGTTCGACCTGACCGGCACCGATTGGGGAACAGTCAATATTGTCGGTGGCATTCAGGCACGTCCGGAAATCATGCGCTTGCTTTACACGCCCTTTGGCAAGGCCACAAATCTGATCGCGCGCGAATCACCTTCAGCGGCTGTTAAATCGAGCCATGCGTATGAAATTAGAAAATTCAGATTGTGATAAAAGGATTGGTGCCCCAGGAGGGACTTGAACCCCCACACCTTGCGGTACCTGATTTTGAGTCAGGCGCGTCTACCAATTCCACCACTGGGGCGCTGAATGTCGGGATACTAGCAGGTCTTTAGGCCGCCGCAACAGTTTTGCCGTTATTTTGTGCTGCCAAAAAACGCTCTGCTTCCAGGGCGGCCATGCATCCCATGCCGGCCGCAGTCACAGCTTGGCGGTACACATGGTCCTTCACATCGCCCGCAGCGTAAACACCGGGGATTTCGGTAGCGGTGGAATCCGGCGCGGTGATCAGGTAACCCGCCTCGTCCATTTTCAGTTTGCCTTTGAACACTTCGGTGGCCGGATCGTGGCCGATCGCGACGAACATGCCGGCAAGCGGAAGATGTCTGCTTTCGCCGGTTTTGACGTTTTTGACCTTCAGGCCGGTCATGCCGGGATTTTCACCTTCGCCGCGCGCAATGCCATCGATATCTTCGACAACATGATCCCACAGGGCGGTCACGTTCGGTTTGGCGAACAAGCGGTCCTGCATGATTTTTTCAGCGCGAAGCGTATCGCGGCGATGGATCAGCGTGACGGATTTACAGATATTGGACAGGTACAAAGCTTCCTCGACCGCCGAGTTGCCGCCGCCGACGACAGCAACATCCTGCCCCTTAAAGAAGAAGCCGTCACAGGTGGCGCAGGCCGATACGCCCAGACCGTGGAATTTCTCCTCGGCCGGCAGGCCCAGCCAGCGGGCCTTGGCGCCCGTCGCGATAATCAGTGTTTCAGCCACATAGGTCGTGCCGCCCTCGCCTTTGCACACGAACGGGCGTTTGCCCAGATTCACATCGGTGATGTAATCCCACAGCATTTTTGCGCCGACATTCTCGGCCTGTGCCTTCATCTGTTCCATCAGGAACGGGCCGCCGATGGGGTCTTTAAATCCCGGATAATTTTCGACATCCGTTGTCACCATCAACTGGCCGCCGGGTTCTCTGCCTTGCACCAGAACTGGCTGTAAATTCGCGCGCGCGGCGTAAATGGCCGCTGTGTACCCTGCAGGCCCCGAACCGATGATCAGGACCTTTGTTTCAATCGTCTGTGTCATGGATTGCAAATTACCTTCCCCTTGATGGGACTGATATAGCGCAGATCGCAGAAATCCCCAGCTTTCTGGCAGAATTTGACGCGGATCGGTAAATCGCTTTATTTTTTCATAAGCAATGCTTAGTCCCCGTGCCAGTTTCCTGTTTAATGCCGTTGCCTTTGTGGGGGCGACGGTCACGACCGGCATCCTTGCCACCGATGCATCGGTCTATTTGCTGGGAGGCGGCATCGCGAACGTATTCGGCCAGGAACTGGCAACGAACTGGTTTAAAAGCTGGATGGATTTTTCAACCTATCAGCCATTCAAGATACCGGCCCTGATATCGGGCGGGATTACCGCCGGCCTGTATCTGCAGGCGGCTAGGTATGCCGCGATGAAACCCCAGCACGTATTGCTTCTGCCACGGTTTGGGCGTCCGTGATCGGCGCATAGGTCCATTTTTCCAGTATCCCGGTAAACGGCCGCGTTGCGCCCTTAAGATCCATCAGCACATGAAACGCATCGAATCGGGCAGAACCGCCGGACAGGTCATATCGGTATACAGGCTTGCCGGTC
>Ga0206107_1000522_pt1 | contig 15426 bp, 23 predicted proteins | sample 2B0metagenome_FD_148652 | JGI IMG/M metagenome (GOLD analysis project Ga0206107, IMG submission 148652) | Enriched microbial communities from leaf-cutter ant dump, University of Wisconsin, Madison, United States - 2B0 | ecosystem: Environmental > Terrestrial > Nest > Insects nest > Nest dump...
CAACGAGAAGGGTCGCCAACCTGTCTGTGCAGGTCAGCGGCCCTTTCTGGCTCCCCCGACTGGACTCGAACCAGTAACCCTTCGTTTACACGCTTGCCGAGGTCAGGACCCTCCCCGAGCGACGGGCGGCAGCGGCATGAGCGGCATCATCATCCGGGCGGTGACCGTGCGGGCCGAGCTGCGCTGCGACAAGTGCGGCGAGACCTGGACCAGCGGCGACTACACGAGGGCCGGCTACACGGCAGCGGTTGAGCCTTGCGCACCCGCGTTCGCGGACGGGTGGCGCGTCTACGCGGGCAAGCGCGCGCAGCGGACCTACTGCCCCCAGCACTACCCGACGACCGTGATGCGGCAGGTCCACCCGTGAGCGGCATCGTGTGCGCGGTCGAGCGCACCTGCGCGTGGTGCGGCGGGCCGCTCCCGGCGGACGCGCGGGCGTCGCGTGAGACGTGCTCGGCCCGCTGCCGGCAGGCGCGTCGTCGCGCCGACGGGCGCGGTCGGCCGGTGCGCGTGTGCGTGTGGTGCGGCGCTGACGCGGTGTGGTGGGCCGGGTCGAGGGTCACCACCCCCGGCGGGCAGTCCTTCTGGCACGAGCGGCCCACGTGCACCACCCACGTCGGCCGCGAGCTCGCAGCGTGCGACAAGCACGCGCGCATCCGGGTACGGAGGATGCGGTGAGCGGGGGCGACCACCGGGAGTTCATGGCGTTCGCACGGCGCATCCTGCGCGCGGCGTCTCGGCGCATGGCGGACGCGGACCCGGAGGAACCTGGGGGACCTGCTCGCGCTGCGCGCGGCGGTCGACGAGGCGATCGACCAGGCCGTGCTCGGGCTGCACGCGCAGGGCACGTCATGGGCGTCGAATCGGGGCGGCAGCGGGCATGACGAAGCAGGCTGCTCACAAGCGCTGGGGAGCGTCAACCGTTGGTTGACGGCGGATCGGCCGGACCAAGGCACCTCGTGCCCGTGCCCACGACGGCCGATTCCGGGCCGGTGGAAACGATCACGTGGGCCGAGGCCCTTCCCCTGTACATCCGTCACCGCCGCGCATCGGCCACGGCCGAGGGCACGATCCGGCTGCACCGCCACTACCTGCGCCACGTCTCCCGGTTCGCAGCGACACCGTTCGAGGCGACACCCGCCGAGCTGGAGGCCGCGCTCGCGGTGCGACGCTGGTCACCCGAGACACGCAAGTCCGCTCGCGCGGCCGTGCGCGCGTTCTACCGGTGGGCGCACACGACCGGCCGCATCCCGGTCGACCCGTCCGCCGGGCTGCCGACGGTCCGCGTCCCGGCGGGTGCACCCCGCCCGACCCCCGAGGCCGTCCTGACGCGCGCGCTCGCACTGGCGGACCGGCGGGGGCGGCTCATGCTGCTGCTCGCGGCCCGGGCGGGACTACGGTGCGCCGAGGTCGCGCAGGTCCACACTCGCGACCTCGCCGGGTCGACGCTGTACGTGCACGGCAAGGGCGGCAAGACGCGGCGGGTGCCGCTGCTCGACGACGAGCTGTTGCACGCGATCCGCTGCGCCGACGGGTGGCTGTTCCCCGGCCGCACGGGCGGGCACCTCGCCGCGTGCACCGTCGGGGACCTCGTCGCGGACCTCCTGCCCGACGGGTGGACCGCGCACACGCTGCGGCACCGGTTCGCGTCGGCCGCCTACGCGGGCACCCGCGACCTCGGCGCGGTGCAGGAGCTCCTCGGGCACGCACGACCCGAGACGACCCGCCGCTACGTCGTCGTGCCCGAGGGCCACCTGCTCGCGGCCGTCGCAGCCGCCGCATGAGAAAAGGCCGGCCCCGCGCGGATGGGGGCCGGCCTTTTCGTCAGTGCCGGTGTCGGCGCTTGTGGTGCCGGTCGTCGTCCTCCAGGACGGCGACCCGTGCGGAGACGTCGTCGAGCTTCGCTTCGATCCGGTCGACAGCGTCACGCATGGACGACCCCGAGTTGGGTCGCATCTCGTGGTCTAGGGTCCGGGCGGTCCGCTTGGAGTGCCGCCCGGACCGCCACGTCACGATCACGAGGTACCCGACGAGCGCGACGAACGCGATCGCGGACCACGGGTCGTCGATCGCGGTCGGGTCGAGTGTCATGACGCGGTGGGGCGGTAGCCGAACGCGATCGCGGACCCGACCCCGCCGAGCGCGGACCCGACGGCCGTGACGACCGGCAGGTCGAGCGCGAGGCCGACGGGTGCGACACCGAGCGCGCCGACGATCCCGACGAGGTAGGCGATGGTGCGCACGACGGGCGGGACGCGCGGCTCGTCACCCATCAGCCGACCTCGGGGGTCAGACCGGCACGCATCTGCTCCCACGTGTCGTTGGTGACGTCGACGACCGGGACCCCGGCGGCGGCGAACCGGGCGACGTCCTCGACGTTCAGCCCGACGATCCGGTCGCCACAGACCGCGCGGACGCGGGTGCCGTTGCGGATGATGACCATGAGGTTCCTCCTGTTGGTGGTGTCGTGCTTGTGCTGGTCGAGGTCCCGCACGTACTCGACGTGCCAGGGCTCGACCGGGTTGACGTCCTTGACCCACCCGTAGGCGCGGCCGTGGGTGCGGACCCACGTGCGGGCGGGCTCGGGCAGGTCGAGCGCGAGGCCACGCTCGTGCTCCGACTGCCCGGGCGGCAGCGCGAAGCTGCCTTCCCCGCGCAACCAGGCGCGGCGCAGGGCGGTCTGCTCGACGATCGTGCGACCGGCCGACGTGACCCCGGGGGGGCACCCGGCGGCGAGCATGCGGGCGTAGGACGCGGCAGCGTCGGAGTCGAGCCACCGGCCTGTGAGGTCGATCATGCGGCGCAGCATCAGTTCACCATGAATGAGACGCCGTTGATGCTGTAGCCCGGGGACGAGCTCTGTGCAGTGCCCTCGATCGCGTCGATCCGGGCGGTCCCGTCAGTCTGGATCCATAGCCCGGCACGGCGGATCGTCGAGTAGGCAGACCCGCCGGAGAGCGTGAGCGTGGTCGCGATGCGCTGGAAGGGGCGGGCGCCCGACGGCAGGGTGAACACCACGGCACCCGGCGTGATCGCGTAGAACTCACCGCGCAGGTACACGACGTTGCCGATGCGACGCCACGCCGTGTAGCTCGGCGCGGACGCGTTCGTGACAGCGAGCGATACCCACCCGGTGTCAGGGCCGCCACCTCGGATCGCGTTGAGGAGCTCGTGCAGGGGTGTCGCGGGCGAGTTGGACGCGAGGGGGTCGTCAGGCCAGGCCATTAGAGCTCCGTTCCTGGGGGTCGGGTGATGAGGTGCATGAGTCCGGTGGGGAAGTCGATGCGGAGTGCCTGGACCTGTTCGGTGCGGACCTCGTCGCGCAGGACGAGGCGCACCCACTGCCCGGAGGCGACGGCGTGCTGTGCGACGGTGTCGACCTCGACGGCGGTGCCACGGGTGCGGGCGTCGAGCAGGGGCCGGACCTTCCGTGCGGCGACCTGGGGTGCCTCCCCCTGGTTGAGGAAGACCTGGTCGAGGGACCGTTGGGCGGTGAACGTGCCGACCCGCCACGCGGACGACGTGTAGACGGTCGTGGCGGAGTGGAAGATCTCGCCGTCCCCGGCGTAATCGGTGTCGTACGCGACGACGGCGGTGTTGACGAACAGGTCGAGGTCGGAGGACACGGCGGCGGCGACGACCCCCCCGGTCGGGTTGGTCGCGGTGCGGCGCAGCTGTTCGTTGACCTGCCCCCAGGTGAGCCCGGACCATGCGGTTGCGAGGTCCGCGAACGTCAGGCCGGCATGCCGGCTGTTGAACTCGCCGACGGTCATCTGCCCGGTGGTGATGACGGCGGTCGGGGTGCGGTTCTCACTGGCACGGTCGAGCCAGGTGAGGGTGCCGAGGCGGGTGACCCGCCACTTGAGGTTGAGGACCTGCCCGACGGCCTCCAGGATGTCCGCGCCTGCCCCACCGTCAGCAGGGTTCGCCTGTGCGGAGGACTCGGTGGCGGGGTAGGGGTAGAGCCCGTAGAGGAGCGGGTCGACGGTCAGGCCGACCCGCTGCCAGTAGTCCGTCGGGTCGGGTGGGGCGGCAGGGTCGAGGGGGGAGGCCCGGTAGTCGAACGCGTAGTAGAACGCGTCGACCGCGAACAGGGGTTCACCGCCCTGCTCGGACGTCGACCAGTGGAAGAACTGGTCGCGGGGGACGACCCGGTCGAGGATGTAGTCGAACGACACGAGGTCGAGCTCGACGACACCGGCGACCTGGTCGAACCGGGAGCGGCGCAGCAGGAGCGTCCATGACTCGTCGGTGCCGACGGTCGCACCGGTCGCGTCCCGCCACCCGAGGGTGAGGGTCGCGACGAGTACCCGGGACGCGTCGACCTGTGACGCGGTCCGGCCGGGCGGGATGCTGCACCGCACGGTTGCGGTGGTGCATGGCAGCATCCACCAGTCCTCCTCGACGGACCCGTCGAGGACGGGCCACGACACACCGGCGACGGTGAGGGTGGCCTTGTGGGTGAGGGGTGCGGTCACAGGGTCACCGCACGCCACTGGCAGCGGGCGAGCCACATGCGTGACCCGGTCTTGGCGGGCAGGACCTCGACGGACTCCAGCACGCACGTGCGGTCGAGGGTCGGGGTGACGGACGTGTCAGTGACCCGCACGGGTGCGACGGCGAGCGCGAGGACCGCGAGGGCGTCCGCACGGGACGCGAGGAGCACGTCGATCGTGCCGGACGCGGCTGGGGGTGCGGTCCGCACGATGGTCTGCACGGCCGCGTCGATCACGTCGTGCACGGTCGTGCGTGCGTCGACCGTCTCGGACGACTCGACGAGCAGCACGGCGGTCACACCACCGTCGATGACACCGCCGGTGGTCGTGCGGGGTGCGGGGGACAGGACGGCGGGCATCAGTATGCGACCCTTCCGACGCGCGGCACGATGGGGACCTCGACGGTGACGTTGCGCATCTGTGTCTGGATCTGGCGGACCATCGTGGAGGTGTCGGCGGTCGCGTTCACGCGGATGCTCGGGGTCGGGATCGTCGACATGGCGTGGTCGATCGCGGACCGCACGTCGGTGGCGACGCGCCCCTGGTTCGCCTTGATGCCGTCACCGATCGCACCGGGGACCTTCGAGCCCATCATCACGGCCCGCTTCTGCAGGTACTGGGTGAGCTCGTCGTCGGTCGCCTTCGTCAGGAGCGCGGTCATCTCCCCGGCGACCTCGGGTCCCTGCCGCTCCAGCTCGTCGATGAACCCGTCGTCGACACCGCGCTGCGCGAGGCGGCGCAGGTTCTCCCGGAACTGGGTGTTGGACGTGATCTTCGTGTTGAGGTCGGAGATCAGGTCGGCCATGGTGACCGTCGCGGCCTTGGCGTAGTCCTCCCACGAGTCGGCCGAGTCCTCGGTCGCGTCGGCGGTGGCTTGGGCGGCGGCCTGCTCGGCGGCGGTCTTGTCCGCGAGGATCGTCTGGTAGGCGTCGATCGGGTCGGCCATCGCGGCGAGCGACTCGGCGTAGTCGGCCTGGACCTCGGCGGCGTGCTGGGCGGCGTCGGTGGTCGCGAGGTACTCGTCGCGGGTCATGCCCTGCTGCTCGGCGATCGCGTCGAGGATCGTGAGTGTCTGCTCGAGCTCGGACCGCTGGTCCTTGAGCGCGCCGCGCGTGTGGTCGAGCGCCTTGTAGAGTTCCTCTTGGGCGTAGGTCAGGTCCCGGGGTCCACCGGGGTCGCCGCTCTCGTCGAGTTCCTTCCACAGATCGTTTGTCTCGTCGAGTGCCTTGTTGATCGCGGCGAGCCGGTCGACGGGGTCGGTGGTGTTGAACGCTGCCATGAGGTCGTCGGCGCTGATCGCACCCTCACGGATCGCGGTCGCGAAGAACTCGGCCTGTGTGACGGCGCGGGACTGCCAGACCTCCCACCAGGACTTGGCGTCCGCGATGGATGTTGCGACCTCGTCGAACCGGTCCGCGAGGTCCTGTGCGCGTTCGGCCTCGGTCGAGTCGCGCAGCGCGAGGGCCATCTCACCGGCGTTCTCGGTGAGCTCGTTCGCCTTCTCGGCGGCTTCCTGCAGGTGGGTGGACAGGATGCCGATCGCGGCACCGACACCGATGCCGGCGGCGAGCCCGACGGCACCGAACCCTTCGGTCGCTTCGGCCACGAAGCCTTGGATGCCGTCGATCATGGACTCGGCGGACCCGTCGAACGACGCGGCGATCTCCTTCGCGTTCGACCCGGCGTTCTCCTTGAGGGTGTCGACACCCTCGGACGCCTCGTCGGCACCCCGCCGCACGTTCGACCCGAGGTCGTCACCGGCGCGGCGGGAGTCGGTGCGGACACTGTCGAACGAGTCCTTGAAGGACCGTTCGAGCCGGTCGGCGGCGTCGCCGGTGTCGGTGGTGATATCACGGGCGGCGTCGCCCACGTCGTCGGCGGTGCGGGAGGCCTGCCGGCTGACGTCGTCGAGCGCGTCGGTGGTGTCCCGGGCGGAGCGGTCCCCGGCGGTCGCGACGTCGTCGAGCGCGTCGATCACGTCGTCGAGCGCGTTCGGTATCTTCCGGGTCTCGGAGATGACCTGTGTCGCGTCGGCCGCGATCGGGATGTTGACACCGCGTGCCACGGGTCACCCCTGCCCTTCTGCTGCGTCGTGGATGATCCGCACGACTCCCTGCACCCACCGGGAGAGCATGCGGGGGGCGGTCGCGGCGAACGCGGGGAACGCGACCCGGCCACCACGGCGGCGGTCGGGCAGGCCACGGGACACGTGCCGGCGCACGGGGTGGGTGCCGCCGTTGCGGGAGACCCGCTCGTAGGCGGTGACCTTGTTCCGGTTCGCACCGAACTCCCATGCGAACCACCAGTCAGCGGGGCGCAGCCGCCCGCCGATCGCCCGCGTCGACTGTGCGGCGAGGACGACCGGCGGGTTCCCGGCCTTGACCCGGGCACCCGCGAGGATGATGCGGGTGTCCATGGTGGTGTGCGCGGTGGCGTTGAGCTCGTCCCGCCAGATCGGGTTGAGCGCGTCGCGGACGGCCTTGTTGAGGTCCTTGCGGATCGCTTGGGGCAGCGCCTTGAACGCGAGCACCACGGCGCGCAGCTCGCGGTGGTCGCGGACGGAGACGAACCCCTGCGGCATCGGTCAGGCCTCGTCGTCCTCGATGGTGGGGGTGCCCTGCACACCCCACGTGACGGTGGACGTCGCGAGGCCCTTCGCACCGCCGATCTGCCCGGGCACGAGCACGCACTTCGCGCGCACGATCTTCCCGCCGGTGGCCTTGGGCTTGAACGCGACGTCGACGACCTCGCCGGGGTGCGCGTGCAGGTAGTTCGCGAGGGACGTCGTGGTCTCGAAGTCCTGCACGTACTTCGCCTGCACGGACCAGGACGGGGGCTCGACGTCGGTGAGGGACACCCCGCCGATGCCGACCCACGACTGCAGGGACGTCGAGGGGATGATCGCGAGCTCCTCGAGCGCCTCCGCGAACTCGTACGCGGTGGTGTCGGGGTCTCCGATGACGAGCGAGACCTTCTTCTGGTAGTGCGGGGCGGTCAGCGGGACGGCGGTGGTGCTCACGGTTCCTCCTCGGGGATGACGCGTCGTGCGCGCAGCTGCGCGGTGATCCGGTACAGCGGCCAGGTGTCGTCGAGCACGGCGCGCTCGGCGGTGGTCCAGGTGAGGTAGTCGTGCAGGTCGAGCGCTTCGAGGACCTCTTCGAGGGCGTCGTCTAGGTCGTCGTCGACGTCGACCTGCTTCGGCACGATCACCAGGACGGTGAGGGTGTAGGTGCGGACGGTCGGGTCGAGCAGGTCGGTGACCTCGACCTGCTCGGTGAGCACTGCGACGGTCGTCGCGGTGAGGGCCGGCTTCGCGGGCAGGTCGCGTCGCTGCACCCGCCACGTCGACGGCAGGACGCGGTCGAAGTAGTTCAGCAGGTCGGTGCGGCCGCTCACTGGGGGAACCTCGGGCGGGTCGGGCGCAGCCGCGCCTTGACGGACCGGTCCATGGGGTGAACGACGACACGCTGCCCGTCGGGGCCGATCGTGTCGCCGTCGCCCGTGACGAACGCGCGGTGGATCGCGCGGGCGTGCAGGAGGAGTGCGACCTTGAAGCGGGCCGGGACCGGTGCGGGGACCCGGCCCGCGTAGGCGGTGCACTCCTCCTGCGCGGTGGCGAGGATCAGGGCACGCTGCTCCTCGTCGGTGGGGGCGTCCTGCCACAACCCCTCGGGGCCGTCGATCAGGGGGGAATCGACGGGCACCCACAGGCCGTCAACCACGGGTTGACCCTCGGTCGTCGGTTCGGTCATGGCAGGACGTCCCGTCAGCCCTCGACGGCGGGGGCGACGAGGGCGAGGCCCTTGGCGTCGTTGACGAGCTCGGCGTGGTACCCGTACACGCCGCGCTCGACCCCACCGGACGAGATGTTCACGGTGTCGACGCGGACGGGCACGCCGGGCAGCTCGAACTGCGTGGCGGCCGTGCGGGTGCCGACGAGGACCTTCCCGGTGAGGGTCGCGACGGACGTCGGGACGATCTTGAACGACTCCAGGACGCCGTCCTCCAGGCCGAGGGCGGACGTGAGGAACGCGAGCATGTCGTCGGCGCGGGTGAGCAGGAGCGACCGGTACAGGTCGGTGCCGACGAGCGCGAACGACGGGAGGTCCCGCTCGACGTCGAGGACGGCCATCGCACCGTCGACGATGTACGCGGCGGCGGTCGCGACCCCGTCCGGGACGGTCCCGGCCTCGACGGCCGTGGCACCCGAGATCAGGGCGTCGCGGGCGGCGGCGTCGGCCTTGCGCTCGTAGCTGTTGGTCTGCTCACGGAAGTACGCGGACCAGAACTCGGGCGACGGGAAGTCGATCCACGCGCGGTCGACGGCACCGGCACCGGCGAGGCGGGACGCGGTGATCTCGACGGACTCGGTCTTGACCTCGTTCGAGTTCGGCTGGTTCGGGAAGCCGGCGTAGTCCGCGACCTCGGGGGTCTTCCCGTCGATGAACCGCCACCCGAGCGCCTTGAGCGCGGACAGCCCGGCGGACTGGATGAGCGGGGAGAACCGGCGCTTGTAGGTGCGGGACCCCCAGATCTCGGCGAGCCACTGCTTCTGCTGCGCGGGGAGCAGGTCGGCGGCGATCGCGTTGTCGAGCGCGGCCATGAGGACGGCCGCCTCGTTCGCGCGGGCGTTGCCGAGCGTCGCGAACAGGGTCCGGGTGGCCTTCTGGCCGGTGTGGGTCTTGGTGAGGGTGCCGGGCAGCGCGGCGCGCAGCTCGCCCTCGTCGGTCGGGTCCGTCGAGGTGTCCTCGGCGGTCTGGTCGTCGTCCACGTTGGACTCCTCTCCTGCCGCCTCGGCGGCGTTGTCCGGCGACGTCGTGTCGTCGGTGAACTCGTAGGTGGTCTGCTCGTCGGTCGTGGTCTGCTCGACCAACTCCTCACCGACGTCGGCGGCGAGGAGGGTCGCGGACGGGAACGCGCCGCGGGCGACGGCGGCGGCGGCGTAGAGCGCGCCGCTGACCGCCTTCCCGGCGCGGATCACGACGTCCTTGACCTCGACGGACAGGGCGTTGCGGCGACCGGCCTCGACGTCGGCCAGGTACTGGTCGCCCTCGGGGGTGGCCGCGACGGAGAACGTCGCGACGAGCGCGGCGGGCGTGTCCGTGAGGGTCACGGCGCGGCCGATGGGGGACGTCGAGTCGTGGTCGGTGTTGAGGGTCACGACGGACGGGTCGGTCGGGATGCGGAACGTGCCGGGTGGGACGGAGAACCGGCCGAGGTTGGTGCGGCCGATCTGCCCGTAGGGCAGGAGGACACCGGAGACGACCCGGTCGGTGCGGGACGCGGTCAGGGTGCCGGCTTCGATCTGGACGTCAGTCACGGGTCACCCACCCGACCTTCGTGGTGGTGTCCTTCGTGCCGAGGCACAGGATCGCCACACCGGCGCGCTGGAGGTACTCGACCTGGTCGACGACGGCCGGGTCGTCGGACCTGACGATCACGATGCTGGGGTCCATGGGGTCAGTCCTCCGTTGCGGGTGCTGTGCCGGTGTCGGCACCGGCGAGGTGGGTGAGGTTGAGTGCGATGCGGGTCCCGGGTGGGGTGACGTCGTCCATGGACAGTCGGGCGTCGATGAGGCCCGCCCAGTCGGACTGCCGGTCGAGCAGGAGGCCGCGTGCACCTTCCTGCGTCTCGTAGGTCAGGGACGCGGCGACCTGGGACGCTTCGAGCTGCGACCCGGGGATGCCGGTCAGGCGGGCGATGTCGAGGGTCGCGGCGTTGCGTGCCTGCTCGTAGAACTGGGGTTGTCCCTCACCGAACGGGACAACGTCGATCCCGTACGGGACGTAGAGGTTCGCGCCGTCGCGGCGACGGCGGGCGGAGGCGAACGCGTCCATGAGGTCAGCGACCTCGTTCGCGGGGGCGGTCGTGCCGTCCTCCAGCTCGACGAGGTCGTCGAGGTCGGTGCCGTCGGAGCGGCCCTGCTCCAGGGTCTCCTTGAGGAGGGTCACGGGTGCGGGGTTCTCGGCGCGCTGGGTGACGGCGCGGGCGATCGCGAGGGACTGCCGCACGGCCGTCGCCCCCGTCGTCAGGAGGCCCTCGTCCCGGCCGAGGAACAGGATCACCTGGTCCCGGTTCACGGTGCGGTCGTCGACGAGCAGGGACCCGTCGGGGTCGAAGTCCCACCGCTCGGGCGGGATGCGGACGGCGTCACCGATCCGGCCGGCACTGTCCCGGTCGACACCCCACACCGCGAACCCGCCGAACAGGAGGTCGTCGAGCGTCCACAGCAGGCGGGTCTGCGGGGGCACGTCGGAGTCGGTGCGGGTCAGCCAGCGGGGCTGGGTCGTGAGGCGACGGTCGTACCGGAACGCCTCCAGGAACCCACGCGACGTCGGCACGCAGATCAGGTTCCGGGCGGCGACGACGGCCGGGACGGTCATGGCCTGCACCCGGGACACGGGCAGCAGGTCGGCCTGCGCGCCGAGCCAGTCGGCCGCGAGGATCGACGTCGCCATGCCCGGGGTGTAGGGGGACGCGAGGCGGACACGGCGGCCGGGCGCGAGCGCATCCGCACCCGACTGCCGTGTGAGCCCGAAGGCCGAAAGGAACCCCACGTGCGGCAGTTTGGCATATGCGCAATACGAGACGCCAGTACCAACCGGTAGCGCGTGTCGTCAGGCTGCGGTGACCTGGGGGCGGGCGCGGCGGCGGGCGGGTCGGGAGTCGAGGGACCACAGGGCGAGCGCGCACGCGGTCAGCGGGACGATCGGGTGCGCGGACGCCTTGTGCCCGAACGCGCGCCCGTTCTCCCCGGCGGGCCGCCACGCTGCACCCTCGACCGCGAGGTTCAGGTCCTTCTGGTCGAAGTGCACGAGCCGCCCGTCGACGACCTCGGACACGATCCGCTGCGCGGCACCCTGCACGTCCTTCAAGCTCATGGGTTGCAGGCGGGGCACGGGACGCTTGTGGTGCAGGGTCGTCGCGGTCGGCAGATTCTTGCCGATGTTGTCGTACGCGATCGGGACCCCGGCGGACCTCGCGACCCGGTACGCCTCGGCCGCGAGCCACGACACCCCGGCCCGGAACGCGAGGAGCTCGACGTGGGGCCGGCCGTCGTCGTCACGCCACGCACACGCGAGCGCGGCGCACGAGTCGTCGATCGCGACGTCGTACGCGATCGCGACACGCTTCGGGCGCAACGTCGGTTCCGACGCGGCCTTCCCCCACGCGGTCAGGTCGATCGCGGACGCGGTCGGGTCCACGGGCCACTGCCCGAGGTACTCGCGCTGGAAGTCCAGCAGGGAGTTGTCGTCGAACCGCTCGGCGATCACGTCGAGCGTGGTCAGCGTGCCGATGCCCGGGTGAGTGGCCTCCCACGTGGCCGGGTCCGTCGGGTCCGCGTGCTCTGGGGCCGCGTACTCCAGGATGCCCCACGACCCGGCCCGGCCCTTCTCGAGCGCGGTCCACAGCAGCCCGCGACGGAACTTCCCGGCGGTCCCACCAACGATGAGCTGCGCGTCCGGGACGGTGTCCATGGTGGGCAGGACACCACCGAGGAGCTCGTTCGCCTGCTCCTCGTCGGTGATCTCCTGCCCCTCGTCGAGGATCACCAGCGCGTACTCGTCGGACCGGTAGTTCTCCGGGTCCGGGGGGAGCACGTGGATCGACGACCCGGACTCCCACAGGATCGACTCACCACCGTTCGACCGGTACACCCGGTAATGGACGTGATCGGTGCGCGTACACCCCGGGTCATCACCACGACCACGCGGGCACGGGTCCCACCGCTCCAGGCGCGACGCGAAGTCCAGGAACCGCTTGCGACCCTTCGCACCGGTCTGCGCGGAGAACGCGACGTGGTAGTCGTCACGGGTCGCGCACCGGCCGACCATCAGCGCCCACTGCCCGTCAGTCTTCCCGGACCGGCGCGGCATCGTCTCCGCGATCCGCCGATACCTCGGCACGAGGTCACCGTCGTCGAGCTCGACGACGTCGCACGCGATCCGCGCGAACCTCTCCTGCTGCGGCGACGGCACGAACCCCAGCCGACGAGCACCATCGACGAACTCGCTCAGGTCGACGTGCGGCGACGCCGGGGACGCATGCAACGGCACGACGACCCGACGGCCACGCGGCTCACGCAACGGCGGGACCCGCACCTCGTTGTGGGGAGAGAAAGAGAGTGGACGGTGAACGTGGGCTGCCGTGCCCGACTCAAAAAGCGCATCGACAGCCCATCGATGCACGTCAATGCCTCGTGCTCTCACCATCCCCTGATCCCCCTGACCCGCTCCGGTTCCATGCGGCGGCGACCCGGCGACGCCGCGCCCGCACGACGACGCGCGTTCGTCGTCGCCGCACCCCGCACACCACCAGCCCGGAAGTTGCAGACCGGGTGCTCGGGCCACTGGTTCGCCGGGTCCGTCTCCGACCCGCCGTCGGCGCGGTCGACGAGGTGCCCGACAGTCCACCCCTCGTCACGCCGGGTCAGGTCAGGAACGATCGCACGACCACACCGCCAGCACGACACCCCCCCGGACAGCACCGAGGGCCGCCAGTACGCACGCGCCGACGCGACCTTCCGACCCGACCACCCCACCCGTCACACACCCCCCGACACGTCATCGACCGGCTCGCCCGACCAGGCGCGCGCACGCCACTGGCACGGCGCGCACGCGGCCGCGACGTCCGGCGACTCGTGCCGGTGCGGCGTCAGGAACGCGGGCGCGACCGCTTCGAGCTGCTCGTCCGTCGGACGCTCACCCACGTACGCGAGCACGTCGAACTCGTGGCTGCGCCACCGGTCCGGCTTGTCGATCGGGAGCGCCCACACACTGACCCCCGTCGCCGTGATGAGCGACTGACGGCCGGGCACGCGGACGAGCGAGTGCGGGCGGTTGCGGTCGTCGAGCCGCCCGTCGAGCCAGTCGAGCACGTCCCGCACCGCCGCGTTCGTCGGCCCGACGAGCGCGATCCGCGTCAGCTCCGTTCCGTGCAGCACGTGCCCCAGCAGACCACGCATGGCGTCCGTCACGATCATCAACGGGTAGGTCATCTCTTTGCCTCTCTCTGTGCTTCCTTGACCATCGTGTCGAACCACACCGGCTTCGGCACCGGCCGCGACACGAGCGGAATCTGCGACTGCGTCCGCGACGTCGGCGGCACCGCACCACCCGCAAGCTGCACCGCCCTCCGACGGCAGTGCGAGCACCGGGCCGCCGTCGGGAAGCCATGCGGGCAACCCACCAGACCTGCCACCGCCACCACCTCCCCTTGTAGGAAACACAAGCACCCGAGCGGACCCGCTACGCGGGACTCTCCCGGAGCGGCCCCCTTCCCCGGACTCCCGAGCACCATCAGCCGATAGCCCCTCTCGGCCAGCACGAATAGCGCCCCCGCTGTCAGCGAGTGCGCTTGGCTGGACCCACGGGACGGTGATCAGTCGGATGCCGTAGGTGCCTCGGGCCGTTCCCGAGGACGATCTGTCTGCCGGACCCCTCTGGTTCACGACGGGAGGGGCAGGAACGTCGTCACGCGTTGTAGGACGTGCCAGTCAGGAAGCCGGAACCACCCCCCTGCCCGTTCCACCAGTCACGTTCGAACTGCGCGAACGTCACACGCGGATGCGTTGACCAGAACTCCCGCAGCTCGGCGGACGCGAACGCCTCAGCCCGCGAGCGCGGGCCGAGGAACAGGGACGGGGACGCGACACCCTCGGCACGGCCGCGAGCGTTCAGCAGCACACCGTTCGTCGCGTCCACAGCCGCCGCGTACTGCGCCTCCAGGTGCAGGGCATACGCCTCACGGCACTCGGCCCACGCGTCAAGCGCGGCCGCGAAGATCGCAGACCGGTGCCGCCTCACGCACCCACCACCCGCAAGCGCGCACGACGCGACCGGGCCGGGTCAACCCACGGGGCGACCGGCAGCACCGCGACCAGGTACACCCGGTCCGGGTGATCGGACGGCGTCGTCCACGTGATCGGACCAGCCTGCGCGACCCCAGCCTCGAACAACATGTCCGGCAGGTCCGCGAGCGCCTCCTCGATCAGCGAGGCACGCGTCCGGTCAAGATCCACGATCGGCCACACAGCACGGAACCTCACGGCACGTCCTCCGTCCCGTCCGACACGAACCTCGACGTCGCGACCACGAGCCGGTCCGCACCGAAGATGACCAGGCCGAGCGCGAGGAAGTGCAGGCCCGACCACGGGCGCGCGACCAGCGCGAGCGCAAGGCCGGCTAGCACCACCGCGAGCGCGCGACGCCACGTCACGACGCACGCTCCTGCACCAGGCGGTCAACGTCCGCCGGGTCGAACAGGTACGCACCCGTACGGCCCGGCAGCTTCTGCACGGGATGCAGTTCGCCACGCTCGACGAGCCGCTGCACCTCGCGGCGCGGCAGGTCGAGCAGGCAGGCGACTGTCGTCGACCCGACGAGCTCGAAGTTGGACATGACGCCAAGTAAGGCACATGCGCTCAGTTTGAGCAAGTGCCGAACCGGGCGGCGTGTTGCCAAGTTGGGACACTAGGGCTTAGGTTCGGCGCATGACGTTCCAGCCGGAGAGTGTGCAGATGCCGAGGCACCCACGCGTGCCGCCGTGGACGATGGGGGACAAGCTGCGGAAGGCCCGTGAGGAGAGTGGCCTTGAGCAGACCGAACTCGCGCGCGAGCTCGGCATCAGCCGGGGCACCGTGACGAACTACGAGCGTGGGCACGTGACGCCGCGCAAGGCGGTCGTCATGGCGTGGGCGATGCGGACCGGCGTCCCGGCCGAGTGGCTGTTCGACAGCGAGAACCCCCGCCCGGTGGGACCGGACGGGGGTCAGGTGCTCCCCCGGCTGGACTCGAACCAGCAACCCTTCGATTAACAGTCGAATGCTCTGCCAATTGAGCTACGGGGGATCGCGCTGCAGAACTCTAGCAGCCGATCGGGGGTGCTCCGACCACGCGGACCGTGGGCCGGACGAGTCAGGCGGGCAGT
>Ga0206107_1000523_pt1 | contig 15423 bp, 7 predicted proteins | sample 2B0metagenome_FD_148652 | JGI IMG/M metagenome (GOLD analysis project Ga0206107, IMG submission 148652) | Enriched microbial communities from leaf-cutter ant dump, University of Wisconsin, Madison, United States - 2B0 | ecosystem: Environmental > Terrestrial > Nest > Insects nest > Nest dump...
ACTAACAACTCTTCCATCAAAAATTCATTTGGCACATAACAGTGTGCCCATTTCTGTGTATGCAAAGCGTCAAAATATGTACTCACTTCCTGAGGTGTATTACAAATAGCAACTCCCATGGATGCTCCACTGCCTTCGGCTGGTTTTACGACTACAGGAAATAAAAATTGGTTGTAATCTACGTCTTGGGAATCAGTAATTGGTATTTGCTGGGCAGCATATGTGGCATTAGCTTGTAAACGCTCATTCATTAAACGTTTATTACAACGCCATATAGCGGTTGCTGGGTTATTGGTATAATCAGAACAAAAGCAGTGCGCAATCTGTTCTGCATAAGGTAAGTCATATTCACTGCCGGCAATAGCAAGCTGAATATTTAATTGTTTGGAGTTAATAATTGTGCGAATGCTTTGTTGATCATCAGTAAACTGCTTTGTTAGGAACAAAATTTCATCAAATAAATTATTCTTAATGATAGGCTGGATCAGATAATCAATGTTCTTGTTGGTAAAACAAGTAAGGACAAATAATCCTGCTTTTTTAAATTTCTCATACAGATACGCCGGTGATGCAATAGGATTAATTAACAATACTGTTTCGATAGTGCTGCTTTTATTCACTGGAATATACCCATTATATTTTTGAAAGACTATTTGTAACACCACAATACGGTGGCGTTAACTCCCGAATAGGTTGCCCTTTTAAAAAAGCGGCAATATCTTCAACAGCTTGCTCAAAATACAATGTGTAATTTTCATGAGTCACATAGCCGATATGAGGAGTAGCCAAAACATTCCGTAAAGTTCTGAACGGATGATCATTATGTAGCGGTTCTTGTTCGAACACGTCTAAACCGGCACCTGCAATGTGATGTTCTTGCAAGGCGGTAATGAGGTCATGCTCATTGACAATGGGTGCACGTGCTGTATTAATAAGGTAGGCAGAAGGTCGCATACGCGCTAAATCAGCTGCTTGAATCAAATTTCTTGTTCGTTCACTTAATACGAGGTGAATACTAACAAAATCACTCTCTTGTAGCAAAGCCATTTTGCTCGGTGCTAAGGTAATACCTAATTGTTCGGTTCGTTCTCGAGTTAAATTTTGACTCCATGCTGCCACGTTCATACCAAAGGCTTTGCCAATATTGGCAACTTGAGTGCCAATTTTTCCTAAACCTAGAATACCGAGTTGTTTACCAGCTAAACTCATACCCAGTGTACTTTGCCAGGCACCATGATTTTGCAAGGCAGTATTCTCCTGTATGATATGGCGAGCCAATCCAAGGATTAGGCCCCATGTTAATTCTGCAGCTGGAGCAGCTAAATGATCAGTGCCACAAACTGTAATTCCATGTCGCCCAGCATAATCTAAATCAATGGCAGCATTACGCATACCTGATGTCACAATTAATTTTAAATGTGGCAGCTGCGACAAGAGCGTCGCATCTAAACATGTGCGCTCCCGCATAACAACCAATATGTCTTGAGGATATAACGCTCTCACCAAATCATCTGGGTTATCAAAATGATGGTGAAAGGTCTGTAGTGTAATTGCTGATTTAAGCGACTCCCAATGCCCAATCGACCTGGCAACTTTTTGATAATCATCCAAAATAGCACATTTTAACATATAACGCATCCTGTTAGGCCACATCCAAGATAGTCTCTGAAACATTCTTAACCTCACATGTTGCATTAGGCATAAAGACCCGCTCACCTACTTTTTGAAAAGTTCTGAAAGGCCATAGTGTTGAAGCCACAAACACACGTTGTAACCATCTATACGGATGACCTGCCGTATCATAAGTCGGGCAAAACTTAGTTCGCGAATGTAGTGTAAAACGGTTATCAACGTACACTAGGTTGCCAGGACGAATAATAATGGGCTTTGCTATTTCTTGGACAGCCTGATGAAAGTTATCTAAGGCATGTTTTGCAACATCATTAACAGCTGTGGTCATGCCTGAATAAAATGCAACGCTCACACGCGGCAAATCTAAAGGGCCTCGAATCAGTGGACACTTTGCTGTACAAATAGGAGCAGAATGAAATGCATCGCGCCAACGATAAGGTAAATTTAAATAAAAATTATCTTGATACAGTAATTCAATGTCATCTTGGCTTAATAGTTTTAGTGCCTGACGTGCATCAGCAACATAGGTAGTAGGTTGTGGTGCATTTTCGTCAATACGGAGACCTAGAAAAAAGATGCCGAGCGGCGAATAATCATCTTCTGATAAATATTGTAAGGCTGCATTTTCAATATGGAAATCAAGCTCCACTTCAGAACCAAGCCCAGTAAAATCATATTTGGTATCTTGCTGAGGAGTTAAATTATTAACCAATTCTTGGCCTTCAAAATAAATAGAATAGGGTTCGCCAAGTAGAGATGCAAAGGCAGTAATGATATTTTCACTTAATGTCCCAGCCTTAAAGTCAGCTCCAGTTTGTTCGAAACTTGGGCTTCCTATGACCCGATCGTCAATAGGAATATTCTCAATTATGAAACCGGATAATAGCTGTGATGCCGTTTTCTGCATAAGGATTAGATCAATAAGTCGATCAGGCAAAGTTTGATATATTGTACGTCGCAGTTTTTGAATATACTCATTCCGGCCAAATTTATTATACGGAATGTTTTCAAACCCTTGTCGTAATATTTGCTGTTCTTGGCTAGTTAGTTTCATTGTGGTGATACTATCTACAGTCATAAGAAATCCTTAAAATTATTGTTTTTATCTTGCACAAGCGCATGCCATTGCATTACTTTTTTCCTATGTTTGATGATTCTGTAAGATTGTTAGTTGCTTGTCAAGGTATATTTAATATATTGTTAATAATTCAATTATCTGGGTAGATAATGTATTGCCTTACATAAAGGCTTTTAATGAACTAAGTATTAAATTTTAGATGATTAAAAAAATAGTGGAATCCGTATTAAATACGGATAAAGGAGGGTGCGGCTATGCTCTAAGCTAACAGTTACTTATTACGTATGCGGGTTTGGCATGGACTTCCAATTCCGAGGGTTACTTATATGGCTTTGATAGGTTTCTCGTCTGCTGAAAAAAGCAGCAGGGTTTCCCTGAGGAAAATTGAAAGAAGGCACCGGCTGAGGAGGAGGAACTATAGGGGTATAACCGATAAGAGGTTGTTGCCATAAGAAAAAGGGTTGTATTTGAGGAGGTTGAACCGTGTAGGGAGCTTGGGGAAAATAGGGGTGATTTGCCGCCAGGTATTGGTTCTGTTGAAAGTCAGTATTGGTATATTCAGATGAAGAAAAAGAGATGCTTGAAGTTAAACTTCTTTCTAATTGCGTTAAATAGGCTTTGTTTCTTGCTGCTACTTTATCATTATGATCTGGAAAGTTTCCTTTTTGTAAACGGATGTTAGTCAGCGGGTAATAAACGGTTTGTGTTTTATTCAATTCCCAATGAGCAGCATCGTAAATCAGTGAAAAAGGAAGAGCAAGAGCACCTTGAGGGTGATTATAGTAACAGTAATCAATCTGTCTTGCTGTTTCTCTGACCAGTCTTAGTGTACTTTCGTATTGTGCAGGGCTTAAGAGTTTAAGAGCCGCAAAAAAGTTTTTAAATATTCCTGTTTCAATCAAAAGATCAAGATTACTTTCAGCATATCCAGAATAGAATAATAATTTCATTTCAAAGTAAAGTCTATCTGGGTTTTCATGATCAAATAAATTTTTTGTACCACCTTCTGGAAATAGATTATTTATAGCCAGTATTACTCTATCAGATAAACGAAATCCTGTAGATGACATAATACGAATAGCATTTAAAATTCTGGTGGAGTCTATTGAAAATGATGCTTCTGGTTCTTGAAGTGTGTCTAATATTCCGTGATCAATATGCGAACAGGTACGAGGATCTCCAAAATAGGTTTTTCTTGTTTTTATGACATAATAGGCTGCATCAATGGTAAGACCTATGCTTTCAGTATGTCTTTTAATGACTTCTTTCGGATGACCTTCCATATGGCTGAATTTTATCTTTATATTATTCCAATTTCTTTGGAAGTGGTAAATGACGGGAGAATTTTTATTGTCACGGTAATCAGCATTTTGGGGGATTGTGACAGTTGCCTGTCTGTTGATGGCTTGAATAAAATCATCGATCTGAGCGCTGTCTGGGCTTGTTAATATAATATTTAAATAACTGGGAGAATGTCTGTAATTGGATTCTCCATGCAGATAAGCCTGGATGTCAGGATAATTTTCAAGAATTTTAAAGATTTCTTCGATAATTTCTCGATGTGGAGATTGTTCATTCTGGAAGAAGAGAGGTGCTCTGTCTTCAGTTTCGGGATCAGAAATATCTGGATTTTCGGTTGGCAAAGATTCTTCCAAAGCTAAGGGCTTGCTTTCAGAAAATTGAGGGATAATGGGGGCAGAGTTAGAAGAGATTATCAAGGTGTTAGAGGTTTCTTCACTAGCTTCTTCTTGTTCTCTTTTTTGTGTTGCTTCTTCGACTGGATTAGAAGATTGAGATTTTTTCCTGTTTCTTTTTTTCGCTTTTTTTATTTTTTGTTGAGGTTGACATTGTTCACATTGGGATTTAAGTTCATCCAATTGAGAAAGAAGTGATGAATTATTTAATGAATGATGCTCATTTGAAAAGTGATTTATCTGGGTTTTGAAATTTTCTATGTTATTTTTGGCTTCCTGAAATTGTTTGTTTTCTATTAAAAAAGTAATTAATTTTAAATAAAGGTCAATGAGAATCTCATCCAGGCTAGTAATATCAAATTTATCCGATGGTATAATATGAGACTGGTTGTAAAAAAACAGGATATTGTTGATGGTTGTTTCGCAGCATTCTTTTATTTTTTCACTATTATCTGATTTTTCTGCATAAGGCAGTAAATTTTTCTGATGAATTAAAGCGGAATAGATATGTGTTAAGACTTGAACATATTCATCAGTATTCATGCTTTCTTGGTTGCTTTCTAGAAGCATCCATCCTGTATCAAGGACAACTTTAATAAACTCAAAAGCAATAAGAATGTCTTGAAAACGATAATGTGTTTCAGGATCTTGTAATATTACATGATATTTTTGAGAAATGTGATTGTAGATAATGTTATATAATAAATGATGCAGATCTAAAAAATCTTTCAGATTTCGCGAACGGTTTTGAAAAGTTTTGGTCAGTTTTGCCAGAGTTTTAGAGTCAAGTTGATTTTGCCGCACATCTTCCTGAAAGTCATAGATGATTTTTAGTGTTTTTTTGATGTGAGGAGGGATTTTCTTTTCAAGTTTTGTATAAATTTCATTGCAATCATTATCAAATTCAGAAGGATATTCCATGATGTTTTTGCAGATTTGAAGATAATAATAGCTATGTGAATATTGCTGTTTTTCCAGGGAATTTTCAATAATGCTTAAATAGCATTTTACAACATGGATTTCTTGAAAAATAAGGGTTTCTGTCTTATTCAGTTCTTTTTTAATGGAGATACAACGGGTTATTTTAGCAATGACTTCTATTAAACGTAATTCAATCTGATCTGAACTTGAAGAAGATAATTTGGCAGATATTAAGTTACTTTCTGTGTAGTAAGTAAATATTCCTTCAAGTAACGTTAATATTAATATGCAATAAGTGTTTTCTGTATCGTTCCTGAAATATTTTATAAATCCTAAGCTCTCGTCAATAATATAGTTGGCAAATTCGAAATGAAGGTATTCATACATGCTATCAGGAAAGTTTCTTATACGTTCTATTGAATTAATAAACCTCATTATATTATCTAGTGCTTGCATGACGTTCTGTGGTAACGACTGTTCTATACAACGATGAAAAGCATTTTGTATTTCTGAAAATATTTCAGGATAGTTATTTTCTCGTGTTATTAAAAAACGGTTTATTTGTTCATGTAATATTGTAGATGGTTCTGGCTGCTCTGAACCCGCCTGAGTAGTATGTATCATGAAGAGACTTCTTTTTTGGATTATTGACTAATAAAAACTAATTAAGATTAAATCAAAGGCATAATATATATTTTTTAATCATTTATCAAGTGTTTCCATTAACCTTTTTGAAATGGTGTTCGGGATGGATGGGATAAGTTGATGAGACAGGAGGCGGTAGAGGATTCCAAAAAACTGGGGCTGTTCCTTGAAAACAGTAAGATTGTGAACGAAGAAGTTCTTGTAACAGGTTTTCCAAATGTTTCCTGGGCATATAATAGGCAATTTTTACTTTATTTACCACTTGTGTATATTCTACAAAAACATTATTTTTTGCCCTCTGGAAGTCAAGCGGGTTGAGGGTTTCTGCTCCATGTGGAATAGGGTAGTCAGTTATTTCTGTTTGGTAGGTAACTCCTGTGCTGCTAATATCTTCATAGACAGCATCTGTGAGAGCTTCTCGGTCAAGGTTGGATTGATTTAAAGAAGATAGATTTCTTTCCAATATGTGCAGAAAATTTCTATTGAGCTGATCGGCTGTAAGGTTATGATCAGGGAGGTTATCACTTTCCCAAATACGGATATCAGGGTTAGAACGGCAAAGGTAAGGATAAGCATTTTTAATCAGTATCCAATGGGCAATATAATAAAATAAAGAATAAGCCACCGTCTCATTGGGATGATGATCAATATATCTTGCTGCAATTTTGAATAAGCAAATAGTATATTTATATTCTTGGGAAGTATAATGTTTCATCAAAGCGAAAAGCTCATTGATTAGATTGAACTGAACAAGAATATCAATGGTTCTTTCTGCATGTCCTTGAAAAAATAACTTTTTAATTTCATTGTTAAGTTTTGAAGGGCGTAATTGAGAAAATAAATTTTCTGTTAAAAATAATCTTTTTATTGCTTCACGATCTGCTTGAGGTAAAGGAAATTCTGCTTCAACAAGGATGCGAATTATTCGGAAGATTCTTGTTGGATCTTGGATGACCAAATCAGTTAATGGAATATCATGAGCAGAATAAAGTATTTTATTATGTATATCTTCAAGTGTACGAGGATTGGGATAAATGGTTTTTTCTTCTATTATGTAGTAGTAGGCTGCTCCAATAGAGAAGTCCATGTCCCGAAAATGATCATTCATTTCTTTACTGGATGAGTATGTGATATCAATTATTTCATTATTACATGTTATTTTAATTTTATGAAAGTTGAGAATTTCATGTATTTTGCTCTGATAGGTGATGGAGGTTTGAAGACGAAGCTCATTTATCAGGTGCATGACCATATCAGCATCAGCATTTAACAATAATAAGTCAATATCATTTGGACTAGTTTTGTAGTGGAAGCTTCCATATATAAAAGCATAACAGGGATATCTTGTCAGTATTGATCGTAATATATCAATGATATTGCTTATGGAGGCTTTTTCTAAACCAAGAGGCGGCTCAGATCGGGATTGATATTCGGCAAAAGGTAAATCTTCGATTTCGGAAGTTTGCTTGCTTTCTATGGCTTGCAAGCTAAAAGATTCTTCTCCAGAAAGAGATTTTTCTTGCGGTGAATCTGAATTTTCATTAGGATCTTGAGGATTAAAAAAAGAAAGCCTGTTTTCTTTTATAAGTTGTCTATTTTTTTTCTTCTCCTCATTTTTCTTTCTGATTCTTTTTTTAGGCTTAAGTTCATCTGGTTGTGAAACTTCTTCGTCTTGGCTTCTGGTAATGTTATCTGAATATTCTGGTTCCGTATTGAGATCTGTTGACTTCAATGCTATTTCATGAGTTTCTGAATCTTGAGGTAATTCTGCAATAATAGATTCTGATTTGGATTCGCCAATAGATATATTTTTTTTGTTAGTTTGGCGATGTTTTTTTACGGCTTTATGAAGAATTATATTATTTACTGCATTTTTTAATGTTTCAAAAGAGCTTTTTTCGAATTCTGGTAAATTGTGAGAATTTTTGTATTCTTTAAGATATTTTGTGGCATTTTCTTTATCATTTTCCTCGATATATTTTTCAATTAACTTTGTGTAGGTTTGAGAGAGAATACGTATTATTTCAGGATTTTTGTTAGATACTTTTGATATTTCTGAAAAGATTTCTGCTTTTTTTGTTAGGTAAGATTCAATACGGTTAATGATATTTTTATTGTAATTTTTATTTTCTGTTAAATTTTCAGAAAAAGCCATATTGATTTGAACGTAATAGACAAGCATCAGTCGTAACTTGGAGAAAACTGATTCATAAGGAGTTTTATTAGGTTGATGTGTTTTTTTGTCCTGGTTTTTATGAAGAATGATGAATCCAGAATCAATATATTTTTCAATAAAGTCAAATATAAAATGAGCTTCATCGGATGTGATTGAATGGATTTCATCTTGGTGAATATTGTTTAAGTTGGAGAATTTTTTTGAAATATATTCTTCTATAAGAGAACCTAATCTTTGATAGACTAAATATGTCAGGTCAAATTCTTTTTTATCAATAAATTCTAATAATGTGTTGTTGAGGTTTTTAAGAATTTTAAGACAGCCTATGAAATTTTCTTGGTTGATGTGGTCTTCCAGGTTTTGCAGAAAGCTATTATATGAATGGTTTATCTTTTCTGAAGATTGTTTCTTTTTGATAAATTTGAATAATCGAGTTATCTCATTGTGTGAAGCTTCGTCTTCGGGGTTCTCTTTCTGTAGCTCTTGGCATTCATTAAGATAATGGCAGGCAAGATCATACGATTGTTGCTCTGCTTCCAGATGAGCAACCTTTAAATAAAGTTTTATGAGGAGTTTATTTAAAAATTTATTATTGTTGATTTCCAGGCTTAATTTATCTTTCTGATCATTATCAAGATTGAATAGTTCAATATTAAGATTATTTAATATTTTTTTAAAGGTTACAATTTCATTGATGCTGTTGGCATAGCAGCTGCGAATATCATTTGGCCGGTCAGTATTTCTGTTATATCGTTCACCGCAGATTAACGTAATTTGTGCATGGTAAATTATGGAAAGTTTGCTTTGAATAAGGATGGTTTTTAATCCTTTGTAATCAGGCATGCGCTCTTTTATTAAAAACCATCCCATATTAATAATTAATTGATTAAGAATTGTATGTGTAAAAATATTGGTATCTTTAAAACTATTTTCAGCAGAATGAGGAAGGTTGGGGTTCTGAGTATAATTTTTTAGCGTTGTTAAACAAAGTGCGTGTCTTTCTATTGCTTCTTCTAAGGGTAAATACTTCATACAGTCGAGCAAGGATTCTTCCATTTTTTTAGAGATTTTTATGATTTCTGTATACCCAATGTCTAAATTTAAGGATAATCGTAAGAAATTTTCTTCGGCTCTTTGGTAGTCTTGAACAAGTGGATATTTTCTGTCAAGAAAAATCATTTTTTGAGCTTCATCCAAATCCCTGTCTTTATAAGTACTATTTTGATTAACTTCTTCCAGTTCTTCAGAGGTGAGATCGGATTTTTTCAGTTCATCGAAATAGGAATCTATTACCTCGGCAGATTTTCGATAGTATGAAGCAATCATTTCTTCAGAACCATCGCATCTTTCAGCGAGGGCTAAATTGATTTTGACCTTACAATATACAGCATATCTGATATTTGAAAAAATGTTCTTTAATATTTCATCATTTTCTCCTATTAAACATACTTTTACAAAATCCCACCCTAAATTAATGATTCCATCAAGGAGAAGCATGTATTTTGAGGTGTTTATTTCATTAAAAATATCTTCATCAGAAGTATTTTCAGTGATCTTTAAAATAACATCATGTATCTTGTTTAGAAACATATGTGAGCAATAAAATTCATACTCCGAGAATGATTCATCCAGAGAAGAAAACTCAAGGAATAAAGATAAAATCTCATTAATATGTTCAAATACCTGTAATATTACTTCATTAGTATTATTGAAAAAAAATTCTAATGCGGCGTTATATTTTTCTTTCAGGCGCTGCTTAGCCATGGTTACAAGAAGATGATATTTACTTTGTTCTTCTCTAAGAACTTCTGGCCTTATATGTGGTAAAAGAGTCTTGCATGAACGAAGGCAAGGGATTGAGTTAATATATTCTTCATTTCCTATTTCTATCAGAATTGCTGCGAGTTTAATCTTCAGTTTAAAGACGACTTCATAGATATAAGGAATCATGATATTTAGTCTGAATAAATGCTCTGTAATGTTATTAGAAGCTAATTGATAATAAGTAAGGACATTGCTTTTTTCAGAGGAAGTTCTTTCACCATAAATCATACAGGCTTTACAATAATGTAATATGGCAAAATTAATATTTTTGCGTATTTCTGCTATCTGCTGATTGCTTTTTAATCGAGGGTACTGAGTTAATAAGAATATTCCGGTTTTAATAATGAAATTAGCCAGTGTGCAATGAATGACAATATTATTGTCATCAATATCAAAAGCTGTTTCGTCTGTAAGATAAAAGTCTGAAAGATGAGGGGTATCAATCGTTATATCCAGACAACTATGGAGCATTCCAAATAACTGGAGATAATGAGGAGTAATCTTTTCCAATGTGTTGGATGGAGCATTTGTCTGTTCCATGAATTGATTGTAAAGTTTATAAAAATGCTGCTCTATTTTATCTAAAGATGATTGCCAATCTTCATTGGATTTTGTGACTGTGACAAAATCCTGAATGAGCTGAAAAGTTTTGATATTAGCTTCAAGCTCAATATTTTGAGTTGAATCTGAAGCTTTTTCTTCAGATAATGAAACTTCTGAAACAACTGGCTTTTCTTCGATTTGAGTAGTTTTTTCAAGCCTATTTTTTTTTGTGTTTTTAGCCATGAAAATATACATTCATTAAGATAAAAAAAACAACATTGTATATTTTTTTTGCCCAATAAACAAGTAAAAAATGATTGATCTGCATTTTATAAATGCAGATGGCGTTTTTAATTTCCAAATTTTATTGTATGGAGAATCTTTTTCTGTATTGATAGGTCTCAGGAAGCTGATAGGCAATGATAGCAGCTGCAAACAGCGAGAGAGGTAAGATAATGAGTGCAGTTTCGTAGTGGTGTAAGCCATAATGACCATGCACTAAGGTTCCCCTATCCAGGATAAATCCAACGACAGGCTGTAAAATGGGTGCTGTGACAACGCAGATGGCGTTTGTAAAACCCATAAAAGTGTTTTTGAGTTTATACGGCGCTATTTCATCGGAAATGCTATAACACAGTACGTAGCCAGAAGCGAAGAAACCAGAAAGGAATATCAGTACAGAGGTGCTCACAATATTTTGAGGTAAATAGATGAGCAGCAGGATACACAGGCCGGATAATATGCTGCAGATGATTAGCAGAGGGCGGTATTGTTGTATCTGTGCAGAAAGATAACCAAAGAAAGGGCAGCCAAAAGCTGTGCCTAAATAGCCGATGGCGGCAATGGCAGAAGCGTGAGTGAGCGGCAGCATCAGTTTTAATTTGATAAAAGGTATTCCCCATAGAGCAATAAATACAGTAATGAAGCTAAAGACGAGTCCCAGATAAATGCCATTAAGCCAGGCATAACGATTGCGGATGACAATTCTGAAGTTAATCCAGAATTGTGTTTTTCGTTTAGACGGTCTGCCATTGGCAGGATTGTGATCACGGATAATGAAACCGCAGAGTAAAGACAAGATCAGAAAGAGGTAACCGCTGAATGTAATGCATGTCCGCCAGCCGTACTGACTAACGGCGGCAGCGAAACCAATACTGCCTATAATGGCAACTAGCATGCCAAGTGCTTCGGAAGCTCCTGTTACTAAAGCCTGACGGTTTTTGGGAAACCACTCCCTGATGGCATAAATAAGGCCTATAAAACCAAAAGAGGCTCCGCTGCCCATGAGAAGACGGCCTAAAATGGCAATAAAATAAATGGTCGTGTGGGCGAAAAGCAGGCAGCCCAATCCACAGATGATGCTGCCAATAGTCAGAAGTTTTCTTGGCCCAATGTAGTCCATTAACAGACCAGCAGGTGTTTGAAGTGCTGTATAAATATAATAATAACTGCTGGTCAAGAAACCTGCCAACATGGCAGAGATCCCAAAATCCTGAATCAGTTTGTTAACGAAAACACCGGAGGATAATTGCACTAAAAATTGTACCAGTGTAAAGGTACAAGGAATTAACCACATAATGAAAGGGGTCATTTTGTTATTCAGCATAAACTCTATTTAATCACCTTCAAAATGAATGGTTGGTTTCTTTAAAGCCGATATCTCTCCTGTAATGTACGCCGCTCTTCCAATGAATTTTTTCTGCAATAGAATGAACTGCTTGCCTGGCATTCGATAATGTTTCCCCTAAAGCACTGATACAGAGAATGCGGCCTCCGTGAGCGAATATTTCCTGGCTGACAGCTTGTGTCCCTGCATGAAAAATATGACAATTTTCAGGCAATTGGTTCACTTCTGGGAGCCCTTCGATTTTTTCGCCGCTGATGCCTTTCTCGGGGTAACTTTGTGCAGATAATATGGTGCAAAGAGCAGATCTGGAATCCCACTTTAATGGATTATCGTTGAGTTGATGGAGTGTTTGGCGTGCGGCATGGTAACAGAGTTCAAAAAAATCGGACTGAAGCCGCATGAGGATGACTTCAGTCTCGGGATCGCCAAGGCGGCAATTAAACTCTAATACTTTGGGCAGACCTTCCGGCGTTATCATTAATCCGGCAAAAAGAAATCCTTCGTAGGGACAGCCTTCGGTTTCCATCGCTTTTAAGGTTGGTATGATAATGGTATTTAAAATACGGTCTTCTAAATCTGGCGTGAGCAAGGATACTGGAGAATAAGCTCCCATTCCTCCTGTATTGGGACCTTGATCATTTTCATTTCGCCGCTTGTGGTCTTGGGCAGATGCTAAAGGAATAATGGTTTTCCCATCAGTGAGAACAATATAACTCAGTTCTCTACCTTCCAAAAAAGATTCAATGATGATTTTTTTACCTGCCTCTCCCAAACGGCTGCCTGATAGCATTGAATTGACAGCGTCAAAGGCTTCATCAAAATGCTCTGCAATAACGACGCCTTTACCAGCAGCAAGACCGTCCGCTTTAATAACAACGGGAAAAGCAGCTTTTCTTAAATAGGCTTCTGCTGGTTCAATTTGAGTCAACTCGATATACTGGGCAGTGGGAATATGATAGTGCTGCATGAGATTTTTAGCGAAAGCTTTAGAGGTTTCAAGCGCTGCTGCGGATTGAGTAGGGCCAAGGCAGCAAAGGCCATGTTCATGAAATTGATCGACGATGCCAAGGCTTAGCGGAAGCTCTGGGCCTATCAAGGTGAGATCAATCTTTTCCTGACTGGCAAACGCAATCAGGGCTGGGATATCGGATGCCAGAATATCAACGTTGGTGGTTTTGGGTTCTAAAGCTATTCCTGGGTTGCCAGGTGCAGCCCATATATGGGTTACATGGGGAGACTGACCTATTTTCCAGACCATGGCATGTTCTCTGGCGCCTTGTCCTACAACGAGTACTTTCATATCATTTCTGCCTCAAGAATATCTAATGTTTAAAATGGCGGACGCCGGTGAAAACCATCGCAATATCCGCCTGGTTAGCGGCTGTTATTACCTCTTCATCACGCAAGGAGCCGCCGGGCTGGATGACAGCAGTAATGCCTGCCTGAGAAGCTGTATCAATACCATCCCGAAAAGGGAAAAAAGCATCGCTTGCCATAACAGCGCCTTTTGTTTCAAAACCGGCTTGGCGAGCTTTTTCAAGACCAATTCGTACACTGTCAATGCGGCTCATTTGACCGGCGCCAATACCAATAACTTTATGATTTTTTACGTACACAATCGCATTGGATTGTACATATTTGGTAATAATCCAGGCAAGTTCCAGATCACTGAGTTCAGAAGGGGATGGCTGGCGTTGTGTGGGAATACTTAAATGCGCCAAATCATCAGCAGCTGGTGAGTCTGGTGTTTGAAGCAGGAGACCGCCGCCAATTTTCTTATAATTAGGTGTTGTTTGGGATTTGGAAGGCTTCCAATAGCCGCAGGCTAGCACGCGAATATTGGGTTTTTGCTTTAATTGTTCTAATGCTTCTTCTTCTATTTCAGGTGCAATGAGCACTTCGACAAATTGTGTTTCAAGGATTGTGCTAACAGTGGATGCCAGCAATTTTTGGTTGAAGGCAATAATGCCGCCAAAAGCTGCACTGGGATCGGTTGCGTAGGCATTCTGATAAGCTTTTGTCTGGTCAGAAGCAACAGCAGCCCCACAAGGGTTGGCGTGTTTAACAATAACACAGGATTGTGATTCCCCTAATTCTTTAATGATGTTAAGCGCAGCTTCAGCATCGGCAATATTATTGAAGGAGAGCGGTTTCCCCTGACTGAGAACTGCGCTGGTTAGTGTGCCTTGAGGTTCTGGGTGCAGTTTTTCAGAATAGAAAGCGGCTTTTTGGTGAGGGTTTTCACCATATCGTAAATCTTGAATTTTGTGATAAACGGCGTGATAAACAGCAGGAAAGCTTGTTGATTCATTGTTTCCAACACGGCCGAGATAATTTGAAACAGCTGCATCGTAAGCAGCAGTGTGCGCAAAGGCTTTTTTCGCTAACTGAAAGCGGAATGTGGTATCTTGCTGATTGTCAGCAAGGTGTTTAAGGAGGACAGGATAATCTTCCGGATCGACAATGACGGCTGTGCGTTCGTAATTTTTTGCGGCAGCACGAATCATTGCCGGTCCGCCTATATCAATGTTTTCAATGGCTTCTTCTAAAGTGCAATGAGGGTTGGCAATAGTTTCCTGGAAAGGGTAAAGGTTAACAATGACGGCATCAATCAGAGGAATATCCCACTTTTTCAATGCGGTTTCATCTTGATCGCGCCTTCCCAGAATACCGGCATGAATTTTCGGATGAAGCGTTTTGACACGTCCATCCATCATCTCAGGAAACCCTGTATAATCACTGACTTCAATAACAGGAACGGCATGGTTTTTTAAAAGCCTGGCTGTTCCGCCAGTAGAAAGGATCTCGACTCCAAGGTGATGGAGTTGTCTGGCTAATTCAAGGATACCCCGCTTATCTGAAACGCTGATGAGGACGCGTTGAATATGGATGTGTGACATAGATTAAATTCGCCTTTTAAAACAATGCGCAATTTTACTGAAATATGCAGAGAAATCCAAGGAAATCTTAAAATATACCCGTCGTCTTTCTATGCTGGGAGTTGGAACTGCTAAAAATCTGAAAAATTCATATCATTTGCAAATGTTTGGTAAAAAATTTCACCTTTCAGATTTCATTTATACCACGAGAACTATGGAAAAACATTTAAATGGAACCTTGTAATCTCTGGTTTTAGAGAAAATGATCTCTCCACGAATTAGTAGACACAGGAAACCGCCTTGTTTTTTACACGAACAGCTTGACATTTTTCTACCAAAAGCGGTAAGCTATGGGCTTAAGGTTTTCTTAAGGGTAAAGCCGTCAAGTGCTATGGTTTGACGGA
>Ga0206107_1000525_pt1 | contig 15398 bp, 16 predicted proteins | sample 2B0metagenome_FD_148652 | JGI IMG/M metagenome (GOLD analysis project Ga0206107, IMG submission 148652) | Enriched microbial communities from leaf-cutter ant dump, University of Wisconsin, Madison, United States - 2B0 | ecosystem: Environmental > Terrestrial > Nest > Insects nest > Nest dump...
CCTGCGGCGATGTCTGCCAGCGTGTCACGGCCAGCCGCACATCGCGACCCAAAAGACTGATGTTTGGCCCGCGCAGGCCGGCCATGCGCGGCTCGACCGTTACCATGTCGTCGCTGATGTCGATGGCATCGAATTTCAGGCGCTTGAGCGAATATCCCATCGCCTGCGATAACGGCTGGCGCAGGCCCATGCGTACACACCGGTCGGTCAGGCTGTCGTCTTCGTCCGCGGCCAGCGCTTTCTGGCCTGTCAGGCATATGGACAAGCCAAGTAAAAGCGGCAGAATGAGTCTTACCAATGACATGGGGGCAGCCCCTTGAAACCAACGAAGGAATCGCGTGTCTCAAAGTCTGAATATCCCCTTGGCCCAAGTCAAAGCGCCCGGTCAATCTATCCACTACGACATTGCCGTCATCGGCGGTGGGGTGAATGGCACGGCGATTGCCCGTGATATGGCCGGCCGCGGATATGCCGTCCTGTTGCTGGAAGGGGGCGATCTGGCATCCGGCACATCGTCTGCCTCTACCAAGCTGATCCATGGCGGGCTCCGTTACCTGGAATATGGAGAATTGCACCTGGTCAAAAAAGCGCTGATGGAGCGCGAGGTCCTGTTGCGCACCGCGCCACATATCGTCTCGCCTTTACGTTTCGTATTGCCGCGCGCGGGTTCGTCGCGTCCGAAATGGATGCTGAAAATCGGCCTGATTCTGTACGACCACCTGGCGCGGCGCGATGTGCTGCCGGATTCCGAGAGCGTGGATCTGACGCGCCATGACTATGGCATACCTTTTGCCGGCCGGATTGCCGATGGATTCGCCTACAGCGATTGCTGGGTCGATGATGCGCGTCTTGTCGTTCTGCAGGCCGTTGATGCGGCACGGCAGGGCGCAGACATTCTGACGCGCACCCATGTGCACGACGTTTCGCCGGACGGTAACGGCGGCTGGGATATCGAAACGAATTCCGCGCAGCGTTTTCATGCGCGGTTTTTAATCAACGCGACCGGGCCTTATGTGCGCACCTTCCTGGATCGCAACCGTCTGGTCGGTCCGCATACGCCGGGATTGCGTCTGGTGCGCGGCAGCCACATTGTCGTGCCAAGGATTTATGACGGCGGGCACGCGTATATGCTGCAACAGCCCGATGGCCGCATCGTGTTTGCGATCCCGTATCAGGAAAAATTCACGCTGATCGGGACCACCGATCAGGATCACGGCACCAACCCGGATGTGAAGCCCGTTTGTACACCGGACGAGGCGCAGTACCTGTGCGATGCCGTCAATCGTTTTTTCATCCGCGCGGTGGGAACGCAGGATATCGTCTGGTCCTATTCCGGTGTGCGCCCGTTATTCGACAATGGCCGCGGCAAGGCGGCTGCCGTTACACGTGATTATCATCTGCATACCCAGCATCACGATCATGCGCCGATCATGAGCATTTATGGCGGCAAGATCACCACCTGCCGCTGGCTGGCGGCGGATGCGGCGCAGGAAATCGAACGTATTCTCGGCAAAAAAGGCGCTGCGTGGACGCATAAAGCCCCGCTTCCTGGCGGCGATATCATCGATCGCGATTTCTACGAATTCATGGGCGACATGATGGCGTATTATCACTGGTTCCCGGCGCGAACGCTGGAGCGTATGGCCAGGGCTTACGGCACTCATGTCATGCGCATCCTGGGCGATGCCGCGCATGTCGGACAGCTGGGCCGCGATTTTGGCGGCGGCCTGTATCAGGCCGAGGTCGATTATCTGTGCCAGCAGGAATGGGCCCGCACGGCGGATGATATTCTATGGCGCCGAACCAAACTGGGACTGCATGTAAAGGACGATACGGTGCAGGCGTTAAAAAAATATCTGGGGGAATGATGAGCGAAGAATTCATCCTTGGCATTGATCAGGGCACGACCAGCACGCGCGCGCTGCTGTTCCGCAAAAACGGCGAGGTCGCCGCGTTGACGCAGAAAGAACTGATGTTAAAGATCCCGCAGAACGGATGGGTCGAGCAGGATCCTGCCGCGATCTGGGAAGACACGCTGCGCGTCGTGCGCGACGTGATCACCAAAGGTGTACGCGGCGATGCATCGCGTGTTGCCGCAATCGGCATCACCAACCAGCGTGAAACCACCATCGTATGGGATGCGGATACCGGTAAACCGGTTTACAATGCGATTGTCTGGCAGGACCGGCGTACGGCCGATTTTTGTGCAACCTTAAAGGATCGGGAAGCCGAAATTCAGGCGAAAACCGGCCTGCTCTGCGATCCATATTTTTCCGGCACCAAGGTGAAATGGATTTTGGACAACGTGCCCGGCGCGCGTGATAAAAATTTGAAATTCGGCACGGTCGATTGCTACCTGATCTGGAAGCTGACAGGCGGGAAGGTGCATGCCACGGATGCCACCAACGCTTCGCGCACGCTGCTTTACAACATTCATGACGGCAAATGGGACGCAGATCTTTTGAAATGGCTGGATGTGCCGGCATCGATTCTGCCTGGTGTACGCGACAGTGGTGGTGATTTCGGCATGACGGATGCGGGTCTGCTGGGTGCGGAAATTCCCATCCGCGCGGTGTTGGGCGACCAGCAGGCGGCGTTGTTCGGCCAGGCGTGTTTTGAACCCGGCATGGTCAAAAGCACCTACGGCACCGGCTGTTTTGCGTTGATGAACAGCGGCAGCAAACCGGCCGCGTCCAGAAACCGGCTGCTCACCACCATTGCATGGCAGATCGATGGCAAGGTCACATATGCGATCGAAGGCGCGATTTTCGTGGCGGGTGCTGCCGTGCAGTTTCTGCGCGACAATCTGAAAATTCTGCCGGCAGCGCCCGACAGCGAAAAAATGGCGAATGCAGTTGCCGACAGCAACGGCGTGATTTTCGTGCCTGCGCTTACCGGGCTTGGCGCGCCGTACTGGGATCCGCATGCGCGCGGCGCGATTTTTGGTCTTACACGCGGTACCACCAACGATCATATCGTGCGCGCCACGCTGGAGGCGCAGGCCTACCAGACACGCGACCTGATGGAGGCGATGGGCGGCGATACCGGTATTCATCCGGCGGCACTGCGTGTCGATGGCGGGTTGTCGTCCAACAATCTGGTCTGCCAGATGATTGCCGATCAGCTGAACTGCACGGTCGAACGGCCGGTGAATACCGAGACAACCGCATGGGGTGCTGCCGCCATGGCCGGACTGTGCAGCGGATGGTATGACGATGTGTCGGATATTGCCGCATTGTGGCGGCGCGAACGTTCCTTTGCCCCTTCCGAAAATGCCAAGCGGGACGCGGGATATTCGGAATGGCAACACGCTGTCAAGCGCGTGATGTTATAATACGTAAATTGCAAGCCTCAAAATTTGCGATTTTTAAAACCGCTATGTTAGCCTTCTTGAGAAACGGGGCATTCGCCTCGATACAAAAAATCACCTTCGGGGGAAGAGAGTACGATCATGGTTTCAGCGTCCGCTGTTTCGCGTAAACATACTGCCGGTCAGTCCGCTTTGGTCAAATCGCAACCGGTTGTCGGCGCACAGGCCGCACAGCTTATTGCCGATGTGTGGATGAACATCAGTTCTACCGAATCCGCTCTGGCCGACCTCGCATCCATGCAGGCCGGCATTTTAATGTGGAACGTGGCGCCGACGATGCAGTCGATCATGGCCGCCATGGCAGGTCCGGTGCTTGAGGAAACGGACCGTATCTATTGCGCCGGTTTCCAGTGTTATCCATGGTCCGTCGCGGCCACCAACGATATCCAGTCCGTCGCCACCCAGTACCTGGGTAAATCCTTCCCCAAAAACATCCATTCGATGTCGGTTGATGATATCTGTGCGCAGATCCCGTCGTCGAAGAAAAAATCCGGTATGGCTGTCGCCTGCCTGCATATTGAAAATGTCGATGGCTGGAAGGATGTACGCGCGGTTGCCGCTGCCGCCGTAAAATCAGCGACGCCTGCACTGATTCTTGTCAGTTCCGCCGTGCCCGCACCGGCAGGCGCGATGGTGGAAACTCTGGTGCCCAACGTGATCGACCAGTGGCATGTAGCAGGCGATGCGATCCAGACGGCCGTGGCGCAGGTGCGCGGTTCCGGCGCGATCCGGGTGATCGCCTGTCTGGATGATGTGTCGTCTGCCGCCGCTGAAAACGCCAATATGATGGCATCCGGCTTGAAACCTGCGGAATGGAAATCCATCATGAAGGAAATCCGCCAGGACGGCGAACGCGCCATGTGGTCGGCCCTGCGCGCGCCGTGCAAAACATATTAGTTTCATTGTCATTTCGAGCGTAGCGAGAAATCCTCATGAGATTCCTCACCTAAAGGTTCGGAATGACAATATTTTAAAAAAACCCCGCCAGATCAACGGCGGGGTTTTAATTTTTTGGTGCTGGTACTTTTTTGTATTAGACGGGCCTTAGCGCCGTTCTTTGCTGGTAGTGTTTTGTGTCGAACAGACCGAGCATAAGGAACGCCCATAACCACAAGGTGTCGTTACGTCTTTTTTGTTTCTGCTGCTCGTCCATACGGATCTGCAACAGACGCTCTTCTTCACGTTTAATCCGCAAGCTGTGTTGTTCAGCAGTCTTACGGGTATTTCCCTGTTTAAACGCATCGTCGTTGGAGGCGGTTAAGGCACCGCGTCCCTGTTGTTCTTCGCGTTTGCGGCGCAGAGCGCTCAGACGCGTATTATAGGCGTTCTCGATTGCGGCGCGCTGAATCTGCATCGCCTCGACCATCGGGTCGTTAAATCCGTACAGTGTGACCAGTTTTTTATATTGGCTTTCGGCATCATGGCGTTGCTTGTCGATCGATGCGAGGGTCGCATCGGTCATCAGGAATGCATCCGCCGCATTGCGCGGCGTTTTAACGGACTCTTCCGGCATCGCGGCCAAAGCGGCCTGAACGGCGCCGAAAGAATCCATCAACGTACTGGGCTGCCTTTGCGGCTTATAATTATAGGAACGACTCATTTTCCCCTGCCTTACATCTGCACGATAAGGCATCGGGGTGAAAATTCGTTTAACGTTATCTAAAATTTGAGGTAATTCAGCCAAAATGGCTGAAACTGGCCTATTCCAGGCCGATTGCGGAACGATAAAGCTCCAGCAGCTCGTCCTCTTCACGGCGCTTTTCGTCGTCCATTTTACGCAGACGTATAAGCTTCCTTAAGGTTTTGACGTCGAAACCCGTGCCTTTGGCCTCGCCATACACATCCTTGATATCGGTGGAAACGGCGGCTTTTTCCTCTTCCAGTTTCTCGATGCGTTCGACGAACGCTTTCAGGCGCGAACCGGCGACGCCGCCCACGTCCTGAACGTTTTCATTGCTGACAGGTTTCACACTCGATTGTGCCATCGTTTTAAAATCCCTCTATTAAAATGTCTGAAATCGACCCTGACTGTACGAAGCTGGGGGCAGGACGATCAAGGCTTCTGAGAGCCCGAATCCGGGTTTTGCACATTTTCCTGATAAACGGTCCAGTTTTCGATCAGGACGCCGTGCGGGGCCGCACCCTTGGCATTGCGGCCGATCTGGATACGCACCGTAACGGGTTTCAGGGATTTCTGGCCCTTCGGTGTCATGATCACCGGCATTTCATAGGCCCAGGCAAAACGACCGCCCGATGCACCCTGGCCGATCAGCAGCGGCGTAGCGTTGACCGCACTGTTGAGCGAAAGGGTCTGGTCGCGCAGGGCGGCCGCAAACGGCTGGGATCCCAGAAAGGTAAGATAAGCCTTGTACCCGCTGTCGGTGAAATTCGGTTTGACCGCCAGCAATTTTGTATTGGTCTGTCCTGCCTGGAATTGCAGGGATGTGGCAACAATGTCCGATACCCAGTCGGCGATCTCGCGTTCCGAACGGTGTGCCTTGTTAAGGTCGGTCAGTGTGTCGTTTGCGGGACCAACATATAAATTGAGCAAAGCAGGATCCAGCGGTCTGGCCGGTGTGGCTTGAGCTGGCGCGGCTGTCTGCGCCAGCGCAGGCGCCGCCATCAGGGATGCGAGCAGAGCGAGGAAGAATTTCATGCGCTTTTCCGGGACAGAAACTGTCTGGCCATGCCGATCATTTTACCCGTGTTCATGATATTGTCGATCCGGCGTTCCAGAAAGGTCGATGTGGCGCGAAACCCCGGCGATGTATCGTTCAGCCAGAATAACGTGGTCGACAGAATCACGCCGGATAACAGGGCGCGTTTGGTATAACGGTTGTAATCGGTCGATGTGTCGCCGGCCCAGACCCAGATTTTATCGGCCGTTTCCCACAGATTGCGCGCATTACGCGGGCGGATGCCGATGGATTTGATCCCATCGCGATACGGTGCCATCAAATCCAGGCGCGTCATCACCGCCATCGCAATCTTATCCCGGGTACGGGCAGGGGTATCGCGCCTTGCCACCAGTTGCGCCATCAGCTGGTCGTCGAACAGCGTACTGACAAAACCCGTGGCATCTTTCAGCGACGGGAACAACGCCTCGGCCATCATCGGATCAAAACCGCTGTCCTGCGCGGCCTGCGCCAGCGTGGCCTGCGACCAGCCGTGCCGCGGCGCCATGTCCAGCGCGCGGCGGATGATTTTATCCTTCTGATCTTGGCTATTCATGGCGTCTAATCTATGTTCTATACCCAAACATGTCAAAAGATCGTGACAATTCCATGACCGCCCGGCTGGGTCGCTACGGCAGGGTTTCCACCACCGTTGCGGGTCTGGGGCTGCGTGTGGCCGGTGAAAAATTCCTGGGCCTGAAAATTGAACGCGGATCGCATGCGCAGGACCTGCTGGCCGCGCTGGGCAATCTGAAAGGTCCGATCATGAAGGTGGGCCAGATTCTGGCCACGATCCCCGAGGCTTTACCGCCCGAATACGCGAATGCCCTGCGCGAACTGCAGTCCAATGCTCCACCGATGGGCCCGGCCTTTGTCAAACGCCGGATGAAATCGGAACTGGGTGAAGGCTGGGAATCCCGTTTTAAAAATTTCGACCTGAATGCCGCTGCCGCTGCATCGCTGGGCCAGGTGCATAAGGCCACGACGAAAAAGGGCGAGGTCGTCGCCTGCAAATTGCAGTATCCGGACATGAGCTCCGCCGTCGAGGCCGATCTCAGCCAGCTCAAATTCATTTTCGGCCTGTATGAAAAAACCGACAGCGCGTTTTCGACGAAGGAAGTTCATGCGGAACTTGCCGACCGTCTGCGCGAGGAACTGGATTACCAGCTCGAGGCACGGCACGAACGCCTGTATGGCTTCATGCTCAAAGACGCCGGCAATGTGCATGTGCCAAAGGTGGTCGATGATTTATCGACATCGCGCCTGCTGACTACCACATGGATGGACGGCAAACCCATCCTGTCATTCAAGGATGCGCCGATTGCACAGCGCAACCGCATTGCGATGAGCCTGTTCAACGCCTGGTACACGCCGCTGTATCATTACGGTGTCATCCATGGTGATCCGCATCTGGGCAATTATTCGGTGCGCAACGACGATTCCATTAACCTTCTGGATTTCGGCTGTGTGCGGATTTTCAGGCCTGCCTTCGTTGGTGCCGTGACCGGTCTGTATCACGCGCTGATGACGAATGACGAGGCCGGGGCCGTGCACGCCTATGAGGTCTGGGGTTTCAAAAACCTGTCGCGCGAGCTGATTGACACGCTGAATGTCTGGGCGCGTTTCCTGTACGGCCCACTGATGGACGATAAATCGCGTATCATCGGCAAGGCAGAGGGCGGGATTTACGGACGTGAAACAGCTGCCGTCGTGCACAAACGGCTGCAAGCCGCCGGCGGCATTGATATCCCACGCGAATTTGTGTTCATGGATCGCGCGGCGCTGGGCCTCGGCTCCGTCTTCATCCACCTGCAGGCGGAGGTGAACTGGTACCGTGTGTTCAACGAGCTGATCGAAGGGTCTGATACCGCGAAAATGGCGGCCCGGCAGGCGGAAATCCTGCCGAAATTCGGCCTGTCCTTGCCGAGTGAGCCAAAAACCGGCTATCCTGAAGGCAATAAGAAAAAAGCAGCAGGGAAGAAACGATAGGCCATGGCCAATCAGTCGAGTAATCATCTTTTGATGATCGAGCCCGCATCCTTCGGGTTCAATGCCGAAACGGCGGACACCAACTCCTATCAGTTGAATGCGCGTGATACGGCCGACCAGGTGTTTCACAAGGCGCTGGATGAATTCCGCGCATTCCGCAATGATCTTGTATCGGCCGGCATCAGCGTTACCACCGTGCGCGGTCACAAAAACAGCATCGATGCCGTGTTTCCGAACTGGTTCTCCACGCACGAAGACGGCAGCCTGACATTGTACCCCATGCGGGCCGAAAGCCGCCGCCGGGAACGCCGCTCCGACATTGTATCGTTCTTACGCAAATTTTATGCGCTCAAAGAAGATTTAAGTTCCGGCGAGCTGCTTAATCAGGCATTGGAAGGCACCGGATCGATGGTGCTGGACCGCAGCAGCCATGTGGCTTATATCGCGCGCTCGCGCCGCACCGATGAAGATCTGGCCCGCGCCTGGTGCGCCCGCATGGGATATGAACCTGTTTTCTTCGATACCGTCGATCACGATGGCCGCCCGGTTTATCACACATCGCTGATCCTGTGGATCGGCACGGAAGTCGCCGGTGTCGGGTCGGGTTTGATTGTCGAGGGCGACCGCCAGCGCGTGCTGGAAAAACTGTCGCAAAGCCACGAAGTGATCGAATTCGAAAACGCACAGATCCGTGCCTTCTGCGGCAATGCAATCGAGGCACGCACACAGGACGACGAACGCATCCTGGTGATGTCCGACGGCGCCCGCCGCGCGCTGACATCGGAACAAATCTCCCGCATCAACCGCTATTACACAAAAGTGGTGGCCACGCCCATTCCAACCATTGAGGCCTATGGCGGCGCGTCCGTCGGGCATATGATTCAGGAACTGTTCTAAGTTATTTCAAGCGTATCGAATATTTTTCGGCGTTTGTTGGCTGGGTTTGTAAAACCTAAATTCCCACAAATTTTTTCTTTTGCTGTTCCAACTATAATCTGCCGATTGATACGATCAATAATGGCATCGTGTGGTGCGCCCTGATAGCGAAAATCATGATGCTTCGTGACAAATGCCGCATATTTTGCAAAGGCAGCCAAGGCATCATTCATCCAGACAGAATAATTACGATCGCCCTGTCCACCAAAGCTGACGGCAATGTACTCATCATTGGGATTTACGGCTTTTACAAACTTTTCCCAGCCACGCGAGACATGCCTACGAACGGCAGCCTGCCCAAAAGGCTCATGGCGCATATCTGAAAACATATGCATTAATCCGACATTGCCAGCACCATAGCGCGGGACTAAAGCCACACCTGCACAAACGCTTGTATTGGATGTTATTAGGTGCGTTTCTGGATCGGAGTCTTCCAGTACCAAAAAGTTATCGTAGCCGATATGGACGGCATTACGCTGCGCAGCGGTTTGAAATTGTTTGGACAGGCCAGGTGGAAAAATGGTCCAGGTCATGGCTGGACGTTAATGAAAACCTGGAAACAAAGTCAAATTTTGCCTTAAGCGGATCTTGCGCATGGTCAGGAAAAATTCTGGTTTTTGACATAAAACAAAAAGCATACTAACTTGCCCTTTAGGATAGCGAGGCGAAATGCACAGATTGTTTTCAAAACTTTTTAAAGGTCAGGCAAAATCAGAGCAGCCACTTAATTGGAATCGTTACCTTATTGAATGCGCTGGAAAAGGCGATTTAGCCGGTGTTCAAAAGGCGGTTGAGGCTGGTGCAGATGTCAACTGGGTTCTAAGATCGGATCCTCAGTGGCGTCCCCAGTTTCCACAGGACACGCCGTTTTCCTACCCATCTTATACCGTGGATAGCGGATATGCCCGCGAGACGTGTGCCTTGCACGCCGCCGTTCTGGGTGCGCATCGCGATATCGTTCATTATCTTCTTGGGCAGAAAACCGATATCCGTTTGATCACTATAAATGATGCGATCGAAAGCCAGCCATTCGAGATGATTGTGATGCTGGCAAAAAAACGGCTGGAAGCAAAATGGCATACGGATGAAAAAAGCGATCTTCTCGCTACTGCGTGTCGTCATGGACGCAGGGATATCGCGGAATTTTTAATTGGCTTCGGTGCAGACGTAAATGGCGCCCATTATTATCGGGCACCTAAACCAGCCAGAGAAGCTGCTCTTAATAACTACGCTGGTATATTAAAGATGCTATTTAGCGAAGGTGCTGATCCACATGTTATACGCAGCCTTTATGCAGATAGGCTTAGCCCGTCAGTTCAAAGAATACTACAGCGTCAAAATCAAAAATTGGAAGCCGCCTAATATTAAGCGGGCATCTTCCGCATCGTCAGGAAAATCGTTTCATGACCGTAATCGATGGTGCCGGTCATCTGCAACTGCTCGACGCCATCGGTGCCTGTTTTGCGTTTGACGGTTAGGATGGATTCATAAATCTGCGGCTCTGCCGTTGGTCGCCCGGCCAAATCCGTCAGCATGAAATCTGCCTTGGCATTCGTGGGGTCGGCAATCGATGTCATGCGGACATGCGTGTCGTCCACCCACACGAAAGAGGAACGCCATTCGCAGTTGGCTTCGTCAATGCGGTTGGTGCGGCCATCTTCGATCACCGTGATGCCGTCGCTTTGTTTTTGCAGCGGGCCTTCATAGGATGTGATCGATGTCACGGCATAGGTGCCGTCAAGGTCGGTTGCGGTTGCCATTTTCTTTACCTCGCTGTCATCCTGAGCGTTAGCGAAGGATCTCTCTGGCACCAGGAAGATTCTTCACTTCGTTCAGAATGACAAAGTTTTTAAGTGGCGTCTAGGAGGCCCCGGCGTCTAAGCGCCGCGTTTTCGTCCGGTTCCCGGCCGCGGAAGCGTTTGAACAGCTCCAGCGGCGGCTCGGACCCGCCCCTGGCCAGGATATGCTTGCGGAAGGCGCGGCCGGTTTTGGTGTCATACAGGCCGATTTCCTTGAACAGGGCGAATGCATCGGCATCCAGCACTTCCGCCCAGGCGTAAGAATAATATCCCGCGGCATATCCGCCGGCAAACAGGTGACCGAACGATACGGAGACACAGCCGTCTTCGTAAGGCAGGAGGGCCAGCGGATCCAGCTGCTTGCGCTCGAACTCCAGGACATCGGTGATTTTATCCGGGTCTGTCATGTGCCACGCCATGTCGAGGTAGCAGAACTGCAACTGGCGGATGGTAAACCACCCACCCATGAAGTTCTTCGATGCATTAAGCGCGTCGATATACTCCTGCGGAATCGTCTCGCTGGTTTCATAGTGCCGCGCGAACATATCCAGCGTTTCTTTTTCGGTGAGCCAGTTTTCCATCACCTGGCTGGGCAGTTCAACGAAATCCCAGAATACGGATGTGCCGGAAATCGACGGGTAATCGATTTCGGTCAGCAGCGAATGTAGCGCATGGCCCATTTCGTGGAAGAGTGTTTCGACTTCATCGAAGGAAATCAGCGCCGGTTTATCCTGTGTGGGCTTGGTGAAATTGCCGACAATCTGCACGAGGGGCAGGCCGGTCGATCCGTCACGCATGATGCGGCGCTCGCGGAACGTGCCCTGCCATGCGCCGGACCGTTTGCCGTCGCGCGGGAAGAAATCGGCGTATAACAGGCCCAAAGGCTTGCCTGAGTCCGTATCGATCACCTCGAATGTCTGCACATCGGGGTGGTATTTCGAATATTGGTCACTCGGTTTGAACGACAGGCCGAATAGTTTTTCGCAATGCTGGAAGCAACCCTTCAACACCGCATCGACCGGGAAATACGGGCGCAGTTTTTCGGCATCGAAATTATATTTCTGCAGTTTCAGTTTTTCGCTGAAATACGCGACGTCCCACGGTTTGATCGGGTGCGGGCCGCAATGTGTTTCGGCAAAGTCCTGTAATTCTTTAAGTTCACGCTGCGCTGCTGGCACGGCGACGCGCTTCATGCGTTCTAAAAATTCCATCACGCGTTTCGGCGTTTCCGCCATGCGGCGTTCCAGCACGAAATCGGCATAAGAGTTATACCCCATCACTTTCGCGCGCTCATGGCGCAGGCGCACGATGTCCAGCGTCGTCTGCTGGTTATCGAACTCACCGCCAAACCCGCGCGATGCGTAAGCGCGCCACATTTTTTCCCTTAAGGTCCGGTTATCGGCATAGGTCATGAACGGCATGTAAGACGGAATATCCAGCGTAAACAGCCAGCCCGTTTTGCGGCCTTTGGCCTTGGCTTCCTCGGCCGCGGCGGTCATCGCGCTTTCCGGCAGGCCGGTCAGGTCTTTTTCATCGGTGACATACAGCTCGAATGCTTTTGCCGATTTGCGCGCGTTGTCCGAAAACTGCGGGCCCAGTTTCGACATCTGCGCATCGATATCCTTCAGGCGCGCTTTGCCCGATGCATCGAGCAGGGCGCCATTGCGCACAAAACCCTTCCAGTGTTTTTCGAGAGCTGCAGCCTGTGGCACGGTCAGATTTAATTGATTGCGTTTTTGCCACAGCGCATCGACCATTTTGAACAGCTCTTCATCCTGCGAAATCTCGGATGAAAAATCGGCGCTGATCGGGCCGATCTCCTGCGCCAGGGCCTGCATCTCGTCATTGGTGTCGGTACCAAGCAGGCCATAGAACACTTCCAGGATCTGCCCGAGTTCCTCATCCGCCGTTTCCAGGTCGGTAATCAGCGAAAAATCCCTTTTACCCGATCTTTTAATGTCGGAAACACGCCCCCGCGCAATCTTGATCGCGTCCTTGATGGCGCCGATATAGTCAAAACCCTGATAATCTTCGAAATGAGGAACTGGAATCATGACCTATAAGCTAGGGCATGAAGGGAGCGTCATCAACAATGATTATTTCGGATGAATGCCGTTGCGGCGCAAAGTCATCATGAAATACGGAGGTACGGGGCTGGCTTTACGCACATAGGTACCTTTATCAGCGATTTTGCGTGTGTCTTCATGAACGAATCCAACGCCTTCGGCTACTTTCTGCATCGTTCTTAAATGCCAGAAATAGTCGCCGCTCAGATGGTATATGGCGGTGCCTCTGTCGCTGATAATACGGCCGGTATAGCGCTGGCCATCCACCATTTTGCTGCTGTCTTCCACATCGTATTCGCAGTTGGCGTGTTTAAAATGCAGGTGTTCAGGATGCGCGCCGGTAACGATCAGGACGCCGCCGTCTTTGATCAAGCCGTGTGCTTGTTGGAAAAGCGTCTTAAGCTCCTTTTTCGTCTCGCAGGTTTGCGTGACAAAATTGAGCATACCTGCGGCGTAGGATTCTTTAGCAAGCGTATCTATGCTGTTTGTCAGTTTAACTTTATTTTTGTCTTTGCCGTCCCCGAAAACAGCGCCTTCCAGAGATGCACGGGCACTTTGTATCATTTCTTCCGTGGGATCAAATCCCTCGACATTGATTCCATGTGTCAGCAAAGGCATCATTAAAAGGCCGGGACCGCAACCGATATCGATCACTTTATCTTTCTCGAAATAGAAACGATGCGATGCCCTAAGCATATCGAATGTGGATACAAGTTCAGGGCCGATGATATTCATTTTTTCATTCGAGGCGCCCAATTCAAATTGGCCCGCACCAATTTTATAATCGTGGTGCAGGTTATTATCGTTGATGGATGCGCCATTCGCTTTGGTTGCCGCGCCATTCATGGCATCGGCGGCCGCCACTCTGGCGACAGCAGCCGTTGTCCGCGATCTGCGAGAAGCAGCAGGACGGAGTCCTGTTTCATCAGCCATGCTTAGTTTAACAATCATTTACTTATTTATCCTTCGCCGCGCGCGGAGTCTCGGCGTTTGTCCATAAGAAGTTAAATACCTTATGGAAGCTTTCAGCAAACAGGCTGTTTGTAATAACGATAATGTTCAGGCTCGGTTCCCAGTTCAGCAGCGCCAGTTTGTCGCCATAGATATAGAACGGATACGGGCTGAAGAAATCCTTGCTGATCCAGCGGTAATATTCTTTGGGTGCCATGAAGTTATTGTCGCCTTCGCGGATGATCAGGCGCTCGGTGATGTTCGCCTTGTGCAGGCGGTCCAGGTGGTCCATGACCTTCTGGTATTCCGGCGACGCTTTATCCAGGCGCTCTTCCACACCGTAAGCCAGCACTTCGCCGCCGGTTTTATACAGCGTTGTGTAAATATCATCGAGCAGGGTTTCCAGCGCGCCGTCGCCTTCCAGCGTGATAACCATCTGGTCCTTCATGCGCACACCCGAGTTCGGCAGGAATTCGATACCGCCGGCTTCCAGCGATTTACGGATCACGGCCAGTGTGCTTTCGCGCGCCTGGGTGTTGCCGCTTTCGATGTTGCCGATGGATGTTGTCGAGATGCCGGTACGGCGTGACAGCTCCGCCTGGGACCAGTCCAGGAGGCCGCGCGCGCCGCGAATTTGTGCTGTCGTGATACTCATCGTGCCGTTCTATACCCTTAAATACGATAGCCGTTAAAGCTTTTTTTATAATTATGAATTTCGTTATACATAATTCATCTGTATGGAAAAACGCAACAATAAAAAAATCTTTTTAAAACTTCCATTCATTTAAATCTTGACGAACCGGATGCAAACTATTACATATATGGGAAATTATCAAGAATAAATTTACTTTTTATAAAGTGTGTGTATAAGGCTTTGAATATAAAAGAAAAGCCGCGGACAAACGGTCCAAACGGTAATGGAAATAGGGTAAAAAATGGGTTCAGCACGTGTTATCGATGATCTCGTATCTAAGCTGGATGGCCTGAAACGCGATCATTACGAGTATCTGGATGTCAAGCAACTGGCGGAAATCCTGGCCCGCCACCGTTCCAAGGCGCGCGAGGCCATGGCCGAATACCGCAGCCTTAAAAAGGCAGCCGCGGCTGAAACCGACCCTGTTGAAAAATTGTACCTGAATTATGAAGGCATGTTCCTGCGCGATCATCTGCGCGACGCTTTACGCCTGTATGTCATGATCAACCATGACTTTCATGCCGCGTATCGTTCGTATATGGATGGCCTGAAAGCGGAAAATGCAGCATCTCTGCCAGCTTTGGCACAGGTGCTGTCGCCCAAGGCGATCAAAGGCGCAAACGACGTCACAAAATCGTCACAGCGCCGCCGCAAGGCCGCCTGATAAAATTGCGATAAAGATTAAGTTCCCCCCTTGGGCCTTTAGACACGTCCCCCGTTCTAAAGGCTCTTTTTTTATCCTGCTAAATGTCATCCCCGTGAAAACGGGGATCCAGTCTATCGGCACAACTGGATTCCCGCTTTCGCGGGAATGACATCTTATTTTTTGCGCTTCAGATAAAGAGCGATGGACGCAAATAATCCCAATGACAACAATGCATTATACCCAGCCATCGAGATTCCGAATAAGGACCACGC